>Ga0272441_10009179_pt1 | contig 15374 bp, 18 predicted proteins | sample SSMProp6N_FD_193582 | JGI IMG/M metagenome (GOLD analysis project Ga0272441, IMG submission 193582) | Marine sediment archaeal communities from Little Sippewissett salt marsh, Falmouth, MA, United States - SSM-Prop-6N | ecosystem: Environmental > Aquatic > Marine > Wetlands > Sediment ... | reverse complement strand
TCGGTCTCTCTTCTCCTTGCTCATGAAGCTTGGCCGCCGCGTCTCGATCCGATTCGACGGTCCGTATTCCAATCGAACCGGTCAACCGCGATCCAGCCTGTTTCCGGCAACGCGTGAAAACATACCGGATTGGGGGATGTCCATTCGCCTTCAGGCGAGATATCCCACTGCGTATACCGATCCATTGGCGAGGCTGTCTTGTCAATGCGGTAGCCGTCGGGATGATAGCCGATCTCGACGTCCACGGCTTTGAGGCGGCCGTCGTCCTTTTCGTCCTTTTTCATCTTGATCGTCCCGCATTCTGCCTCACTGGGCAACAGCAGAATACGTGCCAACACCCTACCGGAAATCCGGCTTCGGGCCACTGCTTGGTCGAACACGGAAGCCGACTCTCACAGTCTATTCTACTTCTCTGTTTTGAATCCGCAAGTGTCGGAATGCCGGAAACAGACCGGGCACGGTCCGCTTGTATTGCCGGTATGTCTCGCCAAACATCGATTCAAGCGTGTTTTCTTCTTTCGAAACCAGAATTCTGAATGCGGCGTAAGCCACCGCCGGGGCAGCCAACAACAACCAGGACTTCAGCAGCAGGGCCGTTGCCGGCAGCAGTATGAACATCCAGGAAGCATAGACCGGATGCCTGACAACGGCGTATGGTCCTGTCGTAACCAAGACGCTTCTGCGAAGCCCCTCGTTCAACCGGTGCAGACTGCTCGCGTAGGTCATTGCGCCGAGAAGCCCCAACAGCAGGCCGAAAATGGCCTGTACCTCATAGGGAATCCTGTTGATAGCGAGGCGTCCTGGGAACTGAAGCGTCAGGTACGCTGCGGGAAGGCCGTATGACAGGGTGACGAACCCGACGCTCAGGCCGATTCCCCATCGGTTCATGCGTTTGGCTCTGTCTTTCATCGCGGGCCGGACAGGGCGCGGTTGGCGGGTTACCCGGATCCCGGCCTGCATGGTTGCTTTCGAATCGGGCGCCCTGTCGTTGGAACTACTTGACAACATTCTATTACCAGGATAATGTTCTAGCTATTGAACATCAAGCCGTTTTTCAAGGGAGGCGAACGGATGGGACAGGTACTTGAATTGAACGACGCAAGTTATGCCGAAGCGATCAAGGGCGGAGTAACGCTGGTGGATTTTTGGGCGCCGTGGTGCGGTCCGTGCATGATGCAGGGCCCGATCGTGGAGGCGGTGGCGGAGAAGGCCGGGGACACGGCCAAGATTGCGAAAGCCAACGTGGACGAGGCGCGCGAATGGGCCACGCATCTTCAGATTCGGGGCATCCCAACCGTGATCTTGTTCAAGGACGGCAAGCCGGTGCGTCAGTTTGTCGGCGTGACGTCCGAAAGCGATCTGTTGGCCGCTATTGAGGACGCTCGGAACGGCGTGTAGCCCAACGGCTGATGCCTTCAGGTTCCGCTCTTGTGCACTGGCGTGGCGTTGTTTGGGAACGGGGCAGGGGGCCCTCCGCGTGGCGGTTCACCATGCGCCTTTGTCGAGCACGCAGATTCCGCGTCCCAACACGGCATAGCAATCGGCTTGGGCACACTGCAGGCAAAGAGATTCGCCCTCGCGGCTTGAGCCCTTGGTTTCCATGAACTCTTCGCCGCACCGGCTGCACCTCGCGGAGTCCGTGATCGGCGCATACTCCGGGAATTCGGGGACGGCTTCGCGGATTTCGAACAGGTCGTCTTCGGGCCTTTCCAGGGTTTCGAAGGAGAGTTCGCGGAACAGTACTCGCATACGGCGCGCCGCTTCAGGGTCGTCCTGTCGTTCCTTCACAATGCGCCGGAACAGCTCAGCGGCCTCCTTCTGCTTGTCGCCGGCATTCTCGCCCTGCCATCCGCCGGATTTGAGGGCGATACGCACGGCGCCGTTCGTTTTGCGGGACAGAATCGTGACGGCCGTCTTGCCGAGGTCCTTGTAGATCAGCGCGTTATTGCCGAGCGAACAGCCGGTCGACATCTGCACGCCGTCGACGAAACAGTTGTTGCATTCCACGACGGCCAGCAATTCTTCCATGCCCGTGTTGTCGAAGCCGAGCCGTTTCAGCCCGGCGTATCCGGCCTTGACCCCGAAGGCGAGCCCGGCGCAGTAATGTCCGTGCAACTGTGCGGAGATCTCCAGCAATTCGCGCAGTTTGCCATGTCGCAACAGGTCTTTGACGGCTTTTCTAGGATCCCTCGGATTCATGTTGTTCCTCCGTGTTGTTCGTGTGTTCGTGCGAATGCGGTTGTTGTCTGTGCGCGGGGTGCTCGTGTTCGTGCGCGCCGTGCGCATGGGGATGGGGATGGTCGTAGACGTGGCCGTCCACCTCGTGCGTGTGGCTGTGCGGGTGTGGGTGCGAATGCGTATGCGTGTGCGTGTGGCTGTGGCGCTTTTCGCCGTGTGCATGCTCGTGCGTGTGACGGTGCGAATGCGCGTGGGCATGAATGTGGCCGTGCGCGCGGATTTCCTGGAGAAGCGGGACGAGGACGGGAACGCCGGCCACGGTTTCGATCGTGCAATCGATGCCGTAGGCCGCTTTGATCGACGCGGGTGTAATGGCGGCCCGGTCCCCGTACGCCAGGACTCGGCCGTTCTTGAGGATGACGAACCGATCCGCGAACCGGAGCGCGCTGTTCAGGTCGTGGGTCACAAGCAGGGAGGCCATCTCCATGCCTTTTGTGACTTCATGCAGTAAGCTCATGACTTCGAGCTGGTTGATCGGGTCCAGATGGCTGATGGGTTCGTCGAGCAGCAGCACACGCGGCTCCTGGGCGAGTGCGCGGCCCAGAACGACTTTCTGCAGCTCGCCGCCGCTGAGTTGGTGGGTTGGCCGCATGGCGAGATGTTCCAGCCGCACGAGACGAAGCACGTCCTCGACTTTGCGGAGGTCGTCGCGGTCCGGTTCGCCGTCCTTGCGGGCCTTGCGGCCGAGGAGCACGGCTTCGAACACGGTGCAATGGACCGCCTGCTGGGTCTGTGGCATGTAGCCCACGTGCCGCGCCGTTTCGCGCCGGCTCATGGCGGCGACGGCCACACCGTCGATACGGACGGAACCTGCGGCCGGTTTCAAGAGGCGCGCGATGAGTTTGAGCAGGGTCGTTTTGCCGGACCCGTTTTCGCCCAACACGGCGACGAGTTGGCCGGGCTCGATACCGAAGTTTACATCGCTCAGTACCGTGTGCCGGCCATATGCGAAGCGAAGGTTGTCGACTTGAACGGTCACGTCCCGATGCCTCCGCGTCTGAGCAGCAGATAGAGGAACAGCGGCACGCCGGCAAAGGAGGTGAGAATACCGACCGGCAGCACGATCGGGGCGATTACGGTCCTGGCCAGCGCATCGGATACCAGGAGCAGGAGCCCGCCGGCCAGCATGGAGCAAGGCAAGAGGAACCGGTGGTCCTGGCCGACGATCATGCGCATGATGTGCGGCGCGATCAGGCCCACGAACCCGATGATGCCGAGAAACGCGGTGGTGACCGAGGCGACCAGAGCGGCCAGGACGAGCGACAGGAGTCTGAGCCGATAGACGCCGACGCCCAGGCTTTTGGCGGTGTCGTCGCCCCAGAGCAGCGCGTTGAAGTGCCAGCGTCGCCACACCAGGTAGCCGGCGGCGGGCGCCAGCGCAGCCGCCATGAGCCCCAATTCGCGCCAACGCGCTTTGCCCAGGTCGCCGAAGGTCCAGAACACCGCGGCAGCCACCTGGATATCGGACGCGAAATACTGCAACAGCATGGTGGCGGCGCTGAAGAACGAACTCAGCGCGACCCCCGCAAGGATCAAGGCGGCCGGGGAAAGGTCCCGGCACGCGGAGAGCACGAGCAGTGCCGCTACGGTGACCAGCGAGCCCAGAAACGCGGAGCAGACGATTACGTGCGGGCTGCGCATCAAGAACGGTTCGTTGCCTGTAACGAACAGGCGTCCCGCGCCCAGCACGATAATCGCGAATGCGGCGCCGAACGCGGCGCCCTGCGAGACACCCAGCGTGAAGGGCGAGGCGAGGGGGTTGCGGAGCACGCTCTGCATGGCGGCGCCCGCCAGGCCGAGGCAGCTGCCGGCAAGCAGGGCCGCGGCTATGCGGGGCAGCCGTATATTCATCAGGATGTGGCGCCGGACGCTATCCCCGCTGCCGCCAAATGCCTGGACGATGTCCCCGAGGCCCAGCGGATAGGCGCCGAGCCCGAGCGAGAATGCCGCGGCCACGGCGAGCAGAACGCCGAGTCCGAGCGTGAGCAGGACCTTGCGGCGAATGTGTCTGCTGTACAAGGCCTGGATGTCCTGCGCCATACGCTCAGCCTTTCACGGTGCACGCCACTGAATCGGGCCCTGCTCAGTGAAGGTCACGGCGCCGTAGGCGGGCATTCGCCCGTTGGCCCGAATGCCCAGGAACATGCCGAGCAGCGCGTCGGCTTTGGCCGGCATCGCGACATCGTGGAACCGGTCCGGATACAGACACTTGCCGATGAAGTATGCGTTCAGGATGGCGAGCTCGATGTTGGTATTGTAGTAGTTGTAGGGCAGCAACGAGAACACGCGGCGGGTGCGCGCCGCATGGAGCAACCGGTAGAAGGCCGGGTCTTTACGGAAGTCCTCTTCCAGGACGGCTTTGCTGCCGAGATCGACGAAGATTGTGGCCGGATCCCAAAGCATGATTTGTTCCTTATCGACAAAGAGATGGCCCTTCTTTCCGAGCCCGTCGGCCACGTTTCGTGCCCCCGCCATGCGACCTGGCGGATATTCGGCCTCGGTGCTGGTCAGCCCGTGCGCGCCTTTGAAGGAGATGCCACCGAAATACACTTTGCCGGCGTCCGAGACGTTGGCGGTTCTGCGCTTCAGGTCGTGTTCCAATGCGGTAACGTACGCATTGATTTTCTTTGCGCGATCCGTCCTGTCGAGGATTCGACCGAGCAGCGCCAACGATTGTCGGGCGGCCTCGCGCCAGACACCCAGCTCGCCGTAGGAAAGATAGACGGTGGGAATTCCGGTCTTGGTCTGGATGTTTTGGATCTGGGCGGGATCGATACCGACGGCGACAATGACGTCGGGGCGGCAGAGTATGACCCGTTCGAAGTCCGGCAACTTGCCGGGGCCGCCGGGCCCGACCACGGGCAACGCGTAGTAGCGCTGGGTCAGGGCGGCGGCGTAGGGCCGGAAAAACCAGGTTTTGTCCATGCGCTGTTCCGTCTGTTCCATGCCGACGACCTTGTCCACGGCGCCGAGGTATGCGACCAGTCGCAGGCAGCCGGGTCCCAGCGCGATCAGCCGCTCGACGTGGCCGGGCACGGTAACGCGGCGCCCCGCCAGATCGGTTACCGTGCGTGTGTCGGCCGCGCCGCGGGCGAGGCATGTGGCGGCGGCCAGAACGAGTGCCGATACGAAGGCGAAGGGTGGACGGCGCCGCTGGCGGGCGCCGCCGGCGTGCTCGTGTTGCTGCCTGTTCGCAGTTCGCATGGGGTGCTTCCCGGCTGCGGCCCGACGAGTCGGTCCTCCCGCCGCAGGCAAGAATGCCCGCGGTACGGGAAGAGAGCACAAACCGCGCTTATCGAAGCGCCGGTTGCCGTACGTACGGCGGGCAGCGCTCAGAACGCGACCCGCAGCCCGGCCATCCACGTGGCGCCGGGCATGGGGTAGCCATATTCCTCGACGATGTCCTGGTCCAAGACGTTCTCGCCTGTCAACTCCAAGCGTACTTCCCGCTTCGTGTTATCGCGATAGAGCGGGTAACTCACCCGCACATCGACGTCGACATACCCGTCCATCTCCGCAAGATAGCTGCTGCCGGGCCGTGCCAGACTGCCGCGGGTGGCCCAGCGTTGGTCTACGTATCCGGCCTTGATTTCCGCCTGTGTTCCGTTGTTGCGGCGATAGGCGAGTGCAATGTTTGCCTTGTATTCCGGCAGTTCCGCGAGCTCGTCGGTGAGCGCTGCGCTGCTGTCGAGTACATCGCCGTGCTTGCGGGTTTTCTGCCGTGTCACGTTCGCTGATATCCGCAGCGCGGGCGAGACGTTGTACGCCAAGCCCAACTCGACGCCCGCGAAGTCGACCCTGTCGATGTTGTAGACGACGCGGCTGGGCCGGTAGCCGAATATTGTCCGGATGTAATCGCGGACCTCATAGTAGTAACCCCGCGCGATGAAGGAAAGGCGTTCGTGCAGGTTCTGCTGGATTTCCAGCTCGAACTGATTGGCTTTCTCGACGGTCAGTTCTTTGCGGCTTCGCGGTTGGTATCCGGAATACCACCAATAGTACTCGGGGTTGGTGGGGAACCGGTAGGCCTGTCCGAGCCGGACCGCGACGGTGCCACTCGGCCACGGGCTCACGGAACAGGCGAGCCGCGGCGCTACGGTTTGTTCGTCGATCGTCACGGCGTTCGCTTCCGGACCATCCGCCCGGAACAGGTCCGCGCGGACGCCCGCCTCGACCAAGACCGTTTCGAACGGCTGCCATCGGTCCTGAACGTAGAGACCGTGCCGTTGCGTGACCGGATCGTCTTTGGCCGGGCTGTCGTAGGGCGGCCGGGCGAAATAGGCGGGGTCGAGCGACGTGACGTTCATCGCGCCGTAGCCGAGATAGTGCCCTTCCAGGCCGTAGTCTATCACGTGAGCGCTTTCAGGGCCGATCCGGTTGCGAAGCGCCGTCTGCCAACCCCAATTGTTGTTTTCCGGCTCCGAGTCCCGCCGCAGGACAAGGTGGTTCGGATCGTCGAGAGCGTAGAAGTACTCTTCGCGGTCCTGGTCGACGAGCCAGGTTCGAACGGCAAGATCCAGCCTTGCGGATTCCCTGGACAGGCTGAGGCCCAGGTTCAGACGCGTGTCGCGCCAGTAGCTGCCGTCGCCCCAGTCCAGCGGGCCGGTGCGGGGCTGGCGAAAGACGAGGTACGGGCCGCCAAGTTGCGCATCGAGCGCATCCGGCTCGCTCGCGTCGTAGGCCCAGGCGTCGGGCATGTTGTAGACGATCATGCCCGCTTCGTTTTGCGTGAAGCGCACGTCCGCCTCGAGCGCGACGTTGGCAGGCAGCGCGTAGTGCAGCTTCGCGCAAACCGTGTTGCGCTCCACAAACGCGTTGCGCAGATAGCCGTCCGTTTCGTAGTGACCCGCCGAGACACTGTACCCCACGGTTCCGGTTGGGGACGTGTGCGTGCCTTGAATGCCCCATGTGCCGAGACTGCCGCCGCCCGCGCGAAACGTCGTGCGCCGCCTGGCGCCTGCCGTGCGCGTATGGATGTTGACCACGCCGCCAAGCGTGTTGCCGAACGTGACCGGCGTCATGCCGCGAATAACCTCGATCCGTTCCACGTCTTCGAGCGACAACGAAGCCCAGTCGACGTAATAACCCCCGTACACGCCTGCGCCGTGCAAACTTCGACCGTCCAGGAGGATGAGCGCGCGCGATTCGTCGAAGCCGCGAATCGAGAGCCGTTGGCTTTCGTTGCCCGCCAGCGAGCGGCGCGCCAGATCGATGCCCGCCATGTTCTTCAGAAGGCCCTCCACCGTCTTCGATTGGCTTTCGGCGCCGAGGACCCGTGCGCCGACATTCTCTGTGGGGTGCAGGTCCGTGCGCGGCGCCGTGACCACGATGCGCGGTTGTCCCGCGGGCGAGTCCGGCGTTTCGGGCCGCGCCGAACCCGCGGTGCCCGGAGCCGGTTCCGCAAATGCGCCGCACACCGAAAGGCCGAACGCTGCCATGGGCCCGACGAATCCCGCCGAACGCCTTGTCCTGCGATCCTTCTTCACGTGTGTTTCCCTTCCGCTTCCTCTTCTCGCACGCGGCGTCTCCTGCGCCTTCGTGCATACGCCGCTCAAATTCGTAACACCACCTGGCGCCGACACGGATACGTGCGGCGGCATGGAGCGCGCGCTACGTGAGGGTCTTGCCCGTGGAACTCAGCGAGAGGGCGGCGTGCAGGACGCCTTTTTGTTGCCGTAGCAGATCGGCGATTTCGCGTATGACGGCTGCTTCGCCCTTGGCCAGAATCATCTCCGCGCACAGGTGCGCGTCCAGATGCACGTGCGTCGCGGCCAGGACCACGTCGTGGTGGCGATGCTGCAGGCGCGTGAGCTTTTTGCTTAACTCGCGTGTTTCGTGGTCATAGACCAGGGTGATCGTGCCAAGGACTTGCTCCTCGCCCTTCCATTGCTCTTCGACAAGGCGGTCGCGCAGCATGTCGCGTATGAACTCCGAGCGGTTTGTGTACCGGCTCTTGCGCACCAGCCTCTTGAGTTTGGTGAGCAGTTCGTTTTCGATCGAAATGCTGAACCGTCGCAGCTCGGCCATCCGGCTCTCCCGTGTTACGAAAGGATCAACCGTAATACAATGCGCGGAGGGGTGTCAACCGTTTGTTTGGCGGAAGCGCATGGCGACGAATCCTGCGTTCTCGGCGATTGTCTTACGCGGCGGGGCATCGCGCGGCGCGTCGTTTTCAGGCCCCGCGAACAGGCAGCTTTCGGCGCGCTCGAGGCGGAAACCGCTTTGCTCGACCAATCGGGTCAATTCCCTGCAGGTATAGAACGAGGACACGGAATAGAACGGATGGCCGTGTTCGCCCTTTTTGGCGTAGGCCTTGCCCCAAGGGCTGTCCTTTGGCACGACACCGAGCACGAGACGTCCGTTGGGCTTGAGAATCCGACGGCATTCGGTGAAGGCTCTGGGCGGATCTCGCAGGAAGCAGACCGTGACAATCAGCAGGGCAACGCCAAAGCGCGTCTTGGCGTACGGCAGCGCTTCGGCTTCGCCGATCAGCACGCGGATGCCGCGACGGCCTGCGTATCTGAGCACGGCGGCACTGGGGTCGATGCCCTCCGTTACATCGAGCGCGGCGGCAAACCGGCCGGTGCCGACCCCCACTTCGAGCCACGGGCGCGGCATGTCGACCAGCAGGTCGCGAATGCAGCGGGTTTCAATCCGGAAGAGGCGGCGTCCCCGCTCCGTATCGAACCAAGCGTCATAGCGTGCCGCCAGTTTCTCGAACGGTATCCAGCCTAGGGTAGGGCTATGGCTTCGTTGGGGCATTCGTCCACGCACGCACCGCATTCCGTGCACTTCTCTATGTCGATCTTCGCCTTGTCGTCTTCAAGGCTGATCGCGTCGGCAGGGCACGCGTCCACGCACAGCCCGCACGCGATACATTTTTCTTCATCGATCTTTGCCGCCATCTCGACTTCCTCCCGGGATCTTTCCCTCTCTGTGCAGCGCCGCTTTCGGAACCCGCGCGTGCGGGCTGCCGCCGTCTCACGCCTTTTTCAACATCAGGGCGTCTTGCGGGCACTCGGCGACGCATTGTCCACAGCCGGTGCATTTGGCGCTGTCGATTCGGGCGGTTGTCTCAACCGTAATCGCTCCGGCCGGACAGAGCTTTGAGCACAGTCCGCAGGCTGTACACTTCTCGGCGTCGACCGCGGCGATCAGTCGACGTTGTGCTGTGCCGCTCTGGACTTGGCCGATGCGGTCCTGGATCGCCTGAAGCTGCGCTTCCAGGTTTTGTGCCTCGGCCTTGAGGGCGTCGAGTTCCGAGGCGCCGGCGCCCGGCGCGGGCGGCGGGCCCATGTCCATAGCCTGTCCGCCGCCGCCCATGCCGCGGCCCATACCCATGCCGCGTCCGCCACCGCCGCCCATGCCACGGCCCATGCCCATACCGCGGCCCATGCCCATACCGCGGCCCATGCCGCCGCCCCTCCCCATGCCGGGCGTCATTTGGGCCGGGGGTGGCTGCGACGTGTTTTGCGGCGCAGGCGGAGCGGCGGCTCCTGTTGTCCCGAAATGGCTGGCGACATTGGGGCCTTGCGAGGACGAAAACGCACCGGTCTTGAATTGCTCGATCGCTTCACGAATGACGCCGCTTGCGCCGACGGCGACCTGGATATCGGCGGCGTTGAGCGTCTGGTAAGCGTTGGGCCCGCAGTTGCCTGTGAGAACGACCTCGACTTCATGTTCGGCCATCAACTGTGCGGATTGGATACCCGCGCCGCCGCCGACCGCGAGATTGGGGTTTTCGATGGGGTCCGCGCGCATGGTGTCAGTATCCACGATGAGGAAGTAGGCGCATCGTCCGAACCGGGGGTCCACCTGGTCGTCCAGGCTGTTTCCTTTTGCAGTTACCGCGATCTTCATAGTTCTCCTTGTTGCCTTTGCCTTGCCGGCAGAGCGACGAATTCATGTTTACAGGTTTGCGAGTTTTGCCTGGAGTTGCGTCCATGTTTGACGGATTGCGGCTTCGGCGGCGCCGTGGCCATATTCGACAACCGTGTTGCCGGCCATCAGCGCATCGTTGACGGCGGCGTCGAACGGGACGCGGCCGATCACCTCCGAGTCGTGCTCTGCGGAGATGCTCTCGATGCGTTGTGCCTGTTCGGCGTTCAGATCGGCCTTGTTGATGACGACGAGCGCGGGCACCCCGAAATGGGCGGCCAGTCTCATGACACGTTCCATATCGTGCACGCCGGAGACGGTCGGTTCGGTGACGATCACGACCAGGTCGGTACCGGAGACCGAGGCGATGACAGGACATCCGGTTCCCGGCGGGCCGTCCCCGAGGATCAGCTCTTGGTTGAGTTCAGCGGCCAGTTGTCCGGCGCGTTCTCGCACGCGTGTTACGAGCCGGCCGGAGTTTTCGTCGGCGATCCCGAGCCGAGCATGAACCATCGGCCCGTAGTCGGTGCCGGAGACGTACCAGTGTCCGGTAACCTTTTTTTCGCTCAGAATCGCTTCTACGGGACAGACAAGCGGACAGAGCCCGCATCCTTCGCAGGCGAGCGGTTCGATGCGGTAAGTCTTGCCGACGATATCGTTTGCCGGCCCATCGAACCGGATCGCATTGAAATGGCAAGCGGCGGCACACTTGCCGCATCCGATACACTTGGCGACATCCACTTCGGCGGTGGTCCCGCCGACGAAATCGTGGCTTTCGCGTACCGTCGGCGCGAGCAGCAGGTGCAGATCGGCGGCATCCACATCGTTATCGGCAAGGACTTTGTTCTGAGCCAGATGCGCGAGCGAGCCGGCGACCGTGGTTTTGCCGGTGCCGCCCTTGCCGCTGATTATCGTGATTTCCTTGTAGTCCGGGGCGGACCCGACGGAGAAGGGCGGGGGCTGCCCTTCGGCGGTTTCGAAGATATCCTCGGCGGGTTCCGGCGGCCGGGCCGTTTCGAGATTGTCATAGATGCCGAGCAGATTCTCGCGCAGCTCCGGGAAGCGTTCGACGAGAATGTCGCCGCTGGAATAGACCTCGGCGTATTCTCTTCGGAACGGAATCCTGCCGGTGATCGGCAATCCGACCTTTTCCGCGTATTCGGCGATGATCGTGTCTTCGCCGTCGGAACGGTTGACGATGATTCCGGTGGGCACCCCGATTTTGAGCGCGAGTCCGACGGCCAGCTTGAGGTCGTTGAGCCCGAACGGGGTTGGCTCGGTGACGAGCAGCGCGGCATCGGCCCCCTCGACGGCTTCCACGACGGGTCACGCGGTACCCGGCGAGGCGTCGATGATGTTCACGGCGGCCGGATCCAGATGTCCTTTAACGGCGCGCACGACGTTTGGCGCGAGCGCCTCGCCGATATTGAGCAGGCCGTGTGCGAAGAAAAACGGTTGGTTTTCGGGGGCGGCTTGTACGGTTCCGATCACGGCCTCTTTCTCGCTCAGCGCGGTTTCCGGGCAAACGTAGGCGCACACGCCGCAGGAATGGCACATCTCGTTGAAGATGAGCACCTTGTTTTTGACCACTGCGATCGCGTTGTAATTGCAGGCTTCGGCGCACTTGCCGCAGCCCGTGCATTTGTCCGCATCCCAGACGGGTTTGGGTACGAGAACCTGCTGCTCTTCTGTGAAATCCGGCTGTACGAACAGATGATCGTTGGGCTCTTCCACGTCGCAGTCCAGGAGCTTCACATTTTCGCCACGCTGCGCAAGCGCGTACGCTAGATTGACCGCAAACGTGGTTTTGCCCGTGCCGCCCTTTCCGCTTGCCACGGTGATGATCATATCGACTGCTCCTCTCTTTTCTGTGTTTCTATGCGTTTCTCGGGCTTCGATCGCACGGCGTGTCGCGCCCGCAGCAGGGACGGGCTCTGTCACAATTCGCCCCCAACCCGGCGCCGCGTGCACCTGCCGCTGTGCCATAGTCGGTGGCATGGAAGCCCGGCCCCTTGAAAATGATGCCGCTGCCGGTTCCGATCAACCGTCGCAACTTGCGTCCGCATTCCGGACAGACCTTCAGCGGTTCGTCCGACATGTTTTGGAATTTTTCGAAGCGGTGCCCGCAACTGCGGCATTCGTATTCATACGTTGGCATATTCGTCGTCCTCTTTTCGTACACCACAATAGAATGTTTCGCGCGCGGTGCGTTGCTCCCGGATGATCCCACCGCGCATCAGTTTTCCCACGTACTTCGACGCGTGGTTCTTGTGCAGTCCGAACACCTGGCAGATCTGTTCGAGCGTGCACGGTCTGCGCGCAACCAGCTTACGGATTTCGGTTTCGTCCACGCCGCCCTTGCCGGACAGCGTACTGGCGTATTCGGCGATGACCTGCGCGGGCGGATCAAAGGCGCAGGCCAACCGTTTCATCCGGTCCTGCGGCACGGCCAGGGCGTATTCTTCGCATGGCGGGCGTACGGCCGTGTTGAGCTGGATTCGGTCCGGCCCGATGGTTTTCGCCAGCTTCGCAATCTCCGCAACGGCTCGGGTCGTGGTATTGCTTCCCCAGACCAGGAATACCTCCATCCAGATTGTGCCGGCACACTCTTTTCGCAGAAGCCGGAGCCCTTCGACCAAACGCGTGAACGCGATGTCCGCATGGGGGCGGTTGATGTGATCGAGCGAAGACTGGTCCCAGGCGCTCAGCGACACCTTGACCAGGTTGGCGCGCGCGGCCTGGGCGCGGACTTCCGGATTGTCCAGCAGCGATCCGTTCGTGAGCAGGGCGACGGGAATCGAGGTGGCGCTTCGCGCGAATTCGATGACTTCACCGAACCGCGAATTCAACGTGGGCTCGCCGCTGCCCGACAAGGTGATATAGTCCGCGCTGTCCCCGGTGTGAAGCCACGCGTCCAGTTCTTCGATGACCGCATCGAGATCCACGTATTCGGCGCGCGTGAGCGTCTTGTCCGTTGTCTTGCCGAGTTGGCAGAAGATGCAGTCGAAGCTACAGGTTTTGAACGGGACCAAATCGATTCCGAGCGAGCGACCGAGCCGCCGTGACGGCACGGGCCCGAAGAGATGCTTGTATTTCCGTTTCATACGCCGCCGTTTCGGCCGATTCATTGGCCCGGCGCGGGCCGGCCTCGTCCCGTAGCGACGGTTGCCTGACGCGCGACGGACCAGCCAGCCATGCCGTGTTTCGTCTATTGTTGTCTCGTCATCGCCGTGCCGCAAGCCGGGCATTTGAGCTGGTAGCACGGGGTACCGCGCTGATGTGCAGCCGTCTTGCCGCAGCTCGGGCATACGCAATTGCCGCCGGCACCGAGGCCGAAGCCTCCCATCCGACCGCGACCTTGCCCTCGGCCCATTCCCATACCGCGTCCCGAGCCCGCACCCGCTCCCGCCGGTCCTGTTCCATCGCCTCTAGGCATGTTGCACCTCCATTTTCGCTTTCTTGTTGTGTGTTTCTGCGCTGGTGCCGGCGCCCGGTTCCGGGCGCATCACTCGCACCACGTTGCTTCCCACTGCAAAGCCAATGTCTTTCGCCAGCACCTCGCATTTGACTTTTGTGACGAACACGTACGTTCGATCCGAGCGTCCGCTCAGCGATTCGTAATTGCCTTGGCCCTTCGCGATGACCACGTCGCTGAGCTCAAATGCGTTTTGGAATTGGCGCGAACAGTCCTTTAGCACGACTCCCGGCGCTTGGTCCCCGGTGTCGATGAGCGTGCAAACGTTTTGGATGCCCGCGGCTCGCGCGTCTTCCAACGTGGCGTCGTTCAAGATGGGCCCGCCGCGCACGGCATAGGTCAACTTCGCCAACGGAAGACGTTCCAGCAGCAGGCGATCGAAAAAGCATTCGCCGGCATTGTCACCGACATACAGAATAACCTTCGCTTCTTGCACGACCTTGCGGACCGTGTCCGGATCGTCGCCCGACAACGGCTGCGCCAGAACGGTTTCGGCGATTTCGGTGACGTCGCGGTAGAGGACATGGGTTGCCGAATAGGCTCCGAAATCCAGAATATTGCCTGCAATGGCCAATTTCAGGGCGGCCGATAGGGGATCGCAAGCCCGAGCGACGCGCTGTTCCAGCATCGGCATAGAGGATTGACAGGCCTCGTTCGATTCGCTCTTGATCACCGCGTACGGATCCATAACGCCCGCTCTCGCGCGCACCAATGCGTGGATGTCTCTGGCCATCTCCACCGGGGGGTGATCCCGGGGAAACCGGCTGATTTTCTTTTGGACGGCCGCCAAGACTTCGGTGCGGTCCGAGTCGGACAGCCCTGCCATGACGCAGGCGTCCGACGCCTGGCGCTCGAAACACTGAAGGCATTGCTGCGCGGTTTGCATAGGCTTGTTTTGGAATTTGAAATTTGAGATTGCAGATTGCGAGAAATCGTGTCGACCGCCCTGTTTATTCACCATGGCGGTGTGTAACATGCGCTATGAGTGTTTCCTCTGAATCGCCAGGGGGCGGAGCCGGAACCGGAAGAGGGGAGCGCGATCGTGCCGCGGATAGCTTCGATCGCGAACCCCGCTCTCCTCCGTCTTCCGGTATCTTCATGCTCTATTTCTTTTCCTTCTTGGCTTCGGCTTCCAGTTCGGCGATCCGCTTGCGAATGCCGTCAAGCGCATCTTCGAAGTATTCGGCCTGGCCCTTCAGCATATCGGCCTCCTGCTCCGCACTGGGCCCTGCGTATCCGTACGGTTGTCCGTAGGGCGTTGGCGGAGTTCCGTAGGGGGCACCCCAGTAACCGCCCCAACCCGGCCGAACGCCGGCGAATGGGCCGCGCCCGCCGCGGAATCCCAGCCCCAGGCCGCGTCCGAACCCGCCTCGTCCACGACCGAAGCCGTAGCCGAAACCACGTCCCGGCATTGGATTCGCGAAGCCCGGAACCGGATAGCCCGCGCAATAGCCCGCGGCTCTTCCGGTCATGGGGCCCATGCCGCCCGGTCCTGTTCCATCTCCACCTGGCATCTCGGTCACCTCCTTTCCCTCGTTTGTCGAAAGGCGTATCTTTTTCCCGTCGATTCCCGCAAAGCCCTCGATCCGTGACGGATCCTTTTTGTCGTGTTTCAGCATGCAGAAACCCATGCCCTGTCCGGTCATGGGCCCTTCCCCTGTCGGACCTGTCCCGTCGCCTGCGGGCATGTCGGCCACCTCCTCAACGACTCGTATCCCGGACTGCCACACCGGCGTCCGGCTACCAACCGCGTCCGAACCCGCGTCCGCGACCGAACGCTCTG
>Ga0272441_10009178_pt1 | contig 15376 bp, 13 predicted proteins | sample SSMProp6N_FD_193582 | JGI IMG/M metagenome (GOLD analysis project Ga0272441, IMG submission 193582) | Marine sediment archaeal communities from Little Sippewissett salt marsh, Falmouth, MA, United States - SSM-Prop-6N | ecosystem: Environmental > Aquatic > Marine > Wetlands > Sediment ... | reverse complement strand
GCCCAACTCTCGGATATTCATCTGGGCTCGATAAGTCCTGCCGATTTCCGTAGAATAATTGACAAAACCAACCAGCTTTCCCCGGACGTGGTTTTAATTACCGGCGATCTGTTGGATAACTTCAATGTCCGCACTCAAACTGCCGTGCACTATCTCGATCGCCTGCAGGCACCTACATACTTTGTTACCGGTAACCATGAAGGATATGTGGGCCTCGAGCGAGTTACGAAATTGCTGCGAGATACCAAGGTCAAAGTCCTGCGTAATGAGGTAGCGAACTTTCGTGGTATCCGGTTGGTCGGCATCGACGACAGTTTTAATCCGAGTTATCCCAATCAGATACTCGATACTCTGAAAATCGATCCTGATAAATACACCATCCTGCTTTATCACCGCCCCGAAGCCATAGAGCATATCGACCACCATAATGAAATTGATCTTGTGCTCACCGGCCATACCCATAACGGCCAAATATTTCCTTTTAATCTGGTAGTGAAACTATTTTGCCGGTATCTGCAGGGGCTACACCGTCTGGACGGCACCTGGTTGTATGTCTCGGTCGGCACGGGCAACTGGGGTCCTCCGCTGCGCCTGGGCAGCCGCCGGACCATAACGGTATTCCAGTTAGGGTCAAATGTCGATAAGAGCAAAATCTCCGTACCATAGGATTAGTTGACGCAGAGTATGATTATCGTTATATTTACATCGTCCAGGTAATGTTTTATGCCCGTTAACCGGGTCCATATTCGGGAGCTTGCTAAGTGGCTCAAAAAACAAACAGCATCTCCATAATCGTGCCCATGTACAACGAACGTGAAAACGTTGTTGATATGGTCCAGGCCCTGGAAGCCGCCCTGAAACAGAACGATTTGGAATATGAAGTGATAGTGGTTGACGACGGCAGTAACGACGGTACCACCGGAATTTTGGAACAGGTCCAATCCTCTTGGGCTTGGCTTAAGATAATTGAATTGCGACGCAACTTTGGTCAGACCGCCGCTCTTGCCGCCGGTTTCAACCATGCCCGGGGGGAAGTAATCATTACTCTGGACGGCGATCTGCAGAATGACCCCGCCGATATCTCCCGTTTGCTTGCCAAGCTCGATGAAGGGTATGACGTAGTCAGCGGCTGGCGCCGTCCGCGCCAGGATTCACTGCTGACCCGCAGGATACCTTCCAGCATAGCCAACTATCTGATCGGTTGGATCACCGGCATCAAACTGCATGACTATGGTTGTACTCTCAAGGCCTACCGCCGTGAAATTATCGAACGAATGAATCTATATGGGGAAATGCATCGGTTTATGCCTGCCATGGCTGGTTGGGCCGGGGCCCAAATAACAGAAATAACTGTAAACCACCAACCCCGCCAGCGGGGCAAGAGCAAGTATGGTCTGAGTCGGACCCTAAAGGTAATTCTGGACCTGGTCACGGTCAAATTCCTGGGCTCGTTCAGCACCAAACCCCTCCATATATTCGGCGGTATGGGTTTATTGGCTCTTTTACTCTCATTTCTCAGCGGAGCAGCGGTTATATACCAGAAGTATATCTCCCAGCCCCCCCTTAGTATGAACCGTAATCCTCTCCTTACTCTAACTGCCTTGCTGCTGCTGATGAGCATACAATTTCTCCTGATGGGATTGTTGGCCGAGATGATGTGTCGCACCTACCACGAATCGCAAAATAAGCAGACCTATACAATCCGTCGCATTATAGGCCTGGATAAGGATAGCGCCTCTGCTGTCAGTCCTGCCAAAGGAAAGGATAATGGCTAAACGCAGAAAAGCTCCCTCCCTTACCCATCCTCTCCCTCGCCCGGCAACTTCCTCTCGCATCCGCTTAATTCCTGTGCTTATTATTTTCGCGGCCTTGATTTTGGCTTTGATCCCTTTTGCCTACGGCAAATATCTCGAATTCAACACCAATGGCGCCTTTGACGGAGGTCTTAATGTTTATAGTGCCCAATGCATCGTCAACGGCCAAAAACTCGGTACCGATGTCCTGCCCAGTGCCCGTCCGGCCACTCTGCTGGTCAATGTTGTGGGAGTAGCCCTGTTTGGTTTCAGCGAGTTTGGCTCCAAACTGATTCAAACCCTGATGCAAATAACCGCCCTGGCTCTGATCTTTTATACCCTGCGCAAGTTATATGGTGTCTTACCCGCCGCCGTAGCGTTGGTCCTGGCGGCGTTTTATCTAAGCTGCCCCCCCTATGCCAAGTTCGGCAATGTCAAAGAGCAGTTCATGATTACCTGCATGATCGCTGCTATCTGTACATTTATCTTACGGTATATAAACGGCCCCAGATGGTGGCTTTTAATTTCCGGAGCCGCGGCAATCAACACCTGGTATTTCAAACCCACCGGTTTTTCCGTAGTCATTGCCATAACTATATATCTTCTGACCCAGCCGCTCCTGCATCGGTACCACTGGCGACACATGGTCTCTGATTTGCTCTGGCTCTTATGGGGCGGTATCATCGGTCTGCTTCCCTTAACCATATTTTACACCTGGCAGCGACAACTATCTTCTTTTCTCAATCAATTCCCCGCCTCGGTGCTGTTTTTATTGATAAAAGCCGTTCTGGTTATCGTAGTGTTGTACGTTCTTCTCATAGGGGCCAGTCGTCTTGGTATCGGCAGACGATTGCGACAAATTCCAAGTCCCATTTGGATTACCATCACATTAGTCCTGATTCTCCTGCTGGTAGGGGGTATTGTTCATTACTCGCTCCAATATTCCCAGGATCCGGAAGTTTTAAATGACTCTCTTTGCGGCCGATTAGCCCTCAAGGTCATCCAGCCCATAGCAGCAATCTGCACCAACATAAAAGCTTTGCTCAGCCCCAGCGTCGGCTATCTCGCCGGCAGCCGCTCGGTAACAGATTTTGCCTCTCAATTTCACAGCGTAATGGGCTATTACTCCAGTTTTGTGGTCCCTATTGGTTTAGCCCTCTTGGCCGTTCTTTTAAGGTGTATAGCTGTTGTAAGTCGATTATTTCAGCGCCGCAAAGACTCTCAGACCCGGCAGATTCACAACCCAGACTCTCCGGAAGCACTTTTAGCGGAACGCTTTGTTTTCCTGCTGGCCCTGTGGTGGATTCTGGATATGTTGTTTGTCTGGGTTTCGCCGCGCAGTTACGTGGAATATTTTTTACCGCTCAATGCCTCCGCGGCCCTGCTCGCTTCATACGCATTGTATCGCGCCGGGAGCAACTCCCTTGTTTATGTCCTGCTGCTTTTAGCTTGGCTGGTGGTGGACTTTCTGCTTCGCCAAACAACCCCCCTGGAACATTTTCCCTATATAGGCTTAAGCGCCAAGGCGTTAACGGCACACTTATCAATGGCATTCCTACTCAAGTGCATTCCCTTCATAGCAGCTTCTGGCGTATATATCCTGATGAGAGCAAAACATCTAATGCGGCCCCGGTTGACGATCTTGTTTCTGTTATGTTGCATCATGGCCTGCTGGTGGAATGGACCTAATTTTAAATCATTTGCTGATAGAACCGAGACGCTTCGTTCCTTAAAGCAAACAGGAGGTAGCTACCCCTGGGAGCAGCTCGCTCATTATATTCGGGACCATTCTTCTCCGGATGATGGCCTCTACGTCTGGGGCTGGTATCCGGGCATCTACGTACAGGCCCAGCGTTTTTGTCCCTCGTCCCGGCCCGCCTACGGCGACATGCACACCGACACCTCCAAAGCAATCCGTTATAAAACAGAAAAACTCCTGGAAGATCTGAAAAAACACCCTCCCAAATTTATCGTCGATTCTCAAAAATTTCATTTCCCCTATTATGAACACCCAAACTTTGATCTCTGGCCCCAATGGCAGGAAAATAACAGGGGAAAATCATTCTATCTTCGCTTTAGACCCGACCAGCAGGTTAAACAAAAAGATTTTATTTCTTTGCCGGACCTGGCCCAATACCAGCCTCTTTACGATTCGCAGGTCGAGTGGCTGACCCAAACCCTGCTCACCCACGACCAGCGTAAGGGGGGCCCTCTCCCTCCCGAACAGGCCGAAAAACTGGCCCAACTGGAAAAACAGCGCCAACAGGCCCTGATCCCTTTACGACAGTTTGTTATGAAACATTACCGCCCCATCCCCCTGCAATCACCCATGCACCTCTTTGAATATGCCCCCAAAGCTAATAAAAAAACTCCTTAACGATGGACTCTTATCTTCAAAAACAACAGGAAGCATACGATCGAGGTTGGACTCGCAGTCTGAGCATCGGTAAAGAGCAACATGGCAATCTCCAAGTTGATCTGCGTTTTTTAGAAGAGATAAATATAATTGCTCCCGGCCAGAGTATCTTAGAGATTGGTTGTGGAATTGGAACTATAACTCACATACTTACACAAAAGGGATGCTGTGTAACAGGTACGGATATTTCCCAGCAGGCTATTTCTTATGCCCGGCAAAAGTATCCCGGAATACCTTTTCAGGTGGAAGCGGCCGAGCATTTATCCTTTGCTGATCAATCCCTGGATATTGTGATTAGTTTTGATCTGTTCGAACATCTAAAGAACGTTGATGTACACCTGCTCGAAGTTCGACGGGTCCTGCGCGAGGGAGGATATTATTTGCTGGGAACTCCTAATAAATACTGTAGCGCCCTGTTTGCAACACTGCGCAGTCGAAACTTAAACTGGAAGTTGGCCCATCCCTCCTTAAATTCGGCAGCACAATTACGCCGACGACTACGGCATCATGGTTTTAACTGCCGTTTCATAAAGATGAATACCATCAATGATTTTATTCTTAATAAATTGTCTTCACTAGGCCCTTTGCCCAAGTTGTTAAAATGTATTGATACTTCCCGATTACCCCTTTACCTCCAAACAAATTTTTACGTAGTGTCACGTAAGTGTTAAAGCTGTAGATTGATACTGCAAAACCTTTCTCCCCAAGAACTTAACTCTTAAATTTTCTTTTTTTTTCAAAAAAGCAAATTTCTCTTGCATTATATCCAAAGTCTGATATAATCAGGAAAAAGTATCTAATTGGGATTTAATTTAACCCCGGAAGTAGAGAGAGAGGGTATCGCTCTGCGCCCGGGGTTTTTATTTGTACGCAAGTACAGAAAGGAGCATGGGATGAGTGGGAAAATAAAATTTACATTAGCTTTGGTTTTGGCGATTGGAGCAACTTCCAATTCACTTTGGGCCCTTATCCTAACAAACCCCTCTTGTCAGGTCGAAACCTACGCCACCTATTCCCCGGGCGAATGGAACACTCCCTGGGGTATGACCTTTGATTCGACCGGGAATCTTTACGTAACCCATAAAAATGCGGGTGAAATTTACCGCATCGACCCGGCCAAAAATGCCACCCAGTTTGTCACAGGCCTCGATTCTCCCGTAAGTATTACCTGGGGAGGAGGAACGCCCTATGGCGACAATCTTTACGTAGCCGATGTTAATGATGATACTTGGGGCCATATCATGAAAATTACCCCCCAGGGCCAGACTTCCATTTTTTGTTCACCCAACAATCAGCCGGTATCTGTTGAAATTGACCGCGTCGGTAATTATGGAGGGTATATGTACTCAGGGACTTCAGGCCTGGATCACATTGACAGCATTACCTCTACAGGCTCCATTCAGACATTCACTGATTTCCCCTATAATATGGGAGGGGGCGGCCCTGAGGGAATTGCTTTTGACCCTGGCGACAGATATGGTGGTATGATGTATGTTGCGAATCAATCTTCAACTTCTTCCTGGGCTGGTTTATACACTCTTGACACCGACGGAAATCCCACCCATTTTGCCCCGGATCTAATAACCACCCATGACTTAGTGTTTGATCCTATGGGTATGTTCGGTCACGATTTGTACATTCTTGGAATGGATTCAGATGACACATTCTGCTCTCTTTATCAGGCTGATCCCGCTGGCCAGACCTCGTTGTTCGCGTCTAGCTCCTGGCATGTCAGGGACGCTATTTTTGGCGCCGATGGTGCCCTTTATATCTCGGAATTTGATACCTTTAACCACGAAGTCATTATCAGCAAAGTCACCCCCGAACCCACCGCCCTTACCTTACTTGCCCTGGGCGCCTTCGGTCTGATTCGGCGGCGACGAACCACCTGCTAACATAAGATAAAGCTTTAAAACCTTGTGATTCCCACGAAAAACCAGTCCTCAATCGAGTTGAGGACCTGGGGATGGAAATGCAGTATTTAAAATGGTAGAGTGTTTTGTTAGGTATTTATAGTCCCGCAGGGACTAATGATATTAGCCCAGCGTTTTAACGCTGGGAACACGATTCCTTATTAGTCTTTAGTCCTGAAGGGACGACTGAAATTAATTTCTTTGTTATCTTCTGTTTAATGTCTTTGTGCTTTTTTGCGTATGGAATAATTTGCCCCTCCCGTCTAAAAGCTGTTAAAATATCACCTATGAAGGTCCTTATGCTCAACTATGAGTTCCCCCCCGTCGGGGGCGGAGCCGGCCCGGTCACCTGCGAATTGTCCCGCCACCTGGTCCGATTGTCTCATCAGGTAGATGTTGTCACTATGGGGTATGACAATTTACCGGACTTTGAATCCCGCTGGGGCGTCAATATCTATCGCACCCCGGCCCTGCGCTGCCGCCCGGATGTTTGTCATACCCACGAGATGACAACCTATCTGCCCGGCGCCCTGCCCAAAGTCCTCCAACTCTCCCGGCAGAGAAAATATGACATTATCCACTGCCATTTTATCTTCCCCTCCGGCCCCTTGGCTTGGCTGACCGGCAAAATTACCGGCATCCCTTATCTGATCACCTGTCATGGCAGCGACATTCCCGGCTATAATCCCGACCGCTTCACCTTCCAGCACAAGCTCCTCATGCCCCCCTGGCAATTTCTGGTTCGGCAAACCCCCCAGCTAGTTGCCCCCAGCGAATCCCTCCGGAATCTAATCCTGTCCCAGGCTCCCCACGCCCGGATTACCGTAATACCAAATGGAATTTCTTGTAATTTCTCTCCTGCACCTGCCAAACAAAACAGCATACTGTTATGCTCCCGCCTCCTGCCCCGCAAAGGCTTTCAATATGCCCTCCAGGCTATTAAACAAATGAATCTTGATTGGCCCGTGCATATCATCGGCGACGGTCCCTACCTGGCCGAATTAAAACGCCTGGCCGCCGATATCTCTTCCCCGGTTACCTTCTGGGGCTGGCTCGATCGCGCAGACCAAAGATTTAAAAATCTCTTCGAAACCTCCTCGATCTTCATCTTCCCCTCCGAGGCGGAAAACTTCCCTACCGTTTTACTCGAGGCCCTCTCTGCCGGCCTGGCCATTATCACCACTACCGCCGGCGGATGCCCGGAAGTCGTCGGCCCGGCCGCCCTTTTAGTCGAGCCGCAAAACCCCCAGACCCTCCGCCGTGAACTGGAAAAGCTGGTTGCCTCCGAAAATCTCCGCAAACAACTCAGCCAGGCCGCTCAGGATCAGGCCCGCAAATTTAATTGGCCCTATGTAACTCAAAAATATATTAATTGTTATAAAAAAATAATAGATGGCACCTGAATGGGCGTCATTTTAGGAAAGCAAACATGGACACTAATTTAAATCAGGTAGAAAAAGATTTTGTTGAATTTATTTCTACTAAAAGAGACCGCCCCTATAATGAGGTTGAAAAGATATTTTTGCAGTTAAAAAACAGATTTAAATTCAAGGGGAAACCATATCGAAAACTTAGCTCTTATATCCGTGGTTTTTTTAAGATTATGTACGATAGCAAAGATGAGCATAGCCTTATCGAGGCAAACCAGTTTTATGCCCTGTTACATACTTACAATTACATTTCATATACCTATCCCAAATCACTGTTCGAAAACATATCCGACTCCTTTAACTTTGCAAAAAAAGGCAAATTCGGCCCATTATTTTTTTATGCAAAGAGAAAATTATCAGGTAAATTTAAACCATCAATCTCCTCTGGGTCATCTTTTTATGCAAAACTTGCAACAGAATTAGTCGGCAGAATCAACGCTGCCCCAGTGGTTGTTGATTATGGTTGCGGTCTTGCATACACCTCTTTCGAGATAGCTAAAATGGAAAAAGGGGCGCATGTTATTTTGGTCGACCTGGATTGCATTCACTTGGAGTTCACTGAATTTAGATTTAAAAAATATGACCTTGATTTCGAAGTCATTAAAATTGACAAAAACAACCCTTACCCTCTATTGCCCAAACATAATATTTGCATTGCTACCGAAGTCATGGAACACGTTTATCAGCCGTTAACTGTTTACCAAAACATCTTGGGCTCGTTGGAAAGTGGCGGTATTCTATATGGAAATTTTGAGGACCATGAAGGAGGCATGTTCCATGTGTCTCCAAAATTACACGAATTAAGGGAAAAGCTATCTCAGGATTTCATTCAATTGGATATGCTTAGTTATAAAAAGAAAAAATAATATTTATTACAATTATGAGTTCCCTGACAAGTGAAAAAAAAATTGCGATCTGTTTTATAGCTCCCAAGGCGTATCCGCTCTTTCGACCGGAAGTGGAGGGAGTCTTTGGCGGCGCAGAGGTTGATCTGTTTTATATTGCCAAGGAATTAGCCCGGGACAAGCGCTTCCGGGTAAGTTTTATCGTAGCTGATTATGGCCAACCACCTACCCAAACCATCGAAAATATCACCGTTATCCGTAGTCTAAGTTTCCACAAGAATCCCCTTACAGGAGCCTGGCAGATTTGGCGCGCCCTAAAACAGACCCACGCCGATATATATCTTATTAAAACCGCCTCGCCCGGTGTCCCCCTGGTTTCCTGGTTTTGCCGCCGATACAATCGGCAATTTGTTTATCGTGTAGCTCACCGTTACGAGTGTGATGGTACTTATTCACACCACCATTTTTTCCTGGGGAAAGTTTTTGCTCGTGCTCTGCGTAACGCAAAGATAATTTTATCTCAAAACACCAATGACAAGGTTCTGCTGGAAAAAACCTTGGGGATTCCTTCGCTTGTGATCCCCAATGGGCATCAATTACCAATATTATCCCCTGCAAAACGCGACGTTATACTTTGGGTCGGTCGTACGGCAGTTTTCAAAAGGCCTGACATTTTTATTGCCTTGGCTCAAAAATTTCCGCGGGAAAAATTCATTATGATATGCCCGAAAGCAACCGGGGACAGAAATTATGAAATTTTGCAACAGCAAGCGGCTGCCGTCTCCAATCTTGAGTTTATTGCCCAAGTTCCTTTTACTGAGATTGACGGCTATTTTCAGCGGGCCCGCGTGCTGGTCAACACCAGCGACTCGGAAGGATTTCCTAACGTGTTTATCCAGGCATGCAAGTGGTCGGTTCCGATCTTATCCTTAAACGTCAACCCCGACGGCTTTCTGAACAAATATTCCTGTGGCCTAAGCTGCCGCGGCGATGTCTCACAGCTTGAGCAGGGCTTGAAATATTTGTTGGAAAACGATCATTGCCTGGAACTGGGCCAAAACGCCCGCCGCTACGCCGAAAAACACCATGACATCAGGAAGATTATCGAAATTTACAAAACCATCTTCACCCAATTCATGGAAGGTTCCTGAAGTGTCCATACGCGTACTGCACATTATTGGCAGCCTCAGATTGGGTGGTGCCCAAACTTGCCTGAAATCGCTCGTCGAAAATATACCCGCTGACAAAATCGAAACATACATCTACCCCCTTCGCTCTCGTATAGTCGATATTCCTATCCGCGCTAACCTGATCAAATTGCCCTATCACAATTACGATCCTCGCAAATTCCTGGCTATTTTACGTATCTGTAAACAGTACCATATCGATATCATCCATGCTCACTTGGAAAAGGCAATCCTGGGCAGTTTACTGGCCACTTTCTTCCACCAAATTCCCGTTGTTGTTCATGAGCACGGCCCGGTTTTCCATAAAAACTGGAGGCAATACGTCTATCGGTTTGGATTGCGCCGATTACGCAAACGCGCTCGCGCCTATATTGCCGTTTCTCAGGCCGCTGCTCATTGCCTCGCCCAAAGGACCAAAATCCCTCAGGAAGACATTAGAGTAATTCACAACCCTGTCGATCTGGATCTGTTCAAACCTGATCCCCAGGCTCGTGAACGCATCCGCCGGCAATTAAATGTCAACCCTGATGATGTAGTGGTTGGTTTTGTCGGCCGGCTCGATCATGTGAAAGGCCCGGACCTCTTGATAGATGCGATGTCTTGTATCTCAGATCAGTCCCGCCGCTACATTTTGGTCCTTATCGGTGACGGGCCCCAACGCGCTTCTTTGCAGAGGCGGGCAGAGCAATTAGGTATAAATGACCGCATACGTTTTTTGGGCTTTTGTAATAATGTCTCCGAGCTAATAAATGCTTTCGATATCGGGACCGTGCCCTCCCGCGCGGAGGCCTTCGGAATCTCTGCCCTCGAATTTATGTGTATGAAAATTCCGGTTGTTTGTTCGGGGGTGGGCGGTTTGGCGGAAATCGCCTCTAACGAAGTCACCTCTTTGGTGGTTGACCAAAATACCCCCAGCCGGATTGCACACTGCCTCGAACGATTAATCCACGATCAGACCTTGCGAAAAAAAATAACCGCAGAAGCCTATCGGCGTCGGGAAAATTTTTCAGTATCTAAGTATGTAGAATCGATTGCACAAATATATGCTGATTTGCTGAGAAACAGTTAAACTTAATTATGATATTAGTTATTTGAATTTATAGCTTAAAACAATCTTTATGTGTGTCGGAACTAAGTCTGAGCTGGCTCATGATTTGATAGATGAGATAACAGAAGATAATATGGAAATTACAAATACATTTGGTGTTGAATAGTCTGGTAAAAGATATTTAAAGACCTGTGCCAGCAACGATAAAACTAATTATCGATAAAAAATTTACAAACAACGTGCTCTTTAATTTCTGTTCTTAGGATTTACCGGCAACAGCACCCCAACAGAAAGTAACTTCAACACCGCTGTACTTACCTTGTCGCAGCCGGAGAGAAACGCAGCACATATGATACTGATCACTACTTTGTTCATAATCATCTGCATAACGCCGGCATAACCTGCGTTTTCGCAGAGCGTAGCGGCGCGAAAAACGTCCGTGTTGATGCGTTTGTTGGGGATTTACATTACATTTTCAATAAAATCGATTCGGTATGGGAACTATCATCGAAACCTTCTTTTTATACTGTAAATACTCGTCACCAAAGTCTTTCAATAACCTTTTTTCTTCTGAAGTCTTGAGATAAATTATGGCTACCAGCATGATCACAATCACAACTACAAAACCAGTCAACGAATTGAGAAAGAGAGTAATTGAAAAATAGATGGATAATGCCCCAAAAGCCATAGGATTCCGAGTGAAACGATAAGGACCTTTGATCACCAGATATCTGGTTTTTGGGCTAATTGAGATTCCAAACCCTTCAGTTGGTCCACCCTTCCCCCTAGATACCAAAAAGATATTTGACCAGATTACAAAAAATAGTCCCCAAAAAAATAAAAAAAAACGAGATACCTTTGTACAAGTAGCTATTAACAACAGAAATGGATAACAGATTACAATCAAAATATTGGTCAAGCAGATATATCCCATAAGGTATTGAAATCACAAAGATTCCAAAGCCAATGAAAAAACCTATGACATGTTGAAATGGCTTTATTTTTGACATAGTATTCTGAGACATAGTCCTTCCCAACGCCGGAGGTGAGGCTTTTGGCGCGCTAGCGACAAATAGCCTCAACCTCATTGTTCACAAATCCTATGCCTCGCCGTTCACCCTGAATTTGAGACATTGTTTCTTTTCAACTTCGTATTCCAACTGGAAATACCAGTCGCCGCCGTCAAGCACAAAGAGTGGCTCGGTTCGCCAGTTCTCATCGTGACCGTCACGATGAAAGAAGTTGCAATATATTCCCTTCTTCCCGTTGACAATGATACCAAAATACTGACATCGGTACTGCTGCAAGCGGTTTGCAATGGTAGGAGCTGCTCCGGAGAGAAACTTCCGGATATGGGGGATTGCATGGACGATGTCCGGTTCGGATGGGGTCCAGTATGCCAACTCCTTCCGGCCGGTTGCCTGCGCGACGAAATCAGCTTTGTGCGCAGGGAAGATGACGCCTTCAACTCCATCTGTTGTGAGAGTCGAGCTGCAACCGGCCAGCAAGCCGCAGAGCAGAACGAACGATATAGATATTCTCATCTTCATATTGCGAACAAGGTATTATATGCTTTTTATTGTTAATATCCCGAATTATATCACACTAATTCAACTTGACAACATAATCTTAAAATTATATCACTTTTCATCACCATCTAACAAGAGAGCGTTACGTTAATATTAATAAGTACACATAGGCTAACAAAATTGTGCGTCGGTTTGAAGAGACTGGCAAAAGAATTTTAAAGACCTGTGCCAGCGACTTAGAATCATTTATTTATAAAACACTTACGAGCACCGTGCTCTTTGACTTATACTCTAGGAATTTACCTTCAACGGCATTTCAACGGCAATCGAATTAATCGCCAGCAAACTTGCCTTCCTGGCACGATCCAAAAGGTCATTGCGGACAGCCAAATAGAAACACTCTCAAGCATTACATTTTCTCTCCACCCTTTATGCAAAGCCAGCATTACCTTAATTTATAATTTATGTACAGTTTGGGGATTACAAGCCCTTAATGCTGTCAATGATATTTAGGATTCGTACTCGACAGAAATCATAATTTAAGTTTATCATATTCAACAGTCTAATCCGTAAATAAAAAATAATATGAAAGGCAAATACCATTATGGCAATCGTCAAGAGCAACTGTTGTATTCTCATGGTCTCTCCCACCAGGTCGAGGCGACTAACAATGTTTATCTGATATTGGAACTTTCGGAGGTTATACTATCGCAAGAGATATTAATCGTAAAACATATTATTATTCTCAATGTTAACTTTCCTGGATAAACTACTACAATATGATTACTTACTTCTTTTTCTCCGGAAACAGGCGGATGAGCCTGACGCCGCGTCGTGGGAGAGTCACCTGGTACTGATCGTTATGGGGTTTGGCCTCGTCCTGTTGACGCCAGAGGTCACGAACACGCTGGGGGCCGTTCAGGCCAAGATCCTGCCAAGACGTCGCAACAATTCTTTCCGAATAATCAAGATTAAACAGACCTACAGCGAGGGAACCATCGGCCATGGGTTTAGCGAGGACCAATTGTTCCTCGGTTAGAGTTACAATTCGCGCCTGCCTGCCGAGCGGGTCCTGATCCACCTCTATAACTTCGGCATTACAAAGTATGTTTAGGGTGAAATCATCCAGTAGGGTCATATCCCTGGAATAAATCAGAGGGGAGGCCATCAAACACCACATCGACATGTAGGCATAGTGTTCGTTGGGAGTTATCGTATCATCAAGCAGAATATAGTCGGGATCATTCCACCGACCCGGCCGGGCATATTTGAAGTGAAGGGCATTTTGCAAACCGAATTGGTAAAAATTGGAAGGTGCACCCAAATCGCCGGTCGTCCGCCAACATTGCCCCCCCACCTCACCACCCCATTGCCAAACATCCCCCATACCATATTGACAAAGATTAAATACGATATCCCGGTTGAGCTGCATGAGAATACGGCCCATTTCTTGATAGGGTTTCAATAACTCCGGGCTGCTATAATCCCGGGTAATTTCTGAGTATGAACACCAGTCATATTTGAGAAAGTCAAAGCCCCAGTCAGCAAACTGTTGGGCGTCAATTTGTTCATGCTGATAGCTGCCCACATAACCACCGCAGGTCCACGGTCCCGGAGAAGTGTAGATGCCTGCCTTGAGCCCCTTACTATGGATGTAATCAACCATACCTTGCATATCCGGAAAATATTTGTTGGGCAGAATTGCGTTATTGTGATTACGGTAGGGTTCGTCGTCGCGTTTTTTCATCCAGCAGTCGTCAATATTGACATACATATAACCAAAGTCAGCCATCCCTGAATCGATCATCGCATCAGCCGCCTGGCGCATATTCTGTTCGGTAACTTTATCATAAAATATATACCAACTGTTCCAACCCATAGGAGGCGTCAAGGCAAGGACATCGCCTACAACAATCTTCAAAAGACGGCTGTCTTGCCCAAATTTATTCTCAGCAACAAAAGTAACCTGGTATTCACCGGTCTTCTCCGGAGTATTGCCTGTAATAATTCCTGTTTGAGAATCAAGGCTCAAGGAAGCAGGCAGGTGCAAAGCCTTGAAGGTCATGGGACGCTTGCCCGTAGCGGGTATGCGATAGAGAAAGGGATGGCCCGGCCGAGCACCGTAAACCACAGGGCCGTTGATCGAGGGTTTGGGAGAGGGCTTGGGGGTGAGAATGAATTTTTCCTCGGTAACACCGGGAATGGTAACAGGCGGGGTTCCAGTGTATTCGAAAACAGGATCGATCAAATCTGCGTGGTCACAGGTCATCCCGTCGCCAGCATCTGTGATTAGAAGAAACATATGTTTGGCGCCCGTCAGGTCCAGATCTATAGGAATGGGTTTATCATGGGCCTTTATCACACCACTGTCGAATATCTTTTTGTCATCCGCGTAAATTTTACAGCGTATTGTCCCATGACCAGAGGTTTCATCGTCCACACCAATGTGGGCCTTAAAACGTTTGCTCCGCTGGTGAAGGTCCAGATGCAGCATACTAAAGGCATGGGTTCCTATGCCAAGGTTGAAAGTATGACCGGCAACAATAAGAGGATTACCCTCAATAGACTTGTCTTTTTTGACTGGAGTCCAGCCGGTAGTCATATAAGACAAATCCAAAGAAGACAACCGAACCGTCTGCACATTAGTGGAAGAATTATCCGCTTGGAGAGTCAACGGTAAGGTAAGTAAACCCCAAAAGCTAATTACGGCGAAAGACAAATACATATTTTTATTGAACATGACCATTCCCTTCAAAATATATTAGCCTGACATTTCCCATTTAAAGGTTTCAAAAACACAATTTACTCCTTAAGACATCGATAGTTTTACCAAAATTCCTATTCCAGGTTCAAGAATAATTTGTTTTGTCGCCATTTTTTAACAAATATGCCCGAAAATCAGCATTTTCAGACTGATCTAAACAGATTAACAGTTTTTCCTAAAATTGACAAAACCATGCGCGTCGGATTGAAGAGTCTGGTAATAGATATTTGAAGGCCTGTGCCAGCAACATTAAAACATTTATTTATAAAACACTTACAAGCTTAAAGCCCGTTTATTACTGTTATTACCATTTGCGCACAACGGTTCTGCAACAACAACCGCTTGCAACAACAACGAACTTGACTTTTTGGCACGATCTAAAAGAACACTGCGGACCTTCAGTCAACACTCAGGTAATATAAAATTAAGAGGAATTAATCCGAACCATTCT
>Ga0272441_10009176_pt1 | contig 15378 bp, 10 predicted proteins | sample SSMProp6N_FD_193582 | JGI IMG/M metagenome (GOLD analysis project Ga0272441, IMG submission 193582) | Marine sediment archaeal communities from Little Sippewissett salt marsh, Falmouth, MA, United States - SSM-Prop-6N | ecosystem: Environmental > Aquatic > Marine > Wetlands > Sediment ... | reverse complement strand
TGACCTCCCCGAGCAGATCCGGGGCTCGCGAGAGATCGTCCCCGCGTCGACATCGGGAATGGTCGGGCTGACGCTGGCGGAGGTCGAGCGGATGATGATCGAGCGGACGCTGCAGGCGACGGATGGAAACCGCGAGCAGGCGGCCAAGATACTCGATATTGGCACCCGCACTCTTTATCGAAAAATCAAGGAGTATGGGCTATAGTGTGTACCGGAGGAGTGGATCATGCACCGCTCGGGCGCGGCGGCAGGTGAGTGATCGGGCGGACGTGTGGCTGCGGCTCGGCGGCCCCAGGCGGTGTACAACAGCCGGCACACGGCTCCGCGACACCGGACAGAGCGAATCCGGATGCACGCTGAACGCAACAAAATCTTGCTGGTCGTGCTGCTGCTGGCGGTCGCGGTAGGAGTGTACTTCTGGCTTGGCCGCGCGCAGTCGCCCGTGGCCGGTTCGGTCCAGTTCGTCTGTGTGTCGACTGGGAAGCTCTATCGCATCAGCCAGGAGGACATCCCGAGCATTCTGCCGGCGGTGAATCCGAGCACTGGCGAGAAGACGCTTCTTCCCACCGAAGAGAAGGATGGCAAGCTGATTGCGAATCCGCGGTTCGCGTTCGACGCGCTTCGTGATCCAGAGTTGGCGAAGGTGAACAAATATGTCGATCCTACGACCCTGGAAGTCCTTGACTCGCCGCGATAGCCGACCCTCCGCGGGCGTGCGGGCTCGCGCGGGCTTCACGCTGATCGAGCTGCTGGTGGTGGTTGCGATCATCGCCATGCTGATGTCGATTCTGCTGCCGAGTCTGCGAGCCGCGCGCGAGGCGGCGCGATCGGCGGCCTGCGGGCAGCGGCTGCGGGACTTCTCGAACGGCTTCCACACCTACTTCACGGAAAACCGCGACTGGATCCCCGGGATGAACACTTCGGGCGTGTCGATCCAGGCCGTGAGCGGCATCCCCGGGGCGTTCTACAAGTCGCGGATGCCCGTTCAGAGCGACGACTGGCTGACGCCGATCATGAGCCAATCCACGGAGCTTCAATCGCTTCGTGCGAAGCGGTTCAAAGAGCTGATGGATCAGTTCCGCTGCCCGTCGCAGCGCTTCAGCAAGTCTGTTTTCTGGCTGGGAGGGCTGAATCAGTGCCCGGACAAGGCGGACTTCGAGGCTGAGCCGAATGGATGGTCGTCGATCAGCTATCTGATGCCGGGGACGTTCCAGCGGTGGGGCACCCGGTACGACGCGAGTACGGGGTCGAAGGTCGTGCTGGCGCGGCATCACGCGAACAACAGCTACGAGATCACCGCGAAGACGCATTTCGCCTGGTCGTCGGCGTATCACGAGACGTACAAGTCGATGCTGACGCAAGTGGGCAACCCGGCGCGGAAGATTTGCGTGGCCGACGGCACCCGGTATCTGCGGAGCGACCTGCTGGACTTCGATCCGTCACCCGCGCCGCAGTTCTACGGCTCGTTTTCGACGTCGGGCGCCTGGTGGTGTGGCTCGACCGCCTACGGGGCGGAGCGGGGGAGCCTGAACTGGAGCAACCGGACGGTGTCGGCCAGCGCTGGGGATGATCCGCCGGGGGAGGGCCACAACTTGGCGTTGTCGTACCGGCACGGGCCGCCAGCGAAGGGCGTGAACGCCCGCTCGAACAAGGGCACGATGAACGCGATGTTCTTCGACGGATCGGTCCGAAAGCTTGATGACAAGCACTCCCGCAATCCTGTCTACTGGTATCCGCGCGGTTCGATCGTGACGCCCAATGGCGCGGCGGAGGCCATGATCGACGATTTGCAGGCCGGGGACCGCGTGCCGTAGCCGGCATCGGGTGACCATCTGAGCGAAAGTTGGCGTTGTGTTGGCGTGTGGGCCGACCCGGCGGCATGTGAATTCGGCTCCAATTCGGATATCGTGAGCGCGGAGCGGGCTTATCGGACGTTGTCGGCGGATCTGCCCCTCTGCCCACGCATACGGATGCAATCACGTTGATGGCCGAGCGTTCTGCCCAATGAGAGGACATCGTGGACGAAGCCGGCCTGGATGAGCTCCTCCATCGCGCTCGACGACGTGACGAAGGGGCTCTGAGCGAACTCGTCCAGGTGTTCAGCTCGCGCGTTTACGGGCTGCTGTACCGGCTGACAGGCTCGCGGGATGCGGCGGAGGACTTGTTGCAGGAGACGTTCCTGCGGGTTGTACGCGTGATCGATCAGTATGAGCACGTCGGACGGTTCGAAGCGTGGCTGTTCCGTATAGCCGGCAATCTGGCTCGTGATCGCGCACGAAAGCTCGGTCGGCGTGGCGAAAGCAGCCTGACCGACGATGTGGCCGAGGAACTGGTCGCGGATTCCGGACGGCACGCCGGGGCGAGTGATGATCCGGCGGAAGCGCTGGATCGGCGCGAGGCCGGTGCGCAGCTGGTCGCGGGGTTGGAGCGGTTGTCCGCGGCCGAGAAAGAGGTGATCCTGCTGCGGCACTACTCGGAGCTGAGCTTCCGGGAGATCGCGGCGATCCTGAACGTCCCGCTGGGGACGGCTTTGGCCCGGGCGCACCGGGCGTTGCGGCGTTTGCGAGCCGATCTAGGGGGTGAGGACTGAGTCGTGACCGAGAGCCTACACGAGCTCGAACAGCGCGTTGAACGCGAGATGGCGTTGCTGCGGAACCTGCCGCCAGCGGAGCCCGATCTGCGCTGCTTGGGTAGCGTGCAGGCGGCGGTGGTGGGAGAGGGTCGGCGCGTGATGCGCCGGCGGCGCATGCGCGGGATGATGTGGACGGCGGTCGGGGCGGCGGCTGCCATTCTGATGGCAATCTCCCTGTCGACGACGTCGGGGGGGAGCGGGATGTCGGCGTCGGACGCGGAGGCGGCGCTGACGGAGTGGACCGTCGCCGTCGACGAGTCGACCGATCGGTTGACGACGCTGCTGGACGGCGGCTGGATCCGAAGCGACTCTGGCACGGGGGCCGAGGATGATGGCGAACTGGACGACCTGCTGCGGAGCCTGGACCAATCGCTGGAGCGGTTCGAGGCCCTTTGATGTGAGGTGAGAACGCCTTTGCGCAGGAAGATCATACAAGGCGGTTTTCTGTTGCTCGTGGCGGCTGCGTGGCTGTGGCCGGTCCGGGTTGTGGTGGCGCAGGAGCCGGTGCAGGTGGAGAAACGGGATCAGCGGCGTGGCCCGCGTGGTCGTGGGCCGCGAGAAGGTGCGCAGTCGCGGCCGTGGCGAGACATGGGCGGGTGGCGGTTGACGCAGCGCCTGTTTCGGCCGAGCCCGGAGGACCGGGGTCCGTTGCGCGAAGGCGAGGCTGAGGAACTGTTGGCGTTCGTCGAAGAACACATGCCGCAGTTTCATAGCGTGATGCAGCATCTGCGAGAGCGGGACCCGCGGCGTTTCGAGGAGAAGCTGGCCGAGCATGCTCCGCGGCTGCGGCATCTTCGGCGGATCTTTGAGCGGAGCCCGCAGATTGGGCGGATCATCAAGGCGCATGCCGAGAATGGTTTTCAGCTTCGGCGTGACATGCGCGCGTTGCGGCGCGCGCGCGACGATTCGGCGCTTCATGAGCGCGCGTTGCAGGCTGTGCGAGAACGGCTGGCCAAGGGTCTGGACCTGGAGATCAAGGCGCTCGAGACGCTGGCGGACGAGTTGGAGGAGAATCTTGCCGAGCGTGTCGAGGCGCGCGTCACGTATCTGTTGAGCGAGGCAGCGGATCTGGCCAGCCAGCCGGAGAAGCTGCGCGAGCTTGTTGATGCGGTTCAAGCGGAGGAAGCCGGGGCGCCCCGGGACGAAGCGCTGGCGAAGCTGCGTGGTGCAGTGACGCGTCAGATCCGTAGCGAGATTAAGGCATTGCGGGAGCGTTGCGGGGAGATGCGCGCGGGTTCGCCGGAGGAAGTGGACCGCCGACTGGCTCATTTGGTCGAGATGCTCGACCGGCCGCGTGAGAAGCGCCCGGATCATCGCGGGGGCCATCGGCGACCGCGGCGAGACTGACGTCTGTTCGCCGCCGAGCAGGTGTCCTGAGCGAGGGTTGCCACAACACGGACGGTCACGCGGCCTCGCCGTGCTGTCTCTCTGATCCCGCGGTCACTGTATTGGGCCCAGTTCCGCCACAGCGACGCGTATCCCATTCCCTCTAGCAATGAGGCGCAGATGAACGAAGTGCGTGCCCGTATCATACCACCATTCTCCGCTCTCGGGCTCGGCTCTGGAGAGGCGTGCCCCGTGTACCTTGAAGTATGCTCGCATCTTGGCCAAGATGATACCCTCGTGCGCCGTTGACACGTAAAGCACACTTTCCCCGGCCAACTTGGGGCCATCTCCGCATGTCCAGTGATACGTCAACCCGCCTCTGGGCTTCACGACTGGAACACCCTTGATGAACGGCGAGCGGATCAGTAGGTAGTACTTGAGCGAACCCGGCTCCATATACTCACTCTCGGAGAACTGGAGCTTCACATAGTAGCCGAAGAACGTAAGCACACTCGCTATCAACAGCGCCGCGATGAGCCACAGCGGCGGACGCTGACGGCGCTGCGCCGCAGCGGATGCGGACACTCTCGAGTCAGGAGTCATATCATCGCCTCACCACTTGCCCGGATGCTGCTAGACTACCCCGTGTCGTTTCATCGCCTGCGCAGCCGATGATGCAATCAGCGACGAAGCGGGATATATCACCTCCCACCTCCCCGTCGTTGCGAGAAGCGAGGCGGGGCACTCGCGGCTTGTTGAAGCACCCTTGCATGGATAGCTTACTTGCGATTGAGCGGGGTCCGCAAGATGACCGGCACGTGTAGGCGGGTTGGACCGCCGACCAACGCCCTATCGGCAGCAGCCCAGTGGTCACTATCGTTCGCGGCGCGACGTAGGTCTGTCAGTTGCCGAGAAGCGTCACAAAGGGGTTGATGTCGTCGAAATCCACGTCGCCGTCGGTGTCACAGTCGGCGTTGAGCCAGTGGCAGGCGGGGTACTGTGCGGCGTAATCGGCCTCACCAGAGAGCGCCAGCACGAACGGGTTGATGTCATCGAAGTCCACATCACCATCGCAATCGAGATCGCCCGTGTGCAGGTACCTGTAGGCGGCGTACTCGGCGGCGTCGAGTGTGCCGTCACCGTTAACCGTCGCCGGAATCTGCGAACCGGGGTCGAGCGGGTCGCCGTTGTCGCCGCCGTAGGGGCCGAAGGCGAGGTAGATGGTTGGAGGTACGTATCCGAACTCGTCGGCGAGGTTGATGGTCCCCTCGAGGCAGCCGCCGGCGGCGGAGGCGGTTGCGGCGGCGGTGTCGAACCACCCGGACCAACCGTTGTCGCCTTCATTCCCGAGGAAGGCCGACCAGTTGGCGACGAGGCCGGCCTTGGCCCAGGGTGCGCTGCGGGGCGCACCGGGGACGTCGGCGACGAAGATGAAATGGTCACTCCCGCTGTCCGCGCGCGGAGCGGCAACATACAGCGTGTCCGCGATGACGCCGGCGTAAAGCTGCTGCCCGTTGTTCGCGGCGACAAGCGTGGCACCGGCGTCCAACTCGCCATCGATGACCCATTGTTGCGGCGGCGGTGAACCGCCAGTGACAGCGAAGTGCCAGTCGGCGCCGTTGTTGTTATCCCACGTCCCGGCGCCGTCGTTGAAGACGAGATCGAGCTGTGTGGCGCTGCTGATGACGGGCACGGTGATCTGCCACGTGGAGGTGCCGTCGTTCCAGGTCATGGGTGGGTCGGGTGAGACGATGGGGTTCCAGCCATTGAAGCCGTAGTGCAGGTAGACCTGTGGCACGCCGGCGAGCGGACGTCCGCCGGGGTTGTAGGTGATGCTTACGTTCTGGCCGGCTTGCGCGGGGTCCGGGTCGATCACGACGACATCGCCGCCGCCGCTGCCACCCTGGCCGACGTACACGTGTTGAATCGCCGACTTGTGGACGTTGCCGTGGCTGTCGGTGGCCTGGACGTAGTAGTCGACGAGCGTGTCCGTGAGCCCGGTGATCATCGCGGCGTGTCGCGTAGCGCGGCATGTGGAGGACAGGATGCCGGGTGGTGGCGCGGGCAACGTGGTTGCCGGCATGGGGGCGCTGTTCCAGGTGCCGACCTCGGGGCCGCCGGCGTAGGTCTCGTTCTGGATTGAATCCAGCGGGTTCACGCCGTCATTGTCAGTGCGCCAGAGGAGGGTCACGGAGTCGAGTCCGCTGAGGTCGTAGGCTAGCGTCCAGACTTCGAAGTCCGAGGGCTCGGTCGAGGAGCCCCATTCGTATCCACCGGGATTGTAAGGCTCGCGCTGCGGCAGGAAGACCGTCGGCGCGGTTGTGTCGGGCTGGCCGGCGATCACGAGGTTGGCCAAGGCGACGGCCTCGTTGCAGCCGCGGGTGACGTTGCTATCCCAGGTTTCCGTGCCGTCCCAGTACCAGTAGTCGCTGGCCTGCGAGACGAGCAGGAAGTGCCACGCCTTCTCCGTGTTGGTGCCGGTGCCGTCCATAACGTTCTGCATGCTGGCGGCGGGATTGATGGCCTCGGCGGTGAAAACGAGGTTCTTGGCGGCGGTGAGCACGGCCCAACTGTTGATGTCGGGGCTCCAGCCGGTGCCACCGGGGTCGCCGAGCCATTTCTTGAACTCGGGGTCGCCGCTGTCGGCGCCGACCCAGGCGCCGTTCTCGACGTGGATGACGTCAGCCGGATCGGGTGGAAATCGCTGCAGGTAGTCCTCGATGGTGGTGATGTCGTAATCGGGGTCGCCGGAGACCCAGGCGATCATGCTCTGGAAGTTGGCGTGGTAGTAGGCCTCGCCGCCGCCGCCGAAGTTGTCGCCATCGTGATGCAGGATGACGAGCATGGGGTGGGCCGGGTCTGTGTTGTATTGAATGTACTGATCCATGACCTGGTCGTAGAGGAAGGCCCCGTATCCGCCGCGACCGTCCTCGTTGCCCTCGTAGTGCGCGGCGGGGACGGCGATGACGCGTGTGATCTGCCCGGTTGCGGGGTTGACGTGTTGGACGTAGTGCGGCTGATAGCCGAATGGTGCGCTGACCTGGCTGGGAGCCCAGAGGTCGTTGAGCTGGACCCAGGCGCTGTCGGCGTCGGCCGGGTCGGGGTTGATCTGGTCGGCGGGGTTGGGCGTGAAGAGCCCGGACTGGTTGGTGTGTGGGTAGCCGATGCAGGCGCGGTCGAAGTGGATGTTGTCGACGAGGACCCATTCGACGCCTTCAGCGACGAGGGCGGGGATCATGCCGATCGAGAACGCCGTCTCGGCGGGGAACATGCCGTGCGAGTAAACGGGCTCGCCGGCCCATGTCTGGGCGTAGATGTGCTTGTGGAGGCGGATCTGCATGCGGGCGTCCTGGAGGTCGAGCAGTGGCATCAGCGGGTGGTGGTAGCCGAAGGCGACCAGGTCGAGCCGCGGGTGGCCCAGGGTGGTGTTGAGGGAGGCCCCCTGGGAATAGGCGGTGTTCCAGTCTGTCCACATTCCGCCGTTGACGCCGGCGTCTTCGAGATTGTTGAGGTTCTCGATGAGCGAGCCGCTGAAGCTGACTTGGGCGCCGAGGTGGTCGAGGGTGTCACCGGCCAGGACGGCGTCGAGCGGCCAGGTGGTGTAGGGGCCGAAGCGCTGATTGTGGACGTCGATGACGCTGAAGGAGAAGCGGTTTTGGGCGTCGGTGTCGATGAGCGACTCGTAGGGGTAGTAGATGGGCTGGTGCATGTGCCACAGGAAGCCGACATGGATGGGCTGCTGCTGTGCGGAAGCTGGCAGCGCCGCCGACAAGCAGATCGCCACGAATGCCACCGCCGAGAACCCCCCTGCCGACCATGCCCGCTGCATCAGAGCCCTCCTTCCACCGTGAACTCGCTGGACAGGGTCAGTGTAGCGGAAACGGTGTTGTGGGCGACGTAGAATCGGTGGTGGGCCAGCATGCGGGGGTTTCGGGCCGTGGTCCGATAAAGTGGCCGTGTAACATGCTGCGTTGGGGCGGGGGAAGTCGGCTGGGCCGAGGGCCTGCTCTTGCAGGTCTGGTCAGAATCTGAGTTAATAACCGTCTACGCGCCATGAATGCCTTGGGAGGATACAGCGGGAGTGACGGATACAACAGGGCAGGCACGAGGAGTCTCGACGGGCAACGCGCGGCGCTGGCGCGGTCTGGCCATATGCGCGGTCCTACTGATCGTGGCTGGGGGGTTGGTCGGCGTCCTGGCGTGGATGCCGCAGCAGGAGACGCCCAAGCCACCGCGAAAGGTCGTTCCGATCAACGTCGAGGTCTGCCCCGTGGAGGCAGTGGCCGAGTTGGCGGACACGCTGGATGTGACCGCTGTCGTGGAGCCGGAACGCGTGGTGAACGTGGCGGCGGAGGTCTCGGGGCGGATTGAGCGATTGGGGCGGCGGAGCGCGGATCTGACTTGGCGCGGCCGCGTGATCGCGGAGGGGATGACGATCGACGAGGGTGAGCCGGTCACGGAGGGGGAACCCATTGTCTATCTGAATCGGGAGCTGCTTCAGGCGCGTTTTGACCGATCGGAAGCACAGTTTGAGTACGACGAGCGGGAATATCGGCGGATTGCGGGCCTGAATGAGCGCGGGACGACATCGAAGACTGAGCTGGACGACGCGCGCACGCGACGGGACATCAGCCGGGCGACGCTGGATGAAGCGACTCGTGAGCTGGAGCGTGCGACGATTGTCGCGCCGACGAGCGGCATCCTGAACCGCTTGCCGATGGAGGTTGGGGAGTACGCCAGCCCGGGGGAGGTCGTGGCCGAGATCGTGGTGATCGACCGCGTGAAGGTGGTTGTGGATGTGCCCGAGCGAGACATCCTTTACCTGAAGGTGGGGCAGCCGGCAGAGGTTTTCTCTCGGGTGACCGGTGGCGACCGCTACACCGGCGAGATCACATACATCAGCGAGTTGGCGGCGTCGAGTTCGCGCACGACACGGTTGGAGATCAGCGTCGACAATTCGCGGCATACGCTGCGCAGCGGACAGATCGTGCGGGCTCGTCTGACGCGGCGTGTGCTGAAAGACGCGTTGATGATCCCGCTGGCGAGCGTGATACCGCTGGAGGACGGGCGGGTGGTGTACGTGGTGGATGGCGATGACAAAGCCGAGCGGCGTGACGTGGAACTGGGCATGATGAAGGGTCGCCGCGTCCAGGTCGTGCGTGGGTTGGAGGTGGGGGATCGGTTGATCGTCGCCGGACACCGCTATGTCGGCCCCGGGCAGCCGGTGGTCGTTGTGAGCCGGGATGTGGAGCAGCAGTAAAGGCCTGCCGTGATTGTCTCGGACACCGCCATTCGCAACCGCACGACCGTTGGCGTCCTGATTGTCGTCATCCTCGGGTTCGGCGCGTACAGCTACATGACGCTGCCGCGCGAGAGCTCGCCGGATGTTCCGATTCCATACATTCTCGTGACGACGATCTACGAGGGGGTCTCTCCCGAAGATATCGAGACATCGGTCACGATCAAGATCGAGAAGGAACTGGCGGGTTTGAAGGGCGTCAAGGAGATGACGTCGGCCAGTGCGGAGGGGGCCTCGACGATCGTGATGGAGTTTCTGCCGGAGGTCGACACCGACGACGCTTTGCAACATGTGCGTGACAAAGTGGACCTGGCGAAAGCGGAGCTTCCGGAGGAAGCCGAGGAGCCGGTGGTCACGGAGATCAGCTTCGCGGATTTCCCGATTCTGATCGCGAATATCTCGGGGACGATCTCGCCGGTTCGTTTGAAGGAGATGGCGGACGATCTGGAGGACATTATTGAATCGATTCCGGGCGTGTTGAACTGCGAGGTGCTGGGGGCGTTGGAGCGGGAGATACGCCTGGAGGTGGATCAGGACAAGCTGGCGGCGTACGGGCTGACGATCCCGGAAATCATGACGGTGATTCCGGCGGAGAACGTCAACATCTCGGCGGGAGGCCTGGAGACGCCGGGGGTGAAGTTCAACGTCCGTGTCCCGGCGGAGTTTGTCGAGCCGGAGGAGGTGGACGGGCTGGTCATCGCGATGCGCGGCGGGCAGCCGATCTACCTGACGGACGTGGCCCGCGTGCATGACACGTTCAAGGATCGTCTGGATTACTCGCGGCTGGACGGGACGGAGACCATCACGCTGGCGGTGCAGAAGCGTACGGGGGCCGACCTGATCCCGATCGCCGAGGCGGTGAAGGCGGTGTTGTCATCCGCGGCGGAGCTGGCACCGGAGGGCGTGCGCTTCGATGTCACGCTGGATCAGTCCACGGACGTTGACCTGATGATCCGGGACCTGGAGAACAACATGCTCTCCGGGTTGATTCTGGTGGCGGGGGTGCTGTTTCTCTTCATGGGGTGGCGGACAAGCATGATCGTCGCGTTTGCGATCCCGATGAGCATGCTGCTTGGTGTGACGGTTCTGAAGTTGTTGGGCTACACCTTGAACATGGTGGTGCTGTTCGGGCTCATCATGGCGTTGGGCATGCTGGTCGACAACGCGATCGTGATCGTCGAGAACATCTACCGGCATTACCAGTTGAGCGGGAAGCGGCGGACGGCGGCTCAGAAGGGGACGTCCGAAGTGGCCTGGCCGGTCGTGACGTCGACCTCGACGACGGTGGCCGCGTTCGCGCCGATGGTGTTCTGGCCGGGCGTCATGGGCGGGTTCATGAAGTACCTCCCCATCACGCTGAGTATTACTCTGATCAGCTCGCTGTTCGTGGCCATGGTGATCAGCCCGGTGCTGAGCTCCATGTTCGTACGGGGTCGGCGTCGGGCGGAGGGGGCGCATGGCCGGCTCGTGGAGTCGTACGAGCGGATTCTGAGGACGGCCCTGCGGTACCGCTTCACGACGCTGGCGCTGAGCATTCTGGTGCTCGCGGGCCTGGGGTTGTATTACGCGAGAGCCGGTCACGGCGTCGAGTTGTTCCCCGACTTTGATCCGCGGCGAGCGAGCGTGAGTATCCGTTGTCCGCAAGGCACGAACATCCGCGAGACGGATCGCCTGGCGAGCATCGTCGAGAGGCGCGTGCAGCCGTATCTGGAGGCGGGCGATGTGGAGCACGTCATTGCCAGCGTCGGCTCGGGCGGCGGCGGGGGGCCGATGGGCGGAGGCGGTGCGGGGCCGCACCTGGGCAACATCACCCTGACGTTCAAGGAGTACGAAGCGCGGCAGCGCAAGTCGGCGGATGTCCTGGCTGAGATTCGCGAGAAGCTCTCGGATCTGGCGGGTGCGGAGATCCGCGTGGAGAAAGACGAGGAAGGCCCACCGACAGGCGCGGCGGTGACGATCCGGCTGATCGGTGAAGGCTTCCGGCGTCTGGAGACGCTGAGCGAGGAAGCGCGGCAGTTGATCGTCGACGTGCCGGGGCTCGTGAACCTGCGGAGCGACCACGAAGCGGCGCGGCCGGAACTGGCCTTTCGCGTGGATCGGCAGCGGGCCATGCGGCTGGGAGTCAACACGGCGATCGTGGGGAACTTCCTGAAGACGAGCGTGTTTGGCACGAAAGTGGGGACGTACCGGCAATTCAATGATGAGTACGACATCACGGTCCGGCTGCCGCTCGATCAGCGGCAGAGCGTCGATGACCTGTTCCGGTTGCGCGTGCCCAACGCCGATGGCGATGCGGTTCCGCTCAGTTCGCTGGGCGAGTTCAGCTACACCGGTGGCTTTGGCACGATTCGGCGGATCAACCAGAAGCGGGTCGTGACGCTGCTCGCCGACGCGGAAGGGCGGCTGCCGACGGCGGTGCTGGCCGATGTGCAAGAGCGATTGAGCGCCTTCGAGGAAGCCCTGCCTTCGGACTGCGCTCTGCAATATGCGGGTGAGAAAGAAGAGCAGGACAAGGCGCAGGCGTTTCTGAGCAAGGCGTTTGTCGTGGCCTTGTTCCTCATCGTGCTCATTCTCGTGGCGCAGTTCAACCGGCTGATCGTGCCGTTCATCATCATGACGACGGTGGTCCTGTCGCTGATCGGCGTGTTCGCGGGATTGCTCATCTGCAACATGCCGTTCGGCATCATCATGACCGGCGTCGGCGTGATCAGCCTCGCCGGCGTGGTCGTCAACAACGCAATCGTATTGCTGGACTACACGCGGCTGCTGCAGAGCCGCGGCCTGGATCTCGTATCGGCGGCCGTGCGGGCGGGTGGAACGCGTCTCCGGCCGGTGCTGCTGACGGCCACGACCACGATCCTGGGACTGATACCGATGGCGACTGGCGTGAGCTTCGATTTCCACCGCATGGCGGTGAGCACACGCAGCGAGTCAAGCCAGTGGTGGGCGAGCATGGCCATCGCCATCATCTTTGGCTTGGCGTTCGCGACGATGCTCACGCTGATTGTGCTTCCGACGTTGTACGTCACGCTCACGCGCCTCGGGGAATGGCTCGGGTTGGGCCGGACCCCCGAGGGTGATGACGGGGAATAGCCGAGCTACTGCCCGAGCAGGGCGACGAACGGGTTGATGTCGTCGAAGTCGACGTCGCCATCCTCGTCGCAATCAGCGTTTAACCAATCACAGTCGGGGAAAACGGCGTAGTAGGCCGCCTCGCCGTTCAGCGCGAGGACGAAGGGGTTGATGTCGTCGAAATCGACGTCGCCGTCACAGTCGAGGTCGCCGGGGTCGTGGGGTGACTCGATGATGGCCCAGATCTGAACGTCATCAATGTTCCAGCCGCAATACCGCCAGCCGTAGTCGGTTGGCCCCATGGTCCAGCGCAGGTAGATGGTGGGCTGGTTGTCGGCGACGGCGGAGATGTCGAACTCCTGGGGCAGCCAGGTGGAATCCGTGATGGTGGCGCTGTTCTGCCAGATGGTGGACCAGCTTACGCCGTCGTTGCTGACGCGGAGGGCGGCGTGGTCATACGCGGGTTGCTCGACGCCGAGCCAGCGCCAGAAGAGGAGCTGAACGTTGGCCATGTTTGTGCAGTCGAGGGCCGTGCTGGTGAGGTGGCGCTCGGGAAGGTTGTTCTGATAGTCGCCGTAAAGGTTGTAGCCATAGACGTTGACGTCGGAGTACCCGCTGGAGGGGTCGGGGTTGCCATACTCGCCGCCGCTGCCGGTGGGTTGGCCCCAGGCCCAGAGGTCTTCGGTGGACCAGCCGGGGTCGGAGTCGAAGGTGAAGTTGTAGGCGATCTGAGGGCCGGTGGCGGTGATGACGAAGTCGTCATCGGATGTGTCCTCGCCGGTGTTGAGGTCGGCGTCATGGGCGACGACCTTGATGCGGCATTGTTCGGAGGGGAGGGCGGGGACGATCCAGTCGTAGGTGCCGTCATCGGGCTCGCCGGTGGCGATCGTATGGGGGAATGTCGCGCCGCCGTCGGTGGAGAGGTGGATGTCGATGCTGGTCACATCGACGTCGTCGCGGGCGATCCACGAGATTCGGTACTGTTGACCGACGGTCCAGTACTCGCCGCCGTTGGGGACCGTGACGCGGACGATGGGTTCAGGGCCCGGGTCATAGGCCGGCACATGCATGACGATGCAGTGGAGGGCGCCGGCGGCGCCGATGATGCTGGTGCAGTCAATCTGCTGGATGGTGTGGAGCGGCAACGCGCTCTGGAAGGTGGCCAGCGCCTGTGCGTCCTGGGAGACGTTGTACTTGGGGATGAAGACGATGTTGTTGAGGATGACGGCGTTGGTGTAGGTATAGTGCGTACCACCGGAGCTCCAGCCGGGTGTGCGGTAGACGGTGTAGCCGCGCGCCTGCATGTCGGTGGCGACGGCGTTGGTGATCTGTCGCGGCGGGTCGAAGGTGTACTCGCCGATGATGACCTTGTCATCGCCCACGGGGAGCATCCACATGTCGATGTGCTGGGTGGAGTCAACCGAGGTGGGGAAGGGATCCGTGATCGTGAGGTTCACGCCCTGGTACTGCGCGTAGGTGTTGATGACATCCTGCTCAGTGAGGCCGGGATTCTCGGTGAGGATGAGTTCGGTCATGAACGCATCGCCGTTGGAGAACAGGTGGAAATTCCCGCCGCCGTGCGTGAGGGGGATGTCGTATTGCGGCTCACCCCAGAGCGTGCTGATGTAGTCGCTGAGAGCGTTGTCGTTGGGGCGGGGGCGATTGTACGTATGATCGACGATGGCGCGGATGCCGTCTTCAAAGATGAATCGTGGCCCGTAGTCGCGGATCCAGACGGTGTCGGTTGCGCGGATGATGAACTCGACCTGGCTCATGTTGGCGCCGGCGCTGCTGAGCGTGTTGCTGGCGATGCTTTGCTCGGAGGCGCTGTCGACGACAACGTAGACGGTGGCTTCCGGATCGCCGGTGGTGGTGCCGACGGCCATTTGGGTCAGGATGGTGGTGTAGCCTTCCCAGGCGATGAAGAGGCCCTCGCCGGGCTCGTACTCGGCGGGACAGTGGACGGCTCCGGTGGGTGGTGTCGAACGGGTGCGGTCGGGTTGGGGGAGCGGGAGCTTCTGCTCCTCCGGGGTCATGTACTTCGGCAGCGACTGCGGCTCGTTTTGACGGATGCGGGCCAGGACGTCATCGGGGACCTTGGCAGGTGCCCGCGCGAGAGACCAGACCGATGTCACCAGAACCGCCAGGATCACTGCCGCGTTTCTCATTCCGGTTGCTCCTTGTCCGCCCCCGCCGATTGGCGCTTTTCATGCGCGGCGTGCCGCAATGGTTCGCACGTAAAAGATACGGAAGTCCGATGCTCCAGCGCACGGATTTATTGTAACGGGCGGGATAGGGGGGAGCGTGGCGATTTTTTGGGAAAATCGCGCCTGGCAGCGGCGAAACGAGTGGTCTCTGGTCCGATATAGCGGCACGCGGAGCTGTCACCAGCATGTTGCCAGCGACAGGTCCGCGTGCGGGTCTCGTGTTGTGTGATCAGTCACCCGAGAGCAGGTCGACGAACGGCGTGATGTCGTCAAAGTCGACGTCGCCGTCGCCGTCCACGTCGGCGCTGAGCCAATTGCATTCGGGGAACTCGGCGACATAGCCGCCTTCACCACCGAGAGCGAGGACGAAGGGGTTGATGTCGTCGAAGTCGACGAGTCCGTCACAGTTGAGGTCGCCGACGGTGAAGTAGAGCACGGTGAGCGTCGCCGCATCGCTCGTGAGCGTGCCGCACGAGTTCGTGATGACGACGTCGTACTCGCCGGCGTGCATGGGCCACGCGGCGCCGATGAGGAGAGACGGGGTGTTCGTGGCGAAGTACCCGTCCACGCCGCTGGTTAGAGGCACGCCGTCGTGCCGCCACTGGTAGGTGAGGTTGTCGCCGGTGGCCTCGACGGTGATGTTCACTTGCGCCCCGACCTCGACCGTTTGATCCTGGGGTTGCTGGATGACCTCGGCGGCAGCCGTCACGTAGAGGTGGGCATCATCCGAGGTTCTGACGCAGCCATCGGCGGGGTTGGTGACGACGCAGCTGTAGGTGGCCTGGTCGCCGGTGGTGACGTCGGCGATCGTCAGCGTATCGGTCGTCGCCCCGAGGATGTGG
>Ga0272441_10009175_pt1 | contig 15380 bp, 13 predicted proteins | sample SSMProp6N_FD_193582 | JGI IMG/M metagenome (GOLD analysis project Ga0272441, IMG submission 193582) | Marine sediment archaeal communities from Little Sippewissett salt marsh, Falmouth, MA, United States - SSM-Prop-6N | ecosystem: Environmental > Aquatic > Marine > Wetlands > Sediment ... | reverse complement strand
GGACGTTGGCGTTGTTGCTGGCGGAGAACATCAAATGGCGGCCAGGTGGCCGATAGCGAACGGACATCTGGGGCGCCTTGAACTGAACTGAGACGATGAATCACCACGAGGAGTGTGGAGAATGAAAAGGTTGTTCAGTGGCCGAACGATGTATTACTTGCTGACGATCGGGACGCTGGCACTGCTGCTGGCAGAGAACATCAAATGGCGGCCGGGTGGACGCTAAACGGCAGCTCCTGAAGGAGGCAACGAGATGAAGTGGGGTGGATTCAATCGTAAGGGTGAAGAACGCATGAAGAGGGTTTTCGGACGCGTCTTCGGAACGCGGACGGTATATTACCTCGCGATCATCGCAACGCTAGGGCTGTTGCTGGCAGAGAACATCAAGTGGCGGCCAGGCGGACGATAGACGAAATACCGTAACGCAGCCACACCGAAGAGCGAATGCATCACCCTGATACTGAGTCGCCGTCCTGTTCGGCCGAGTTTGTTCAAGACGAGTGTTCGTGTAGCGAATCTTGACCTCGCACCATGAAGGGAAGGCGATGAGACGACCTGGTGTTGCGTATTTCTTCGTTGCGATCCTATCGCTACTCGCCCTCGTATCGCTTGGGTACTCCGTCTCGCAATGCTCGTTTCCCAAGGCAGACACGCTGACGATTTTCATCGTGTTCGTCGTTCTCGCAGTTTTCGCGGAGGTCTATGCGACGTGGGTCCCTGCCTACAACTGGGAGATCTCCAGTTCCATTGCCATCTGTCTCGCCTCGGTATTCATCCTGGGACCGAATCTCGCCGTCATCTCGGTCTTCCTGTCTTCTCTACTTTCGGAACTCCTACTTCGCCCGAATTCTGACGATTCGTCAGGAATGGCGGGGCTCGTTCCCATCGCGTTCAACGTTAGCCAACTTGTGCTGACGGTCTCGCTGGCGGGACTGTTCCTCAAGTTCCTTGGTCGGAACTCTCTTCAACTGACAGAGATCGATGACTTCGCTCTGGCGATTGCAGTCTTTGCGATCTACCTGGTTCTCAATTTGACGTTCGTCACCGGAATCGTTGCGATCACGGAGAACAAGCCATTCTTCCGTTCACTCGGTAGCAGCATTCGACAGTTCTTCATGCAGTACGCGGTTCTCTGCGTGTCGGCACTGCTCCTTACGGCACTGTATTCCATCTCGGTCTGGCACGTGTTCCTTGCGTTGTTCCCGCTGACGCTCGTTCACATCTCGTTCCGTGGCTACGTCAAACTGCAGACCGAGGCGAGGAACACATTCGAGCGCATCTCCCAGCTCCTGGATGCGCGCGATCACTACACTGCGGTTCACTCGATGGAGGTTGCGGAGTTGGCCGTGAAGATCGGCCGGGAAATGGAATTGGGGCAGCGCGAGATCGAGCGAATCGACATCGCGGCGCGCGTCCACGATATTGGGAAAATCGCCGTTCCTGACTCCATTCTGCTCAAGCCAGGAAAACTGACCAGCGAAGAGTGGGACAAGATGCGAGAACACCCGGTGATCAGCGCGGAACTGATCTCTGGAATCGAGATCTACGCACCGGTCGCGGACGCGGTTCGACACGAGCACGAGCGTTGGAACGGAACGGGCTACCCGGATGGACTGAAGGGGACTGAGATTCCGCTGATTGCACGCGTGATCGCGGCCGCCGATATCTACAACGCGCTCTCCACGGATCGGCCGTATCGGAAGGCGTTCAGCAAGGATGAAACGATCCGCATGATTCGTGACATGACGGAGATCGAATTGGATCCCGACGTCGCGGCGGCCTTGCTGCGCGTTCTGGAGACGATGCCAGAGAACGAGGCAGTGCACGCACCGGGAACGTTGAGAACCGAGGAGGCGTAGCCATCGGATGTTCGTCCTCATCTTCGTTCCGTTGGGCATCCTTGTCGGCTATCTGACCGGCGGCAGGCTCTCCGGATTGGGGAAGCTCAATCTTCGATGGCTTCCGCTGGTCCTGATCGCACTGATCCTTCAGGTTCTGATTTTCCCGCTCTTCTCCGATCGTGCCCTTCTCGACGCCGCGACGGGGCCGCTACACATCTTGTCCTACGCACTACTGGCCGCATGGTTGATTCGCAACATCCGAACGACTCCCATTGCGCTGTTGACGGTCGGAGCAGCGTGCAATCTCGCGGCCCTGCTGGCGAACGGAGGCCTGATGCCGGCATCGGCCTCCGCTCTGCAGCGCGCCGGCTTCGTAGACGTAGCGCAACAGCTCCTTCAACACGGCACGTGTGCCAATCTGGTTCTCATGTCCTCGGACACGCGGCTGAATTTCCTCGGCGACATCCTGTTCGTTCCGGAATGGATTCCGCTCTCCTCTGCCTTTAGTATCGGTGATACTCTGATCATGCTTGCATTGGGCTGGCTGATCGTGAAGGGCATGAGGATCGATGCGAAACGAACTTAGGAAGCTGCTTAATCCCGAGGCGATTGCGGTCATCGGGGCCAGTGCTCGTGCAGGATCCGTCGGGGGGAGCATCCTCCGCAACCTCCAGTCGTGGGCGTACGCCGGCAAGATCTATCCGGTCAACCCGAAATACGACACGGTTCTTGATCTGCCGTGCTACGCCTCGGTCAACGATCTGCCCGAATCGACCGACATGGCTGTCCTCGCGATTCACCGGGATGTCGTATTGGAAACGGTCGAAGCATGCGGCAAGCGCGGTATCCGGCACCTCGTCATCATCACCGCCGGATTCAAAGAATCGGGAGCTCGGGGAGAACAACTGGAGCAGGATCTGCGCGCACTGATCGCGACGTACGATCTCAAGGTCGTGGGACCGAACTGCATGGGCATCATGCATCACTCGCAGGATGTCAGGATGAATGCGTCGTTCTCTCGTTGGTTCCTCGCAGGAGGTGGCATCGGGTTCATCTCGCAGAGCGGATCGCTTGGGGAAACGCTGCTGGAGAGCTTCGAGGAGGCGGGGCTGGGTGTCTCTACGTTCGTCAACTTGGGGAACCGCGCCGGCCTGACCGAGAACGACTTCCTCCGCGTCCTCGCGGACGATCCGAACTGCCGTGCCATCTTCCTTTATCTCGAAAGCTTCGCGGACCCGAAAGCGTTCCGGCGCATCGTTTCCGGTATCGATGCCGACAAGCCGATCATCGTCCTCAAAGCGGGACGCACCAAGGCCGGCGCCGCGGCGGTGGCGTCACACACGGGATCCTTGTCCAGTCCGGATGCGATCGTCGATGCGTTCCTGCGTCAATGCGGTGCCCTTCGTGTGACGGCCATCGAAGAGGCATTGAGTGCCCTACGCGTCCTCCAACGGGACGTGCTTCCGGGCGGCAATCGGGTCGTGATCCTCACGAATGCAGGCGGGGCGGGCATCATTGCCGCGGACGCGTGCGAGCGCGTAGGCATCGACGTCCCGCCGATGCCTGAAGACGTGAAGGACGAATTGCGGACGTTCCTTCCCGCCGAAGCCGGCTACGGGAATCCGATCGATATGATCGCCACGGCAAGCAGCGCCGACTACGAGAAGACGTTGGCTGCAGCCCTTCCGGTCGTTGACGGCGCAATCGTCATCTTCCGTCCGCCGATGGTGTACGCGGAACCCGTCGAACGCGTTGCCGACGGCATCCTGAACGTCCTCGAGTCGATGCCGAACAAGCCGGTCCTGGTCAGCACGTTGAGCAGAAGCAAAATGGTCGATCCGTTGGTTGCCCGTCTCCACGAGTTCAGGGTTCCGAGTTACGTCATGCCCGAGGAAGCCGTCAGCGGAATGGACGTACTGTGCCGCGTGAGAGAACTTGGATCTCGTGTCGAATCCGCAGCACCTCCTTCCCCGAGCGATTCCACGAACGCGCGACAGATTCTCGATCGTGCGCGCGCAAACGGTCGCACCGGCTTGTTCTTCGACGAAGGTGCCGAGGTCCTGCGGTCTTATGGGGTTTCCGTGTGTCCGTATGCGTACCTTGAGTCGCTGGACGACGGTCTCCGATTCCTCGATGAGTCCGACGGTCCGATCGTGTTGAAACTCGATTCGCCTCAGGTCTTGCATCGCTTCGAACTGAATGCGGTGATGACAGACATCTCGTCGCCGGCAGCATTGACCGCGACGTACAACGGCCTTCGAGAGACGATCGAACGGCTTACGCTGTCCGATGCACGCATTCTTGCTCAGCAGATGGTCGAAGGACGTGAACTCATCCTGGGCATGGAGCGCGACCCGTCCTTCGGCCCGGCGGTGATGTTCGGTATCGGAGGCACGTTGGTGGAGGCACTGCGCGACGTGGCATTCGGGATTGCACCCATCGCAACTGAGGAAGCCATGCGGATGATTCGATCGATCCGCGCGTTTCCTTTGCTCCAGGCGTTTCGCGGACAACCCGCCATCGATCTTGATCCATTGGCGGATACGATCACGAACCTCTCACGATTGGCGAACGACTGTCCGGAGATCGCGGAACTGGATCTCAATCCGGTGATCGCCACGCCGAACGGGACGTTCGCCGTCGATATCCTGTTCCAGGTTGGATCCAGCGAGGAACGTCGCGGAGCGCCTACGGATACAACCGGTTGATCTGCCGCGGGAACGGGATCACCTCTCGGATGTGCGCGGCGCCGGTGATCCACGCGACGACGCGAGCCAGGCCCATCCCGAATCCGGAGTGCGGCACCGACCCGTAGCGGCGTAGATCGATGTACCACTGGTACGGCTCGACCGGCAGCCCGGCTTCCGCAAGCTGGGCAAGGAGCTCCTCTTCAGTGTCGACACGCTGGCTTCCGCCGATGATCTCTCCGTATCCTTCAGGGGCGATGAGGTCCGCGGCCAGGACGCGCGATCGGTCCTCAGGGTCGCGCTTCATGTAGAACGGCTTCATCGCGACCGGAAACCGCTCGATGAACACCGGTCTACGATAATGATCGCCCAACGCCGCCTCCTGCGGCGCGCCGAAATCATCCCCGAAAGCAACATCATGCCCAAGATCCTTGAGAAGCGCGATCGCGTCTCCGTAGTCGATTCGTACGAACGGTTCGGCGACCTCTTGCTGCAGTTGTTCGAGGTCCCGACCCAATTCCTTCAGCTCGGGTCCTTTCTCGCGAACGACCGCGGTCACGATGTGCCGAACGAGATCCTCCTGTAACTGAAGGTTGGCCGCATGATCGTAGAACGCCATCTCCGCCTCGGCAATCCAGAACTCGGTGACGTGCTTGCGCGTCTTCGACTTCTCGGCACGAAACGCGGGACCGATCCAGTAGACGCGGCCCAGTGCCATCGCCGTCGCCTCCAGGTACAGCTGCCCGGACTGGCCGAGATACGCCGGCTGTCCGAAGTAATCGAGCTCGAACAAGGTCGTGGTTCCTTCGACCGATGTACCGGTCAGAATGGGGGCCTCGGTCGCGACGAATCCTCGGTCGTGGAAGAACTCCCGAAACGCGTGAAACGCCGCGTCACGGACCCGCAAGATCGGGACCTGGCTTCCGGTACGCATCCACAGATGTCGATGATCCATCAGAAACCCGGGCGTCTGTTCCTTCAGTTCGATGGGGAAGTCCTCCGACGGTTGATGGATGATCTCAATGTCCTCGAGAAGGAGCTCGCATCCGATCGGCGCACGCGTGTCCTCCTTCACGGTCCCGTGCGCGATGAGCGAGGTCTCTCGCGGCAGTACGCTTGCGCGTTCAAACAGGTCGGGATTGTCCGATACACCGAGAACAGCCTGGATGACGCCTGAACCGTCACGAACTTGCAAAAAGAGGATCTTCCCGCTGGAGCGGCGATTGTACAGCCACCCTTTCAAGGTGACGCGTTGTCCAATGTATCGATGCGCTTCCCGCACGGTGATGGTCGGCATGTTCCCTCCCTCTTTGAGGATTCGATGGGGCAGAGATTAGGCGTAAGGTTCGTGTGGCGCAAGGACCGGCGATTAGGCGGCTGCGTCGATGGCGGGGGGAGCCTTGATCACGCGGCGTGCCCAGTTTCCCGTGAGGAAGCATGCGAACGAGATCAATGCGGCCCCGAGGTTTGACCAGAACATCGCCCACCAGACACCGCTCGATCCCCACGCCAGCCCATACGCCAGCAAATAGAGGAGCGGAAGGCGGAGCCCCCACAGGCGGAATAGGCTGAAGAACATCGAATAGGCGGTGTGGCCGGAGCCCTGGTAGACGCCCATCATGACCTGAATGACGCCCATGAATGGAAACGCGAATCCGACCAGCCAAAGCATGCGAACGCCGATGCTCACGACCTCGGGGTCATCCATGAAGAAGCGGATGAGATGCGGACGGAGGGGAATCACGATCGCCGCAGCTGCGACCAGGATGACAGAGGAGATGAGCATGGCATCCCAGGCAACGCGTCGTGCGCGTTCGGGCTTCGACGCTCCGAGGTTCTGGCCGACCATGGTGGCCGTTGCCTGTCCCAATCCCATCGCAGGCATGAGAACGATCGAGATGAACGACGTCCCGATGCCAAAGGCATTGATGACCGCAGTGCCCAACCGAGCCAACGCGCTGTTCATGATGGTGAATCCAAGCGACGTTCCCATTTGCCCGACGGACGCCATGCTGCCGATGGATGCGATCTTGCGGATCATCGGCCACCGCGGTCTCAGATCGGAAACGCGGATGTGGATCCCGAGACGTCCGGAGAACAGGAGGTAGTAGCCGACCAGTGCGACCAATCCTCGCGAAAGGACCGTCGCAACGGCGGCGCCGCGAACACCCCATGCGGGGAACGGACCCCAGCCGAAGATGAAGAACGGATCGAGAATGATGTTGGCGACGACCGAGATGGCCATCAGGATCATCGGCGTGACCGTGTCTCCGATTCCGTTCAGCATCGCGGCGACGAGAAACGTCGAGAAGACGAGCGGCGCGCCGGCGAAAATGATCTGGAGGTAGGCGGTTGCGGCGACGGTGAGTTCCTGCTCCGCTCCCATCAACGCCATGATCGGCCCCGCAAGCGCGACCCCGATTGCAGCCATCGCAACGGCGAGCACGGCGCAGAAGACGAGCACTTGCCCCGCCGCCAGGTTCGCGTCTCGCTGTCTGTCCGCCCCCGTGTACTGCGCAATCAGGGCCATCCCGGCGACGGTGAACCCGCTGGCGACAGAGATGGTCAGGAAGACCAACGGGAAGGAGATCTGCACGGCCGCGATTCCGACGGAACTCCAACGGCCGAGCCACAGACGGTCCGCGAAGTTGTACAACGTCTGAAACAGATTGGAAAGCATGACCGGCCACGCCAATCGAAGGAGCGAACCCGTGATCGGACCTGTGGTCAAGTCATCGGGCCGGCGAATGAGCTGTCGCTTCATGCTTGCCATTTTACCCACAGGATCGGGCGAACACGAGGCACACGAATCTCTTCGGCTCCGTCTGGTGCACATCAGGTGGCGCGCTGCCGAGACCGGACTGTTGACAAATGGCAACACGCGCCGTAGACTCCGGCCATGGCCAAGGCACAGTTCGGAGACATCCTGCGCACGGCGCGGTTGAACACCGGCATGAGTTTGCGGGAACTGGCCGCGCAATCGGGGATCGACTACTCGAGACTCTCGCGGATGGAACACGGCACGCGTCCGGCGCCGAGCCTGTCACATATGCGACGATTGGCCGAATTGCTGTCCCTCAACCTTATGGACCTTCTGGTCTCGACCGGGACGCCTCGCGAGGCCGTCGAGCAGTTGCTGTGGACGGAGCGACTGAGATTGGCGAAAGACGTAGAAAACCTCGCGGAATACACGCCGCAGGGACATCGAGCGGGCTTGAAGAACGAGTTCGTGGTCGATGTGGTGTCGCGAGACGGTGCGCTTTGCACGGCGAGACTCGGCTCGGAGCTGTGGACGATGGTGACGTTCTCGGACGCCGATCGGCTAAACGTGCGAATCCCCCCGGAAGCGATCCAAGTCTTCTCCGAGGATCCCCGGGATCGCCTGCTTTCGGCGGGGAATGTCTTCCGCGCGACGGTCATCAAGGTGCGGAGGGTTGGCGCGTTGCTGAATGCGATCTTCACGGTCGGCGGCATCGAGTTGAATGCACTTCTGGCGAAATGGGACGGCGCGCCGCAAGCGCTGTCGCCTCAGGACACGGTGTACGTGGTTATCCCTCCTGCGTCACTCTCCACGGTGCCGCAGGACGCTGCGAAAGGAAGGACATGAATCGACGGGTTGGACTGAGCATTCTGCTGATTCTGGCGGCCCTCGTGCTGCCGGTTGCAGGCACCGATCTCTCCGTGTACGTGCAGACGGACGACGGACTGGTAGAAGTCGCTCTCAGCGGGTTCCCGTTGCTGGAGGGAACGGTCGCCTATGAGGGACCTGCGTTGGATGACGGTGCGGCCAACTGGAAGGATCCGCATCACTACCGAGGGGTGTCCGTTCAGGCGGTGTTGGATGCCGCCGGAGCGGTTGTCTCCGATGCGCTGGGCGTGGTTGCGTTCGACGGCTGGTACAAGATGCTGACGGACGCCGTGCTTCGCGGTGAAACGGCGGCGGGAACGCCGATTCTCGCGATCGAGCGAGACGGCGAATCCGGTGACGACTGGGACAGCGCTCCCGTACTGGTCTTCCTGCCCGAGGACGAGGCATTCAGCAATCAAGACATGCTGAACGCCCTCGGGCGGGATCTTGCCCACTACTTCGGGGACGATCCCTCGACGACGGGACTGATGGTCAAGGGCGTGGCTTATCTCATTCCGGGATACGCCGGAGAAGATCTACCCCTTGAGCCTGAGGTTGCGGCCGCCATCGATGTCACGCCTCCCGACGGGACGATCCTCACGGTCATTCGGGGCGACGAATCGTTCGCATACACAATGGAAGGCATCGAGGAACTCGACGCAGTGACAGGACAGGGAACGTTCACGACGTCGGCGGAAACCGACTACGCCGCGACGTACACCGGCGTTCCGCTGACCACGCTGATCGGAAACGTCCCCGGGGATGCGACCATCCGCGTGACCGCGTCCGACGGGTACTCGATGAACTATCCGGCCGAGATGTTCCAGGACACGAGTGAAGGCGTCTGGGTTCTCGCGTACCAAAACAACGGGGTCTACATGCCGTTCGATCCCGGGTATCTCCGCGTCGTGCAAGTGAGCGATGAAGGTGCGCACTTCTCCAGCTCGCTATCCGCCAAGATGGTTGAGATGATCGAGGTTCTCGGCGCGTACGAAACGTACACGCTGAACGTCACCGGCGCCGTCGAGCGCATCTTCCAACGCGGGGAACTCGAGGCCGGCATCGGCTGTCCCTGTCACACATCGACCGTCTCCGTGACCAGCAAGGGCGAGACCCACGAGTACTCCGGCATTCCGCTGTGGCGACTGGTCGCCTACGTCGACGACGGGCTGTTCCCGCCGCTCGAGGAAGGGATCTACTACGAGGACGCGCACTTCAACGATGCATTGGCCGAGACGGCCTACGCGATCGATCTGATCGCATCCGACGGCTACACGCAAACCGTCAGCTCGGATCTGATCGCGCACGACGACCGATTCGTCGTCGCGTTCAAGAAGGACGGCGTATTCCTCGACGCATCGTCCGACGGGTACATGCGATTCGTCTTCGATGATTCGGTCGAGTTGCCGGCTGACGCGAACCTTCGATCGGTGAAGCTCCTGACTGAGATTCTTCTCCACCTGTAGGACGGCCCACGTGAACGCAACGAGTACGAGGTGTCGATTCGATTTACGGGATCTCGTGCTCGTTGCCCTGTTGTCCGCTGCGGGAGGGGTCCTCTCGACGTACGTCGGGTACTTGGGAAACCTGATCAACCGGTTGTTCGGCGTGCCGTTCGGCGCCGGGCAGCTCATCGCCGGGGTTCACATCCTCTGGCCGCTGCTGGCACGCGCCATCATCGGTCGCTTCGGATCCGGGACGATGACGGGCGTGATCAAAGGGTTGGTGGAGTTCCTATCCGGGGGTACGCATGGAATCGTGATCGTTCTCGTGTCGGCGATCGAAGGGTTGTTCGTCGATCTTGGCATGAGTACCTCGGACAAGGGACGCTTGAGCGTGATGATGCTCTCCGGGGCGGTCGCCTCAGCGTCGAACGTCTTCGTGTTCCAAGCGATCTACTTCGGCAACCTTCCGCTGCTGCTTCTGCTCGGCATGGGAGGACTGGCCTTCGTCTCGGGAGCCTTCTTCGGAGGATACTTGGCGTGGGACCTTCACGGGTTTCTCCGCGCCTCGAACCTGATTCACAACGATGCCGCCGCGCCTTCGAGCGGCCGTCGATTGTGGCGGCGTCACGCGGTGACGCTTCTCGTCGTCTTGGTTGGACTCGCGGGCGCCGCCTATTTCTACATCGAGGTCTACGATCCGTTCGCCGCACCCGACGCCGCCAAGATCCAAGGCGCGGTGGCTTCCCCGTATACGTATCGATCGTCGGAATGGGACGGCGAAATCGTCACCGTGAACGCCGAATTGCGCGGAAGCACCATGACGATCCCGGCGCAGGACTACACGGGACCATTGCTGCGTGAGGTCGTCGATCGGGCGGCTCCCGATGCCGACGCGTCGACATTGCGGATCATCGCCAGCGACGGATACGAGGTCGAATTCGACTGGGCGGCGGTCCAAGCGGACGATGCACTGCTACTGACGCTCGAAGATGGAACACTGCGATTGGTGGCCGCGGCGTACGACGGCTCCATGTGGGTTCAACGGGTGAGGCGCATTGTCGTTCGCTGACGGTCCGAGCATTCAAATTGATCACTTGTCCGTCCGCTATCCCGAGCGGAGCGCGTGCGCGCTGTGTGATCTGACCGCGGAGATCGGTCCGGGTGCCGCCCTTGCCGTCACCGGACCATCCGGTTGCGGCAAGACGACGTTGCTGCGGGCACTGGCGGGATTCATCCCCGACATGATTCGCGCCGATGTCTCGGGTTCCATTCACTTCGACGGTTCACCAAGCGCCGGAAGGGATCCGATCCATCCGCGCCCATCGGTCGGATTGGTTCAGCAGGATCCGGACGCCCAGGTGTGTACCTTGCGCGTTCGCTCGGAAGTTGCCTTCGGTCCGGAGAACCTCTGTCTGCCGAGGACCGTCGTCGACCGACGTGTTCAGCAGGCGATGGATGTCATGGGGATTGCGCATCTTGCGGATCGGGACACGACCACACTGTCCGGCGGCGAGAAGCAACGACTGGCGGTTGCCTCCATTCTTGCGATGGAACCCCCGATCCTTCTTCTCGACGAGCCGACCGCTCATCTGGATCCGGCCTGCGCGATGGCGTTGTTCGAGCAGCTTCGACACGTCCGAGAACTCCGAGGTTGTTCGCTGGTGATCGTCGAGCATCGACTGGCTCCACTGACGATGCTGGCTCCGCAACTCTGGGTACTCGACAGCGGCCGCAGGGTTCCCCGGGAGCCGGGACGAGAACACGTCCCCGCGGAGCGCTTGCTGCAACGTGCTCATCGGAACACGAGATCGGAGGAATCTCCGACAGCGAGTGTACTGGGCGTCGCCGGGCTCACCTTCAGCTACGGCGGCCCCGGCCGACTGATCGAGGATTTGAACGTCTCGATCCGTCCGGGAACGGTTCACGGCATCATCGGGCCGAACGGTGGCGGGAAGACGACGCTGCTTCGGCTGCTGGCCGGACTCGAGCGCCCGGACGGTGGGCAAATCGTCCGGCACAGTCAAGCGCGTCCGGGGATGGTCTTTCAACACCCGCATCAGCAGATCTTCGAGCACACGGTGAGGCGCGATCTGGAGATCGAAGGGCCTATGAGCGACGCAGACGTCATGGCTGCTCTGCGGGGCGCGCGGCTGGCGGGGACGGCTGCGCGTGCGCCTCACTCGTTGAGTCTGGGCGAGCAGCGGCGGCTCACCGTGTTGAGCGCCTTCCGCAACGATCCGAAGGTCTTGCTGTTGGATGAACCGTTCATCGGACAGGATCGGGAGAACGTCCTGTGGATCGTTGAGCGAATCGTTGACGCGCGCGACCGCGGCGCCGCGATCGTTCTCGTGACACACGACATCCCGTTGGCCGACGCCCTGTGCGACCGCCTGCTTTACCTTGGTGACACGGTTCTCGAGGGGGTTCCATCCGACGTGTTCGGGCGATTGGAGGACATGGGACGGACGGCATTCACGCCCGCATTCTGGGAGGAGAGCAACCGATGATCCCCAGGATCGCGTTTCGTCCGGGATTGCGAGGTCTTCACCGCGTTCATCCGGCGACGAATCTGCTGTTGTTGGCGAGCGTGCTGTTGGCTGTGCTGGGAACGCACAGCTTGATCGTGAAGGGGGCCGTGTTGCTGTTGACGTTCGCGTTGGCAGTCTGGTCGGAAGGCTCGATCCGAGCCTGGTCGAAACCATTGCGATTCGTGATGACGTTCTCCGCGCTGCTGTTCATCGTACAGGTGATTTCCATTCGGGAAGGGTTCGTGTTATTCCGGATCGGAGTGCCCGTGACGCGAGAGGGGATGCTTGCCGGCGCGAACATGGCCTTGCGCTTCCTGGTCATTCTCTCGTCGAGCTTCACGTTCGTGGTGACGACCGATCCGGACGCGTTGGCGAATGCGCTGATTCGCTGGGGAATCCCGTATCGCCATGGCTACACGCTGATCCTGGCGTTGCGTTTCGTTCCGTTCTTCCGCAACGAACTGCGCATCGTGCGCGATGCCCAGCGCATGCGCGGGATCAAAGCATCGGTCCGATCCGTCCGCAGTATCCGGCGCGCGATTCGAACCACGTTCGTCCCGGTCCTCGTGGCCGGGTTGATTCGCGTCGATACGATCGCCATGTCCATGAAGGGTCGGGCCTTCGGGCTGTACCGGCGGAGAACGCTGCCACCGCGAGCGCGGCTCGCTTGGGAAGATGGCCTCGTATGGATCTGCAGTGCCGCTTGCATCGGCGTGGCCGTATGGGCAGGAGGGGTTGGATGGCTCTAGCAGAACGTTGGAATCGGCGGAAACTGGCACGATGGGCCTTTGTCATCCTTGTGCTGGCGTGCCTGCTTCCCGTCGTTGTTCGTACCTTGAGGAGCGATCGGGAGCCGTCTGTCGACATCGAGCATCTCGATGGGACGACGACGAGCATTTCGTTACGAGAACTGAACGCGCGCAACGTGCTCGAGCGGCGGGGAGAATACGAGAACCAATACGGCAACTGGCGGGATCCGGGGATGTACACCGGCGTGCTGATCTCCGATTTGCTGAACGACGACGCCTACTCAGCCGTCGAGGTCGTGGCCGAGGATGGATACCGCGTGGTCATCGACCGAACACGGCTCGAGGATCCGGAGTACCCGGTCGTCCTCGCGTTTCGCATGGACGGTGTGGACGTGCCCCAATGGGAAGACGGGTTCCGCATCGCCGTGCTTCCGGAAGATGGGCGGGTCGGCAACGAGGAGTACGATGCGGTTTCCGCAGGCAGCTATTGGGTCAGGAACGTCGTTCGGCTGGTCGTTCTTCCCTAGCGATTACCAGAGTACGCGGAACGGACAATCCAACTCCCAGCTTGATCCGACGATGCGCACTTCCCGACTCGGGAGTATGCGCGTTGATCCGCACCACGTATCTCAGCCGCGATTCGTCCTGTTCTAGCGGTGCAGAAGAACAGGCACGTAGATGGCCTGCCCGTCAGCGTAGATGACCCAGAACGCGTACGATCCGTTGGCCAGACTACCCGTCGTGATCTCGAGAATGTACTGGTCGCGGGTTGCGTATCGTCCGGCGAACGCGTACACCGCCGTGTCCATCATACCTCCGGAACCGGAGACCTCCGAACGTCCCGGGCGAAGGACGCTGATCCACGGCCAACCCGTCAGACGGCGCTCTTCGCGCGAGAGGGAGAACTCCAGCTGCAGCATCTCGCCGACGCGTACGGAGGACGGGGACAGGGCCGCAACGATAGGGGCGTCGACGATGACCGGGGAGTTCGTCCGGCCCGGTGTCGCCCGCAAGGGATGCGCCGCGGCGTCCTGACCGGCGGTGACCAGCCCGAAGTTCGTTTGCCAATTGTCCGCAGTGTCCGGACGCAACGGGTCGATGCGCTCCATCGTGCCCTTGGTGATCGGGCTTCCTGCGGACCAGCCCGATCGTCCGAGATACGACGCGTTCGCGGTATCGACGATCTCGCCAGCGGCGTTCATCAGCATCACGATTTCCCCACGGTCGGACAGTTCGAGTCCGAGCGTCCGGCCGGTATCGTACAGAAGATCGGCTGCGAGGCCCTGAACCGTATCGTCGTGACGCCGCTCGATGACGTAGTAATCTGCACCGCGTTCCGATCCTTCCGCCGCGATCTTCCACGCGATGCCGTCGCGGCCCTCTAGGCGAACGTCCGCGTCCGGCACATCTTGGCCATCCGTGCCCGCAAGCTCTCCGGACAGCTCGATGACCTTCCATTGCTGATCCTCCGCGGTCGCCGGATGGGTGCTTCGCCATCGGAGGACCCATCCCGTCAAGTCGACGGGCGCGGTACCCAGATTGCGCAACTCGATCCACTCGTCACGGCTGTCAGCGGCCGTTCCCGCCCATGCGATCTCACTGATGATGACGCGTCCTTCGGTCGATGCGCCGTCGGCCGCCGCACCACCGGCTCCCGAAACCGCCGGACTGACGCCGATCGTGACGGTCGCCTCTGCGACGGCTCCATTGCCGTCTGACACCGTATAGGAGAACGAATCTGTTCCGACAAAACCCTCACGAGGCTCGTAGATGAACGAGGTGCCAGTGTTGGCTACGACACCTGAGGTCCCCATTGTCGTCACAGCCACGATGCGCAGGATATCGCCATCCGGATCGCTGTCATTGTCAAGCACGAGAATCTCGACCGGGGTGCCCTGATTGGTCGTCACACTGTCGTCTTGCGCGATCGGCACATCATTCACCGGCGTCACGGCGACGAAGACGGTTGCCGAGCTGGTCCCGCCATGAGTGTCGGAGGCGATATACGTGAACGACTCGACGCCGTCGAACCCGGCGTCCGGCGTGTAGACGAGTTCATCGTCGCGAATCTCCACGCGCCCATGCTCGGGACGCGAAGCGATCGATTCGATCACCAAAGGATCGTCCTCCGGATCCGTGTCGTTGAGCAGCACGGCGACGGTGATCGACGCCCCTTCGTCGGTAATGGCGCTGTCATCTTGTGCGATCGGCGCCTCGTTAACGCCGGCCACGGCGACCGTTACCGTGGCTGCGGACGAGCCGCCATTTCCGTCCGACGCCGTGTAAGAGAACGTGTCGACCCCTTCAAACCCCACATCCGGGATGTACGACAGACTCGTTCGCGCATTGAGAACGGATCCGTGCTGCGGCTCGGTGAAGGACTCGATCAGAAGGAAATCTCCGTCGGGGTCGGAGTCGTTGGCCAGCACGGGGATGACGACGAGGACGGCTTCATCGGTGGCCGCCGAGTCGTCTCGCGCGAACGGCGGATCATTCACCGGT
>Ga0272441_10009174_pt1 | contig 15381 bp, 13 predicted proteins | sample SSMProp6N_FD_193582 | JGI IMG/M metagenome (GOLD analysis project Ga0272441, IMG submission 193582) | Marine sediment archaeal communities from Little Sippewissett salt marsh, Falmouth, MA, United States - SSM-Prop-6N | ecosystem: Environmental > Aquatic > Marine > Wetlands > Sediment ... | reverse complement strand
AATTGCATGATTGTCAGAATCATGCAATTTCCAGGCAGGAAGTACCGGCGATAGCATTTTATGATTGATGAATACAGCATGGTAAGATGAAAACCATAACTCAAGTCCTTCGTTGATCGTAAGGTGATTTGTGCAATTATGTCAATATGGTTAGAATTCTGTTAATAATGTTCTCGATACTGCGGAGAAATTACCCCCTATCTTAAATTACCGGCTTACTTGCCGCTGTAGCTCGCCATTGAGGAAAGGTGTTTAGAATCAAAATAGTGTCTGAATAATGATATTGTTGTTGATTCGTCCGCATGATCGAGAACACTACCTGCGTCCGACTCTTCCGGGCTGACCCCTTCACAGAGACATACAATGTGCGGATACTGGTATACATGAAAGAGAACATGATACCGAAGATACTTACGGCTTTTAAAAAGGCTTTCCGGGGGATGCTGCGGAGCCTTCCGCTTATTGTGATTGTGGTTCTGCTTATTTCATTATTAAAAACCTTTATAGCCACGGATAGTTTAGTCCGTTTTTTCGGGTATTCTATTTTTATCGATACCCTCCTTGGGGCTGGGTTGGGTTCGATCCTGGCGGGAAATTCGATCAACAGCTACATTATCGGTTCTGAGCTGCTTTCGGCGGGTGTTCCTTTTGCCGCGGTGGCTTCTTTTCTGGCTGCATGGGTGATTGTGGGTATAGCACAGCTTCCGGCAGAAGTCGCCCAGCTCGGTATCCGGTTTGCGCTGTTACGGGCGGCAGCCGGTTTTTTCCTGTCCGTCGGCCTGGGGCTCCTGCTATACTTCTTTTTCGGGGCAGGACTGTTATGAAAAATGAGAAGAATAAAGAGGAATGGGGGAGTGACCGCCGGGATAGAAGCAGTCGAAGCGGTCAGAGCGGTCAGAGCGGTCAGAGCGGTCAGAGCGGTCGGGAAAAGGGGAATAAGGGGACAGGAAAACAGCCCCTGGTTTCACCGGTTTCATTCATCCTTATCGCGGTTATACTGTCCGTGCTTGTATTCCTTTCCTTCATCGATCCGAAGGGGACTGTTCAGGTTCTAAAAATGGCTGGAGGGCTATTTCTCCGGATAATCCCTGTACTGCTGGTGGTGGTGATTTTTATGGCAGCCGCGAACCTGGTACCGCTCTCTGTTTTGAAAAAACATCTGGGGTCACGATCCGGAACCCGAGGACTTATGATAGCCGTATTCGCCGGGACTTTGAGCCATGGGCCGGTTCACGCCTGGTATCCCTTTCTTTCCGATCTCAGGGAGAAAGGGGTGTCGAACGGTAAAATAGCGGCTTTTTTATACGCCCGGGCGGTAAAGATTCCTCTGCTGGCGGCGATGGCATTTTACTTTGGTATTTCTTTTACCATTATCTTCAGCGGTTTGATAATACTGTCTTCTTTCTTTCTGGGAAAACTGTTCGAATCATTAGGATAATCTGCCGGGTGCGGGAAAAGAGTTGATACTCACAAGGGCAGTGGTGTGGGGCCGGATAAACTGACGACTTGAAGGGTAAAGATATCTCCCTGCTTATTGATCTTTTTTTGAACTCTATGACAGCCGACGGATATAGGCGGATACGGGCAGCTAGTGAAACGGAATCTCAGCAGACTAAACCTGTTTCTGCTCAGCAATATCCTCAGCGGAGATAAATGGATTCAGATAGCGGCCCAGTTTTTTTTCATAGCGGTCCCTGACCAGGATGGCCTGTTCGGGGCAGCTGTTGAAACAGGCATAGCAGAACCAGCAGGGGACCTCCGGCGTCCAGACCGGACGGCCGCTGTTTAAGGTGATCCGGCCGGAAAGACACACCTTTTCGCACCATCCGCAGGCGGTGCAGTCCTGGTCGACGGTGAAGGGAATTTTCTGTCGGCGGGTTGATTTTGTCAGAGGGGACATGAGCAGGGAGTTCAGATGCTTTCCGGCCAGGCTGAGGATGTTCTTTCCATCCCAGTGGCTGCCCCGGGAGTTAACGGTTTCGATGATGTCGTTCAGCTTCTCCTGAACTGCAGTTTCCATTTCGGTGAGTTTTTCAGGGGCAATGCGGTCAACCCAACTTTCTACCATTTTTTTAAAGCCTGGAAAGAACTTTGGGACAAGTCCGCAGGGAGAGTTGGCAGCCATATTCATGATAAAAAAAGCGTTGAGAACTTTACCTTTTTTCTTCAGGATGCTGTTCAGACGGATGTCGGCAATGTGAGAAGTGCTGATTCGGGTCACCGCGGCAAAAAGGTAAGTGGCCGAATCAACGTTCAGTTTCTCGATGAAGTCCTGGACTGGGTAGGGCATGCCGGCTAAATGGATCGGAAAGACGAAACCCACGGCATCTGAACTGGTGACAGGATGGTTTATCCGCATCTGCTGCACCATAGGGATTAATTTCGCATCAGCAAAACGGTCGCGGAGCTCCCTGGCTACATGGAGGGAGTTTCCGGTTCCGGAAAAATAATATACTTCCATGAATACCTCTCACTCTATTGAATTTAAGCCTGACGGGAAGCCACCAAAAATCCTTACAGGCGGTCCAGTATTTCATTGATCTCCCGCATCTGCTCGGCAGAAAGAGGACCGTGCTTCAGTGCGCCGGTGTTCTCTTCTACCTGTCTGACGGTACGGAAACCGGGGATCGGGATAGTCTGAGAGCTCCGTGCCCACAGCCAGCCTAAAGCCCCCTGGGCTACGGTTCTCCCGCCGGCGGTCAGAATATCCCTTACGGCATCCCGCCTGGTCAGCCACTCGGGGTTGGGACTGCCGCCGGAGAAGTATTTCATCCACTCCGGGCTCCTGGAGCCGCGGACATCGTTGTCCGCCGGCCTTGTGGTTCCGGTATATTCCCCCGTCAGGAGTCCCATGGCAAGGGGCCCGCGGTTGATAGCGGCCAGGTGGTTTTTTTCACAGATGGCGATGACCTCGGGATTATCATCCAGAACGTTGAGCTGGAGCTGAATGGCGGAGCAGTGTTCACCCCGTGCGAAAACGGCGGCTCGATCGGGGAAATCGGTACTCCAACCGTAGGATCGGATTTTTCCGGATGAGACCAGATCCTCGAGGGTATTCATCACTTCCGGAGCACGGTCCGGCGGATAGCCGTTGTCATGGAACTGGTACAGGTCGATGTAGTCGGTGCCGAGCCGGCGGAGGGAATCTTCACAGGCTCTGATGATTCCTTCCGGTGTCGCGTCGGATCCGGTAACCTGACGGGTATCCTCGTCGAATACCGCGTTGAACTTGGTGGCAATAATAATATGAGACCTGCGGTCGGCAAGGGCGTGCCCGAGAACCTGCTCGCTGTGACCGGCGCCGTAGACATTGGCGGTATCGAAAAAGGTGACTCCCCGTTCCAGGGCGGCGTGTATCGCCCGGATCGACTCTGCGTCATCAACCTCTCCCCATCCGAGGGGGGTGTCGCCGTCCCAGAAAGGCCCGCCTATGGCCCAGCAGCCCAGACCGAGGGCGGAGACCTCGATTCCTGATTTTCCAAGTTTTCTTTTCATTTTTCTATTCTCCTAATATAGGATTTTAGCGTCGAAAAGCAGAAAAAGAAAGGAAGGTGTGACATCGTAGTGCAGATTATTTCACTATCTATGAAGTACCTGGATGTGCTCGAAGGAACGGAAACTGTTCTCTTGACGATGGCAGGTGCTTCTTCTATGATCAATGGAACGATGCCGGTGACGCTCAGCCTGAATGGGATTTCGCCCCTTTTTCGGCAAATCATGAGAATTCGGCATACGGAGGGACCTTTTGTATGTACCTGTCTCCCCATTATCAGATGGTTCAGGACGGGAGCCGGAAGTCCAGTCCTTCGAATGGGGGTCGATCCGGTGGATCCATGATTCCACCGATTTTGAAAGCGGGGATCTTCTGGCAGGACACGTTACTTTCAATCCTCATACTGTCCAAACCGAACATCACCATACGGGCGACGAACAGCTGCTCTATGTGATTTCAGGAAAGGGTTTTCACAGTATTGACGGCGTTGCCTATGAACTCTATCCCGGACAGGTTCACCATATTTCGCCGTTTGTTGCTCATTCTCTCAGAAACGATAGTGATGAAACTCTTGAAATGATCATTGTCTATCACACTAATAAACGAGATCTCGAATCTCTTTTTCCGGATGTATCGTATGAGGATGTTATGCCGAAGTACGATATTCGTCCCCATCTCGATACCCAGATGGTGCAGAACATTCAGGACAAATTGTCGACAGCTCTGGGGCTGTCGATCGCGATTTATGATCATACCGGTGAGCTTCTTACAGAACCAAGCAACATTCCGGGATTTTGTAAAAAAATGAACCTCTCCCAGAAGGTATGTCCGCTTTACGCAAAAGGCGATTTCTTTGCCCCCGGCATGAAGTCACAGCTTCACTATTGCCATTTCGATCTGGTTAAAATCACTGCTCCGATAATTTTTTCCGGCCGGTATATGGGGGGAGTATTTTGCGGACCGGTTATTCTTCATGAGCACTCGGCGGAGACTATGGAAAAACTGCGGCACATGTATCCGGAGGATAACGAAATTGCAGAATCATACCTGCAGATCCCGAAAATTACAAAAGGCAGGCTTCAGGCGGTGATTGATTCGGTATTATCGGTGAACGATTACATTGTTGAGAAAGCCTTCAAAGAAGCTATGGAACGAACCCTTGCTCTGAAAACTGCGGACCTTCTTCAAAAAACCAAAGAGAGCGGAGATCTCGAACAAGCTTTGATGAGGTCTCAGATAGATTTGCTCAAAGCCAGAATGAGCCCCCATTTTCTCTTCAATACCCTGGGAGTTATCGGACAGCTTGCCTATATGAATGGGGCCAAGGAAGCTGCGGAAATATCTTTCGCTCTGACCAATATGCTTCGAACCAGTCTCAAGGAGGCTGAACAGCTAATCCCGGTAGCGAAAGAGCTGGCGTATGTGCGAGATTATATTCTCATTCAGAATAAACGGGTTTCACCTGAGATAAAGCTGGAGATCAGTGCGGATGATGGAACCGAAGAGTTGTATATTCCGTTTTTGCTTCTCCAGACCTTTGTCGAAAATTCTATCAAGCATGGAATCGATCCGGCGAGGGATCTTTTTCATATCCGCATCGGAATTCGTCTTAATGGAGGAAGTCTGACCGTTTCGGTTGCCGACGACGGCAGGGGGATGCGTCCTGAAGTGCTGCAAAATTCCGATCTGAATCCATCGCATGCAGAAAAGCGATCATCTTCAGCATCAGACTACCGGGGTCTGGGTATATCGAATATACTGAAAATAATGAAGTATCATTTCAACAGCAGATTTACCACCGAGCTTGCGAGTGCTCCGAATAAGGGAACCCTTGTAAAGATCACCTTGCCGATTCGAAAAGAAGGAAACGGAGATGCACAAACTACTGGTGGTGGATGACGAGGCGGTACCAAGGCAGTTCGTTGAGTTTCTCGTAGAGGAGCAAAACCTGCCGGTGAGGGTGTATGCTGCATCCAGTGGAAAAGAGGCTCTTCGGAAGATGTCGAAGGATCTTCCTGAGCTTGTGCTGCTTGATATAAAGATGCCGGAAATGGATGGAATTACCGCCGCAGGGCTTATCCGGGAGAGGTATCCTTGGGTACCAATTGTGTTTCTGACTGCTTATGATGATTTCAGTTATGTACGGAGTGCTCTCCGACTTGGTGCGCATGATTACCTTCTCAAGCCATTGACTCCGGAATCCTGCATGAAGATTTTAAAAACCTATCTCCTGACTGAGAACAGAGGGGCCAGCCTTATTCGTTTCAGTATAGCCGGTGATGTGGAGCATACCGGACTTATTGAGGCAGTCCTCACGGGAGAGAAGGAAAAAGCCCATCGATTCTTTGATGAGCTTTTTAAGATGAAGGAGACACTTCCGGCGAGCCCTTCGTCCTGGAGAATGTTTGCGGTAGAGCTGGCCGGACAAATAAGAAGGGCCGGCTCCGGCGGCAAATTCTACACCCCAGAGCAGCTGCATAAAATTATTTCCTGGGAGCGGAAGTTTGAGAGCCTTTCATCGGTTGAAGAAGTACTTCCGTTGCTGAAAAGGTTTCTGACTGAACTACTGAATACATATGCTGATACCCGGATCTCTTCTCAGGAAAAAAGGATCAGAGAAGCTGCTGTGTATATTGAGACCCATGCCGAACGAAAACTCACCCTGCCTGATATAGCAAGTCGTTTCGGTTTCAGCCGCAGTCATTTCAGCCGACTCTTCCGGCAGTATACCGGGCAGGGCTTCAGTCTGTATTTGAAGAAAGCCAGAGTCGAGAAGGCGAAGGTATACCTGAGAGACACGGATGAAACCCTCTTTGCCATTTCAAGAGAAGTTGGATACGAGGATCCGGGGCATCTCAGTTCCGTTTTTCTCGAAATAACCGGAATACGACCTACTGTTTTCAGAAAACAACACCGGACTTGATGGTTCTGTAATACTGTTTCATCAGTTTCTTATATGAAATTTCGCACACTGCCGCATTATTTCCCCTTTTTTCCGGAGGATCATCCATGGACTTCTGCAGAGGCCGGTCTCAGAATGAGAAACGCTAAGGAGGCATGTCGTATGAGAAGTGATGAAGTAAAAAAAGGACCGAACAGGGCGCCCCATCGGTCCCTCATGTACGCTATGGGATATTTACCTGAAGATCTCGAAAAACCCCTCATCGGAGTTGTCAACGCGCACAATGAGATAATTCCGGGCCATTTTCATCTGAATGAAATCACAGCTATGGTGAAGATGGGTGTTGCAGCCGCAGGTGGAACGCCTATGGAGTTTCCAGCCATCGGTATATGTGACGGAATCGCTATGAATCACAGCGGGATGAAGTATCCCCTGGCTACACGGGAATTGATTGCCGATTCCATCGAATCGGTGGCTACAGGACACAAATTCGATGGATTGGTTCTGGTTGGAAACTGCGACAAAATTGTTCCCGGAATGCTTATGGGCGCGGCTCGTTTGAATATCCCGGCAGTATATGTCAGCGGAGGGCCGATGCTGACCGGCAACTACCACAGCAGTAAAATCGACCTGATCAGCGGTTCCTTCGAGTCAGTCGGTAAATTCGCTGCAGGTAAAATGGAGGAGGAAGAGCTGGAACAGATAGCCATGCGAGCCTGTCCGACCTGCGGTAGCTGTGCCGGGCTCTTTACCGCCAATACCCTCAACAGTCTCGCCGAAGCTCTCGGCATTGCTCTTCCGGGTAATGGTACGATTCCAGCACCCTTCGGCCGCAGAAAGCAGCTGGCAAGAAGAGCGGGGCACCAGGTCATGGAGATGGTTATGCGGCAGATCAAACCGCGGGATATTATGACGAAACAGGCCTTCATCAACGCTGTGGCATTGGACATGGCCATCGGAGGGTCGACCAATACAGCCCTCCATCTGCTTGCAATCGCCCGGGAAGCCGAGGTTGCTCTCGGACTGGAAGACTTTGATGAGATAAGCCGTAAGGTACCGAACCTTACTAAGATAAGTCCTGCAGGTATTCACAGTATGCATGATCTGGACAATGCCGGAGGACTTTCGGCTGTTATGAACGAGATGATGGAAAATGGTCTGATTGACGGTTCTCCGATCACGGTAACAGGAAAAACCCTGGGGGAAAATATTTCATCAGCCAGGATTATCGATGATGCAGTTATAAGAACAGTTGCCGAACCCTACAGCAGGGAAGGAGGCATCGCGGTGCTTCGGGGTAACCTTGCTCCACTAGGTGCGGTCGTTAAACAGTCCGCCGTGGATCCGGAAATCATGAAACATGAAGGGCCTGCGCGGATTTTCAACTCGGAGGAAGATGCCTATAAAGCAATAACTTCAAAAGAGATAAAACCTGGTGACGTTGTGATTATTCGGTACGAAGGACCAAAGGGAGGTCCGGGAATGCGAGAAATGCTCAGCCCGACATCAGCCATCGCCGGGATGGGTCTCTCGAAATCGGTTGTGCTTATCACCGATGGAAGATTTTCAGGGGGAACCAGGGGGCCCTGTATCGGTCACGTATCTCCGGAAGCTCTCGCAGGCGGTCCAATAGGCCTGCTCGAAGAAGGGGATATTATCAGTGTTGATATTCCGAACCGGAAACTTGATGTAAAGGTTTCTGATGAAGTACTGGCCGAACGGAAAAATCAGTGGAAGCCGGAACCCTCGGAAGTCGAACCCCGCAGTTATCTCGCCAGATACCGGAAAATGGTCACTTCAGCCCATACCGGGGCGGTATTCGAATAAATCCGGGATTTAGAGAAATGGGTGCATGATTCAGAGAGACTTACTGCATAGAATTAAAATTATATCAAAGGAGAAGAGGATGAAAAAAGCAAACACATTATTTCTGATCTTGATCATTGGATCTTTGCTTCTGATCATGGGATGCGGCGGATCGGAGAGCGATAAATCCGGAGGAGCCGATGCTTCGGCTGGCGAAAAGGGTATTCAGGAACAGACCATAAAATTAGCCCATGTAGTAAATGAAAAAGACGGATTCCATATTGCGGCCATGAAATTCGAGGAACTTGTGGAGGAGCGATCGGAGGGAAAGATCGACATCGAACTCTATCCCAATGCAACCCTCGGTGATGAACGGACCCTGCTGGAAGGAATGCAGATGGGTACAGTTGATATGGGCGTTATTACGAACGGCCCGATCGTGAATTTCATAGAAGACATAGGTGTATTCGAACTTCCCTTTCTGTTCGCCAGCCCCGAAGAAGCGTATGAAGTCCTTGACGGGCCCATAGGCCAGGAAATTCTGACAAAGCTGGAAGATGTCAATATGAAGGGACTCGCGTATGCGGAAAGAGGATTCCGGAACCTGACCAACAGTAAAAAAACTGTCAATACTCCCGCGGATGTGGACGGATTGAAAGTACGGGTTATGGAGAACCCGGTGTATATCGATACTTTCAAAGCCCTGGGAGCGAATGCGGTACCCATGGCCTGGACGGAAGCCCTCACAGCTTTGCAGCAGGGTACCATCGACGGACAGGAGAATCCGGTGAATGTAATTTACTCCTTCAAACTGTATGAAACCCAGGATTTCCTATCAATGACCAGGCACACCTATGCTCCTGCGGTCTTTGTAATGAGTCTGGATAAGTTCAACAAGCTTTCTCCTGAAGCTCAGAAAATATTCAAGGAAGCAGCACAGGAAGCGGCGGAGTTTGAACGAAAAGCAAATGCTGAAAGTGAAGAAGAGCAGATGGCAAAACTGCGTGAGAACGGAATGGAGATTGTGCAGCCCGATATCAGGCAGTTCCAGGATACAGTTGCCCCGGTGTATGAAAAATACGGGAAGCAGTACGGCGAATATATTGAAAGGATTCGTGAACAGCTTCAATAATTCACTTAACTTATTTCGGTTCTGCCGGGCTTTCTACTGTCCCCGGCAGGAGCCGGATATTTGCGGTGGAGGTGCGGGAATACTTGTATACTACCGCTGAAGTATTTTCTTTTTTTATGTGGGAGGTGCCGTATGGGCGCTATTCTGAAATATAAAAGAGTAAGCCGGGAAATTGATCATGTGATCAATTATGCGACCTTTATCGCCATGGTCGGAATGATTATTGCCATTACGATGCAGATTGTATTCCGCGTTTTTTTCGTGGCCCTGAGCTGGTCGGAAGAAGTTGCAAGATATCTTCTGGTATGGTCGACTTTTCTGGGGGCTTCCATGGCTTATAAACGGGGTATGCATATCGCTGTTACCTTTATAGTCGAATCTTTTCCGGCAGTAATGACGAAGACACTGCAGGTTTTCAGCCATCTGCTGGCTGCCCTTTTTTTTATAATTGTAATCACCTATGGCCTCAGATATATGAACATGCAGTCAACCCAAGTATCCGCTTCTCTCAGGCTGCCAATGAAATATGTCTATTCCATTATACCGTTTTCAGCCGCCATCATGGCTTTTCATGCTCTGGATAAAGTGCTTGAAGTTCTGTTTCCTTCTGCTGTTGAAGAAGTGAAAAAGGAGTCCGCGGAATGACACTTGTTTTATTTGCTTCTTTTTTTATCCTTCTTGTTTTAGGTGTTCCGGTGGCCATAGCAATCGCTCTTTCCTCCATCGTTGTTCTTGTAAAGGAGGGGATGCCCCTACTCATAGTGACCCAGAGAATGTTTGCCGGCACCGACAGTTTCGCTCTGGTAGCCGTTCCGTTTTTTATTCTGGCAGGCGACTTGCTTGCAAAGGGGAAAGTCTCGGAAAAACTGGTTGAATTCGCTGATTCGATATTCGGCTTTCTCAAAGGCGGTCTTTCGATCGTCGCCGTTCTGGCTGGTATGTTCTTTGCGGCAATTTCGGGGTCCGGTGCAGCCACAACAGCTGCAGTCGGAACAACCCTCGTACCTGAACTGAAGAGGAAAGGATATGACGAGGCATCCTCGGCATCCCTGATCGCAGCCAGCGGTACGATCGGTGTTGTAATTCCGCCTTCGGTCCCTATGATCCTGTACGCTGTTATCGCAGATCAATCGGTAGCCCGGCTTTTTCTCAATGGGTTTTTACCGGGGATTCTCATGGGATTCATGTTAATAGGGATTGCTATTCATCAGGCCTATAAACGTAATTACCCGAAAGGAGCAGCCTTCTCGGTAAGGAATATTCTCATAACCTTCAAGGACGCGATTTGGGGTCTTTTGACTCCGGTTATCATCCTGGGAGGCATTTTTACCGGGTATTTTACCCCTTCCGAGGCAGCGGTCATTGCCGTGAACTGGTCATTGATTGTTTCGCTCTTTATATACCGTGACATGAAACTGAAGGACGTTGTAAAGATAATCTCACGCTCAGCCATGACTATGTCGGTTATCATGTTTATCATTGCCACTTCAGCCATCATGAGCTGGATTCTTGCTAACTGGAACATTCCTTCAATTATAGCGGCCGGTGTTCTTTCCCTTTCATCGAATCCCTACATCATTCTGCTGCTCATTACCTTGATCATTCTGGTGACCGGTGTATTCATGGAGACTGCTTCCGCCTTGATCATTCTTACTCCGGTATTTCTTCCCCTCATCAATTCCATCGGGGTGGATCTGATCCATTTCGGACTTATTATGGTAGTCGGGCTCTCGATTGGAATGATCACGCCGCCGGTGGCGATCAATCTCTATGTGGCATCAACGATAACGGGTTTATCCATCGAAAAAATCACCCGGGCGATTCTTCCGTTTCTCCTGGGTTTATTGACGGTTCTTCTGATTTTGCTGTATCTGCCGATGGTGATACCGTTTTTTATCTGAATGAAAGGATAATTGGCGGTGAAAGAAACAGGAAGACGTTGTTTTCAGATGGAAATACGTCATGTACTAAAAATAACGGCCGACGGTGATATTCACCGCCGGCCTTCTTTTTTTATAAGACCCATGTTTTTATATGACATGCACAGCTGAAATTATTTAAGACTTTTTTCATATTCCTTGAGTGCAGTGAAAACCACCGGACTGAGAGCGATGAGGGCTATCAGGTTCGGGATAGCCATCAAGCCGTTAAAGGCGTCACTGATGTTCCATACAAAGCTGAGGGAAGAGATGGAGCCGACAAAGGCCAGGGCCACCCAGATCCACTTGAAGTATTCGGCGATTTTACGGCCGGTGATGAACTCGAGGCTCTTGAAGCCGTAGAAGTACCAGGTCAGCATGGTGGAAAAGGCGAAGAATACGAGGCCGAAAGCAACGATGAAACCGCCGAATCCGGGCAGCTGGGCAGAGTAGGCTGCCGTAGTCAGCTGTGCGCCGTTCAGATTGTCGCGGATAGCCATAACGCCCTCGGGCATGGTCAGGACTGCGCTGGTGAGAATCACCAGGGCTGTCATGGTACAGATGACGATGGTGTCGATAAAAGAACCGAGACTGGCGATGATACCCTGACGGACGGGGTTGTTGGTCTTACTGGCGGCATGTGCGATCGGGGCGCTGCCGAGACCGGCTTCATTACTGAAGATACCCCGGGCAACACCGAAGCGGATAACCGTACCGATAAGGGCTCCTCCTACGGCCTTGCCGGTAAAGGCGTTGCCGAAGATCCATCCGAAGGCCTGGGGAATTACCGATGCATTTACGACAAGGATTATAAGAGAACCAATCACATAGATAACAGCCATGAGGGGAACGATCGCCTCGGCGACCCGGGCGATGCTCTTGATACCGCCGATGATGACCAGGGCTACAGCTATGGCAAGTATAACTCCGGTGACCCACATGGGAAGGCCGAGAGATTGGTTCATGGCGGCCGCTACGGAGTTGGATTGCACCATGTTGCCGATACCGACGGATGCGATAAAGGCGAACAGGGCAAACAGAAAACCGAGCCATTTCCAGTTGCCGCCGAATTTTTCCTCCATACCGACGGAGGCATAATACATCGGTCCTCCTGATTTCTCTCCGGCTTCATCGGTATGACGGTATTTCACTGCCAGGACTGCTTCACTGAACTTGGTCGCTCCACCCAGTATTGCGGTGATCCACATCCAGAAAACCGCACCGGGGCCGCCAAGTGCAATAGCAGTCGCAACACCGGCGATATTTCCTGTACCTATGGTTGCAGACAGTGACGTCATCAGTGCCGCAAAGGGGCTGATGTCACCTTCACCTTCGGATTTGGTGAACAGCAGCTTGAATGCATAGCCCAGTTTCCGGTACTGCACGATCTTCGTCCCGACCGACAGAATCAGGCCGGTGGCGAAGAGCAGGGCGATCATAATAGGGCCCCATGCAAAACCACCAATAACACCAACAATTGCATTGATCGTTTCCATACTTTTCTCCTCCTAATTTATATATACAGATTTCCTGTTCAAGAGAGAAATCTGTAATCTATACATATGTATATTGAAAGTTGAAAGAAACATACCCGGGAGTGCCGTGAAAGACACCGTGATTGTGCTTCAATGGCCGGGAAAGAATGAAGCCTGTTTTCAAACATACCTCTAATATAGTCATGAAGCTATATGTAGAATGGCATGAGATTTTTCGTGAGTCAAGAGAAATATCGTAAATATCCGGCGGTTTAAAGAATCACCCTGTTCCTTCGGAATTTAACGGAAACATTTCCGAGGGGTTTCTCATAAAGAATGCAATATCTAAAATTATTAAACTTCCTGAAAAAAATAAAATTATATGGAAAAATGAAATATCCCCTGCTTTCCTTGTGTTATATCGGATGGAAAGTGATTTTCCCCGCGCTTCTCTATCAAAATGAAAGTGATTTACCGGGCATGTTCTTGCAAGCTTGAATATACCTGTTATACTGAAATTATTAAAAACGCATCATGCCTTTCCTTGCACAATTTTGTAAGCAGAGGTATAGAATGAAAAAATGTACCGCTTCCCTTCTTTTTTTTATCATAATGACCAGTGCTCTTTTCGGTGCTAATGTTATGACCCTTGCCGTCCTCGATCTGCGGTCGGAGGAAGTTCCTTCCATCGTGGTGAACGCGGTCAGTGACATCGTACGAACCGAATTCGTCAACATTGCTAATTTCCGGGTTGTCGAGAGAGACCAGATGGATTCAGTCTTTGAAGAGCAGAATTTTCAATTATCCGGTTTGACCGATGAGTCATCGGCTGTAAAAATCGGCGAGATCCTGTCTGCCCAGAAGGTTGTCATCGGTGAGATCAATATGATCGAGAAGAGTTACGTTATCAGTCTGAGAATCGTGGATGTTGAAACCGCCGAATCCCAGTACAGTTCCCGAAGCCGTGCCGAATCGATGGATGAACTGGAAGATCGGGCTGTGGAAACCGCCCGGGACCTTGCTCAGCGGATCGTCAGCGGAAACAAGGAATATTTCAGTGCAGTTTCACCCCGGGGTTATTATCTGCGGAGCATTCTGCCGGGCTGGGGGCAATTCTACGCGGACAGAGATGTGGAGGGTTTTCTCTTTTCGGGACTTTCGGCAGCCGTTCTCGGCTTTACGGGATATACGGTGGTCAATTATCTGCAGAAAGAGGATGCATATAACCAGTTGTCGGCAGGGACGGAACAGACAAAGTTTGATGAGGCTTTTGCCGACACCGAAGACGCGGCACAATTGTTGAATACTTCCCTCATTGCTCTGGGATCGATTTATCTCATCCACTGGATCGACGTCCTTGTTTTTGCCCGTCCCGATTTCAAAGGAAAGGATATCCAAACCGGCGTACAACCCGCCGGAAAGCCGAAACCTCAGCCCCTGTCGTTGAGCGGCTGGTATATGGGACCGCGTGCCGGCGGATTCATCGGAGGGTGCAGCGGCGGATTGTCCCGCGGATTTTCCGGCTGGGTGATCGAATTTTCCTTTTCGAGATAGGAGGCTGTTGTGAAAGAAATAGAAATCATGAGGAAGAGTACCACCGGCCTTCGAAAGACCACGGTACTCCATCTAATCGGTATTTTACTTTTAGTCCTGATTTCCTCCTGCGTGGAACCTCTTCGGGACAATCCCAATGATCCGAAGAGTGATGAATACCGGATTGCTGTCGTAAGCAGGAACCCGGCTAACGAGAGTGTCCTGACCGGTGATCAGAGCATAGTCTTCCAGTTTTCCGATTCCATGAATGCCGGATCATTGAAACTCAGCGGCGACCTCGGAAGTGCATCATCCTCCTGGTCGACTACAGAGAAAAGCAGCGACACATTAACCTTGAGCCCCTCCGGTTCAATCTGGCCGTCGGAAGGACCCGCTAAATCGCTCTCTATAACATGCGAATCGGTCAACGGAATCTCCACCGGAAGCATCGTGCAGCAGTACGAGTTGTTGTACGGAGTCTTCGTTTCCGAAAGCGGCGATGATCTGGACCCGGGGACCCAATCGGAGCCGAAAAAAACCGTCCAGGCGGGAATAGACAAGGCCGACACCCTCTATATAAGCGGAGAGGTCCGGGTCTCCACAGGGACCTACACCTCGGACTACAACATCACAACCGATCCGGTGGCCGATATGGCCGAGGGGATCTCCCTCTACGGCGGATACTCGATTGATTTCAGCAATCACGATCCCGATGTGTACACGACCGTCCTCCAGGACACCAGTTCGGCGGGATCAGGTCCCAACCGCGCCGTGAATATAGGGTCGGGAGTGACGAACAGCACGGTTATTTCCGGATTTGTCATTAAGGCTGGTGTCGGCGGTGAAAATGCTTCAATCGTCAATGTCGGCAGTCCGACAATAGCTGAGAATCTCATTCAGGGGTTAAGTGCCGGATTTGGAGGGCTTACATACGGGATTTACTCAAGCGGTGGCAATCCGGTCATTGAGAAGAATATAATCTCCCAGATATATGCCGGAATGGTCGCAACCTGCCTTTATCTGGAGAATTCTACAGCAGAAGTACGGAATAATATTATACTTCCCGGAACATCAGCCGGAATCACCCGCGGGATTCATGATCGAATCAATTCGGATTCGCA
>Ga0272441_10009173_pt1 | contig 15382 bp, 13 predicted proteins | sample SSMProp6N_FD_193582 | JGI IMG/M metagenome (GOLD analysis project Ga0272441, IMG submission 193582) | Marine sediment archaeal communities from Little Sippewissett salt marsh, Falmouth, MA, United States - SSM-Prop-6N | ecosystem: Environmental > Aquatic > Marine > Wetlands > Sediment ... | reverse complement strand
CGCCTCGGGCGGGATGATGCCGTCGCCGTTCGCGGCCCCGCTCGCGACGATTGTCTGCCGGTCGCGGACCTGTGCGAGAGCGATCTCCGCCGCCTCGGCCCGGCCGAGGTTGGCGAGCAGGCGCTCGGCCGCGGCGCGCAGCGCGCGGCCCTCCTCGTGCGAGGCGTCGATCGCCTCGAGCGCGAGCGACTCGGAGCCCTCGGCGAGGCGGGAGCGGTCCTTCAATACATGAAAGAGCCACGTCTGCGCCGCGCGCAGCTCGTCGGTGCGGATGCGTCCGTTGTGGTCGAAGTCGACGTAGTCGAGAAACTTTCGGTCGCAGGTGAGGCTCCCGGTGGGGAGGCTCGTGGCGACCCAGCGGGCCTCGTCGAGGCTCGCGATGTGCGCGAGGTCCTCCGGCTTCTCGATGAGAAGCTGGTCGGCACCGCCCAGGCGCACGAGACGTATCCGTTCGGCCATCGATTCTCTCCCCGGGCCGGGAGTCTACCGCCCGGGGCCGCTCGGCGCAAGCCCCGGTGCCCCTTGACGCAGGCGGTGGGCGGGGCTAGGCTCAGGGCATGGACCAGGAAAAGCCGGAGAAGCAGAGCGGACTCTCCACGCGCGGGGCGCTGTGGGTGGGGGTGGGGGTCGTCCTGATCCTCGCGCTGGCGTTCTTTCTGGCATCCTTTGTTGGGGCAATGGTTCATGTCCACAATGTGCTGAGGGATGGCACGGAGAACTGGGGCGGCATTTGGACTGACGAAAACGTCGAGATCGCAGTCAAGCGCCTCGGCGGCCCTGAGCGCGCCGCAGGCCAGCTATCATTTTACCTTCGCCTGCCAGAGCGGGTGACCACGTACCGAAGGCAGGCGGTTACGCTTCTCGGCTTCTGCGGAAAGAGTGCCGTTCCCGCACTGAAACGGGCGCTCAAGAACGAGGACACTTTCGTCCGCAGCCATGCAGTGTATGCTCTAGGGCGTATTGGCCCAGCCGCGAAGGGCGCGGTCTGCTCTTTGAAGGAAGCGTTAGAGGGCGAGAGCGACATGGTGGCTATTGGCGCAGCCCGTGTTCTTTTCAAGATGGGCGCGCCCGATATCGACAAGACAGTCTCTATTCTTATGAGGATGCTTGAGGACAAGAAGGGCTCTGAGCGAAAGAGTGCGGCCATAACATTAGGCGAAATGGGTACAGCAGCGAAAAACGCCGTGCCGATACTTGCGCAAGCAGTCGAGGATGAGGACGTTGAAGTTCGCATCTACGCCGCGCGGGCGCTTTGGCAAGTCGCAGCAGACAAGGATAAAGCCCTTCCTGTGCTTCTCCGTGAACTGACCGATGGAGAGGCGAAAGTGCGCCGGATTGCAGCCAAAGCACTTGGAGTTTTCGGTGCATCCGCAGAGGCAGCTATCCCTGCCCTTGAGCAAGCTCTCAATGGCGGGCGTGAAGATGTGCGCGCCGCCGCCGCCGAGGCCCTGAAGAAGATCCGCGGCGGGGAGTGACCCCTAAAAAGCTCCGGCCCGCGTCTGGCGGGACGCGGGCCGGTCGTGAACGGGTCTCTCGCGCCGGAAGGTAGGCCGAACGCCTAGACGTACCCGTCCTGCTTGTACACGTCGTGGATGATGGAGCCGACGACCGGCCCGGTCACCTGCGGCCGCTCCAGAGCGAAGGCGCGGTCGAGCGCGAGCTTGGCGATGCGGTTCACCTCGCGCGGGATGCCGCCGGTCTCGCGGTGGATCATGTCCACGGCCTCGGCGGCGAAGACGGTGCCGGAGGGGTGCCCCGCCACGCGCATCCGGTGCGCGAGGTACGGCGCGATCTCCTCGCTCGAGAGGTAGCCGAGGTGGTAGCGCAGCGAGACGCGCGTGTCGATCTGCGGCAGGCTCCGCACGCGGCTCCGGAGCTCCGGCTGGCCGAAGAGGATGACGCTCGTGTAGTTCCGGTCGGGGCCGGAGATGTTCGTCAGGTTCTTGAGCTCCACGAGCGTCTCGTCCGAGAGCTGCTGCGCCTCGTCGATGATGAGGACAAGCGAGCGGCTGCGCTTGATGATCCGCTCCTCCAGGAGCTCCCGGAACTCGGCCAGGAGGTAGTAGAGCTCGGGGCTGCGGCCGTCCGCGCGGTCGTTGCGGATGCCCGTGATGATCTCCATAAGGAGGAACGGGAAGGGGAGGTTCGCATTTTCGAGAACGACGGTCGCGAAGCGCGCGGCCGGGAGCTCCGCGGCGAGCACGGTCCGCGTGAGCGTCTTGCCCGCGCCGATCTCGCCCGTGACCACGCCGAAGCCCATGTTCCCGTCGCGCACGAGGTAGAGCATCCGCTCGAGCCCCTCGGCGTGGTCCTTCCCGCGGTAGAAGAACCGCGGATCACGCGTGTTCTCGAAGGGACCCCTCTGGATCTTCCAGTACCCGAGATAGTTCATGGCCTCTGCCTCCGACAGCGCCCGTGCGCCTCCCCCCGGCGGCGCGCGGTCGTCCAAGGACGTTATCGGACACAGGGGGCGCGGAACTTGAGCCCGATTCAGCCAAAGGCGCTCCGCTTGACCGGCTGGAGCCGTCCCGCTAGACTCCGGCCCACACGGGAGGCGCAGGCGAGCCATGGACGAAGCGGAGGCCCCCAACCGCCTCGACGAGGAGGTCGACGCGGAATCCGAGGAAGCGCCCGAAGGGGCCGAAGAGGAGGACGACGAGGAACCCCTCGTCTTCGAGGCCCCGGTCGAGAATCCCCGGAACCGGCGCGCCGGGCGGATGTTCTGTGGGGCCTCTGTCGGCGGGCTCGGGGCGCTCGCCATCGTGCTCGTCCTGCGCGGAAACCTCACCGAGCCCGCGTGGCTGCTTATCCCGATCCTCTCGACCTTCGCCCTGGGCGGGTTCTTCTACGCCCTGCCCCTTCCCACCCCGTGGAGCGAGGTCCGGATCTGGGAGGACGAGATCGCGCTCTACCGCGGCGAGGGAGAGGCCGAGGAGGAGCGCGCCTTCCATCCGCATGACGTGCGGCTCCTCTCGGGCGAACGGGGCCTGGGCTTCTGGCACGGCGAGGCGCTCGTCCCCAGGGCCGTGCGACTCGTCACCGATCACGAGGAATTCACCTTTCGCGGAGAGCCCGAGGAGGACCGCCTCTGCTACGAGGCTCTGGCGGGGGTCTGCGAGGCGGCGGTGCAGATTCCCTTCGGCGGCACGGTGGTCGTCCCGAATTTCATCGGGCCGGGCGGCGGGACGGTGCGGCACCAGGCGCTTCTCGCCGCGGACCGGATGTTGGGACGCCGCCTCCGACGGACGTTCGCGGTCGCCACGCTGCTGGTCCTGGCGCCGGCCGCGTTCGTCGGGGTAACGCTGCTCTTGGGACCGGGCCGGGATCCGGCCCGGCACTGGCGCCTCGTGGTGGCCTGGGGGGCGGTCCTGGCCCTGGGCGGAACGATCCTCTTCTGGCACGGCGCGCGGCTCGCCCGGCGGCAGCGGTCCCTCGCCGAGACGATCCGCGACCCGTCCCGCCTTGTCCCGTTCGACGGCCCTGAGACGGAACCCGCGGACGACGGCGATCTCGTGGATTGACCGGCCGCCTATGGGCCTTCGGAGCCCGCTTCCTTACGCCTCTGGCAGCGGCGCCAGTTCTTCAATACACACGGGCCGGGACCATTCGATGGACCGCCGCGCGGCCACGCCCGTGAGAACCGACTTGGCCCCGTCGAGCCCGCCCGCCTGCCGGCGGAAGGGGTCCTTCGCCGGGTCCGTCACGCCGAAGACGTCCTCGAGCAGCCGCTTGTCGCCGCCGCCGTGGCCGCCCGCGGCGATCTCGATCGGCACGTCGTAGGACGCGGCGAAGAGCGGAAAGACGCGCAGTGCGATTCCCTGCTCGGGCTTGGTGCGCACGGCCTCCTCGCCCATGTCGTTGAGGTAGGTCGATTCGCGCACGTCGGCCTCGAACCGGCCCTTCGTCCCCACGAACGAGACCTTGTAGCCCTCGTAGGGCGCATAGTTATTGAGCGAGTAGGAAAGCATGAGCCCGCCGGCGTAGCCCACCGTGGCCGCGCGCGTGTCCCAGATGTCGATGTCGGGCGAAAAGACGCAGCGGTCGCGGAGGTAGCCGTCCTCGTGCTCGGCCTCGAGGTACCGTGCCTGCGCCTTCTTTCCGTCCTTCAGATTGATGTGGAAGTTGCAGGTCTCCTTCGCGTCGCAGTCGAGGCAGCGCACGCGCGCGGGGAAGGTCTCGGGCCGGTAGAAGCGCTTCGACGCGAGCGCGAAGACGACCTCGGGCGTCTCGCCGGTCCACCAGTTCACCAGGTCGAAGTGGTGCGTCGCCTTGTGGACGAGGAGCGAGCCGGAGTTGTGTTTCTGCCGGTGCCAGCGGCGGTAGTAGTCCGCGCCGTGCGAGGTGTCGAGGAACCAGTGGAACTCCACGAGCGTCACCTCGCCGATCGCGCCCGAGTCGAGCACCTCCTTGATCTTCGTGTTGTGCGGCGCGTACCGGTAGTTGAAGGTGACGACGAGTTGCTCCTCGCGGCCGGCCATCGCTGCGAGCACGGCGCGGCACTTCTCCTCGTCGGTGACCATCGGCTTCTCGGTCACGACGCGCAGGCCGGCCTCGAGGCCCTTCACGATGTAGGTGTCGTGGTGGCAGTCGCGCGTGGTGACGACGAGGCCGTCGAGCTTCTCCTGCCCGAGCATCGTGCCAAACTCGTGCGGCCGGTAGGTCGGCAGCGCCGTCTCCAGCACGCGGTTGACGTAGTCCATGCGCGCCGGGTTCTCGTCGCAGAGCGCGACGAGCTCGTTGTGCTTCGAGATGGCCTCGTCCCTCACGAGCGCCTCGTAGTACATGTGCGAGCGCCCGCCCGTTCCCACGATCGCGTACCGCTTGCGTGCCATGACCCCTCCGTCTTTCCTTCGGCCCCGAGGGCCTAATCCTCGCCCTCGGCGAGTTCCGGCGCCTGGGGCGCGCGGGGCGCGCGGCCGATGGCCGCGAGTCCGGGGATGTCCTCGGCGGCCGTGGCGTGGAGTTCTTTGAGGCGCCGCGCCGCGGGCAGGAACATCCGTTCCATGGAGCCCACGAACTTGTCGTGCGAATCGACCGCGCCGCCCAGGTGCCGGCCGAGGTCCGCGAGGTGCCGGGCGAGCACATCCACGCGGTCGTACAGCTCCCGGCCGGCGGCGCCGATGGCCTGGGCCTCCTCGGCGATCCTCTCTTCGCGCCAGCCGTGCGCCGCGCTCCAGAGGAGGGCGATGAGCGTCGTCGGCGTGGCCGGCACGACGCGCTTGGCGATCGCGTCTTCGATGAGCGCGCGGTCGCGGCCGGCCGCGGCCGCGAGGAAGGCCTCACCCGGGATGAACATCACCACGAACTCGGCCGCGTCGTCGTACTTCTCCCAATAGCTCTTGGTCGCAAGCTTCATCGCGTGGTCGCGCATCTGGCGCATGTGGCGGTCGAGCGCGGCCTCGCGCGTCTCCGCGTCCCCGGCGCCGGCCGCGTCGAGGTAGGCGTCGAGCGCGACCTTGGCGTCCACGAGCACGCGGCGCTCGCCGGGCAAATGGATCGTCAGGTCCGGCCGGATGCGGCCGTCCCCGGTCGTGAGCGACGCCTGCTCGGTGAAGTCGCAGTGCGCGCTCATGCCCGCGAGCTCCACCAGGCGCCGCAGCGTGCTCTCGCCCCACCGGCCGCGCACCTCGGGTCGGCGCAGGGCCGTGACGAGATTGGCGGTCTCTTTCTTGAGGGCCTTCTCGGTCTCGACCAGCGCCTTGACCTGGGCGTCGAGGCTCCCGTACTGCTCGCCGCGGGTCTTCTCGAACGCACCGAGGCGCTCCTCGTAGCGCTTGACGGCTTCGTCAAGGGGCTTCACGGTTTCGGCGAGGGTGCCCTTGGCTTGGGGCACCAGCTCCTTCATCGCATCGGCGCTGATCGCCTTGAAAGCCTCGCGCAGTCGCTCCTCGGCGGCGGCGAGGAACTTCTTCTGCTCGTCGATCGTACGCAATGTCTCGTCGCGCTGCGTCTCGGCCCGGACGCGCGCCTGCCCCTCGGCGAGCACGCGCTCGTCGAGCGCCTTGAAGTCCGCTGCCGCTTTCTCGACCTGTTTCCGGAGCTCGATCCCCGTGGCCTCGGCTGCTGCCGCACGCTGGCCGGCGGTACGCGTACGCCACCACGCTGCCAGCACCCCGAGCGCCGCACCTGCGACAAGTCCGGCGATGAACCAGACCGCCTCCGGCATTCCTTCCTCCTTCGGGGGAGGGTATACCTCCTTTCCCGAGCCGGCGCAAGGGCGGATGAATCGGAGGTTGCGCGCGCTCCGTGCGTCCGATATTGTTTGCGCCCGATTCACCTGAAGGCGAAAGGGCCTTCGTGACGAATGAATGTAAGGCGCAGGCCCTTCGCGCACGGGGGAAGCTGCGTCCAGTCGGCGGGCGCGCTCGCCGCACCCTGAGGAGGAAACACCCGTGGAGTACGGCTACTTCAGCGAGGACAACCGCGAGTACATCGTCACCGAGTTCCAGACGCCGCGCCCCTGGATGAACTATCTCTCGAACGATACGTACTGCGTGATCGTGAGCCAGACCGGCGCGGGTTTCAGCTTCTACCGCGCCGCGCACGCTTTCAAGGTGACCTTCGCCATCGACGACGGCTACGTGCCGCGCTTCCCGGTGACGGGCCGCTTCGTCTGGGTGCACGACCGCGACAACCGCGCGTGCTGGACCGTGAACGCGCAGCCGCACGAGGAGGGCGTGCGCGCGTTCCGCTGCCGCCACAATCTGGGCTACACGATCTTCGAGTCGGTGCGCGACGGCATCGAGCAGTCCTTGCGCATCTTCGTCCCGCTCGAGGACCCGGTGGAGCTCTGGACGGTGCGCGTGAAGAACACGGGCGACGCGCCGCGGCGGCTGCGCGTCTTCCCCTACGTCGAGTGGCACCTCTCGAGCTATCCGGGGACGCTCTGCGACCCCTACGTCCACGCGCTCGGCGAGTACCTCGAGGACATCCAGGCCGTGCACTCCTGGAACACGAACCCGGAGAACCTGATCCGCTACGGCGGCTTCATGGCCGCGGACGCCTCGATCTCGGGTTTCGACACGGTGAAGGACGCTTTCCTCGGCGGGTACGGGCGGACGCTCTACCCGGACGCGGTCGTGCGCGGCGCGTGCGGGAGTTCCGTGGCGAACGCGGAGAAGATGGTCGGCGCGCTCTCGGTCGACGTGGATCTTGCTCCCGGCGAGGAGAAGACCCGCAACTTCTGCCTCGGGGTGGCCTACACCGGCGACGAGGTGCGCACGCTCGTGGGGCGGCACCTGGGCCGCTGCGGCGGGGAGCGGCCCACGGGCGGGACCGCGCTCGTGGAAGAGGCCTTCGAGCGCGTCGAGGCGTCCTGGCGCGAGTGCGTCGACCGGCTTACGTGCCGGACGCCCTCGCGGAAGTTCGACCGCCTCGTCAACGTCTGGGTCAAGAAGCACGTGACGAACACCGCGCGCTGGACGCGCGGGCTCGACCGCGGCTACCGCGACATGCTCCAGGACATCATGGGCGTCTGCTGCCTCGACCCCAAGTTCACGCGGCGGTACCTGCTCCAGACGCTGCGGTATCAGTCCGCCGACGGCACGGCCATGCGGCAGTGGTCCGAAATCGGCGGGCCGCACGACCTGCGCAACTACAAGGACAGCCCCGTCTGGATTCCCGACGCGCTCGAGGCCTACCTCTCCGAGACGGGCGAGCTGGGCCTCCTGGACGTGAGCGTGCCCTACTTCGACGTGGGCGAGGGCACCGTGCTCGACCACGCGATGCGCGGGGTCGAGACCCTCTGGAACGAGCGCGGCCGGCACGACCTCTGCCTCATGGGGCACGGCGACTGGAACGACGCGCTCAACCAGATCGGGCGCCGCGGCGAGGGCGAGTCGGTCTGGCTCACTTGCGCGGCCGTCTACGGCACGCGCATCGTCGCGCGCATCCTCGAGCGCATCGGCCGCGCGCAGGAGGCCGCCGAGCTCATGCGCCGCGCCGACGTGCTCGGCGAGGCCGTGAACGCGACCGCCTGGGACGGCGACTGGTACGTCTACGCCTTCAACGACGACGGCGAGCCGGTGGGCAGCCGCGCGAACGAGGAGGGGCAGTGTCACCTCAACGTCCAATCCTGGGCACTCTTCACCGGCATCGCCCAGGGCGAGCGGCGCGAGCGGTGCCTGCACACGATCGACGAGGTCCTCGAGACCGACGTCGGCCCCGTGCTCATCTACCCGCCGTACACGCACTACAACTCCAAGATCGGGCGCATCACGGCCATGAACCCGGGCATGTTCGAGAACGGATCGGTCTACTGCCACGGCGCGGTCTTCAAGGCCTTCGCCGACTGCATCCTCGGCCGTGGGGCCAGGGCCTTCGAGACCCTCATGAAGATCCAGCCCTCGAACCCGAAGAACCCGCCCGATCGCAGCACCATGGAGCCCTACGGCGTCACCAACTTCTTCGCCGGCCCCTCGAACCCCAAGTTCGGCCGCTCGCTCTACAGCTTCATGACCGGCTCGCCAGCCTGGACGATCCGCATCGCCGGCGAGCGTATCCTGGGGCTGCGGCCCGAGATCGACGGCCTCCGGATCGACCCGTGCGTGCCCGGCGACTGGGGCGAGTGGGAGGCCTCCCGCGTCTGGCGCGGCGCGCACTACGCTGCGCGCTTCCGGAACCCCGATGGCGTCGAGATCGGGGTCGCCGAGGTCAAGCTCGACGGAAAGCGCCTGAGCGGCACGCTCGTGCCGCCCCAGTCCGACGGCGAGCACACGCTTGAGGTCACCCTGGGGAAAACGGATGGCTAGGGCGCGAGGGGGAGCGGGGGGGGCGGCGCGCCGGGGGCGCTCCTCCGGCGCGCGGGGCCGGCCCCGCCGCCGGGCCGTCCGTGCGGGACGCCGTCCCGACCGGACGAGCGCCGCGATGCGCCGGCTTGAGGCGGCGCCGAAGGGGCCGGAGGATCTCGCCAGCCTCGCCGGCCTCTACCACCGCGCCGGGCGGCTCGCCGAGGCCGATGCGGCGATGCGCCGCGCGATCGATCTGGCACCCGAGCGGCCGGACTTCCACACCCGTCGGGGCGCGGTGCTCTACGACCTCGGCCGCGTGGCCGAGGCCGTGCGCTCCCTCCAGGCCGCGCGCGACCTCTCCGGCGGCCTCCAGGAGGAGGCCGAGGCGCAGCTCTCGCTCGCGACGCTCACGCTCCGCTACGTGGTCGAGCCGATCGGGGCGGCCGAGGAGGAGGTCCGCCGCACCGGCGGCTCGGCCGAGGCGCGGACGGCGCTCGCGTGCGCGCTTCTCCTGCGCGGGGACCTCGCCGGCGCGCTGCGTGAGCTCCGCTGCGCGCTCGCGCCCTCGCGCCGCGCCGCCGCGGCCGAGCTCTCCGGCCGCCGCACGGCCGCGACCGCGCTCGCCTTCCTCTACACGCTGATGCCTTCCGGGCGGGTCCCCTTCGAGCGCGCCGTGCGCGAGGTCACGCGCGCGCTGCGCGCGCGTGAGCTCGCGCTCCCCGGCGACGCGCCCGAAGAGGCGCGGCTCCTCCTCCATGCAGGCGAGATCTACGAGGCCGCCGTGCACGAGGAGGGCGCGGCCGCGTGCTACGCGCGCGCGCTCGCCGCGGACCCGACCGACCCGGCCGCCTACGACGTGGCCGCGCGCTTCGCCGCCGCGGGCGCTCCGGAGGCGGGCGTCCTGCGCGAGGCCGTGGAGCGGGCCCTCGCCGCGGCGCGGGGCGAGGCGGAGCTTCGCCCGCAGGACCCGGCTGCGCGCCGGCGCCTCGCGTTCGTGCTCCTGGGCGCGGCACGCTTCTTCGCGGCATCGCCCTCGCGCGCCGACGCGGCGAGCGCGGCCGAGGCGCTCTCGGCGGCACGGGAGATCCTCTCCGAGCGCCTGCGCGGCGGGGACCACGATGCAACCGCGGCGCTCGCGTTCGCGGACCTCCTCGAGCGCGAGGGCGAGAGCGGGCAGGCCGCGCTCCTTCTCGACCGCGCGCGGCGCTGGCCCGAGGGAGCGGGCTCCTGGCGCGTCGCCTTCGAGTGGGCGGCGCTCCTCATGCGGACCGGACGGCTCCGCGAGGCCGTGGCCGAGTTCGAGCGGGCGCGCGCGCTTGCCCCGACCGAGCCGGCGATCGCGCACGCACAGCGCCTCGCGATCGCGAACCTGCGGCGGCTCGAGATCGAGCGCTTCCGCTTCCGCCGCGCCGGGCGCGGCCAGGCACCGACCGCGGAGGAGGAGCTGCGCATGGGCCTCGCGCACCTGGCGGCCGGGCAGGTCGAGGAGGCGATGACGCGCCTTCGCGGCGCGATCGCGTCCGAGCCGGAGTACGCGCCCGCGCACGACGCGATGGGCCTCGCCCTGCGGCGGCTCGGCCGGCGCGAGGAAGCCGAGGCCGCCTTCCGCCGCGCGCTCGAGATCGACCCCTCCCTCGCGCCCGCGCACCGTCACCTCGCCGAGGCCCGCATCGACGAGGCATCGAGCTCCGGCGACCCGGGCGACCTGCCCGAGATCGTCGAGGAGCTCGAGGCGTATCTCTTCTGGCAGCGGCCCGAGCGCGGCGAGTAGGCGCGCACCTTCAGCTAACTCTGCAGGCTATGGCAGTGATCACGGACCGGCCGTTTTCGCGGCGGAAGACGGCCCCCCGGGAACTGAGGCTGGGGCGAGGACCGTACCACACGGTCCAGGTCTCCGCGTCGCCCGAGACCCGCTTCTCGATGTGATACGCCTCGGCCAGGCGGCACCCGCGCACGTAGGCGTGGCCCGAGTCCACGGCGCGCTTGAGCGCTTCGAGCAGTTCCTGCGCATCGACGCGGGTCACGCCCTTGCCCAGGATCGCCTCCACCCGCCCGCCGCCGACTCTAAAGCGGTGCCAGAGCGTTTCGCGGACCGAATCCTCGCAGGCCTTCCAGCCGCCCGCGGGCGGGCGCAGCGAAGCGGGGTACGCTGCGACGCCCAGACCCGTTTCCCTCCTGCTGGGCCAGCTCGCGTTGGTGAAGATCCGGCTGCGGCGAATCACACGCTCATCATCGCCGGTCTCTGCGTAGCGAACCATCGCAACGGCTTGGTCGCAGGGGTGGAAGCAGACCCGGAACTCGATCCGCCGGACCGCGAAGTCGCTGTCTGCGGCCAAGGCCTTCAGCCGGGCGAGCGAGTCCCCGGGGATGGCCACGCCGAGGTCGTTCTCCACCCGTACCCGGCCGCAGCCGGCGCAGGCGATTAGGGCCGCGAGAAGAGACGCCGCGGGCATGCGCCGTCGCATCGTTCCGTATCCTCCTCCGGTCGCAGGGGGCTCATAGCCTTTCCCTCCACTCGCTCTCCTCGCGCCCCTTCCCGCGCGCGATCTCCTGAAGGTATTGGCCCGCCACCTCGCGGACGTCCTCGTCCGGATGACGGAGGCACCCGCGCAGCAGGGCCAGCGCCGCCTCCCTGTGGGCAAGGACCTCGCCGCGCAGCTTCCTGAAGTGCTGCTCCGAGTCCTCTCCAAATCGGTGGCTGTCGGGTTCGGTAAGAAGGAATCCCAGCACATCCACGGCGTGAAGGGCGACCCACCACGTCTCGTCGCTGACCTTGGCGACGAGATCATCGTACGAGGCGAACGGCTTGGTCGCACGCCGGTTCGGGATTCCCCACCGGTAGATGCCGCCCGCGCGGGCCTTCTCCGACGGCAGCTCGTCGTGCTTGACGACCCGCCCGTCCTCCGGCGTGTAGGTGTAGTAGAAGAAGTACTCGTTAATGCAGCCGGACGGGCAGTCTCCCCACCCGGCCTTGAACACGAAATGCCACCGTCCGCCCCGGATCTTGAGGAAGACCTCATCGCCGTCGCCACACAAGAAGTTCGGGCACGCCTCCTCAATGCCGGGAAGCGCTCCGTACTCCCGACAGAGGACCTCGATGTCCATGGGGCGCGGGAACCACACGCCGAGCATACCCAGGCCGCACAGTCCCACAGACGCCCCGTGTCTGGCGTTCAGCGCGTCGAATTCCGCGAGGCTGGTCTCTCCGTCTCTCAGCAGAAGATGGCCGTCCTCGCGCTTCCGCGTGTGCGGCTGGATGGTCCGCTGCGCCTCGTCCGACGGGAAAACGAGCAGAGAGTCCAAGGTATAGAGGCCCCGCCCGTGGAGGCCCCGCACCTCGGGGTGAGCCGTACGGATCGCCCTCAGGGCCCGGAGGATCCGGCCCTTCATCTCTCTGTCGATATGGCCGTCGGTACCGAACCCCTGAGCCAAATGCATCGCGTCGAGTTTCAGGAGCCTGATCTCCTCGCGATGCTCCTGGAACCGCCGCCAGTTCGCCGCGAGCCACGCGCCCCCGCCGACGAAGGCGACCAGCGCGATGCTCAGCGCGGCCGCTCGCGCAAGGTCCCGCCAGCCGGAGTCGTACCTTTGCTTCCCCATTGGCGCCTCCGCCCGCTACCGAAAGCGGTTTCCATACCTCTCAACGTATGCGGAAGGCCAGGGTTCATCTGTTTCGAGCGATATCTCCCTCCGCCCCCGATGGCAACAGTAGGTCCGCCCTTTCCCGCTTTCCGTTGCATCTCGCCCGCGCGCGCGGTAGAGTGGCGCGTGTCCAAGGCGGAGGACCGAGCATGAAGATATACATCATGACCGACATGGAGGGCGCGAGCGGCCTGCGCCTCGCCGACGAGTGCAGTTCCTCCTCGCCGCTCTACGAGCCGGCGCGGAGCTTCCTCATCGACGACGCCAACGCCGCGATCGCAGGGTGCTTCGACGGCGGGGCCGAGGAGGTCACCGTCAATGACGGCCACGGCCCGGCGCGCACGCTCGACATGGCGCGCATGGACAAGCGCGCGGCCTACGAGAGCTGCTGCGGCAGCGCGAACGTGCTCCCGGCGCTCGACGAGACCTATGACGGGCTCGTCGTGGTCGGCGCGCACGCGATGGCCGGCACCTCGGGCGCCTTCCTCGATCACACCCAGTCGAGCATCGTCTGGCACGACTACTACATCAACGGCGAGCGGTACGGCGAGATCGGGCAGTGGGCCGCGATCGCGGGGCATTACGACGTGCCGCTTCTTTTCGTCGCGGGCGACCGCGCCGCGTGCGAGGAGGCCGAACGCCAGTTCCCCGGCTGCGCGACCGTGGCGGTCAAGGAGGCCGTGCGCCGCAATTACGCGCGCATCACGCTCCCGCCCGAGCGCGCGCACGAGGCGATCCGCGAGGGCGCGCGCAAGGCGATGGCGCTCGCCGGGAAGCTCAAGCCCTGGAAGCTCGAGCCGCCGGTCGAGATCAAGCTCGAGTTCAACCGCGCCGACTACGCCGACACCGTCGCGCGCAACGCCGGCGTCGAGCGGCTCGACGCGCGCACCGTGCGCCGCATGGTCAGCGACGTCCGCCGCGTGGTGCAGTTCTAGGCGGAGCCGTCTTGCGATAAAAAAACGCCCTGCGCGCGGCAGGGCGTTTTTCTTTGGGCGTCGAGCTCGGGACCGCTACTCGGCCGCGGGCGCGCCTCCTCCCAGATACTGGGCGTCGCCGAACCCCAGGATCGGGTAGAAGATCGGTCCGAGGAACGCCAGACCCAGACCGAAGCCTGCGCCCTTCCCGAAGCTCTTCGCGACCTCGATCGCAACCAGAATGGCAACAATGAAATTGACGAACGGAATGAAGAACAGGAGTATCCACCAGATCGGCTTCTTGGCGATCTCCAGCAGCAGGACCATGTTGTAGATCGGAACCAGGACCCCCCAACCCGGCTTGCCCGCCTTGACGAACGTCTTCCAGACCCCGGCGATGACGAAGATGCCGATGCCCAGGAAGATCGCCATGAAGACGATCGCGCCAATTCCGCCGCCGCCACCGCCGCCCTCAGCCGCTGCCATCACCAATTCAGGCATGTCTTTCCCCTTTCTCGGGCCCGTTCCGGGCTCCCTCGACCGCCCCCAGAGAAGACACTATACCCACCCGAGCCGGCGCATGGCAAGAAAAAAGAGCCGCGATTTTCCTGGCGGGCCGGAGCGGGGAGCCGCCGTAACCCTCTTGCGGTTATGTCACTTGCGGAGCGCGGCCGCCGCTATTCGCCCCGCCCGAGCCGCGCCTCGAGCTCCCGGCGCAGCGCGTCGAGTCCTGTAAATTGGACCGCGTCAAGACCGGCGGCGCGCGCGCCGGTCACATTCTCGGCAAGGTCATCCACGAAGACGCACGCCTCCGGCGCGGCGCCAACCCGCGCAAGTGCGCGCGCGTAGAACTCCGGCGCGGGCTTGCGCGCGCGTATTTGATAGGACGCGACCCACCCGTCGTGGAAGTCGAGCTCCGGGCAGCGCTCGAAGACGCGGGGCACATGCAGCGGGTCGGTGTTGCTCAACAGATACACCCGCAGGGAGCGCGCGCGCTTCAGCGCCCGCAGATAGTCGAGCACCTCGCGCTTCGCCCTCCAGATGTCGCTGTAGATCTCGGCGAAGAGGTCAAACGTCACCTCGAGCCCCGACTTCGCGCGGAAGCGCTCGAAGAACTCCCGCGGCGAGAGATCGCCCGCTTCGAAGGCGTCCTTGTCCGGGTCGTCGAAGACCCACCCTCCGAGCTTCGCCGCGTCTCCGCCCGGGAGCGCGCGCAGCGCAGCCACGCCGCGGCCAGCCTCGACGTCCACGAGCACGTTGCCGATGTCGAGGAGGAGATTCTCAACGCGGCCGGCCATCTAGAAGAGCGACGCCTTTCCCCGGCGCGAGCCGCGGCGCGGCGGATCGTCGTCGTCCGCGTCGTCGCCCCCGGCGGGCTCGTGCTCGAAGTCGTCCATCAGTGGCGAGCCGTCCTCGTTCTCGCCCACGAGGATCTGGATGCGCTTCTCGGCCCTGCCGAGGACCTCGCGGCAGGCGCGCAGGGCGGCGACGCCCTTTTCGTATAATGCAAGACTCTCGTCGAGCGAGGCCTCGCCCGACTCGAGCCTCCCCACGACCCGCTCGACCTCCTTGAGCGACGCCTCGAAGCTCGGCGCCGCCTTCGCGCCTTCCTTCGGCGAGGATTTACGTTTCGCCACGGTCCACCTCCTCCACGCGGCTCCTCGCGCGTCCGCGCGCGAACCGTGTCGTGATCGCATCCCCGAGCTTCAAGCGTCCCGCGTCCGTAACGGGCCGCCCCCTCGCGTCGGTCGTGACCGAATATCCCCGCCCCAGCGCGGCGACGGGGCTGAGCCCCGAGAGCTTGCCCGCGCCGTGCGCGAGCCGCTCGCGCGCGCGGGCGAGGGCATCGCGCACGCACGTGCCGAGCGAGAGCGCGAGATCGTCCACCCGCTCGCGCCGCTCGTTCACCAAGTCAAGAGGCCGCGCGAACGCGGGCCGCGCGGCGAGCATCTCGACGGCGTGGCGCGCGCTCTCGGCGCGGACGGCGAGCGCGCGGCGCAGCTTCGCCGCCCTCTCGTCGAGCGTCGCGGCGATCTCGTCGAGGCGCGGCCAGACGATCTCCGCCGCGGCCGAGGGCGTGGGCGCGCGCGCGTCGGC
>Ga0272441_10009172_pt1 | contig 15383 bp, 13 predicted proteins | sample SSMProp6N_FD_193582 | JGI IMG/M metagenome (GOLD analysis project Ga0272441, IMG submission 193582) | Marine sediment archaeal communities from Little Sippewissett salt marsh, Falmouth, MA, United States - SSM-Prop-6N | ecosystem: Environmental > Aquatic > Marine > Wetlands > Sediment ... | reverse complement strand
ACGCTGAACAGCAACGCCTACATCGCAGCCCGCGACGAATACAAAGTCACCCTGCTCCCCGGGGTCAGGATGATCGTTCCGCTAAATGACGTAAACGCCATGAAAATCAGTATGCCACCGGGCCAGTCCGGTCAATCCGGGCACCGGCACTACGACGACCTCGCGCACGGCTGGGCCCGAGGGGAAATGCTCGATTTTCCGGTACAGAGGGAAGTCGTCGAGGCGGAGGCGGTTTCAACTCTGCGGCTGTCTCCGTAGGCCGTCGCGACCGGGCGAGTTTCACCTCGATATCGAATCGCGGGTATAGACACCGTTCAGCTGCCGCAGGATACCGAGCGGATTCGCATCCCGAAGCTCCGGCGGCAGTGTACTTTCGGGAAAATCCTGGAAGCACACGGGACGGGCGAAGCGGTACACGGCCGCCGTTCCCACGGAGGTGAAGCGGCTGTCCGTAGTGGCCGGATACGGCCCGCCGTGGTGCATGGAGCGGCAAACCTCCACACCGGTGGGAAAGCTGTTGAAGATCAAACGCCCCGCTTTGCACCGCAGCACTGTGAAAAGCTCTGCGTATTCTTCCACCTCCCCCTCCTCGGCATGCACCGAGGCGGTGAGCTGGCCTTCGAGTGAGGCCGCAATGCGCATCATCTGTTCCCGGTCGCGCGAGCGGATCAGCAGCGTGCACGGCCCGAACAGCTCCTCCCTCAACAGGGGATTCTCCAGAAAGGTCCTGCCGTCGCTGGTGAACAGGGCAGGCCTGCCGCTTCCGCCCGATTCGGCAGCGCCCGCTCCCTCACCCCCGAGCGACACGTTCTCCTCGGTTCTCAGCCGGGAGGAGCCCTGCCGGTAGGCAGTGAGGATACGCTCGTTTAGCATGATCCCGGTCTGGGCCTGCGAGAACAAGCGGCCCATGCGCCGGGTCAGCTCGTCCAGCTCCTCGGAATCGAGCGCGATCACCACTCCCGGGTTGGTGCAGAACTGCCCGACTCCGACAGTGGCCGAGGCAAACAGGCCCTGGGCGATCGGCTCGTTCCGCTTACGGAGCGCTTCGGGCAGCAGAAACACCGGATTGATGCTCCCCATCTCGGCGAAAACCGGTATGGGTTCGTCTCGTGAGGCGGCGGCGTTGAACAGAGCCCGCCCCGCACGGCGGGAACCGGTGAATCCGACCGCCTTGATCAACGGATGGGTGACCAGTTGAACGCCGATGGTGGCCCCCGGACCGTGCAGCAGGCTGAACACTCCGGAGGGCAGGTTTTCGGCCGCCACGGCCCGCTTCACGGCCTTAGCCGCCAGCTCCGCGGTTCCGGGATGGGAGCCGTGAGCCTTGACGATGACGGAACATCCGCCGGCCAGGGCGGAGGCTGTGTCTCCGCCGACCACGGAGAAAGCCAGGGGAAAATTGCCGGCGCAGAACACCGCCGCCACCCCTAACGGCAAGAGCATGCGGCGCAGGTCCGGGCGCGGCTGGGGCTTGCGATCCGGTATGGCCGTGTCGATGCGGGCATCGACCCATGAGCCTTCCTCCACCATATCGGCGAACATGCGCAGCTGATTCACCGTGCGCGCACACTCGGAGATCAGCCGGGCTTCGGGCAGGGCCGTTTCCAGACGGCAGCGTTCGATGAGCGAATCGCCCAAAGCCGTGATCTCTTCCGCTATCCTGCGCAGCAGGCGCGCCCGCGCGAGTGGATTGATCCGAAGCATGTCGACCTGAGCCTTTTCCGCCCGTTCCGCCGCCCGCTGCACCTCCGCCTCGATGGCGTGGATGAAATCCGGCTCCATTTCTTCGCCGGTAGCCGGATTCACCGCCCGGGTGCTTTCCCTACCGGCGGCTGACGGTTCGCCGGCGATGATGTTCTTTCCGTGCAGGATTCTGTTCATGACTATCTGCTCCCTGTGGTTCTCTCCGGCCTTTCGGATACTGTACCATAGACCCAAGCTACGGGCGAAGCGTACTTTCGTTTCTGCTTCCGTCTGCGAAAAAATTGGGTACATTATAGCCGAGACAACAAGATGAGCGCGTCGATCGATATCTGGAAATTTCAACGCACCCTTTCCCGCCGCCTGCTGCTGTGGGCGGCCGGCAGCATACTGCTCGGTCTGGTCCTGATCCTCACAAGCGGTGCGTTCTGGCAAGGGTTCGGCATTCAGGCGCTGGCGTGGGGCGCTATCGACGGGTTGATCGCCGGATTCGGAGCGAGGTTCAGCCGGCGGCGGCGAAATCGTTTGGCCGATCCCGCCGATCCGCAGCTGCTGGAGGGCGAGAGTCGCAAGCTGCGACGCACCCTGTTCGTCAACACCGCCCTGGATGTGCTGTACATCGCCGGCGGGATTACCCTGTCGGCAACCATGGGAGCGGAAGATCCTGCCTGGCACGGTCACGGGTGGGGCATTATCATTCAGGGCGCTTTCCTGTTCTTCTTCGACCTGATCCACGGCCAGAGCGTGCCTCCGGGAACCCTCTCCGCACCGCTCGGGGTGTTCGCCGACCCGGTGCATCAACCGTTCTTCCTGCAGGGGGGTGATGCCGCGGCCCTGCTGGTGCACGGATTTCCCGGCACGCCGGCCGAGATGCGGCCCCTGGGCGAAGCCTTGAACGGGCAGGGCTGGACGGTCCAGGGGATTCTCCTGCCCGGATTCGGTGCCCGTTTTTCCGAGATCCTCGAGCACGGGTACGGCGATTGGCTCGATGCGGTCATGCGCGCACACGAATCGCTTCGCCGCAAATACAAAACGGTTCTGCTGGTCGGATACTCTCTCGGCGGTGCTCTGGTCCTCTCGGCCGCGGCCCGGCGCAGCCCGGACGGCCTGGTGCTGCTGTCCCCTTTCTGGCGACTGGGAACACGATTTCAGCGAATTGTGGGGCGGGTCCTGCGCCCCATTCTGCCGCGCTACTTCCGGCCCCTGCGAAAGGCGGATCTATCCGATGCCGGGCTCCTGGAGTCTCTGGGTGAGTTCTTCCCGAATATCGACTTGAACGACCCGCAAACCCAGACCTGGCTGCGGGAACTGCAGGTGCCGATTTCGGTGATTCGACAGATATTGCACACCGGCAGGCGGGGGTACAGAAGCGCCGGCTCGATCGATCTGCCCGTGCTGGTCGTGCAGGGAAGCGACGATGAGCTCGTCCGCGCCGACAATACCCGAAAGCTGGTCCTGAGGATGAAGAAGGCCCGTCGAAACGGAAAAGTGCCGAAAGGTAGCCGCACCGCGACTGTACGGCCCCGCCGGCACATCCGCTATCTGGAAATTTCCGGCGGACACAATATAATAGAGGAGCAGGCCACGGACTGGCCAAAAGTACTGGAGGCGCTGAGCGGGTTCAGTCACTCGCTCCTGCGCGTAGCAAAAACCCAAAACTAAGACTACGAGAGAGAAATATGCATTTCATACCTGCAATCCGAGATCCGCACTCACCGGATCGTTTCGGGTACTGGTTCGTTTTCCGGGGCAACAGGCTGCTCATCCGCTGCGCTGACCGGGAGTGCCTCCCCCCGTTCTGCGGCGAGTTGCGCAAAATAGGTGTCGAGCCGCTGCGAAGCCAGTACCTCGGTACTCTCGACGAGCATCCCTGCTACTGCGCCGAGCTCGAGACGGATTCCGGCGTACCGGAAAATATGCGCTTCGAGCCGCTGCGCGGGCTCTGGGGAAGTCTTCCCGAACAGCTGTTTTGGATCGCCGGCCGGGCATTCCAGATCATGGATTGGGATCGCAACCACCAGTTCTGCGGCCGCTGCGGCACCCCGACCAGCGACAAGCCGGAGGAGCGCGCCAAGGTCTGTCCGCGCTGCGGACTTATGGCCTACCCCCGCATCAGTCCGGCCGTGATCGTGGCCATCACCCGGGGCAATGAGATCCTCCTGGCCCGCTCGCAGCGCTTCCCCGCCGCCATGTACAGCGTAATCGCCGGTTTCGTCGAGCCCGGAGAATCTCTGGAACAGTGCGTCCACCGGGAGATCGACGAGGAGGTGGGCGTGTCTGTAAAAAATCTCCGTTATTTCGGGAGCCAAACCTGGCCCTTCCCCAACTCCCTGATGGTCGCTTTTACCGCGAAATACGCCGACGGACAGATCTGCATCGACCCGTCGGAAATCGTGGATGCCCGCTGGTTCACGGCAGAAACACTACCCCGCATCCCGGATAAGGTGAGCATCGCCCGCCGGCTGATCGACTGGTTTGTTCAAAGTGCAGAGCATGAACGAGGACAATCGTCAACGCTGCCCCTGGGCTGAGGGCTCGGAGCTGTACCGCCGCTACCACGACGAGGAGTGGGGCGTACCGGTTCACGACGACGTGAAGCACTTCGAGTTTCTGGTCCTGGAATCCGCCCAGGCCGGTCTCAGCTGGCTGACAATCCTGAAAAAGAGGGAGAACTACCGCAGAGCCTACAGCGATTTCGATCCCCGCGTGGTGGCCCGCTTCGGCTCCCGGGACTTCAAGAGGCTGCTGAACGACGCCGGGATCGTTCGCAATCGGCTGAAGATCGAATCGTCAATCAACAACGCCGCGCGCTTCCTCGAGGTTCAGTCGGAGTTCGGGAGCTTCGATTCCTATCTCTGGGGCTTTGTCGGCAACCGGATCGTCGTCAATCACCGGCAAACCCTGGAGCAGATACCGCCCAAAACCGAGCTGTCCGATGCGGTCAGCCGGGATCTGAAAGCACGAGGTTTTCGCTTCATCGGTTCCACCATTATCTACGCGCACCTGCAGGCCGTGGGCCTGGTGAACGATCACCTGGTCGGCTGCTTCCGCTACGCGGAGCTGACAGGGAATCAATAGTAAACAGGGCTTTCTCACTATTTGGAATCGATATACACCATATGCCTTGCCGAAGCCGGAATCGCGGATTATGATGGCGGTTACGCCGCAGGAAGTGCGCGGGACCGCAAACGGTGTGCGCTACAAGGCGGAGATAATTCTTTTATAGTTCAGAGAGGAACAGATGCGCAAAGAGGTTTTGGTCGTGGCCCTGGGGGGAAACGCCATCAAACAGGCGGAACAACAGGGAACCACAGAAGAACAGTTTCACAACGTCGATGTCACGGCCAGACAGATCGCCAAGATCGCAGACGCGGGGTTTCGCCTGGTCGTCACCCACGGCAACGGCCCGCAGGCCGGAGCGCTGTTGATTCAGCAAGAGGAGAGCGACGACCTGGTTCCGGCCCAGACCCTGGCCGCTTGCGGCGCCATGACCCAGGGTCAGATCGGTTGGATGATGCAGAATCGGCTCGGCTTTCATCTGGAACGAGAAGGTGTGGCCGCTTCGATCTGTACGGTCGTGACCCAGGTTGAGGTCAGCGATCAGGATCCGGACTTCCAGGATCCGAGCAAACCGGTCGGACCGTTCTACACCAAGAAGGAAGCCCTGGCCCTGGCCGAAAGCAAGAAGTATATCGTAAAAGAGGTAAAACCGGGCATCGAAAGGGGGTGGCGGCGCGTGGTGCCTTCGCCGGAACCGGTGGATATCGTGGAGAAGGATTCAATCAACGAGCTGCTGGCCGCCGGCGTGATTGTGATCGCCTCCGGGGGCGGGGGAATCCCGGTGAAGCGAAACGGCGACGGAAGCTACAGCGGCGTGGAAGCGGTGATCGACAAGGACCGAGCCGGCTTCAAGCTGGCTCAGGCGGTACAGGCGGACAGGTTTCTGATCCTCACGGACGTGGAAAAGGTTTGCTTGAACTTCAACAAGCCGGATCAAAAAACCCTGGATCGAATCAGCGTTAAGGAGGCGGAGCGGTACCTCGCGGAAGGACACTTCCTGGCCGGCTCCATGGGGCCGAAGATCGAAGCGGCTATCCGTTTCGTCAAGTGGGGTGGAAAGGAAGCGATTATCACCTCCCTCGACAAGGCCCTGGAGGCGATCCGGGACAACACTGGCACTCATGTGGTGGCCTGAAGACCGTCCAACCAACGCTGGGGCGTCCTGCTTCGGCGGCCGGGCATGATCGCGAATTTTTCCTGGATCATACCCAACAAGCTCGCCGGATCCGCCATTCCGCATGAGGCGTTTGCTCCGCGAATCGGAGCTCAAACGCACGGTCCGGCGGGCGATCTGGCCGACTTGTACGAACGGGGAATCCGCTGCCTGGTCTCTCTCACCGATCACGCCGCTTCGCTCGGAGCCGCCAGTCAAGACGCCGGTCTTGACTGGCACTACTATCCGATCGGTGACTTCGACATCCCGGAAAGCATCGAAACCTTTGACCAATTGATCAACGACATCATCGCCTCCATACAGCACGGCAGACCCGTCTGCGCGCATTGTTACGCCGGCATCGGCCGCACCGGACTGGTGCTCTGCTGCACCGTCGGCCGGTACCTGCGCCTGCCTCCGCTCGAGGCGATCCGCACGGTCCGGCGGGTCCGCTCCGCTCTGGAAACCGGAGAGCAGGAACGCTTCGTATTCCGCTACCTGCGTTCCGGCTGAGCCGCGTTCCCCTTTTTTATTTGTATATACCTTACTAAAGACGAATCGTTTTGACCTTTATGGGGGAGGGAGCCACCTCCCAGGGAGCCGTTCACGAGGCGTTCAACCTGGCCGGGGTTTGGAACGTCGGCGCAGTGTTCTGCGTTCAAAACAACCAGTAGGCCATATCTCTTCCCGCCGAGCAGCAGACCGGTGTTGATCGAGGGATACACCTACCGGCTGGGCGCCCATACGACCGCGGGCGATTCGAAGCTGTATCGCGATGAGAGCCAGGTCGCCGCCTGGTTGAGCAAGGATCCGAGCCTGGAGGACACCTTCGGCCACACCTTCTCCTCCCTTCCCCCGCAGGTCGCCGTCCTCGGGCTCGGCAGGGTGCATGAAACAGCGGTGGACCGGGAGGGACGGCTCGCCGTAGCCTCAATCCTGCCTCTGTCTTTGGTATTCGATCATCGCGTGTGTGACGGCGCCTATGCGCTCGGTTTTGTAAACTACTTCATGGAACTGGTGAGCGATCCGATTCGGATGCTTCTCTGATCAGGAATCCATGAATTGCCGGTACCGACTCTCGGGAAGCCCGATCTCGGCGGTCGCCAAAAAAGCCTCGATCCGCGGACGATCCAGAGGGCGGGTCGCTCCCTCCTGGGAGGCGACCAGGGCACCCATGGCATTCCCGAAGCGGCAGGCTTGAGCCAGGCCCTTATCGTTGAGCAGGGCGTCGAGGAATCCCGCCGTGAAGGCGTCGCCCGACCCGATTGGGTCACGCAGGGGAACCACGAAAGAGGGTCGATAGACCCTCCGCCCCTCCCGCGAGGCGGCGAAGGCTCCCCTGTCTCCGAGAGTAACCACGATGTAGCGCAGGCTCGATTGGGCGAACACGGCATCGCAAAACCCGGCCAGATCAAGCCCGGTGGAGGCGGGCGGCATCCCGTAGATCTTTCCCAGCAGATCGGCCTCCCCGTCGTTGAGCTTGAGGATGTCGGCGCGTCGGATCGAATCGCGGATGCTCTCACGGCTGTAGCAATCCTTCCTCAGGTTTATGTCCAACAGCACGTAGGTTCCGGAAAAGGCTTCGAGCAGCTCGTAGAGCGTGTTCTTGGAATGTTCGCTGCGCTGAATCAGCGTACCGAAGCAGAGAGCGTCGGCGTCGGCCAGCAGCCGGCGCAGCCGCGTTTCGGCCCGAATGTAATCGTAGGCCACGTCGGGGATGATGCGATAATCGGGGTTTCGCTGTTCATCAAAGGAAACCTCCACGGTGCCGGTGGAATGCACGGGATCCCGCTGCAGATACCCGGATTCCAACTCGAATTGCTCAACGATCTTCAGGGCCCGGTCGCCCAGATCATCGCTTCCGAGCCGGCTGACCATTACGCCTCGATGCCCCAGAGAGTTGATGCGATACACGAAGTTGAACGGCGCTCCACCCAGAACCGCTCCGGTGGGCAGCAAATCCCACAGTATCTCTCCATAGGCAACGACCGTACGACGCATGAGCTCCTCCTTAAGACGACAAATATCCTGCTCAACCATATCCGATTTTCCCGATTTCGTCTTGACCAATTGTTACGAACCGGTTATCAATAATCGGAATATGCCGTTGGCAAGCCGGATCGCCACTACACACATGAGCGGAGCGAACAGACCATGCCGTCGATAGACAAAATACACCGAATCTTCGAGCTACTGCGCACCCAGTACAAGAGCGGGCTGACCAACAAACAGATCAGCGAGAAACTGAACATCCCACCCTCCACCTGCTACCGCATCCTCGCCGCTTTGAAGAAATACGACTACGTGTATCAGAACAAGAGAGATTCGCGCTACTGCCTGGGATTCGCCCACCTGCGTCTGGCGGAATCCGTAGTGGAGGGGATGGATCTGGCTGCAATCTGCCTGCCCTACCTGGAAGAACTGCACGCACAGAGCGAAGAGACCACCTTCTTTGCTCTGTACAACGGGCGGCACTGCATCGCCATGGAGATATGCGGTCAGATCAATACCCGCGTATCGGTGGGACGGGGAGAGATCATGCCGCTGCACTGCGCGGCCTCCGGCAAGGCGGTACTGGCATTTCTGCCCGAGAAGGAGCGCGAGGCGACCCTGCAGCGGCTACGGCTCAAACCATACACCCCGGAGACGCTGACCGATATAGAGGATCTGCACAAAGAACTGGCTGCGATCCGGGCCACCGGCGTCGCCACCAACCACCAGGAGTTCCATCGGGGAATTGCGGCCCTGGCGGCGCCGCTTTTCGGCAGTGACAATCGGGTTATCGGCGCCATCGCCCTGGTCGGCACCTCGATCGATCTGGACCCGGAGCAACTGGAGGAATACGCCCCGCACTTTGTCGAGGCGGCGGCCAGCATCTCTGCCCGACTCGGCAGCGGCTATCCGCCCCACGTCCTCGAACATTGGACAAACCGTTCCGGCCGTTAGCGTTGCCGGCAGGCAGGATTCGCAGAAATGAAGCAAACGATGCTAAAAAGTATAAAAACACCGGTATTGAGCAGTGGGCTTCTTGCCGCCGTTATGTTCGTCCAGCCGCTGCTGGGACTGATCTTTCGGGAGTGGTACCGCGATGTGGATTGGATCAAAACCGCGTGGCTGGGCAATGACTGGATTACCCTCACCGTGGCCTTGCCGCTGTTGATTGTCGCTGTGCTCCTGGCAAAGAGAGGTTCGATTGCCGGTTTGCTACTCTGGTTGGGCATACTCGGCTACGCCGTCTACAACTATGCCTACTATCTGTTCGGCGCGGTCCTCAACGCATTTTTCCCCCTCTACGTAAGCGCTCTTATGCTCTCGGTACTCTCGTTGGTCGTTTCCCTGTCGCGGATCGACATGAAAGCAGCAGCCGATTGCTTCCGGCCGCGCACCCCGGTACGACTGCTCGGCGGGTTGTTGGCAACCATCGGAATCGGTCTTGCCGCTGTATGGCTTCTCATGTGGGCGGCGTATATCTTCGCCGGCAGACCAACTCCGGTCGAAACTGAGGCCTTCAAGATCGTCGCGGCTCTGGATATCACTATCATAGCCTTCCTGCTCGTATTCGGTGGCATTTTGCTTTGGCGCAGGATTGCCGTGGGGTATATCACGGCCGCGATCGCCGCTATCCTGAGCACGCTGTACCTGATCGTCTTGTCGGTCAATTCTCTGGTTGCGATCCTGCAAGGAATGACCAAAGCACCTGGTGAGCTTCCACTGTGGGGAACACTGGCAGCACTCACGGCGACGGCCGCGGGATTTCTCCTTTGCGGCGTTCGCACAACTGGCAGAGAAAGGCTCGAGAATTAAGGCGGGAAGACGGTTACCCGAACCGGCTCAGCTGCTGACGATCCTTCTTACCACCACCTCGCGCATCTCGGGCGAGAGACTGGCAAAGTATGCGCTGAAACCGGTAACGCGGACCACCAGATCGGGATACTTGGATGGATCCTTGTGCGCGGCCAGGACCTTTTCCTTGTCCAGGATGTTGATGTTGATCTCCGTGCCACCCAACTCGAAGTGCGTCTCCAGGACCGCGCAGATCTTCTCCACCCCGCCTTCCTCCTTTGAGAAGCTCGGATCCACCTCGATCTGCAGCGGCGCCGGATTTCCCCACCCCGGTTGAACCGCGGCTACCGCCTCTGCCAGTGCGGTCAGCGCCCCGTCTTTGCGGAAACCGGGGTCCGGATTCGATCCAAAGGAGATCGGTTCCGCTGCACCGCGGCCGTTGGGGGTAGCGCCTAGATTACGGCCCATGGAAAGGGTGCTGGCCCAGGAGAACAACCCGGGAATCATCCGGTGGCCCTCCGGGGTCGGCCTTTGCGTTACGATGCGGGTGAAGGCCTGCACGATCCGTACCGCGTACTCATCACCCTTGGAGCCGCCGTAGCCGTAACGCGGCACGTTCTTCATCATGGCGCGAACCTTGGCTCCGTCCGGACCCGACCAGTTGCTGTCCAAATGCCGCAGCAGCTCCTGCCACGACAACCGTTTCTCCTCCTCGATGCGCCGCTGCAGGGCGGCGAAGGAGTCCGCGGCGGTGGCCAGGGCGGATCCATCGATGCAGAGATTCAGATAATCCACGGCGCCGGGCTGGGATACATCCATGCCCTTTTCGATCGGTCCATGACACAACAGATCCATCACCAGCTCCGGGAACACCTCGTGCATGTGCTGCAAGTGAAAATCCAGACCCTCGGCCAGGACTTCCACGGCACGCTCCAGATGCGTTTCGAAGCGGGACCACAACTCGGCCATGCCCGGTTGGATCTCAGAATCGTCCAGCATCTCCCGCAGGGCCACGTCGAAGACCCGGGCGAAGTTCAGCTTGACCAGATCGTTCATGCCGTACTCCCGGCCCGGATGGGCAAACCAGTGGCAGCCGTTGTAGATCCTGCCCGCGCCTCTTCGATCGAATAACCGTTCTTGGTGTAGTCTCGGTACAACGAATCGAGCCCCACGAACTTGGGGATCCCGAGTTTGTCCTCGAACAGAATCTCCACACCGCGAATCATCAAGCCCCGGTCGATACCCCTGCCCACGGCCACGGCCACGTTCGCCGGGATCTTCAGTCGGTCCACCGCCTCCAATATCAAATAGGAAACCGCATTGCTGTTGTCCCTTCCCTCGCGATCGTAGCCCCCGACCTGGATATAGTCGCTTACGCGCAGCAGGTTCTGGGCGATGTGAAAGATTGCCTCCTCGTCGCTGAGATTTCCCGCCTCGCTGTCCCGCCGATAGTACGGATACAGGAACAGATCCAATCGACCCAGCGCGCCGCTGTTGTTGTACATGCGGGCGGCCATCTGGTACCAGAGGATCCACTGGCAGGCCTCCCGGAAACCGAGCGGCGGATTTTCGATCAGCCGTTCGTTGATCTCGGCCATCTCGAACAGGTTCTGCTTAAGCTGCTCCGAATCCTGTTCAGCCGCCAGGCGGCGGGCTTGCTCGGCGTGTCGTCGAATCAGATTCTGCATACCCAGAATCACGTGCTCCAAACCTTCGTACAACTCCGTGGAACCGTTGACGGTCCGGTACTTCTCGATTTTCTGAAGCAATCCCCGCCAGCCCAGTTCGAGTCCGATCGAAAGATCATGGGACAGATGCTGCACTCCCCCGATTCCGGTGACCAGACCGTATTTCTCCTGCTCGGGAACCAGATGATCGTAGTTGAGATCCGGATTCCAATGGGGTTGGCGGGTGGAGAAAAAGCTCATCATGTAGCCCCCGGCCAGCGAACCGTAGGGATCGATGTAGACCGGATGGATATCCAGAAGCCGGCGGTAGTTGCGACCTGCAATCGCCGCACCGAAATAGCCGCCGCATTCATGATTCGATTCCAGCTCCAAACCTTTTATGAGGATATCGGTGATCGGCTCGCCGGAGGGGCCCATCACCTTCACGACATCTCTCACCTCCTCCGGCGGAGGAATGACCGCCCAATCATCATAGTCCATGGCACCGATGATCTGCTGCTTGATGCGGGTGTGTCTCTCTTTGCTTTGCCTCAAATGATCGAGACGACTCTGGTAGGTCAGGGTGTTCTGCGCAGCGGTTGTTGACACTCGAATCCTCCTGTGGAACGATCTTCTTTTCTAAATATACTGCATTGCTCAAGATTTAGAGAATACAGTTTCCGCTATGTTTCGAAAACTCTCCATCTTTTCTTTGGGAAGCGGCGACAGCTCCGCCGCGGGATTGTCCATGTCGAGACTCCTGTACTTGTCGCCGGCCATTGGATGAAAGGCCAGCAGCTCCAGGGTGATCTGTGGCGCCTTCCCGCCGGTTTCCCGGCCTGAGGATCGATGTTCCCGCAGCTGCCGTACGAACCGGGCTATCCGTTCGACCTGCTCGGGCGAATCGTTGACCGTCGGTATTACCGGAAGGCGAAAGATGATCGGCATGTCCGTTTCCGCCAATCGGCGGGCGTTGGCGAGAATCAGCTCGTTGCCCACGCCGGTGACGCGACGGTGGATCTGCGAATCCATATGCTTGAGATCCATCATGATCAGATCCATATATGGGATGAGCGAAGCGAGCGTCTCCCAACGGCTGTTGCCCGAGGTCTCCACGGCGGTATGGATCCGCTCGCTGCGACAGGCTTGAAGAATCGCCTTCGAAAACTCCGGCTGCACCAGGGGCTCCCCTCCGGAAAGAGTGAGGCCTCCGCCGGATTTCTCGTAAAACGGCTTGTCTTTCAGGACCTGATCCACGACTTGTTCCACCGTCATCCGCTCTCCCACCATCACCAGAGCGTTGCTGAAGCAGTTCTCCGCGCAGGCTCCGCAGCTTGTGCAGAGGCTTCGCTCGTAACACTTGCGGCCGTCGATCAGCGAATGGGCCTGCACCGGGCACACCTCCAGGCACTCGCCGCAGCCGATGCACAGATCCGGATAGACCTCCAATTCCCGCTGGCGCCGGATTCCCTCGGGATTGTGGCACCAGAAGCAGTGCAGTGAACAGCCTTTGAGGAAAACGGTAGTACGGATACCCGGCCCGTCATGGATGGAAAAACGCTGGATGTTGAAAATAGTGCCGTTCATGATCTTCCTCTCAGAGTAAAATTACCCACGTTGTCATGGGGATTCAAATGAAAAACGATCTCGCCCCTATTGTATTCGCTCGACGATCTTTCCGCTCGCTTTTTCCTTCAGAATCAGCTTGAGCTTGCCGTCGGGCATCTTCTCTTGTTTGATCAGGTAGTACGTGTCGTCAAACTCGGTATACCCGTCGCGCAGCGCCTCGCCTTCACCGCCGTGCCACCTTTCCAGCTCAACCGGCTCCCATCGCTTGGAGGCAACGGAGCGGTAGCAGGCGTCCATGATCGCGTTTACCACATACCCGTCGTAGAAGCTCTCCATCGGTCGGCGGCCCTGATCCAGGGCATCGAGCATGTCGGCAAACATGTGAACATAACCGAGTTCGGCCACCTCATCCCCGACCGGGAATAACCACCCTCTGTCTCCCTCGGCTTTTTCCGCCACATATCCCTGCTGGCCGACGTTCGTGAACATCTCGAAACCGGTGCGCAGCCAGTGGTTGAGCCACACAGTTCCCTCGGTGCCGGAAACCTCGTCCCGCAGATCCATTCCCCCGCGGAAACACCAGCTGGTTTCGAACTGGCCGACCGCTCCGTTTTCATATCGGATCAATCCTATGGCGCTGTCCTCCACGTCGATCGGATGCACCTGCGTATCGGCCCAGCACACCACCTCGACCGGGCGAACGTTCTTTCCCACCAGTGCCCGGCTGATCTCGATGCAGTGACAGCCCATATCCACGATCGCCCCTCCCCCGGAGGTTTCCTTGTCCCAAAACCAGGCGCTGTGCGGGCCGGGGTGGGTCTCGCGGGAGCGTGTCCACAGTACTTTCCCAAGCGCACCTTTACTCACCGCATCGATGGTCTTGAGCATCTTGGGCGTGTAGGCCAAATCCTCGAGATAACCGTGAAACACCCCGGATCGCTCCACGGCCTGCAGCATCTGCAGAGCGTCTTCCGCGTTTGTGGCCAGAGGCTTGGTACACAGCACCGCCTTGCCCGCCGCGGCGGCCTTGAAAACCGCCTCCTTGTGCAGTACGTTCGGAAGACCCACCACAACCACGTCGGTTTCCGGATCCTCGATCGCTCGATCCATGTCGGTGGTCCATTTCTTGACACCCCATGCCGCCGCCGACTTTTGAGCCTTTTGCTCGGATCGAGAGTATAGAACATGAACCTCGTCTCGACTCCGATTGGCATGCAGGCTCTGCGTGTAGAACATTCCGATCAATCCCGTGCCCAACATCGTAATCTTATGCATAGGGGTGCCTCCTTCCGTTGCCTCGTTTTGCCGCCGGCCGGACAACCCCCGTCCGCGTCGGCTGCAACACTCACTATAGTACAATCCGCCATTTTGTTTCCAGCCAAGGCGGGGTGAATGAATTTGACAAGCGGGCGCGATCGATTATGCTTAGATACGGACGGCGATCCAACCCTCAAACAGACTCTTCATATCCCTGCATCCCGCGTATACTCGAGAGCCTGAGGCGAATCGAGGTTTTTGACAATGAAGCGAAGAAAAATCCTCCTCGTATTTCCCAAGAGTCCGATCAGCAGCTACGCGGATCTGCGATTCTGCAGGATCATGGCGCGTATGCCCGGCGGCTTCATGAATGTGGCCTTGCCGACCGTGGCCGCTCTAACCCCGGAGGAGTTCGAAGTGACGATCGTGGATGAGAACGTAGAGCCGGTCGACTTTGAGAACTCCTACGACATCGTTGGAATCACCGGATTCGTCACCCAGTTCTTTCGGGCACGGCAACTGGCCTCGGAGTTTTCCCGGCGAGGCGCCCTGGTTGTCTGCGGCGGTCCGAGCGTTTCCCTCAGTCCCGAACGGTGGAGGCCCTTCGCGGACGTATTGATCATCGGCGAGGCGGAAAAAGTATGGTCGCGATTTCTCACCGACTATGTCAACAACCACCATGCCGAAGAATACCGTGAGCGTGAGCGCTTCGATCTGAGTTGCAGCCCGATTCCCGACTACACCGGCTTTTCCCGTGCGGCCAGGAAGCGATACACCATGGGCATGGTTCAGGCCAGCCGCGGCTGCCCGCATTCATGCGAATTTTGCAGCGTGGGACCGTATGTGGGACGGAAGATGCGCTACAAGCCCGTCGACAGGGTCGTGCAGGAGGTGGAGCAGCTCAAGCGGCTGGGCTTCGGGATCGTTTTGTTGGCCGACGACAATCTGACCGCGGACAAAGGCAAGGCCAAGGCCCTTCTGAGGGCGCTGCGCGATTGGAACCGTGCACAGCGCCGGCCCACTATGTTCGTGACCCAGCTTTCCATCGACGTGGCCCGGGACGAGGAACTGCTCGAACTGGCCGCGGAGGCCGGCATGAACTCCGTTCAGATCGGAATCGAAAGCCCCAGCGTGGAGAGTCTCCGTGAGACCGGCAAGCATCAGAATCTGGCCGGCGATATGCTCGCGGATAT
>Ga0272441_10009171_pt1 | contig 15383 bp, 13 predicted proteins | sample SSMProp6N_FD_193582 | JGI IMG/M metagenome (GOLD analysis project Ga0272441, IMG submission 193582) | Marine sediment archaeal communities from Little Sippewissett salt marsh, Falmouth, MA, United States - SSM-Prop-6N | ecosystem: Environmental > Aquatic > Marine > Wetlands > Sediment ... | reverse complement strand
GGCCTTGCCGGCGAGTTGACCGGCGGCGTTCCCTACGGCCGGATGATCGAGTCGGTGCGCCCCCGCGAGGCCCTGCCCCGTGGCGGGGACATAGTGACCGTGCTGGGCGCGGGGTTCGGGAAGGGCACGACGTTCTGCTTGGGGGACAAGGCCGCCGGGGTTCTGGAAGTGATCGATCCATTCCATGCCCGCGTGCGCGTCCCGGCCGGTCAGGTGGGTCGCGCCGCGGTGACCGCGAGGACGGGAAGCGCATCGTTCACGGGCCGGCCGCTGTTCGGTTACGCGCCGCATCCCTACCTCTTTTTTACCGCGGCGGAGTTGCCCAGGCTGCGGGCTAGGTTCGACCTGCCGATGCTTCGCCACTACCGCAAGCGGGTCCTGGCGGAGGCGGACAAGGCATTGGGCGGGGCGCTGAGCGAGGACTTCAACGCCTCCGTGGGCGCCACCACCGTCTTGTCGGTCGCCTATGCCCTCACGCAGAAGCAGGCGTACAAGGCGAAGCTCATGGAATGGATCCGCCGGGGTCTGCTGGCTACGCGATACAGCGGCTTCCATCTGATGAGCGTTTCGGGCATGGCCGTCGCGTACGATATCCTCTACCCCGAGCTCGCCCCGGAGGACCGGGCGGCGTTCCAGGACTACTTGGACCGGATGCTGGCCGGCTATCTCAAGAATGCCGACGGCTCGTGGTTTCTGGGCGGCTCGTTCAACTTCTCCAACACGGTTCCGGTGGGCAACTGCGGCGGGATGCTGGCGGGGCTGGCCCTGATGCACAGCACGCCCGCAGCGGCCGCAGCGGTGGACATCGCCGCTCGCAAGGCCAGGCTGTACCCCGAGCGCTGCATCTCTCCGTCCGGCGGGTGCCGGGAGGGCATTCAGTACTGGGATTACGGCTGCTCCTTCCACCTCATGCTGGCCCACGCCCTGAAGAACGCCACGGGCGACGATCGCGGCCTGCTGGACCATCCGCATCTTCGGGCCAACGTGAACTTCCTGAGGACCCAGCTCGGCGGGCACGGAGGGATGTTCTCCTTCTGCGACGCCCGCGAGCCGTGGCTGGACGGGTTCGCCGTCTGCGCCGACCTCGGCAGCCGCTACCATCAGCCCCTGATGCTGTGGGTGGCCGACCGGGCCGCCGAAGGAGGACCGAAGGTCCGCGCCCGCGGGCTCTGGGCGCCGTTCGCCTTTCTCTGGCGCGGCACGCAGGCGGGCCCAAAGCAGTTCCCCGGCGTGCCCACACTGGCGTGGCTGGAGGACATGCAGTGGGGCGCGATGCGCTCCGACGGCTCGTTCCAGCCGAGGTTGGTCGTCGGCGTCAAGGGCAGCCGGGGCCCTCTGACCCACCATAAGCAGAAGGACCTGGGCAGCTTCGTCGTCCACGCCCACGGCGAGGCGTATCTGATCGATCCCGGGTACTACGAGCCCAAGGCCACCGACCACACGCTCCCGCTGATCGACGGCGAGGGGCCGGGCGTGACCGGATCGGTCATCGACGACGCCTGGCAGGCGGGGCCGTGGCGATCCATGACGCTCGATTCCACCGAAGGGTACGGGAAGGCGGCCCGCCGCGTACGGCGCGTCCTGGTCCTGCACGGTGCGGACGCCGTGGTGGTTCTCGACGACATCATTCCGGCCGACGGCAGACCGGGCGAGGTCACCGCCCAGTACCAGACGGCCTGGAAGCCCGAGGTCCGCCCGGAGAACCGAGCCGCCGCCCTGCTGACCGGCCAGAAGGGCCAGATGTCGCTCCGGTGCTTCGGGCACGCCGTACAGTTCGTCGCGGCAGACCGCAAGTTCAGCAAGAAGGGGTGGCATTGGGAGAAGGTCGGTGCGTCCGGTCCGGGAGACTGGCACTCGCTCACGGGCAGGTATACCGCGGACCCGGCCCGGCCGTTGGTGACCGTCTTGGCGCCCCGGACGGGGGGGCGGAAGGAGCCAAGGGCGACCGTTGCGTATGGGGACGGCACGGTGGTGGTCACCCTTGCGGATCACTTGTGTTTCCGTTTCGCCCGCAAAGACAGGCGGTGGGTCTTCATCCGGCTGGGCTGATCGGCCGGTGGGGGACGGGGGCGGATCAACCGGGAACGCCCTGCGACCTGGCCCGGGGTCTGACGCCCTGGAGCTTCATCCCTCTTTCGTCGGCGCCTTCCATGCAATAGGGAGTCCAGGCATGCGTTTACCGAACGGACGGGTGGCCTTTCCGAACCGACGCAACAGTGAAACTCACGGGCGTGGGAAGAAAGCGGTAGTCCCGGGGGACTGTTCGGATGCGGAAGCCGTACACCCGTTCGCTGCAACGGTAGGACTGTTCGGGTCAGGCACCCGTCGGCGGGAACGCCGAAGGATTTGCGGGAGCACATGTCGGCAGTGTCAGCGTGAGAAGTTCGCGCCGGAGCAGGTGTGTGTCCAGCCACCGGGGTGCGCCGTTGCGGCACGCGGTGTAACGTCGAAGTTATCGGCCTTGCCCGCCGTGATCGGGCAGGCGGCATTTAGAGAAGGAGTAAGGACATGCGGCAGAGGCGAAAGGTGATGGTGTTGGTCATGGCGTTGCTTATCGGAGGCGGCTGGGTCAGCCAGGCGTTCGCTCAGCCCCGAGAGGGCGACCGCGGTGGCGACCGGCGCGGCGGTGACGCCCGGCGCGGCGGCGACCGCGGGCGGGGCGGAACCCCGGAGGACTTCCGCGCCCGGATGGAGGAGTTCCGCAAACGCATGCAGGACCGTATGCGCGAGCAGTTCGGCGCGAGCGAGGAGGAATGGAAAGTCCTCCAGCCGCGGATCGAGAAGGTCCAGAACCTCCAGCGGCAGGGCCGCGGCGGCTTCCGCGGGTTCGGCAGCCGGGGCCGTGGGGGCCGGGGCGGCCGGGGACCCGGCGGCGACGATCGGCGCCCCGAGGGCACGCCCGAACGCCAGCGGTCCTCCATCGAGATGAAGACCGAGGCGCTCCAGAACCTCCTGGACGATGATGCCTCCAGTCCCAGTGCGATCAAGGCGGCGTTGACGGCGCTTCGCAAGGCCCGCGAGCAGTCCGCCCAGGAACTGGCGACGGCGCGGAAGGAGCTGCGCGAAGTCTGCTCGATGCGTCAGGAAGCCCGCTGCGTGCTGATGGGCCTGCTGGACTAGTCGATCCGGACGGACTCGCCGCCCGGGCGGTCCAAGCAGGCTGCCCGGGCGGCGGGTTGGCATGGGCTGTTGGTCACGGGATCCGCTGCACGATGAACGCCGTTCTAACCAACATGATGACGGAGGGCCTGCTGACCGCCAAGGCGGCCGGCGAGGTCGAAGCCCTCGCCGCGGAGGGCGCGCCCCTGGACGAGGCCCTGTTGTCCGCGGGCGGGCTGGAGGAAGAGGCCCTGCTCCGGTACCTCGCCCGGGAATTCAGCGTGCCCTACGTCGACCTGGAGGCCTCTCCGCCGGACAAGGGGCTGCTCGCGCAGTTCCCCACGCGGGTCCTGATGGCGCACCAGCTCGTGCCGGTTCGACAGGACGACGGCGTGGTGACGGTGGCGGTCAACCGTCTTTTTGACACGGCCGGGCTGGACGAGCTCCGCATGGCGACCGGGCTGGAAGTTCGCCCGGCGTTGGCCCCGTCGTCGGAGATCGCCCGGTGCATCAACGCCCTGTTGGGCGTCGGGGCCGACACGCTGCAGTCTCTTGTCTCCGAGGCCGAGGCCGACGGGGTGGAGGTCGTGGGGGGGCAGTCCGACGAGGACGTGGACCTGGAGAGCGCCGCGCAGGACGTATCGATCATCCGGTTCGTCAACCAGGTCCTCGCCGAGGCGATCGAGCGCCGCGCCACCGACGTGCATTTCGAGCCGTTCGAGAATATGCTCCGCGTTCGGTACCGCGTGGACGGCGTCCTCCAGGAGGCCAACGTTCCGCCGGAGGTGCGTCAGTTCCAGCCGGCGATCGTCTCGCGGCTGAAGATCCTCAGCCGCCTGGACATCGCCGAGAAGCGCCTCCCGCAGGACGGGCGGATCAAGCTGAAGGTCACCGGGCGGGAGATCGACGTGCGCGTCTCGGTGATTCCGATGCTCCACGGCGAGGCGGTGGTCCTTCGCCTGCTGGACCGCAGCGCCACGCTGCTGGGGCTGGAGAACCTGGGCATGTCGGAGGCCGACCGACGGGCCTTCGAGGACGTCCTCGCGCTGCCGCACGGGATCGTGCTCGTGACGGGTCCTACGGGCAGCGGGAAGACGACCACGCTCTACGCCGCCCTCTCGCGGATTAACGACATCGAGCGGAAGATCGTGACCATCGAGGATCCCATCGAGTACCACCTGCACGGGATCAACCAGATCCAGATCTCGACCAAGGCGGGGCTGACGTTCGGGCGGGGTCTTCGGTCCATCTTGCGGCACGATCCGGACGTGCTTCTCGTCGGCGAGATTCGGGACCAGGAGACCGCCGAGATCGCCGTTCAGGCCTCGCTGACGGGTCACCTGGTGTTCTCGACACTGCACACGAACGATGCGCCCGGCGCGGTCACCCGGCTGGTGGACATGGGCATCGAGCCCTACCTGGTCGCGTCCTCCCTGGAGATGATCCTCGCCCAGCGCCTGGTGCGGCTGATCTGCCCCCATTGCGCCCAGCCGGTCCCCCCCGAAGAGGCCGCGCCGCTTCTGGCGGAGCTGGACGGCGACGTGCCGGAGACGCTCTACCAGGGCGCCGGCTGTCGGCGGTGCCTGGGCAGCGGCTACCTGGGCCGGACCGGGGTCTTCGAGATGATGGTCATCGACGACACGATCCGCTCGATGGTGCTGGGGCGGGCCTCGGCGGGCGACATTCGCCGGCAGGCGGCCGGCAAAGGGATGAAGTGCCTGCGCGACGACGGTTGGCGGCTGGTCCGCGAGGGCAGGACGACCGGCGCGGAGGTGCTCCGCGTCACGAAGGACGAGCGGTTCAACGGCAAGGCCCGCCAGCCGGTGCAAAAGGACTGAGCGGCCTGCCCGGCGGGGGCCGGCCTGCAGATGTGGACAGAATCAGCGTGCCCGTTTTTACCTACGAAGCCATGGATGGGGGCGGAACGAAGACCTCGGGCGCCGTCTCCGCGCAGAATCGGGCGGCGGCCCTGGAGCAAGTGGCCGCCAAGGGCCTCGTGCCCGTTGCCGTTCGCGAGAAGCAAGCGGACCGGGCCCAGGCGCGCGGGCCGCGCTTCCGGGGAGACCGCGTCCCCCAGGCGGCGGTCGAGTCGTTCCATCGCGAGTTGGCGAACCTGCTGACGGCCGGCGTGCCCATGATCCGGGCGCTGGGCATCCTCCGTCGGGAGGCCTCCCATTCGGCCGCCCGGGGCCAGTGGTCGGCGATTTACGAAGACGTGGCCGGCGGGATGCCCCTGGCCGACGCGATGAGCCGGTGGCCCCGTTCGTTCCCGTCGGTGTACGTGGCGATGGTTCGCGCGGGGGAGACGGGCGGCTTCCTGGACGTGGTGCTGATGCAGATCGCGGACTTCCAGTCGCGGCAGAGCAACCTCAAGTCCAGGATCCGCAGCGCCTTCGCGTACCCCGCCGTGCTGGCCGTGCTGGCGGTGGGCGTGCTGATCTTCCTGCTGACCTACTTCATCCCGAGCTTCTCGAGCATCTTCATGGATTTCGGCGAGGCCCTGCCTCCCCTGACCCGTGCGATCGTCTCCATCAGCGAGGCCGTGGGAGACTACGGCCTGCTCTTCGTCCTGGGGGTGGTGGTGACGGTGATCCTCCTGCGCCGCGTGCTGGCGAGCCCCGGCGGGAAGCGGGCGGCCGAACGCATCATCCTGCGCACCCCAGCGGTGGGCACGACCGTCGCACGGTTCGCGCTGGTGCGGTTCTGCCGGATGCTCGGCACGCTGCTGGGGGCGGGCGTCCCGCTGGTGACGTCGCTGCGCGTCTCGCGGGAGGCCATCGGCAACGAAACCCTCGCCGACGCGGTGGGCTTCGCCATCGACCAGGTCCAGCAGGGCCGGTCCCTCGCGCGGAGCCTGGCCGGCAGCGGGCGGCTGTTCCCCGCCTCGGTGGTCGAGATGATCGCCGTGGCGGAGGAGACCGGGCGGATGGACATCGAGCTCAAGCGTCTGGCCGGCGTGTACGAGGAGGAGCTGGACCGGCGCCTCCGCACGCTGGTTTCCCTGGCCGAGCCGATCCTGCTGTTCGTGATGGCAGCGATCGTCGGGACCATCGTGGTCGGCATGTTGCTGCCGGTCTTCACGCTTCAGGAGCTGATTCGCTGAGAGAACCCCATGACGAAAGAGAACAATCCCCTGATCCACGGGTGGGCACGGAGGCGCGCGGGGCGTTCGCGCGGCGGCTTCACCCTCATCGAGCTGCTGTTGGTGCTCGTGATTCTGGCGGTGCTGGCGGTGGTCGTCGTGCCGAAGTTCACCGGCCGGTCCCAGCAGGCGAAAGAGACCGCCGCCCGCACCGATATTGCCAACCTGGAGGTGGCCATCGACGCCTTCGAGGTGGATTGCTCTCGCTACCCCACCTCGCAGGAAGGGCTGGAAGCCCTGATCCAGCAGCCGGCCGACCTGGAGGAGTGGCGGGGGCCGTACCTCAAACGCGGCGTGCCGAGGGACCCGTGGAAGAACCCGTACGTGTACAGCTTCCCCGGCCAGCACAACACCAGCGGGTATGACCTCTACTCGCTCGGGCCCGACGGACAGGAAGGCGGCGGCGATGACATCGACAACTGGTCGGATCTCTAGCCTCCGCGTGACAGGCGGGTTCACCCTGCTGGAGCTCATCGCGGTGCTCGTGCTGATCAGCACGGTCCTGGCGATCGCCGCGCCGTCTCTGCGCGGGTTCGTCCGCGCGAGGCAGACGGCGGACGTGGCCGCCCGCATGCTCTCGTTGACCCACCTGGCCCGCTCCCGGGCCGTCTCGTGGGGCGCCGTCCATCGCCTGAACATCGACGACGAGGACGGCGTGTACTGGCTGACGGCCCAGGAGATCGGGGCGTTTGTCGAGATCGAGGGCGGGCAAGGACGCAAGCACACCCTGCCCCGAGGCGTGTCGGTGGCCGTGGCATTGGACGCGACGTCGGAGCTGCCCACGGCCGAGGAGGATGAGCCGCCGTACATTCAGTTTTACCCGGACGGCCGGTGCGATCCGGCCACCATCGAGGTGACCGGCAACGAAGGCGACGTGCTCCACGTGACGTGTACGACGCCCTCGGAGCGGTTCCGGGTCGTCACGCCGCGGGAGGAGGAACGGCGATGACGCCCGCCCGACCGACATCCGTCCGCGCGGGCAGGCCACGGCGGGCGTTCACGATCGTGGAGGTCCTGGCCACGCTGATGCTTGCGGCCATCGTCCTGCCGCCCGCGGTGCACGGTATTCTCCTGTGCCTGTCCGCCTCGGGTCACGCCCGTCAGCAGGCCCGGGCGGCCTCGCTGGCCCAGAGCAAACTGGCGGAGATCGTCGCTACCGGCGAGTTGTACGACGCGGAAATGAGCGGGGACTTCGGGGAGGACCTCCCGGACTACCGATGGGAAGCGTTCGTCGAGGACTGGGAGGACCCGCGGCTGGTGCAGGTGGACGTGGCCGTGATCTGGACGCGCCGCGGACAGGAACGCCACGTCGAGTTGAGCACACTGGTCTATTCGGGAAGCACGAGTGAGTAATCGCCCCGGACAACCCGTCGGGTTTACGCTGCTGGAGATGCTGGTCGCCACGGCGATGACGGCCGTGCTGGCCGGGTCCCTCTATGCGACCCTGCACGTGACGTTCAAGGCACGGACCAGCGCCCACGCGGCCGTCGATCAGGTGCGGAAAGTGGAGCTGGCCCTCGAGATGATCCGTGCGGACCTGGAGTCGGCCGTCATCCCGCGGGGCATTCTCGCCGGCCCGTTCCTCGGCGAGCCGTCGACGGACTCGTCGGGCCGCCCGAGCGACACGATCGTACTGCACACGGCCGCCGACGCCGCCCAGGACCGCGAGGGGACGGGCGACATCCGCATGGTGGAGCTCGCATGCGAGCCCGACGAGGACGGGCCGGGCCAGGCCCTGCTTCGGCGGGTGTCGGTGCGCCTGCTGGCGACGAAGGTCGAGGAGCCTTCCGAGGAGCTGCTCTGCCGCGGGGTGCGCTCGTTCAGCTTGAGCTACTTCGACGGGCTGGAATGGCAGGACGGTTGGGACTCGGGCATGCTGGACAACGCCCTGCCTCTTGCGGTGGAGGTGTCGCTGGAGCTGATGAGCGAGGACGGCGCGGATGCCGACCGGGGCGGATACTGGGCCTCTCGCGTATTCCGCCTGCCGTGCAGCTCCTTGACGACGGGCCTTGAGGTCGAGATGGGCATGCCATGAGACGAAGGGCACGACAGTCTGTCTCGCCACGCCGCCGCGGCACGGTCCTGATCGTGACGATGTGGGTGCTGGCCGTGCTGACCGGGGCGGTGCTGGTCCTCGCCGGGGCGATGCGGATCGAGGCGGCGTGTTCGGCCAATCACGCGGCCAAGCAGCAGGCGGCCGCCATCGAGGCGGGGGCGATCCAGTACGTGCTGGCCAACCTCGACGGCCTCAACGGCCAGGTGCCCACGGAGGCCAACATGCTTTGCGAGGGCGTGCCGGTCGGCCTCGGGGCGTTCTGGATCATCCGCCCGAACCATGAGGACAGCACGGAGCAGGGCTACGGCGTGGTGGACGAGGCGTCGAAGCTCAACGTCAACTACGCCACGGAGGACATGCTCTCGGTGCTGGTCGGCATGACCCCGGAGATCGCCGCGGCGATCCTCGACTGGCGCGACCTCGACGGCACGCTGACGGTCGGCGGGGCCGAGAGCGAGTACTACCTGCTCCTGCCCGAGCCGTACGACTGCAAGAACGGCCCGTTGGAGACCGTCGAGGAGCTCCTGCTGATCAAGGACGTGACCACCGAGCTGCTGCTGGGGGAGGACACCAACCGCAACGGGTGGCTGGACGACAACGAGAACGACGCCGACGAGACCGACCCGCCGGACAACCAGGACGGCACGCTCGACGCGGGCATCTACGACCTGGTCACCGTCTACAGCTCCGAGGAGAACGCCTCCGCCGACGGCTCGCAGCGGATCGACATCAACCGCGCCAGGACCAGCCAGTTGACGAGCCTGCTGCGGAGATCGGTCTCGCAGGAACGCCTCGAGGACATCGTCAACCGCGCGCGCCTGGGCCGGCCGTTCGAGAACATCCTGGACTTCTACTTCCGAACCGGCATGACGTTGGAGGAGTTCTCGCCGATCGCCGACCGGATCACGACGAACAGGGACAGGACTCTTCGGGGCATGATCAACGTCAACACCGCGCCGAAAGAGGTCCTGCTCTGCCTTCCGGAGCTCGATGAGGCCGACGCGTCGGCCCTGGTCTCCGGCCGGTCGGCGGACAATGCCGACCGGTCCAGCATCGCGTGGGTCGCGGAGGCCATCAGCCAGGAGAAGGCCGTCGCCATCGGCTCGTACCTCACCGCACGGTCGTATCAGTTCTCCGCGGACATCGTCAGCGTGGCGGGCAACGGCAGGGCCTTCCGCAGGTGCCGGATCGTTGTCGACGCGCGCAGCAGCCCCCCGCAGGTGATCTACCGCCAGGACCTGACGCCGCTGGGCTGGCCGCTCGATCCCCAACTGCTGGCCGACCTGCGATCCGGCGTGTACCTGAGCGACTTGCTGGAATCAACGTACCAGGAGACCCGGTAGGATGCTCACGAAGCGCAGGATGCTTGGCCTGGTCGTGACCGGGCGCTCGGTCACCGCCGTGGAGGTCGTTGCCGCCAACGGCGGCGGGCGGGCCCATCGCGCCGCCGAACTGGTTTTCCCCGAGGGTGTCGGGCTCAAGGAGCCCGCGGCGCTCGGCAAGGCGGTCAAGCAGTTTCTCCGGGACCAAGGGTTCTCGGCCTCCCGCTGCGTGATCGGCATCGAGGCCAACTGGCTCACCGCGCGGGCCAAGACGCTCCCGTCCGGCGCGGGTGCGGCGGCCAGCGATATCCTCGCCCTGATGATCGAGCGGGAGTTCGCTTCCGACCGCAAGGACCTGGTGTTCGACTACGCCCTCCAGGCCGACACGGCCGGGGAGCGATCGGCGCTGCTGGTCGCCGCCCCCCGGCATGTCCTGGACGCACTGAATGCCATGGCCCGGGCCGCGGGGCTCCACGTGGTGGCCGTCACCGCCACCACGATGGCGCTGGCCGGTGCGGTGAACGGATCCACCGGGCAGGACCAGCTCGTGCTGCACCTGTTCGGCGGGGGCGCGGAGTTGGCCCTGCGGTCGCAGGGCGCGATGCGCATGGTCCGACGGCTGCCGGTGTCCCTCCCGGCAGATCGCGGCGACGGCGCGGAAGGCAACGGGTGGCTGGACGATCTGGCCGCTCAGTTGCGGCGCGTCGTCTCCCTGCTGCCGGGGGAGGCGGCGGGTGCGGCCGGGCGGGAACTGCTGGTCTGGGACGACGCGGGGATGGGAAGCGACGCGTGCGCTGCGCTGTCGAAGCGCCTGACCTTGCCCGTTCGGCTGTGTGACCGCCCCACGGGGCTGGACTCGGCCGCCGCAGACGGCCCGCCGTATTGCGCCGCGGCGTCCATGGCGTTGGGCTCGCTTGCCGGCCGCCGGCCGAGCGTGGACCTGCTGCACTCGCGCCTTGCGCCAAAGAAGACGCTGGCGATCGGGCGCAAGGTCGCCTGGGCGGCGGGGGTGGTGGTGGCGCTCACGGTGGCCGGGGCGGTCTTCGCGTGGGACTGGCATAGCGACAGCGTCGAGGCCGCCGAGTTGAGTGAGCGGCTGCGACAGATGAAGGACGACCTGACGGACGCCAACGAGGTCATCGCGCAAGTGACCTATGCCAGGCCCTGGTATAACCAGCGCCGCAGCTACCTCGACTGCGTACGAGAGCTGACGCTGGCCTTCCCGGAGGAAGGCCTGATCTGGACGACGAGCCTGGCCGTCCAGGAGGACATGCAGGTGGTCTTCTCGGGCAACGCGGTCAGCAAGTCCGCCGTGCTGGACGTCCTCGACCGCCTGAAGGCCAACAAGAACGTCTCCAGCGTGCAGCCGCTGTACCTTCGCAAGGCAGGGCGCGACGGGCGCGAGACTGCCTTCGCCATGAGTTTCACGTACACCCCATTGGGCAAGACATGGCCTTCACCCAGCGCGAAAAGATCATCATTGCCGCGACGATAGCCGTTCTCTGTCTGCTGGTGCTGGACCTCTACGTCCTGACCCCGGTTCTCGACGAGCGCGAGGCCGTCGGCGCACGCAAGCAGCGCCTGCTGGGCCGGTTCGCCGAGGCGACCAGCCTCCTGGAACGCCGGCGACTGCTCGGGCGCAAGTGGGACCAGATGCTGGCCGACGGCATGAAACAAGACCCCGTCGAGGCCGAGAGCCAACTCCTCCGGTCCCTGCGGAACTGGTCCGACGACGCGGGAGTAAGCCTCTCGTCGCTCCGGCCGGAACGGTCCGGGGAAAAAACCGAGTTGCCCGAGATTACCGTGCATGCCGCGGCGACGGGCTCGATGTGGTCCGTGACCCGGCTGCTGCACCGGATCGAGACGGCGCGCATTCCCGTGCAGGTGAAGATGCTCCAACTCGGCAGCCGAAAGGACGGCGCCGACGACCTTTCGCTCCACCTCCGCGTCTCGACGCTGTACGCGCCCGACCGTTCGAACACGGCCGAGAGCCCGCCCAAGAGGCCCCGGCTGCGAGGAGGACGCCCATGATCCGCCCCTCAATGCCCGTGCGACTGCTGCTCTCGCTCCTTGCGGTGCTGCCGGCCGTCGTTTCCGCCCGCGCCGCCGGGGAGCGGGACGACTCGTGGGAGAAGTACCGCCTGCTCGTCGACCGGAATATCTTCCTTCGGTACCGTCGGCGGAGAACGACGTACCGCCCACCGACGACCCGGCCCGCGCCGCGCCGCCCACGCGATTCGGATCAGGACATCGTCCTGACCGGAATCGGCAACCGGGACGGCCAGACGGTCGCGTTCTTCGAGGACACGGTCTCAGAAGCCACGGTCCGCGCTCGCGCGGGCGAGGCGGTCGGCAGAGGCCGGATCCGGTCGATCTGGCTTGACGGCGTGGAGTACGAGCGGGACGGCAGGACGACCCGAATCGAGGTCGGCCGGACGCTCCAGGGCGCCCGGTTTGTGGTGGAGCGCCCCGTTCGCCCGGCCCCGGCGGCCCGCCCGGCACCCGGTGCGGCGGGATCGGCCGGCCAGAGTGCGGAGCCGACGACGGGGCCGGCAACCGCCCCGGCCGGTGACGCAGGCGACGACAAATCGGTGGCCACACCGGCACCCGAGCCGGTCAAGCCCAAGAGCGATGACTCTGACGTTGCGGACATCCTGAAACGAATGCGCGAGCGGCGCGAACGGGAGTTGAGAAGATGAGGATCGCACAGCGCGTTCCACGGTATCGCGGCAGTGTCGGCAGTTTGGTCGGCGGGACCCCCCGTATCCGGCGGGCCGCCGCGGCCTTGCTGGCGATGGGTTGGCTTGCGGTCGGCCTGGCTGCGGCTCGCCCTGCGACCCGTCCCGTGGCGACCCAGCCGACGACGGGCCTCACCGCCAGTCCACCCACAACCACGCTGCCCGCGGCGAGCCAGCCCGTCACGACGACGCGGCCCGCGGCGAGCCAGCCCACGACGACGCGCCCCGCGGCGAGCCAGCCGGTCACGACGCGCCCCGCGGTGAGCCCGCCCACCACCATGCCGGGCGGGGAGGGCCTCCTGATGAACTTCAGGAACGCCTCGCTCCAGGCCGTGCTGGAGTATCTCTCCGAGGCCGGCGGGCTGGTCATCCTCAACGGCGCCGATGCCGACGGCCGCGTCACCGTCATGAGCCGCAAGCGCGTCAGCACCGACGAGGCCGTCGACTTGCTGGACACGATCCTCAAGGAGCAGGGCTTCGCCGCCGTGCGCACGGGGCGGCTGCTGAAGATCGTCTCGCGGGACCAGGCGGCGAAGGAGAACCTGCCGGTGATCTCCGGCGGCGACCCGGCGGACGTACCGCTCTCCGACCGGATGGTCACGCAGATCATCCCCGTCAAGTACGCCCAGGTGTCCCGCCTGCGAACCGACCTCGCGCCGCTGATCAGCGAGGGCGCCACGCTCAGCATGAACGAGGCCAGCAACTCCCTGATCCTCATCGACACCCAGACAAACATCCGTCGGGTCCTGACGGTGATCAAGGCCCTCGATCAGCACATGGCCGGCGTGGCGGAGATCAAGGTGTACCGCCTCAAGTTCGCCGACGCCGCCACCACCAGCCAACTCATCAACGAGCTGTTCAAGGACGACCAGAACCAGCGTGGCGACCAGCAGCAACGGGTCTTTATGCCCTTCGGGCGCGGCGGGGGTCCGCCCGGCCGGGGCTCCGACCGTAGCAGAGGGAGCAACGACAACCAAGGCGCCCGCCAGCAGAACGTCACCGCGACGGCCGACAACCGGACCAACACGCTGGTCGTCAGCGCCCCGCCCGACCTGCTGAAGGTCATCGACGGCATTATCGAGGAACTCGACTCCGACCCCACGGAGGAGCAGTCGGTCTTCGTCTACCCGCTGAAGAACGCCCAGGCCACGAACCTGGAAACGGTGCTGAACAACATCTTCTCCGGGACCACGACCGGCGGGCGCGCCACGGGCGGGCGGTCCACGCAGTTCGGCGGCCGGGGAGGGACGACCTTCGGGCGGACGGGCACATCCACCCTCGCCGTCAGCACGTCCGCGGCGGCGGGGGCGGGGGACCTCGCCGGGCAGGTCTACGTCGTGGCCGACGAGGACACCAACTCGTTGATCATCCGCACGGCGGCGGAGCACGTCGATCGCGTCAAGGCCATCCTCAAGGAGCTGGACAAGCCGATCCGGCAGGTGCTGATCAAGGTGCTCCTGGCCGAAGTCTCTCACGACGACACGACCGACCTCGGCGTGGAGTTCTCGGCGCTGAACATCGGGATCGGCAGCTCGACCAGCTCGATCGGCACGGACTTCAGCGTTGCCCCACAGACCGGGGGGCTCATCGGCAGGGTCGTCGACGCCGACTACACCGTCACGCTCCGGGCCCTGGCGACCGTGGGCAAGCTGGACGTGCTTTCCCGGCCGTATATCCTCGCCAGCGACAACCAGGAGGCCACCATTACGGTCGGCCAGGAAGTGCCCTTCATCCGCAACACGCGCACGACCGAGACGGGGCAGACGATCAACACGATCGAGTACGAGGACATCGGGATCATCCTGAACGTCACGCCGCATATCAACCCCGAGGGGTTGGTGATCCTCGACGTCGCGCCGGAGATCTCCACGCTGACGGGCACGACCGTGCCGATTTCCGAGACCGTCGACGCGGAGGTCTTCGCCAAGCGGTCCGCCGAGACCCGCGTCGCCATCCGCAACGGGCAGACGATCGTGATCGGCGGGATGATGGAAGACCGCCTGACCGATACCATCAGCAAGGTGCCCCTCCTCGGCGACGATCCCATCCTGGGGCCCCTGTTCCGGCGGACGATCAAAAAGAAGGTCAAGACGGAACTGCTGATCTTCCTTACCCCGCACGTGGCCGAACAGCCCGAGCAACTCTACAAGATGTCCCAGCAGGAGAAGGCCGGCAGTAAGGGCGTTCCGAACGCAGCCTGGCCCGGGGCCTTCCAAGACCATATGAAGGGGATGCGGCGCGGCGCGACCACCCGTCCGGCGGGGCCGACCACCCGGCCGGCTGCCCTGCAGACCGTCAGCCCGGCGAAAGCCACCCCGCCCGCCGCGGGAGACAAGGACCATGCCCCGATGTAGAATCGCGAGGCTCTGGATGGTGTGCGGCCTGGCCGGTGCGGCGGCGGTGCCCGGCTGCCCACGCGCCGAACCGGAGCCCCACCGCCCGGTGTTGGACACCGACCCGTGCGCCGAGCGGCTCCATGACGTCTGCGGGTACCTGCTGTCTTATTATGCCGCCAACAGGAAGCTGCCTGACGCGCTGGGGGATCTGGCGGCCGTCGGCATGACTTCCCCGGCCCTGCTGAGTTGTCCGACGTCGGGCAAGCCGTACACGTACGACCCATTCGGCCCGGCGTTGCCCGGGCGCCGCGGCCGCCTGGTGGTCTACGACGCCGAGCCGACCCACGCGGGGATGCGCTGGGGCATTCTGGCGGTGATGCCGCCCGGCGGCGGGCTCATCTCGGCCAATGTCGTCCTGGTCTCGGAGAAGGACCTGGAAGCCGCACGGCGGTAAGCCCGTCGATGCAGGGGATCGAGGGGGGTGGGGGCTGAGCCGGCAGGCGATCCCCGGCCGTCCGCGCCTGGCGTACGATCCCGTGCGCAATTTTGGCTTGCCCCGTTGCGTCGAGTGGGCGGATAGGGATGGTCTCCATTGTCGAAGTAATCAGCCGGCCCATGGTGGGCCGGCGTGGAAGGAGACCACACCATGAAGTTGGAACGTCAGATGATTGGTGTACCGGCCAGTGTGTC
>Ga0272441_10009170_pt1 | contig 15383 bp, 16 predicted proteins | sample SSMProp6N_FD_193582 | JGI IMG/M metagenome (GOLD analysis project Ga0272441, IMG submission 193582) | Marine sediment archaeal communities from Little Sippewissett salt marsh, Falmouth, MA, United States - SSM-Prop-6N | ecosystem: Environmental > Aquatic > Marine > Wetlands > Sediment ... | reverse complement strand
ATCGTCATCGTGACGCACAACATGCAGCAGGCGGCCCGTGTCAGTGACTACACGGCGTTTCTCTATATTGGTGAACTCATCGAATACGGGGACACGGAACGCCTGTTCACGAATCCCAGCGCAGAGCGCACCGAGCAGTACATCACAGGCCGATTCGGCTAGACGAGCGAAGGAGCAGCATGCCACACAAGCATTTTGACGAGCGTCTGGCGGATCTGGAGCAGCGCCTTCTCGCCATGTCGCACAAGGTCGAGGGTCTGGTGGCCGAGTCGGTCTCGATGGCCATGGGCTCGGGCGACGCCACGATCGATGAGATCTATGCGGCAGACGACAAGATCGACTCGGAAGAAGTCGGCATAGAGGAAGGCTGCATCGAGCTGCTGGCCCTGCACCAGCCGATGGCCGGCGACCTCAGGCTGATCGTCGCCATCCTCAAGGTGAACAGCGACCTCGAGCGGATCGGGGACCACGGCGTGAACATCGGCGAGGCAGCGGTACGGCTGCGCGAATCCACCGAACGGCCGCCTCGTCCGCCCGAACTCGAAGAAATGAGCCGCATCGCACGCTCGATGCTGCGCAGGGCCCTCGACGCCCTGGTCCACCGAAACGCCGAAGAGGCCGTTGCCGTGATGGCCGAAGACGACCGGGTGGACGGTCTGCACGAATCCGTGTTCCGGGTCATGCTGACACACATGCTCGAGGGCAGCCTGACCGCCTGTCTGCAGGTGATCCTGATCAGCCGGAACATCGAACGCATCGCAGACCTCGCGACGAACATCTGCGAGGACGTGATCTTCATGGTGCGCGGCACCACCGTGCGGCACGGAGGAGTCGAGGCAGCCGCCAGCGAAGGCTAGAAGGCCAGCTGCAGGTTCAGCAGAAACTGGTTGTCCGCCAGGCCCGGCCCGGTGTTGGTCCGGTCGATGGCCTGTGACACGCCCACCAGGCTTCCGTCGATCCCGATCGAATACTGCAGGCCGAACTTCGCGTTGAAACCCGGGTTCACCATGAACCCGAACACCAGGAACTGGGTGCGATCCGGCTCGGTGCCGAGACCCACGGCGGGCTTGAACGAGTCGTAGCGGGCCAGGAGGTCGAAGGCACCCCACAGGCTGTACCCACCCTGCGCGTACCAGGCATCCGACGCGACCTTGTCCGTGCCGCCCTGCGGGTCGTACTCCACCCGCGCGTACTCGCCGGCGAAGGACCACGCGCGGTAGCGAATACCCAGGTCTGCGCTCCAGGCGAACCGGTTTCCCGTGAATTCCGTATAGCCCGGGATTCCAACACCTTCCGCGTCACCCGACGGCCGGCTCACCGGCAAGACCGGGTTCGCGCTGTCACTGGCCACCGCCAGGTCCGCCCCGATTTCGTATACGAAGTCTTCGAAGAACTCCACCTCGCCTACCGAGTTGTACTCGACTCTGCCCGCAAACAGGAATCGGCGATCGTCGTTCCCGAAGGTGGCGCCTTCCCCGTTGTACAGACCGCCCCAGTAGCTCAGTCGCTGCTCGAGCGCCACGCCGCGAAGCGCCGCGCCGACCTGCCGACCGGGCGCCAGGGCGAGCGAACCCTGCGATCGCTCGACGAACGGAATCGCATCCTTCGATTGCATGGTCTCGCGCCCGAAACCCGACATCAGGAGGCCCGCGTCCAACCGCAGAGCTTCGTTGCTCAGCGGCACCGAGAGGCGCACGTCGAGAAGGCGTAGCGCGTCAGCCTCGAACTGGTATTCGGCCCGCAGGGCATAGTCGAATACGATGCCGATTTTTCCTGACACACCGAGGCGGGCGTCGTAGATCTCGAAGCCGCTCACTCCGTCGTAGCGGGACGACTCGAGGCGGAGCCCGGTGCGCAGCAGGCCGTCGACCTTCAGATCCGGCAGTTCCTGCGCGATCGCCCGCGGCGCCAGGGGCCCAAGCAGGATCGCGAGACCGAGCGAGCGCAGCATGTGGGTGCGAATCGTATGTGATCTCATCTACATCCGTCCCTATGTGCCTTGATTCCATTCGTCTGACGTCGCACTCATTTCCACCGCGGCCAGGTCCGGAAACAGCCGCTTCCAACCGCCGAGTCCGACCGCGGCATTGATCCAGAAGTGCGCAACGATGGAGGGAAACAGGCTCCCCGTCCAGATCACCGGGACCGAGAGGAGGGCACCCAGCAGGGCAGCCCGCGTCATCCCGATGGTCTTCTGGTACCCGTGCGCCACACCAAAGGACACGCTCGTCAGGGCCGCGGCGGTCCACGGATCCCCCAGCGCGCCGGTGAACACGTGGTGCATGAATCCGCGGTACAGGTACTCTTCGCCCACTGCCGCCACCGCGGCGACGAGCAGGAACGCCCGCTTCTCGCGACTCGTGCGGGGCATCAGCACGAAGGACAATGGACTCTCGGCGAGCTTCAGGGCCTGTCCGAGTCGCACCACCAACCAGACCGTGGCCAGTCCGGCGGCCGCCACCCCCACCGCCCAGACGAACGCGGGCCCGGCCGTTTCCACCTTCCAGCCGACGTCCTCCGGCGGGATCGACTGCCACGCCGAGATCCCGAAGGTGACCGCGGCGAGCACTCCGATGGACACGGCGGCCGAGAAGTACACGGCGGGGCGCGCCGCCTTAATCTCCGCCACGTGCTCATCCCGCAGGCCCGTCCGGAAGGCGAGCAGCGGGAGGCCTATCGCCAGGGCGATGGCGTATCCAAGCACGAGCGGTGTGAAGGTCAAGATGGATTCATCTCCTCGGATCATGGTGTCGGGCGCTACCGCCCGGGGCATACGATACGCCGGCCGCCCGTCGCGGTAAACGGTCCCCGGATTGACACCGGGGTCCGCGAACCTGACGTTCCACTCCCGAACTCAGACCCCCATCCGTGGGCCCTGGTCATATGCACATAGAGATCGCGGTAGCCCAGTTCCGCCCCGTCAAGGGAAACCCGGCAGCCAGCCTGGACCGGATCGAGGATTCGTTCGCCCGGTTGCTGGAAAGGGAGTCCGTCCCGGATGTGGTGGTGTATCCGGAGACGGCCCTCACCGGGTATTTCCTCGAAGGGGGAGTCCGGGAGCACGCCGTCCCGGCGATGAGCCTGGCCACGGACCTCGCCGAACGGTATGCGCGGGCGGGGGGTGACGGCCGCCCGCTGGACGTCGTTCTCGGGTTTTACGAAGTGTGGGGTCATCGGCTCTACAACTCCGCCATGTACCTCGAGCTCGGTGGCGACGAGCCGCGCATCGTGCACGTCCACCGCAAGGTGTTTCTCCCCACGTATGGGGTCTTCCAGGAGGAGCGGTTCGTCGAGGCGGGCCACTCGGTGCGAGCGTTCGACACCCGCTGGGGCCGGGCGGCTATGCTGATCTGCGAGGACATGTTTCATTCGATCTCGGCGACGCTCGCGGCGCTGGACGGCGCGCAACTCCTGCTGGTGCCCAGCGCCTCCCCCGCCCGCGGCGCGCAGCCGGGCAGTGGCGTTCCGTCCAACCTCGGAAGGTGGCGGCGGCTCGCCCAGGGAGCGGCGGAGGAGCACGGGGTGGGAGTGGCCGTGTCGCAGCTCACCGGATTCGAGGGTGGAAAGGGGTTCGCGGGCGGCTCGCTCGTGTTCGGTCCCCGTGGTCAGCTCCTGGCCGAGGGTCCGCTGTGGGACGAGGCGGTCATCGACACCGGGTTGGACCTGGAGGAGTTGACCGCGGCACGAACCGACCAGCCATTGTTGGCAGACCTCGAGCGTGCCCTGCCGCGTTTGCTTCAGAGCCGGCACCTTCCGCCGGTGGAGGGCGGGTTCGCCCCCACCCGACCGGAGGCCACGACGGCCTCGGAGGACGAGGGCGAGTGGGTCGGACGACCGCCTCGGGCCGGGATGTCCGGCGCCATGGATCCGGCGCTCGTCGCGATCGACCCGGAACTCGTGAGCGAGTGGCTGGTTCGGTTTCTCCGCGACGAGATGCTGAAACGCCGCGGCTTCGAGCGGGCAGTGATCGGCCTGTCCGGCGGTGTGGACTCCGCGCTCACCGCGGCGCTGTGCGCCAGGGCGCTGGGGCCCGAGAACGTGACCGGCTTCCTGCTTCCCTACCGGACGTCGAGCCCGGAGAGCGCCGCGCACGCGATGCTGGTGGCCGAGAGCCTGGGAATCGGGACCCGCACCGTCGACATCAGCGACGCGGTGGATGGCTACCTGGAGAACGAGGAACCGGACGCCGACCCCACCCGGCGCGGCAACGTGATGGCCCGCATGCGCATGATCGTCCTGTTCGACCAGTCGGCCAGCCTGCGAGCCCTGCCGATCGGTACGGGCAACAAGTCCGAGCGACTGCTCGGCTACTTCACGTGGCACGCCGACGATTCGCCGCCGATCAACCCGCTCGGGGACCTCTACAAAACCCAGGTGTGGACGCTGGCCCGACACCTCGGTCTGCCGGCGGAAGTCGTCGACAAGCCGGCCACGGCCGACCTGATCCACGGGCAGACCGACGAGGACGACCTCGGTGTCTCCTACCCCGAAGCGGACCTGATCCTGTACCACCTGCTGAACGGACGCTCACCCGGATGGCTGGCGGAAGCCGGGTTCGAGCGTGCCAAGGTGGACATCGTCTTCCGACGTCTCGAGGGCACGCACTGGAAGCGGAACCTGCCCACGGTCGCGATGCTCTCGGGCACCACAATCGGGGAGTGGTACCTGCGGCCGGTGGATTACTGAATGCGAAAGCGGGCGCCTCGACCGTGTCGAAGCGCCCGCAGCGCCCGCTGATACCCCCTAGGGGAATCGAACCCCTGTCTCCTGGCTGAGAACCAGGTATCCTGGGCCACTAGACGAAGGGGGCCCGTCCTGCCTGAGCAGGGACGCCTATTCTACATTTTCAGGCCCTTCTGTCAACCCCGATTCCGATCCCGCCGACAGGCTCGACCTCTTGCCCGCAACGACCGCCATACCCCTATCTTGTGGCCCGACAAACGGACAGGAATCTGGACCAGGACACCTGAGAACAGACACACGGACACACGGAGTGACGGAAGAGTGAACTGGGAATACCTGCACCTCGTGACGCACCCCTTCGCGATCGTGCTGCCGATCGTGGGAGCGGCCGTCGGTCTCGTCGGCTGGGTCGTGGGACGGGACGAGCTGGAGCGCTATGGCCTGCTCTCCCTGGTGATGGCCGCGGTGGCCGCGATCCCGTCCTACATCACGGGAATCTCTACGGCTGACGACGTGGCGGCCCGGACTTTCGTGGAACCGGGCCTGGTGCAGGATCACCGTACCTGGGCCACGTGGGCCGCGATCACCCTGGTCACGTGCGGGATATTCGCCGGGTTCTCCATGGCGCAGCCGAAGGACCAGCGCCTGCGGCGGTTCGTGCTCATCGTGGGCGCACTGGCTGCCGGCCTCGTCGGGTATTCTGCCTTCCGGGGCGGAAAGATCGTGCATGGCGAAGATGGGGAAGCTTCCGGAGCCGCCGCGGTCACGACCATCCAGACATTCAACGAAGTGGAGGCGCTTTGAGCCCGACGATTCCCGATCTCCCTGTGCTCGTCGGGAACGGACGCGAGGAGTCCCACCCGGTTCCGCCGTCCCAGGTCACGATGACGCAGCTCATGGCCCCCCAGGACACCAACCTGATGGGCAACGTCTTCGGAGGCGTGATCCTGGCCGCCGTCGACCGTATCGCCTACGTCTGCGCCACGCGCCATGCCGGTCGACCCTGCGTCACCGCCAGTTTCGACCAGGTGGATTTCCGCTCGCCGATACAGATCGGAGAGGTGGTCACCGTCCGGGCTTCGGTGAACACCGTCGGAAGGACCTCGATGGAAGTCGGCGTGAGGGTCACGGCGGAGCCGGTCACGGGCGGAAACTCCCGCCACACCAACTCCTGCTATGTCACCATGGTCGCGCTGGATCCGGAGGGCCGGCCGTGCTCCGTTCCGAAGCTGGAGATACGAACCGAGGACGAGTTCCGTCGGCACCGGGACGCGGAGGAGCGTCGGGGAGCGCGCCTCGAGCTTGCGAAGAGGCGCCGCGTGAGAAGAGAGAGCAGGACCGACGGCTGATCACGGACCGCCGACCCGGTCGGTCTCAGAGCAGGTTCACCAGCCCGTAGAACCCCAGAGCGGCGCCACCCATGACCGCGCACTGCAGCGCGATCTGTCTGGGCGGCATTTCAGACAGCAATCCGAGGATGGCGCCGAGTCCGATCGCGGCCGCCAGTAGCATTCCGAGTACCATTGGTGCTCCTGTTCATGAAACGGCGATTCCGACGCCGCCACGCTCGTTCAGTCTTCTACGAGGGCCCGAACCGGGCCGACCCCTCACCTCTCGTACGTCCTTTGCGCTGCAGCTGCACAAGCTCCGTCATCCCGGCGCGCGCGGCAATCTCCTGCCCGGCCGGCGTGGCCGCCAGTCCGCCGAGGGCCGTCTCGCGGAACCGGACGTCCATCTTCGTTCCGACGTCGCCCATCACGTCCACTACCTGGTCCACCGGGATGGGGAAGTCCAGGCCGGCGAGCGCCATCTCCGCCGAAGCGACCGCGTTCACGGCCGCCGAAGCGTTGCGGTAGGCACACGGAATTTCCACCAGGCCGGCGACCGGATCACAGATCAGGCCGAGCATGCCCTGGATCGTCAGGGCGACTGCGGTCGCGACCTGCCCGTTGTCGCCACCCTCGAGCCAGGTCACGGCGGCCGCCGCCATCGCCGCAGCACTCCCGGTCTCCGCCTGGCATCCTCCGCCGGCACCCGCGATCGAGGCTCTCTCGGCGATGATGATCCCGGTGCCCCCGGCCACCAGCATGGCATCCACCAGGCGCTCGTCCGACCACTCGCGTGCCGGCGCCAGCGTGAGGAGCACGGCCGGGACCACGCCGGCCGCGCCGGCCGTGGGAGTGGCCATGATCAGGCCCATGCGGGCGTTCGTCTCGAGGGTGGCGATCGCTCGCGACAGCATGGCCGTGAAGTCCTCGCCGAGCAGTCGCGGTCCCCCGGCGACCAGGCGTCCGGACCGCCCACCCGTGAGACCGGACGGCGAAGTCCCGGTCTCCTCCAGCCCCTCTTCCACCGCGTGCCGCATCACGGCCAGCGCGTCTGCGATGCGCTTCCGTACGGCCTCGCGCGGAACGCCGGTCTCCTTGACCTCACGCTGCTCGACGAACTCGGCGAGGCCGATTCCCCGGGACTCCGCCCCCTCGAACCAGTCCGCGAACGAGCGAATCATCCTGCCCCCTCCCCGCTCACGCGTTCAGCTGGTGGACGTTGCGGATCCAGTGGACCCACTCCTGGCCCGCCAGCTCGGCGAGGACGTCGTCCGGCACGTCTTCGTCCGTTTCGATCGTCATCAAGGCCCTCTCGCCCCGGCCCGTCCGATCCACGCGCACCGTCGCCACGTTGAGGCCGCGATCGGCGATGAGGCCCGTGATACGGGCCACCGTGCCCGGTACGTCGTTCGCCACTACCACGATGGTGGGAAGCGATCCCGAGAGATCCACCGCGAAGCCGTCAATCTCCTGGACCCGGATCTGGCCGCCTCCAATCGAGCACCCCGTGACCCGAATCCGCTCGTCGCCACGCGTGACGTCGAACACCGCGCTGTTGGGATGCGCGTCGTCTCCGAGATCCACGGTCTGGAACTCGATCGCGAGTCCCTTCTCCCTGGCCTCGGCCCCGGCGTTGCGCAGCCGTTCGTCGTCGGGCCGGTGACCGAGGAGTCCGCCCGTGATGGCGATGCGCGTCCCGTGGCCCTCGCCCGTCATCGCGAAGCTGCCGTGGAGGCCTACGGAAGCCTGGTCCGGCATGCCGCCCAGGATTGCCTGCACGACGTAGCCCAGGCGGCAGGCACCCGCCGTATGGCTGCTCGAGGGACCCACCATGCGGGGGCCCAGGATATCGAACAGGGTGGTCATCGCAGGCCAGCCGTGACATACGCCGCGTCGAGCGCCGGCCGATCGCCGGCCAGCACCGGCGGGACCGTCCGTACCTCGCACTCGAACGCTCCGGCCAGCCCTCTCCCGATGGCCCGTGACACTGCCTTCGTGTCGAAGATCGCCCCCTCTGATTGCAGTGTGGTCATCCGAACCTCATCGATTCCGCACGGAACGATGAGATCGAAGTTGCGAAGTGGTTCGTCCGTCACATTGAGAGCGAATCCATGCCACGTGACCCAGCGGCTCACGTGCACGCCGATCGATGCGATCTTCCGCACCCGGCCCGTCGCCCGGCCAGAGTCGTCGAGAGCCGACTCGTCGCCGACCCAGACACCCGTGTAGGCTGGATAGCGGAAGCTCGCCAATCCCAGCTCGCTCAGCGCATCGATCAGGGTCTGTTCGAGCTGCCGGAGATACCAGTGCAGGTCCCGTTTCCAACGGTTGAGGTCGAGTATCGGATAGCCCACCAGCTGCCCGGGTCCGTGATAGGTGACGTCGCCCCCGCGCTCCACTTCGACCGTCGGCACGCCCGCCCTCTCCAGGAGTTCCTGAGAGGCCACAACGCTGGAATCCCGGGCTCCTCGACCGAGCGTCACCACCGCCTCATGCTCCAGGAGGAGAACGAGATCCTCCGCCAGTTCATCGTCGATCTTGGCCCTGGCCAACTCGCGCTGCCACTCCAGACCGGCGGCGTATGGCACCCGTCCTTCGACCGGAACCAGGTGGATGGAATTCACCGACTCACCTCAGTACGCGCCTCTCCGTAGCGCCCGCTTCCGCCACCGAGCCAGACATGGGTCGCGGATCACTGATGCGGATTCCTCGTCTCCTGGAGCGAGTCTCCGTAGCGCTCTGATGCAAGCGATTCGCCAGGATTACACCGCGAGGACTAACTCGCGAAACGGGGACGAGGGCCCACGTCAAATGTGAATCGCCCGATCCATAGTCGCGAGCGCTGCTTCCATCACCGCTTCCGCCATGCTCGGGTGCGCATGTGCATGCGCGGCGATTTCCTCCACCGTGGACTCGAGGGCCCTGGCCATGCCGGCCTCGCCGATCAACTCGCTGACGTTGTAGCCGATCATGTGCACGCCCAGGATCTCCCCGTAGCGCGCGTCAGCGATGATCTTCACGAATCCCTCGTTGTGCCCCGCTGTAAGAGCCCGGCCATGCGACGTCAGGGGGTATTTCCCGACCTTGATCTCGTGCCCGGCCTCCTTCGCCTCGTCCTCGGTGAGGCCGATGCTCGCGACCTCCGGGTGGCAGTAGCCGACGCTGGGGATGTTGTCGTACCGCATCGGATGGTGCGCCACACCGGCGATCCGCTCCGCCGCGACGATGCCCTCGTGTGATCCCTTGTGCGCCAGCATCGGCTGCCCGGCTACGTCGCCGATCGCGTACATGCCGGGGGCGCTGGACTCGCACCACTCGTTGATCTTGATCCAGGGGCCATCCATCTCGACGCCCAGCGCCTCGAGCCCCAGGCCCTCGGTCACGGGTTTCCGACCCACGGCCATGAGGAGGATGTCGGTCTCGATCGTCTCCTGGCCCTTCTTGGACTCGACCGTCAGAACCATCGGGCTGGCTTCGCGATCCAGCGAGACGACCTTCGTTCCGGTCTTGATCGTCATTCCCCGCTTCTTGAACGACCGGGCGAGGGTCTTCCCGACCTCGGGGTCGGACACCGGCACCAGCGTGTCGAGCATCTCGACCACCGTGACGTCCACGCCGAAGGCGCTGAATACGTCGGCGAACTCCACCCCGACGTAGCCGCCGCCCACCACGACCATGCGCTCCGGCAGATTCCGGAGGGCCAGGGCCTCGCGGCTACCGATCACCTTGTCGCCGTCGATTTCGAAGCCCGGAAACGACATCATGGCGGCGCCCGTAGCGACCACGATATTCGCGGCCTCGACCACGTAGGGATCGCCGTCCTCGGGAGTGACTTCGACGGTCCCCGGCCCCGTGATGCGACCGCGACCCTCGAACACTTCGACCTTGTTCTTCTTGAACAGGAAGCGGATTCCGCCCGTGAGCTTCTCGCTGATGAACCGACTTCGATCCACGGCCGCGCTCATGTCGTAGACCACGTTCTCGGCCCGCACGCCCATTTCCTCGCCGTGCGCCTTGAGATTCTGCGCCAGCGATGCGCTCTCGAGAAGCGCCTTGGCCGGGATGCAGCCCCAGTTGAGGCACGTGCCGCCCATCCCGCCTTCGTAGGTGGACGCTTCGACGCAGCCGGTCTTCAGGCCCAGTTGTGCCGCCCGGATCGCGCATACGTAGCCGGCCGGACCGGCGCCGATCACCAGTATGTCGAGCTTGTCAGCCATCGGTTTCGCCTCGTTCGTTTCGTCCCCGGCACGCGCCGGGTGGTGCTCCGCGAGCCGGTGCTAGAGCACCAGTTCGAGCGGATTCTCGATCATCGCCTTGAAAGTCTGTAGAAAGCGGGCTCCGGACGCGCCGTCGATCACGCGGTGATCGCACGACATGGTCACCCGCATGCGCTGCCGTACCGTAATCTCTCCATCCACGACGACCGCCTTCTCGGAGGTGCTGCCCACGGCCAGGATGGCGGCCTCCGGCGGGTTGATGATCGCCGTGAACTGGTCGATGTCGAACATCCCCAGGTTGCTGACCGAGAACGTTGCTCCCTGGTATTCCTCGGGCAGCAACCGCTTCTCTCTGGCCCTGCCGACCAGTTCGGAGGCCTCGGCCGCAATCTGCAGCAAGCCCTTTCGGTCGGCGCCCCGCAGGACCGGAGTGATCAGCCCGTCCTCGATAGCGACCGCGATTCCGATGTCCACCGACCCGTGCCTGCGGATGGTGTCGCCCTGCCAGGATGCGTTGATTTCCGGATGCCGTGCGAGGGCCTCGGCCGTCACCTTCACCAGGATGTCGTTGACCCCGATCTTCCCTGCCTCGAGCCGGCCGTTCATGGCCTTCCTGAGTTCCAGGATCCGACCCATGTCCACCTCGATCGTGAGGAAGAAATGGGGTACGGGGCCGATCGACGTCACCAGCCGGCGGGCGATGGCCTTTCGCATCTGAGAAGGCTCGAGCGTCTCGTCCACGAGCCGCGGCGGACCGGCCGGCACCGTCTGAGCCGCCTGAGCAGGGGTCGTGGCCGTCGTCGTGGCCGGGGCCGCTACTGACACGCCAGCCGAGATGGCGGCCTCCACATCACGCTTGATCACCCGTCCACCGGGTCCGGACCCCGAGATGTCGGATACGCGAAGGCCCGCCTCGTCGGCCATTCGGCGCGCCACGGGCGATGCCTTCACGGTGCCCGTGACTGCGGACTCCCCGGCGTGGCTGTGCGGGAGTTCGACACCGGGAGTCGGCTCGACCGGCGGCACCGCAACCACGGGGGCCGGCGCGATGGGCTCGGGAACAGAAGGCGGGGTGGCCGGCGGGGCCGGCGGCACCACGGCCTCTTCCGCGGCAGGGGTCGACTCGACCGGCGCGGTTTCGGCCGGCTCGGCTTCCACCGGAGTCCCGGAAGCTGCCGCCTCGGCCTCCGCCAGGAGAGACGAGATGTCCTCCCCTTCCTCGCCGATGATTCCGATCAGCGCGCCAACGGGCACCGTCGCGCCTGCCGGGACGAGGATCTTCAGCACGACACCGCCGCCGAGGGCTTCGATGTCCATGTTGGCCTTGTCGGTTTCGATCTCTGCCAGCAGGTCGCTGGCTTCGATCGTGTCCCCCTCGGCGACCTTCCACTCGAGCAGCTTGCCCTCTTCCATCGTCGGGCTGAGCTGCGCCATCACGATCTTCGTAGCCATTTCAGTCCAGATAGCAGACGTGCTTGACGGCCCGGATTACGGCTTCGGCGTCAGGCACGATAATTTTCTCGAGAGCGCGAGCGTAGTGCATCGGGACGTCGAGTCCGGATACGCGGGCCACCGGAGCATCCAGGTAGTCAAACGCTTCGCGCTGAATGTCGTCCACGATCTGAGCGCCGATTCCGGCCACCGGCCACCCCTCCTCCAGTACCACGGCCCGGTTCGTCTTCTTCACGGACGCCACGTAGGTGTCCAGGTCGAGCGGGCGGAGGCTGCGCAGGTCCACGACCTCGGCCTCGACCTCGTGCTCCGCAGCCAGCTTCTCCGCCGCCTGCAGCGCAACGTGCACCATCTTCGAGTGCGTGACGATCGTCACGTCCTCGCCGACCCGTTTGATGTCGGCCAGGCCGATCGGGACGAGGTGTTCATCATCCGGCACCTCTCCCTTCACGTTGTAAAGCAATTCCCCTTCGATGAACACGACCGGGTCCTCGTCGCGAATCGCGCTCTTGAGAAGGCCCAGCGCGTCGGCCGGCGTGGCCGGCGTGCACACCTTGAGACCGGGAATGTTGGCGTACCACGGATCCGGCACCTGTGAGTGCTGCGCCGCGAGCTGAAGGGCCGACCCTCCCGGTCCCCTGAACACGATCGGCACCGTGAACTGACCGCCGGACATGTGGCGCATCTTGGCTGCGGAGTTGACGATCGCATCGTACGCCAGCAGCGCGAAGTTCCAGGTCATGAACTCGACCACGGGCCGGAGGCCGGCCATGGCGGCGCCCACGCCGAGACCGGCGAACCCGTTCTCCGCGATCGGCGTGTCGCGCACACGCATCTCGCCGAACTCGTCGAGCAGGCCCTTGGAGACCTTGTACGCCCCGTCGTATTCCCCGACTTCCTCGCCCATGATGAAGACGCGATCGTCGCGCCTCATTTCCTCGCGAAGGGCCCGGTTCAGAGCCTCGCGATAGGTGATCAGCGCCATGCGTCCCTCCGGTCCAGGCCACCCCTGAACTCATCGGCGTACACGTGGGCGTAGATCTCGTCGCGACCCGGCAAAGGACTGGTCTCGGCGAACTCGGCCGCGCGCTCTACCTCGGCGATCACCCCGGCATCCATCGCCTTGTATTCCTCGTCCGTCAGCAGGCCCGCCTGCTCCATCCGCTCGGCGAGACTGTTGATCGCGTCGTTCTTCCGCTCCGCCTGCACCTCTTCCCGAGACCGATACGTGCCGTGCGCCGGGTCGGACATCGAGTGACCCAGATAGCGGTACGTACGCGCCTCGATGAACGTGGGCCGCGAGGTCTCGCGGGCTCGCTTCACGGCGCGCGTCGTGGCGTCGTACACCGCGAGCACGTCCATCCCGTCCACCTGCTCGGCCTTCTTGCCCTGGTAGGCGCAGGCCCGCGTGAACAGGTCGTCCACCGCGGCCACCCGGTCGATATCGGTGCCCATGCCGTAGGAGTTGTTCTCCACGACGTACACCACCGGCAGCTCCCACTTGGCGACCATGTTGAACGCCTCGTGGAACGGGCCGCCGTTGACGACCGAATCGCCGAAGAAGCACAGAACGACCTGGTCACCGCCTCGGTATTTGATGGCGTAGCCCACTCCGGCCGCCAGCGGCAGGTGCGTCCCCACGATCCCGTGCCCGCCCATGAAGTTCACGTCGCGGTCGAAGATGTGCATCGAGCCGCCGGCGCCCCGTGAAGCTCCACCGATCCGGCCGTACAACTCGGCCATGACCGCATCCGAACTCACGCCTCGCACCAGTGCCTGGGCGTGATCCCGGTACGCCGTGAATACGTAGTCGTCTTCACGAAGGGCGGCGATGGCACCCACGGCCACGGCCTCCTGCCCGATGTACAGGTGGCAGAAACCGCCGATCTTGCCCGTCTGATAGGCCTCTGCGGTCTTTTCCTCGAAACGCCGCGACAGCACCATCCAGCGCAGCATCTCCAACAGCTTCTCTCGGGGGATGCCCTGAAGGTCCCCCTGCTTGATCTCGTCTTCCGTCTTCGCCAACTCTCTACTCCTTGTGGACGTCCGGTCACCGACGCCAGGTGCCGTCAGGCGATACCGGCTCGCGCCCTCAGTTCTTCAACCTGCTCCCTCGCGTGGTAGCTGCTCCGCACCAGCGGTCCGCTTTCCACGTGCAGGAAGCCCATTTCCTCTCCCAGGTTCTTCCAGCCGGCGAACTCCTCCGGCGACACGTACCGATCGATCGGCAGGTGACGCTCGGAGGGCCGCAGGTACTGCCCGATCGTGAGAATCTGCACGCCCGCCGCCAGGGCGTCGCTCATGAACTCGCGGACGTCATCGCCGTTCTCGCCCAGCCCGAGCATGATCCCCGTCTTGATGAGAACGTCCTCGTCGAGACCGCGGGCCATGCGAAGCACATCCAGCGAACGCTCGTACCGTCCACCCGGCCGGGCCATCTTATGCAGACGCCGCGTGGTCTCCATGTTGTGATTGAAGATCTCAGGCTTGGCCGCCATCACCCGTGCGATCGAGTCCGGCATGCCCTGAAAATCGGGCGTGAGGACCTCGATCGAGCAGTCGGGCAGCCGGCCGCGAATCTCCTCGATGACCCATGCGAAGATGCGTGCCCCACCATCCGGAAGATCGTCGCGGTCTACGGACGTAATCACGACGTGGCGCAGGCGAAGCTGCTCGATCATCTCAGCTACGCGCCGGGGCTCGTCTTCATCCAGGTCGTCCGGCCGCCCGTGCGCGATCGCGCAATACGGGCAGTTCCGGGTGCACTGATCTCCCATGATCAGGAAGGTGGCTGTCCCCGAATCCCAGCATTCGCCGATGTTCGGGCAGTGAGCTTCCTCGCACACCGAGTTCAGGCCCAGCGTCTTCATCATCTGCTTCAAATCGCGGTACCGGTCGCCCCCCGGGGCCCGCACTCGCAACCAGCGCGGCTTCTTCTCCGGCCAGTGCGCGGCGGACGGGCTCGATGAACCGCACCCACCTCCGGGTGACGATTCCTCGATTCCGGGCGCATCGCTGTCCGGCTGTATGACGTTCAGTCTTCGCATGCTCTTTTTCGCTTGATCGGGTGTCCCGAGCCGCTCCTCAGCCACTCTTCGCCACCCATTCCGAAGCCGGCGGAAACTACCCGCTCTCGTCGGGCAAGTCCACTTCTCGACGGCTTTTCGGTCGGCGTTGCCGCCGGAAGGTGCGTCGCTTATTCTGCTTTGCCACAGCCGGAGACAATGGTACGGGCAGAGCCCCCAAAGGATCCGTCCGCCGTCGACTGCCAGCGAACCTGCAGAGGAGCCATGACCTACATCATCGCTCAGCCGTGTCTCGAGACGAAGGACGCTTCATGCGTGGATGTGTGTCCGGTGGACTGCATCTACGAGGGTGAAGACCAGTACTACATCCACCCCGAGGAGTGCATCGACTGCGGGGCGTGCGTCCCTGAGTGTCCTGTCGAGGCCATTTTCCCGGACGATGAAGTTCCCGAGCAGTGGACGGAGTTCATCGAGAAGAACTACGTGCACTTCGACGTGCCGCTTCCCTGACGGGAACACGCAGGCCCTCCCCGGGTTCAGCCGGGATAGGGCGATGCGACCGGAAGAGACGCCCGTGCTCAACGGGCGTCTTTTTTGTTGTTGACGCACCCCGGACTGTTTTTTATACTCGCGCGGCTCACACTGACGACCATCGGTGTGTGCGAGCCGAGGCCCAG
>Ga0272441_10009169_pt1 | contig 15383 bp, 17 predicted proteins | sample SSMProp6N_FD_193582 | JGI IMG/M metagenome (GOLD analysis project Ga0272441, IMG submission 193582) | Marine sediment archaeal communities from Little Sippewissett salt marsh, Falmouth, MA, United States - SSM-Prop-6N | ecosystem: Environmental > Aquatic > Marine > Wetlands > Sediment ... | reverse complement strand
TGGCCTTGTCAGCGGAGATTCGTAGCAGGACTCCGATCATGACCAGGCTCAGCCCGAACAGGGCACTCCCACAGATCAGGAGGCACGTGGCAGCTGGCGGAGAATCACCAAGTCGGCCGACTGCCTCCCCCGCGATGGCCAAGAGCAGCCCTACTGCGGCTGTCGCGGCCGCAGCGAATGACCCGTCCTTGCCATGTAGCCTAGCTAGCATCACGAGCGACAACGCGCAGAGAATCGCGCCCGGAATCGTGTAGATCCAGATCGTCGAGTTTGCGCTGCTCACCGCTAGGAAATGTCCGCCGGCAAGAGGAGCAACGATGCGTTCCAGCCACATAGAGAAGAGGGGACGGAGTGGGAATGTCGGAAGCCAAGGAACAGCAGCCATAGCGATCACGGACGCTGCGGACGCGATTGCCCCAGCGCCGGGTAGGGCGGGTCTCCTCTTCATTGCCTTCTGCTCCTTGGTGATATTATAATCATCTTAGCGCATAGTGGAGCGGCGTCGCGGTCGAGAGATAGACGGCGATGGCGGAGAGGTGAGAGGCTAGCGGGCAAGGCAGCACCGAATGCCGGCCGGTGACTGAGAAGGCCTGGCCCTCAGCGCTGTGAGAGGGAAGCTGGGTTCTGCGACTTAGCTCGTGGAGAGCGGAAGCCCTCGCGTAACCGAGAGCGAGTGCGAAGCGACTTGGCGCGGGCCGCCAGTGTCATCCCGGAACCTCTTCAGTGACGCATCTTCTCTCTGCTATGCTCTCCTACAAGGAGGCCCATGATGCGCTTGCTTTCGCTAGGTATCCTGATGTCGCTCGTCTCTCTCTCTGTCTTTGCCGGTGGCTACTGGATGAACGACACGGGCGAGACTGTCTTCGGTCTTCGGGTTGAGTTCTCTGAGATGGTTTCGATCACAGCATTCGGTGACGTCCTAACCGCTGTCGAGCCGACGTATGCGTCTGAGACGTTCGTCTTCTACGGAGGAGCTGTTGAGGAGTGGGGTGCCCATTGGTGCAATTGGGATCCCGCGGCGGCGCAGGTCGTCTCCTCTGAGTGGCTGACGGAAGCCCCGACCAAGCTGGCGGACCGAGCTGCTCTGGCTTCTCAGACCGTTGAGGTCGTCGGAGATCTTCTGAACCCCGACTACTTCACACACCCCGCCTATGTGATTCAGGGGATCTCGAATCGCGAGGACGTCTTCGCCGTTCCGCTTGAGGGAGTCCCCGAGATCGATCTCTATCCAACCCGAGTTCAGACCTCCTGTGCGCTCGTTGAATGGTCTGTGTCTGTCGAAGATCCAAGCCTCGCTGAAGCATCGATTGAGGACGGCACGCTGTACGTCTGGGCGTCAACCGAGACCAGCACAGGAGTCACCTCCGTGACGCTCCGTGCCTCACTCGAGGACGAAGATCCATCGTACGTCGTCATCCCGGTCATCGTCTTCCGCTCGGACAGGACGCTGTCGTGGTTCTCCGGAGAGAAGGACTACTTCGTCCCGTGGTCTCCCCGACTGGACATCAACCGGATTCTCTCCGTCGAGGAGCATATGAAGCAGTATGGCAAAGACGAAGGGAACTTGGATCGCTCCATCCAGTGGTCTCGCTGGTGGAAGCTTGACGACTTACGAGACGCGACCTTCTCTGGGATCTGGCCGCTGGACCTATACGAAGAGGGAACATTCTGGCCCATCGAGGCGCAGATCGCGCTTGTCGACGCACTGCTGGCTGAGATGCGCGACGTCGGGTTCGACACCGTGCGACTGAAGAACACATACTACTCCTTCGGTCTGACTGCAACTGAGTTCGAGCCAGTGTACGACTACTTCAACGCCGGGGTCAGCAAGCAACCTGCCGTGATGCGATACCTCATCAACGAAGCTCATCGATGGGGTCTGAGAGTCATCATGTCGAACCTGATCGGGATCGACATGCGCAGCACCGAGGATGTCTACCATGAGACTTGGCAGGCGACCCCGGACCCAATCGACGACTACTGGGACAACTACCAAGAGCTGATGGTTCGAAGCATGGAGGAGTGGCAGGAGCTGGGAGTCGACATTGCTGCGGTCGGCGAGTCCATTGAGCTGGTCGAGCCCAGGACTCCGTCCAACATGGCAAAGACGAGCGACGCATTCGTGAGCATCGCCGAGGCTTCGAGGGACGTGTACGACGGCCCGCTGACGTGCTATACGAGTTGCCAATGGCTCCCTGGGCAGTACGTTGATGAAGCCTCGTTCTGGGAAGCACTGGACATCCTTGGGCCCGCGATCAACGATGACTATGTCATCCACGTCGACTCCGACGATGCATCGGTCGAGGAGCTACTGGCCGTCTGGGAGCGTCGCATCGATGAGTACTTCCAGCCATTCCAGCGGCGCTACAACAAGCCGATGATTGCCTGGCATGCAGGTTGCTTCCCGCTGGACGGATCTGCGACCTGGGGCGTCCAGTTCAACGCCCACAATCCGGAACGAATGTCAGGCGACTGCCTCGATCTGGACGAGCAGAGGCGATGGTACGAAGCCGCAGTGACGGCCTTCGAGAGCATGGACGGCTTTCGGGGGTTCGGAGCGTTCTGGTACCACTTCTACTACGTGATGCTTGGCGGTGTACACGACATCGATCTGAGCCCGCGCCTCAAGCCCGCGGAGTGGTTCCTGGCGGAGCACTACGATGGCACGGCCACGTCGAGACCCATCCGGATTGACGGCGACGTTTCCGATTGGGCTGAGAAGGGGATCCTGGTTGAAGACGCAACGGGCGACAACCGGCCTGGCGGCGACGACTTGCTGTGGCTTCGAGCTACGCAAGACGATATGTACATCTACCTCGCACTGCAGTATTCGGCAGAACCCCAAGGCGGGCTTGCCGTGTGGCTCGATCTGCAGGACGACGGCCAGTGGGACTACTTCGTGGGCGTAGGGCCTGCCTTCTTTTGGTACGACCAGAAGGGATGGATCGGGCACGTCCATCGCAGCACCAATTCGGACCAGTCCTCAGGGGTCGCAGATGTCGCGGTGTCCGGAGGATTCCTGGAGCTACGGCTCAACCGGCGATACATCGACGAACACGCAGGGCCAATCGGCATCCGGATTACGGATGCCAACGCGACGTGGACGGCAGACGATGATGCCATCCCGTACTGGACGACCGTCCCGGCACCCTGAGCAGCAGGGCCTACTCGCTTGGGCGAAGTGGCTCCGGCTGGAGAGTCGTCTGGAGGCGCTTGCCAAGAGTGGCCAAAGCGGAAGAGCTGTCTCGCAAGGTGGCGGCGAATGCCGTCCAGTGACTGAGAAGGCCTCAGTCTCAACCTTGAGCGCTGTGAGAAGGAAGCTGGGTTCTGCGGCCTAGCCCGTGGAGAGCGAGAGCCCTCGCGTGGCCGGGAACGAGTTGCGAAGCAGCACGAAGCGACTTGGCGCGAGTCGTCAGTGTCATCCTGGAGCTCCCAAGCCCGAAGCCGTCGAGACTCAAAAATAAAGCTCTGACCCCTTTCCCGCGTGACGGGAATGAGGCGTGTGCCCCCCGATTCAAGTGACCCCCTTGCCGTGTCATGCCTCGGAACTCGTGTGAGATGATCCCGCGTCGAGCTTGGTGTCAAGCGTAAGGGCAATGAACTCGATTGCTTCGTAGAACGAGAACACCCAGACAGTCGAGTTCGGAGCACGATCTGCTTCTTCGACGCGGCCAAACCGGTAGCGGAAGGCTCCGTTACCGAGATCATATGTCTCCTGGTCGCTGAGGGCCCTCGCCAGTCCAAACACGTTGTCGCGGAGCTGTGTATCCATCTCCCGTCCGGTGACACACATGACGCTGAACAGGCAGTCTGCCGGCAGCGGGTGATTCTCGTGGTGATAGAAGAGCCCGCGGGCAATCCGCTCTGCCACAGCATGGATCCTGACCATGTTGATGTCGACCTTCAGCACTGTCCCTGCATACAAGCCGAGCGGTGAGACTCGGGCAACTGCCTGCATCTTGGACCGAAGATCAGCACGCAAACCAGCAGCCTGGGACCGATCGAAGCTTCTCCAGATCGATGGGAGAACAGCCCTAGCTGCTGGATGATTGGCCGCCTTCACGTGCATGGCGACCATGTCACGGAAGTACTCATCGTCCTCCGAAGTTCCGCGATTGCACTTGCTGCAGATAGGAACAGTCACAAGGTTCTCGGGGCGTGGATGTGGGAAGATGCCTTGCGGTGGCACGTGATCGCGAGTGGTCAGTCTGCTTTTCCCGCAGTAAGCGCAGACGGCGACTCTCTTGCTTCTCATCTCTCTGCCTCTCGAGATCCAGGGAATCGGGCGACGCAAACGGCAGCTCTGATCCGAGTAGGGCGTGTGTCGTTCACGTTTCCCAGCGCTACGTCCGTGGCTAGCGCGCTGCTTGCATGGTAACCTCGTAGGCGCTAGTGTCCCATCTCATGGAGAGAATCCTGAAGTACGACGACCATAAGCCCGCCCGAACTCCACCGAACCCAATCGAGAACATCCTGTGCGGGATTGAAGGGCTTGGTAGCGGCGGGCTCACGGCACGACTCCGACTCAGGAGGAGCAATGACGCTTGAGCATGCGACGATTCTGCTTGCGGCGGTGACCTTCCTGCTGGCTGTGTTGACGGTGTTTGGCGACCGGATTCGATCGTTGGTGTGGCACCCGGTGTTGACCCTGAAAGCGCAGATGAGCTCACCCGAAGCCCACAAGACAACGATGACAAGAAGGGGCGATGCACAGATCCGCACAGACTGCTACTACTTCCTGATTCGGGTAGAGAACTCCGGTAGCACCCGTGCGGAGAACGTAGAGCTGTTCGTGAAGGATCTCAAGAAGCGGGGCATCGATGAGGGATACCACTCGGTGGGTGGATTCCTCCCGATGAATCTGTTGATGTCGTTCACTAGACAGCCGGTTCTGAAGTCGCTCTCGCCAGGCCTGCACAAGCATTGCTCTCTCGGACACGTGATCGACCCAGCGCACCGCAGGGAGTTCCCGTCGGAGACTCATCCGGACTTCCGAGGGAATGTCACTCAGGAGGGTGGCGCCACGTTCGTTCTGGATGTGGAGTTCCAGTCAAACAACCTGTTCCATCTGCTCAAACCTGGCGAGTACGAGATTGGCCTGACGTTGGCGGCCTCAAACGCCAAGACCTCCGATTGGTCGCTTAGGATCACTCACATCGGCGTATGGTCTGGCAACGAGACGGAGATGTTCGAGAGAGGAACCTCGATATCGCTGAGAAGGGCGTAGCGCAGATGCGGTCGGGCTGCCTTGGGCCGCAGGGAAGCCAACTAGGAGGATGAGAGGCGGGCGCCGGATGGCGCCCGCCCGTCTCTTGCCCTTCTCGCCGGAATCCTGATTCCGGCGACTTACTGAACGATCAGATTCTCCGAAAACCGGTCCGCATCGGCGAGGAGGAACTCCTCCGTGGTCCAGAGCGCGGAAACCGGACAGGCGTCGACGCACTGCGCGCAGAACGTGCAGCGGGCGACGTACATTCGGATCTTGTTCTTCTCTTCGCCTTCCGGCTTGTAGAGCTCGATGACGCTTGCCGGGCAGACCTTCGCGCACAGGCCGCAGCCGATGCACTTCTCTCGGTCGTAGGCGATCTTCCCGCGGAGGTCCTTCGGGACCGGGATCGGCGGGTTGATCTGCGCCTTGCCCTCGCCGACCTTCTTCAGAACGGCCGTGACGGAGGGCGGCATGTACTTGACCGGGAACGGATTCGTCGCCGGCTTCGAGAACAACTGCTTGAACAGCGTTCCAAGAATCATGTCGTCCCTCCTAGACGAACCGGTCGAAGGTCAGGAGGAGGAGGCCGAGAAGGCTCACTCCGGTGACCGGAAGCCAGAACAAGCGCGTCGCCTGCCCGATCTTCAATCGAGCGAACCCGACACGCACCGTGATGACCGACACGAAGATCACGACGAACACCTTGACGAGGAAGAAGACCACGTCGATGAGTCCGCCCCAGAAGCCGGCGACGCCGAAGACGTTGGCCAACCCGTACGGCACGAACAGGGCGACGGCGAGCGACGCCATCACCACCATCTTGATCGCGTCGGCGAGGTAGAACATCGCCAGGTTCCTGCCCGAGTACTCGGCGAGGATACCGCCGGCGATCTCCGTTTCCGCCTCCGGGATGTCGAACGGGATCTTGGCCAGCTCGCCCGGCATCACGACCAGAAGCGCTCCGAACAGGAGCAACAGGCCGATGAACCCGAGCGGTCCGACGAGCCCCCACAGCGGGTTCGCCGCGAGGACCGACAGGGAGAACACGTGGGTTCCGACGGGAAGCACGGCCGACAGGCGCCAGGCGAGGGAGACGAGGGCGACCGCGAGCGGGAACTCGTAGGCCATCATCATCACCATCTCGCGCTGCGCGCCGACCGTCGCGTACGGGCTGCCGGCGGCGAACCCGCCGACGACCATCGCCAGCGACGGCACCGCGAGCAGATACAGGATCAGGATCAGATCGCCGTACCCGCCGAGCAGCGGCCCGAACCCGCCGAGCGGGATGTAGAACAGAAGCGTTCCCGCGGCGACGAGCGCGACCAGCGGCATCAGGTTGTACAGCCAGCCGACCGCGTGCACCGGGACGACGTTCTCCTTGATCATCAGCTTGATGACGTCGTAGAACGGCTGCCGGAGCGGAGGCCCGATTCGCCCCTGCATCTGAGCGGCGAGCTTCCGGTCAAACCCCTTGTAGACCATGCCGAGGAGCGCGGATCCGAACAGGATCACGATCCCCTGCCAGATGGCATTTGCGAACGTGACGTTCATCCGCACACCCTCCTTGTCTTCGCTCGGGAGAGCGCGATGAGCTCCTCCTTGGCGCGAACCGACTCGTTGCCCGTCTCATCGACGAGGTGGACGCGATCCATGCAGCACATGCACGGGTCGATCGACGCGGCGATGATCGGGATGTCGGCGACCTCGTCCCCGAGGAACTTCGGCACCCACGGCATCAGGTTGTTATACGTGGGGGCGCGGACCTTCCACACGTCCATCTCGTCCTGTCCTGCGACGAGCTTGACGTAGTGGAAGACCTCTCCGCGCGGCGCCTCGTGCCGCCCGATGCCCTCGCCCTCCGCGTTCTTCAGTGCGGCGAGAAGGGCTGGGACCTTCGGAATCGAGGAGAGCTCGCCCTCCGGCAGGTTCTCGAGACAGAACTCGATGATCTCGATCGACTGCGCGACTTCGAGCAGCCGGACGATGATGTTGTCGTACACGTCGCCGTTCGGCTCGGTGCCGAAGTCCTCCGGCGTGATCGCGTGGAGGTCCATGTCGGCGTAGGCCAGGTACGGCATGTCGACGCGGACGTCCTTCTTGACGCCGGAGGCGCGCGTCGTCGGTCCGACCGAGCAGAGCTCGACCGCCTGGTCGTAGGTCATCACGCCGACGCGGCGCGTTCGCATCTCGACCGACTTGTCGTGCAGGAACGCGTCGATCATCGACTGCAGCAGGCCCTTGTAGTAGTCGAGCGCTTCGTAGGCGAGCGGGGCCTTCTCCGCCGGAATGTCGCGCCGGACGCCGCCGAAGATCGGGATGGCGTAGTCGACGCGGTTTCCGGTCAGCTGCTCGAGAAGGTCCATGCACTTCTCTCGGACGTTCCACACCAGATGCAGCAGCGTGTCGAATCCGAGCTCGTGCGCGCCGACGCCGGCCCACAACAGATGGGAGTGGATTCGCTCCAGCTCGCCGATGATCGTGCGGATGTACTGCGCGCGCGGCGGGACCTCGATCCCGGCCGCGTTCTCCACCGCCTGCGTGAACGCGAGCGGATGGGAGATCGAGCAGATGCCGCAGATGCGCTCGGAGAGGTAGAGCGTCTGGATCAGGTTCCTTCGCATCCCCATGTATTCGATCCCGCGGTGAGCGAAGCCGGGCTTGATGTCGACGCCGACGATCTGCTCACCGGAGAGATCGAACGTGAACCGGATCGGCTCCTTGAGGGCCGGATGCGTCGGCCCGATCGGAACGGAGTAGCAGACCTCGCCTCCGCCGCCGATCTCGAGGTTGATCGATCGGTTATTCATTGCGTTCCTCCCACTTCACCAGCCGCTTGACGAAGGGCTTGTTCTGTTCGTCCTGGTCCTTGCGCCACGGATGGATCGTCATGTCCTCGGGGAGGAACAGGTTCCTCGCGTCCGGGATGCCGTCGACCTCGAGTCCGAAGAACTCGATCTTCTCCCGCTCCGACGTCTGCGCGCCGGGGATGAGATCGGTGATCGTCGGGATGTGGAAGTCGTTCTTGGGCACCGTGGTGCGGATGGTGAAGGTCACCTCACCGTAGCGCTCGCCCCATCCGGACGAGAAGTGGTAGTTGAGCACGAGGCTGTCGGCCTTGTCCTCGCCGGAGATGACCGAGAGGTGCGGGTTGAACTCCGCGCAGAGGTGCTCGACCGCTTCGCGGAACGTCTCTCGCCCGACGACGATCCAGAGGTCGTAGACCGGCTTCGGGTCGATGTTCCCGACCTGTCGCTCGATCGTTTTCTCCTCGAGGATCTTGCCGCCGAACGCCGTGCGGAAGGAACCGAGGATGGTTTCAGGCTTCATCAGCTCACCCCCGCTCTCTCCAGCGTCTCGAGCTTCGTGACCGCCTTGACGACGCCGTCGATGATCGCCTCCGGCCTCGACGGGCAGCCGGGGACGTAGACGTCCACCGGGATGATCTCGTCGACCGGGCCGACCGTGTTGTACGACTCGTAGAAGACGCCGCCGGTGCAACCGCACCCGCCAACGACCACGACCGCCTTCGGATCGGGCGTCTGGTCGTAGATTCGCTTCAGCCGCGGCGCCATCGGTCGGGTGACGGGACCGGTCACCAGCAGGACGTCCGCGTGTCGCGGCGTGCCGGTGAGCATGATCCCGAACCGTTCGACGTCATAGCGCGGCGTCAGCGCGGCGACGATCTCGATGTCGCATCCGTTGCAGGACCCCGTGGCGATGTGGAACACCCACAGAGCCTTCTTGAATGATCGAGGTAGTGCCATCCGCCTCACCCAATCCAGAACAGAACGATGAAGACGAGCCCGAGGGCGCCGATGAACCATGCGACGTAGTCAGAGAGGATCCCGGTGTGTGCCTTCCGGGCGCGCTCGTAGTAGCCGGCCAGACCGTGAACCATTCCCCAGTAGAGGTTGCGTCCACTGACGTGGAGCGCCTCAGGGGATTCCGGCGCCGGATTCCCGGAGAGGAACGGCTGAGTCTGATCGGTCCCGCGCTTGTAGTCCTTCCGACCGAGTGATCGAAGGAAGAATCCGATGATCAGGACGCCCAGGAAGAGGAGCGTCCAGGCGATCGGGTTCCATGCACCAAATCCGGTGTTGATTCCGCCCATCGCTATCCACCTCCCAGGATGGCCCCGATGTACGCATCACGGCCGTACCAGAGCGCCTTCGCCGCCGGTGTGACGATGTGGTCGACGAAGAAGCCCGGGAAGAGCCCGAACGCGATCACGACGAGCGCGAGGACGGCCATCGGAAGAAGCATCCCGAACGGGGCTTCTTCCACGGAGTCCAGCCCGCGCATCGTTCCCATGAACGCGCCCTGGAACGCCTTCACGAAGACGGCCAGGAGCATGATGCTCGACAGGATCGCGATCACGGAGAGGAACGGGGAGAGCTTGAACGACGCTTCGTAGATCAGAAGCTTCGAAGCGAACCCGTTGAACGGTGGGACACCGGCCAGCGCGAACGCGCCGATGATGAAGAAGACCGACGTCCACTTCATTCGGTGTGCCAGTCCGCCCATCTTCTCCAGATTCCGCGTTCCGCTCGCACGGGTGACCGCACCCGCCGCGAGGAACAGGAGCCCGATGCAGGCGGCGTCGTTCAGCATGTGGAAGATGCCACCTTGCATCGCGACGAAGCCGTAGTCGAGCGCGTCGGCCTGCGCTCCCAAGCTGGCACCACCGGCGACGAGCGAGGCGCGGCGAACGAGCCCCACCCCGACGCCGAGGAGCATGTAGCCGATCTGCGAAACGGCTCCGTAGGCGATCAGTCGTTTGATGTCCGACTGGACGAGCGCCAGGGTGACGCCGACGAAGATCGTCAGCACCGCGAAGACGATCAGGATCCAGCCGTTCGTCGACAGCGACGTGCCGATGCCGAACAGCGTGAACAGCACGCGGAAGAGCCCGTAGAGACTCGCCTGGCTGTTGGCAACCAGCACGGCCGAGGTCGGCGCGGGGGCCTCACCGTAGGCGTCGGGCGCCCACATGTGAAGCGGCACCGCTCCGGCCTTCATCGCGAGGCCCGTCAAGAGCAGTCCGAGAGCGATCTTGTCGATCAGCGTGACGCCGAGTGTCCCGATCTGCGAGGCGATGTAGCCCATGTTCAGCGCGCCGTGCTGCCCGTAGAGCAGGGCGACGGCGAGGAGAACGAACAGACCGGAGAGCGTGTACAGCGTCATGACTTTGAACCCGGCTTCCTGCGACCGCTTGAGCCAGACGCGGAAGCCGATCAGGCCGCACGCGGCGATCGACGTGATCTCGAGGAAGACGAAGAAGTTGAACATGTCGCCGGTCAGCTCCATGCCGAAGATGCCGGCCGTCAGGAGCAGGAGCAGACTGAAGTACATGTTCCCGCCGGAGCGCTCTCTCCAGTAGGAGAAGGAGAAGTACGCACCGGCGAGGGTGACGAGCGCGGTGATCAGCGTCATGAATGCGCTCATCCCGTCGACCTCGAACAGGATCCGGATCGGCACCGCCATCCCGGACGGCAGCGGTATGCTCCATCCCTGACCGCCCATCACGTAGACGCTCGGGGCGCCGGTTCCGGCGAAGAAGTCGGCCGCGAGAAGTCCGGCGAGAGCCGCCGTGACGGCGACGATCAGGCCGACGAAGACGTTCCGAGCGCGCTGTCCCAGCTTGCCGACGAGCGGTGTGGCGAAGGCGCCGAGCAGAGGCACGGCGACGAGGAGCACGGGGGCGTGAATCGCAAGTGTATTCATCCTCTCAGCTCCTTGATCTTCCGGACGTCCAGCGTCCCGTAGTGACGGTGAACGAACACGGCGAACGAGAGCAGAAGAGCCGTCGTCGCCAGGCCGATGACGATGCTTGTGAGCGTCAGGGCCTGGGGCGTTGGTAGAACCATCTTCTGCCCGGCATTGGCGAACGTGTAGATCGGTGCCTCGCCACCGGCTCGGTATCCGAGCATGACCAAGAACAGGTTCACGCCCGTCTCGACGAGCGAGACGCCGATGACCATCTTGATCAGGTTACGCTTGAACAGCAGCGCGTAGAGCCCGAAGGCGACGAGGAGAGCCGCGATGACGAAGGGGAAGTTTCCTACGTTCATTCGGTTTCCTCCTTGCGGGCGCCGACGAGCATCACGATGACGATGCAGGCGATCCCTGTCATGACCTTCAATCCGACGGCCCAGTTCATCAACGGGACGACACCGCCCGCGTTGAAGATTCCGCTGTTCGGACCTGTTGCGACGCTGGCACCGAACAGGAAGCTGCCCGAGCCGGCGAGCAGGTTGTAGAAGAAGGCCGTCCCGATCCCTGCGAAGGCGAGGCCGAGGAAGGCGAGAGCGCCGACCTCCTCCAGGCTCTGCAGGATCTTCTTGTTCAGACGTCCCTTGACGCCGGCCGCCCCGAACGCGACCAGAAGGAGCGCAAACGCGCTCGCGACGATCGCTCCGCCCTGGAATCCACCGCCGGGCGTCAGGTGGCCGTGCATGATGACGTAGAAGCCGAACACGATGGCCAGCCCGTAGATAAGCCGGGTGACCGTCCGGACGATGACCGACATGCCGTTCTGGTTCATCGCTCATCCCCCCATTGCTCGTCTTCTTTGAGCTTCCTGAACAGGCTCAAGACCGCGATGACGGCCGTGAACAGCACCGTCGCTTCGCCGAGGGTATCGAACCCCCTATAGTCGAAGACGACGGCGGTCACGACGTTGTTGACGGCGACCTCACCCTGTGCGCTTGAGATGAAGTAGTCGTCCATCGCGGCGTCGTTCGGCGTTCCGAACGGCCGCATCGACGTCGCGGCGAGAAGGAGGAACGCAGAGACGAACAGGAACGCGACTAACAGCGCGACCTTTCTCATTCCTCCTCCTTTCTGCGCGTGCGACGGAGGGCGATCACGTAGATCGCCGTCGTCAGCGCCGCGCCGATGCCGGCCTCGGCGATGGCAACGTCCGGAGCCTGCAGGATGTAGAACTCGAGCGACACCAGGAGACTCGCAGCGGCCAGCGCAATGACCGAAGAGAGCAGGTCTTTGAACCAGACGGCGAGTGCGCCCCCGGCGACGATCAACAAGAGAACGACGACATGAAGAATGTTTTCGATCATGGTCGCTCCTCCAATCGGTCGACGACCGCGCCCTTTGGCTTGACGCCGCTTCGATGCGCGGCGCGCGCGATTGCGTGCGATCCGGTCGGGTTCGTCACGAGGATCGCGATCAGCGCCACGATCGCGTGGATCGCGAGCGTGTTGTACTCCGTCGCCAACGCGGCGTCTGTCGCGCGCGCCGCGGCGACGAATCCGTAGACGATCACGGCCGCGGTGGTGAAGATCGTCCCGAACGTCGTGCACTTCGTTGCGCCGTGCAGGCGCGTGTAGACGTCGGGGAAGCGCATCAGCGCGATCGCACCCAGACCGTTGAACAGCACCCCGATGCCGAACAGAACGTACAGAAGAATCGGCATCACAGCCCCCTCTCGAGATAGCGCGCCACGTACAGCGTCCCGACGAAGGAGAGGAGCGCGTAGATGATCGCGACGTCGATGAAGATGATCTGATCGAACGCCGCACCCAACACGATCATCGATGCCACGACCATCGTGTTCATCGTGTCCAGTCCGACGACGCGGTCGGCGACCGTGGGTCCCAGACCGACTCGCAACAGACTGAACAGCATGAAGAACCCGAAGCACATCGCGACGACGAGGAAGACGATCGGTTCGATGATCATTCCGCGATCCTCCTTGCCCAGTCCGCGAACGGCCCGCACACCGCCTTGCACGTCGGCTCTTCGTCGGTGACGTTGATCCAGTGGACGAACAGATCGCCCGAATCATCGTCGACGTCGACGGAGAGCGTGCCCGGTGTGAGCGTGATCGAGTTTGCGAGGAGCGTGACCCCCAGCTCTGTGCTCAATCCCGGCGAGATCCGCACGATGCCCGGTCGGATCTTGCCAGTGATCACCCGGTACGCGACGTCAAGGTTTGCCCTTGCCATTGCCCAGAAGAACGGCCCGATGAGGTATGCCAGGAAGGTCAGCCAGCGAAGGGGATTGAGCATCCGATAGGGGCTCTTCCCCGACTTCTCGTCGCGGGAGATCGCGACGCCGCCGGCGATTACACCGGCGATCACGGCAAGGACGGCGCCCGATATGAGCTCCTCGGCGCTCCACACGCCGACCGTCCCACTTCCCAGCGTCATCAGGAGGTAGAAGATGAAGGCAACGGCCGCAGTAACCAGAGTAGCGAGCATTCCCACCCTCCCGATACGGCTTTGATTGTAGAGTGCCCGGCGGACGCTCCGTCGGGCCGGCCGATGGTACCTGAGGGATGCGAAGACTGTCAAGAAACCTACAAGGGGTGCGGAAAGGCGCGCCGCGGGAGGATCTCCGTGAAGCTACTCGACGGTGATCGTCCGCTGGATCGTGTCGGTGGCGCCTCCGGTGTCGGTCACGGTGAGCCGGACGGAGAAGGACCCCGCGACCGGGAAGACGTGGAGAACGATCGCTTCGGTGGCGTCGACGAGGCCGTCACTCTCGAAATCCCACGCGTACGCCGCGATCTCCCCGTCGAAGTCGAACGAGAGCATCCCGTTGAACTCGATCGGCTCTCCCACCAGCGGCGAGTTCGGGCCGTACGAGAAGTCGGCGATCGGCGGGAGGAACGTCCCTTCGCCCTCATCGGCGGGCGGCGACGGCTCGGCGACCGAGATCGCATGGGAAACCGTGTCCGATGCGCCGGCGTCGTCGGTGACGGTGAGAGACACGGTGTAGAGGCCGGCCACGGGGAACGTGTGCTCGAGGAGCGGATCGGTCGCGTCGGTCACACCGTCGCTGTCGAAATCCCACGCGTAGGACGTGATCTCCCCGTCGGCGGCGGAGGTGGCGGACGCGTCGAAGGTGACGGGCTCTCCTGCGACCGGCTGTCCCGGGATGTACGAGAAGCTGGCAGACGGCGCTCCGACGGACGGCGGCAGGCTTGCCGGCTCCGTCGAGCCGCCGGTGATGGTGATCGACCGGGTCAGCGCGTCGGTGTTCCCGCCGTCGTCGACCACGCGCAGCGTGACGTCGAACGTTCCGGCCTTCGGGTAGACGCGGAGTGCGGCCGCGCCGGTGGCGTCGTCTGCGCCGTCGGCGTCGAAGTCCCAGCCGTAGGAGACGATCTCCCCGTCGAAGTCGACGGACAGCGAGGCGTCGAAGGCGACCGGGACGCCGACCTCGGGCGTCTCCGGAGAGAACGAGAAGTCGGCCACCGGCGGCTGAATGCTCGTCTCGACGGTTGGCGCGACGACGGCGGACTCCGTCTGCGGAGGCTCCGTCGTGGGCTCTACCTCGATCGCTTCGCCGTCCACGGAGATCGTCCGGGTCAGTGTGTCCTGATTGCCGGCGTCGTCGGTGACGGTCAGGCTCGCGTCGAAGGATCCAGGGGCCGCGTACGTCCAGGTTGCGATCGCGTCGGTCGCGTCGGTCGCGCCGTCTCCGTCGAAGTCCCAGGCGTAGGTGTCGATCGCGCCGTCGAAGTCGAAGGAGAGAGAGCCGTCGAACGTCACCGGCACCCCGGCGGCCGCTTCTGCGGGCGAGATGGTGAAGTCGGCCGTCGGGGGCTGGAATGTAATGATCGTTTCGCGCGGGCGAATGTACCCGCCGAATGCGAGCGAGACTTCGGCGTCGGCGGCCACGTCGACCGCGATCTCCTCCGGCGTCGTCGGCTCGAACCGGGCCGGCAGAGTTGCCGGATCGAGGGAGGCGACGTACCGCCCGGGGGCGAGATTCATCCACGCGAAGCGCCCGAGCGCGTCGGAGCGTGCGGTGCGGAGCGCTCCTTCCTCCGCCTCGAGACGGACGAGAACGTCGGCGAAGCCGTCCTCCTGGGCGCCGCGAACGCGGTCTTGATCGACGTCGTCGAAGACGACACCCTCGACGACGAGCACGGGACGCAGCGGAATCTCGATCTGCGTTGTCTCTCCAGGCTCGACGACGACCTGGATGGCGTCCGGCGCCGCGGCGTTCGGCGGGAGTCCGTCGACGGCCAGCGGGTACGTTCCCGGCGCGAGGGGCGGGAAGCGGAACAGCCCGGCTTCGTTCGTCGAGACCTCGGTGCCGTTGATGGCGAGCGTGCCGCCCTCGACCGGCCGATCGGCGGGGCCGTACGCGCCATCCCCGTCGACGTCGACTAACAGGTGACCTTCGATTCGCCCCTTGGTGACGA
>Ga0272441_10009168_pt1 | contig 15384 bp, 15 predicted proteins | sample SSMProp6N_FD_193582 | JGI IMG/M metagenome (GOLD analysis project Ga0272441, IMG submission 193582) | Marine sediment archaeal communities from Little Sippewissett salt marsh, Falmouth, MA, United States - SSM-Prop-6N | ecosystem: Environmental > Aquatic > Marine > Wetlands > Sediment ... | reverse complement strand
CCTCAAGGATCGCCTCCAGCGCCTCGCGGCCGACTTCTCGAACTATCAGAAACGGACGCAGCGGCGCCTGGAGGAGGAGAAACGCGAGGCCGTCCGCGCGTTTCTCCGCGACCTGTTGCCCGTCATCGACAACTTCGAACGGGCCCTCGCCTCCGCAGGCGAGGGCGGCGACCCGGAGGCGTTCCACCAAGGCGTCCGGATGGTCCACGACCAGTTGCTCGCGGCCCTGGCCCGCCACGGCGTGGAGCCGATCGACGCCGCCGGACGCCGCTTCGACCCCGAGCATCACGAGGCCGTCGCCCACGTGCCGAGCGAGGAGCATCCGTCCGGCCACGTCATCGACGAGGTCCAGCGCGGGTACCGCCACGGCGACCGGATGCTGCGGCCGAGCCGGGTGGCCGTCTCCCGCGGCCCGGCCGAGCCCGAGGAGGCCGACGAGCAGGCCGACCACCAACCTCCCGACAATGAGACCAGCCGCGACCGTGAGGGAGCGGAGTAGGCGAAAGGACCGTCATGCCGACGTACGAGTACGAGTGTGAAGCCTGCGGACATACGTTCGAGAAGTTCCAGTCCATCAAGGCCAGGCCGCTGAAGACTTGTCCCTCCTGCGGCAAGCGGAAGGTCCGACGCCTCCTGGGCACCGGCGGGGCCGTCATCTTCAAGGGCTCCGGCTTCTACGCCACCGATTACCGGAGTTCCTCCTACCATCGCGATGCCAAAAAGGCGAAGAGTGATGGCGAAGGTGGGAGCGGGTCCAAGGGCGGCAAGGGGAGCGGCGGGGCCTGCACGAAAGACGCCTCCGCCTCCTGCGGCGGGTGCAGGAAGCAGAGCGGCACCTGCCCCAATGAGTAGCGGAGAAGATTCCTGGAACCTTTTCAGGAATGGAGCCGTTTCGATGACCCCCGGCACAGACCAGCGCTGCCGATACTGCGGACGGACGCTCGACGCGGAGGACCCCGCGCACCGCCGCCACTGGCCGTTCTGCTGCGAGCGGTGCCGCATGGCCGAACTCGGGCACTGGTTCGAGCAGCGGTACGTCATCAGCCGGCGCGCCGACCAGGTGGCGGACGACGCGGCCTGCGCTCCCGCCCCGCGTCCGGGGCCGGGCGGCTCGGCGCCGCTGTCCGGCGGCGACGCCCCGGCCGATGGGCCGAGGGATAATAACACTTGACACCCCGCCGATGGCGGCGGAATATGGGCGCTCAAGCGGACTCGCCCTTCGGGGGGCTTTACCCTGCCGCGGGGCTCTTCTCAGCGCCGAAATAAGGAGAACCCCCATGTCCGAGGAAGGTACGGAGGTTCAGCGCATTGACTGGCGGCGGTGCTTTCAGTTCCTGGAGATCCTCCGGTCGTTTCGGATGGCGGTCCATCCGGCGAACCTGATCCTGTGCTTCCTGGGTCTGGCCGCCTCGTTCTGGCTGGCCGTCGTGATCGACCAACTGCCCGCCCCCGTCGGCCACACCGAGACGCAGGTGTACGGGGCGAGTTTCTTCGAGCACACCTTCCGCATCGCCACCACCACCCTGTGGGGCGACTGGGCCCTGCCGTACGTCGGCGACAGCACGTGGGACGACTTCCTGGCGTTCATGATGACGCCGGTCACGGCCGTCCGCGAACTGATCATGCTGGCCATCGCCTACTGGGACCGGACCCCCTGGTTCGCCCTGATCAACACGGTGGTCATGCTCGGCATCTGGGCGATGATCGGCGGGGCGGTGACCCGCATGGCCGCCGTCCGCGTGGCACGCGAGGAAAGCGTCTCGATGAAACAGGCCCTCGGCTTCGCCTGCCGCAAGTGGCCGAGCACCGTCACGAGCCCGCTCATCCCGTTCGGCGTGCTGGTGTTCCTGGCGGTGCTGATGGGGCTGTTCACGGGCGTGCCGCTCATGATCCCGTACCTGGGTGAGTGGGCGGTGGGCCTGCTGCTCTTCCTGCCGCTGTTGATGGGCGTGGTGCTCGCGCTCATCTTCGTGGGCGGGGCGTTCAGCGTGGGGCTCCAGTGGCCGACCATCGCCGCCGAGGGGTCCGACTCGTTCGACGCCATCAGCCGGAGCATCTCGTACATCTCGAGCCGCCCGTGGAAATACCTCTTCTCCACGGTGTTCAGCATCCTCTACGGGTGCGCGACGTTCATCCTGGTGAAGTTCGTGGCGTTCCTGACGCTTCGGATCACGCACGAGTCGATCGCGACGTTCTCGTGGGGCGAGGGCGAGACGACCGACAAGATCGCCCGTCTGTGGGAGGTGCCCACGCTCGCCACTCCCTGGCCGCAGCCCGGCTTCGAGCAGTGCTGGTCGGAGTCGACGGCCATGTACGTGTTCGTCTTCTGGGTGTGGGTGGTGCTGGCGGTGATGATGGCGTTCCTGGTGAGTTTCTTCTTCTGCTCGCAGACGGTCATCTACTTCCTGATGCGCCGCAGCGTGGACGCCACCGACATCGAAGAGGTGTACATGGAAGAGTCGGACGAAGAGGAACTGCCCGTCGAAGGGCTCGGCGAGGCTCCGGCCGAGACGCCGCCGGCCGAAGGCGACGCCGCCGAGACGGCCGAACCCGAAGCCGAGTCCGACGAGGGCGGCGGCGAAGAGGAAGGCGAATCGGAAGAGGCGTAGCATCGCCTGCATGACATCGCAGCAACGCCACATGCCGCGCGGCGGCCTTCCCAGGCCGCCGCGCTTCATTTGGCGGGTTGAGCCGCCGACGGTACGTCGGCGGTCTCCCGGCCGGGCAAGACCGGCCGGGCCACACAAGGCGTCGACCTTCGGTGGACGGCCGGGCGGGGGGCGACACGCCAATAAGAAAGCGCGGTGGGCCGGGAGACCCACCGCGCGGAAGTGTTGCACATCACACGTCTCGAATCATCTCACACCCGCTCGAACGGCTCGTACAGCCGCCGGTACTCGTCCTGGGCGAAGCGGTCGGTCATCGCCGCGATGTAGTCCGTGATGACTTGCTCCAGTCCCTCGGCCTCGGCCCGGTCGCCGTGTTCGGGCGGCAGCATGTCCGGGTCGGCCCGGTACGCCTCGAAGATGCGCACGAGGAGCCGCTTGGCCTTGGTGGTCATCCGGACGACGCGGTAGTGGCGGTAGACGCGGCGCATGAGGAAGTCTTCAAGCCCCCGGACCTTCTCCTGGAGATCGTCGGCGATGCGGACGAGCCGCCCCGGCGCCCGGCGGACGTCGTCGAGGGACTCGACGCCCGCCTCGCGGATGGCCCGCTCGCTCGTCTCGATGGCGCTGCTCGCCATGAGTTGGATCAGGAGTTTCGCGGTCCGGCGGATCCGCTGGTCCGGCGAGAGCGATTCCAGCGACGAGGCGAAGTCCTCCGCCGCCTGGCGGAAGATCGCCAGGTCCTTCAAGTCCGCTGGCGAGATGATGCCCATCGCCAGGGCGTCGTCCAGATCGTGGCTGTCGTAGGCGATGGAATCGGCGACGTCGACGGCCTGGCCCTCCAGCGGCGGCCAGCCGTCCTCGAACCCCTCGGCGGTGGACTGGTCGTACGGGGTGGCGTGTTTGGCGATGCACTCGCGGACCTCGTACGTCAGGTTCAGCCCGCGGAACTGCGGGTACGGGTGCTCCAGGATATCGATGATCCGGACGCCGTGGCGGTTGTGCTCGAAGCCGCCGTGGCCGGCCATGAGGTCGTGGAGCGTTTCCTCGCCGGCGTGGCCGAACGGCGTGTGGCCGAGGTCGTGGGCCAGGGCGACCGTTTCGGTCAGGTCCTCGTTCAGGTTGAGCGCCCGGGCCAGCGTCCGCGCAATCTGGGCCACCTCCAGCGTGTGCGTGAGACGGGTGCGGAAATAGTCCCCCTCGTGCGTCAGGAAGACCTGCGTCTTGTATTCCAGGCGGCGGAACGCGGTCGAATGGACGATGCGGTCCCGGTCCCGCTGGTAGGCGGTGCGGTACTCGTGCTCGGGTTCGCCGTGCCGCCGGCCGCGGGACGCGGCGCTCTTGGCGGCATAGGGGGCAAGTTCGCGGCGTTCGCGGGCCTCCACGTCCTGGCGGGTCAGCATGAAGAGTCGTCCTCGCCCAGCGCCTCGACGATGCGGTCGTACGTATCCTGGAGCGACTGCGGGATGACCTTCGTTTCGCCGAGCACCGGCATGAAGTTCGTGTCCCCACTCCAGCGGGGCACGATGTGCAGGTGCAGGTGCCCGGGCAGGCCGGCGCCGGCGGCCCGGCCGAAGTTCAGCCCCACGTTGAACCCGTCCGGGCGGAACAGACGCTTGAAGGCGGCCAGGACCTCCCGCGTGACGGTCATCAGGGCGAGCATCTCCTCGTCCGTCAGTTCGTCCATGCCGCCCTTGTGGGCCTCCGGCACGACGAGCGTGTGCCCGTTGTTGTACGGGAAGCGGTTGAGGACGGCGAAGATGGGCGGCCGGCGCACCAGGACGAGGGCCTCGCGGTCGTCGTCTGAGTCCCGGGCGGCGCACAGAAAACACCCGCCCGACGGGCCGTCATCGTCCATGCCGTCGATGTACGCCATTCGCCAGGGAGCCCAGAGGCGGTCCATAGGGGCCTTTCGCTCAGGGTGCGCGGCGGCCGGTTCTCGATTTCCCGCGCGGTGGGTCTCCCGACCCACCGTGCTGCTTCCGCCCGCCCGGCCGTCGACGTTCGATCGACGCGAGTGCACGGGTGTACCCGCGCGCCAACGACCGCCGACGTGCCGTCGGCGGCTCAACGTGCCTCAGTGCCCGCAGGTGGCGCAGGAACCGGACGAGCACGTCGCGCAGGAGGTCGTGCCGCCGCGGCCCTTGCCCGGCTCGCCGCCCGCCGTTGCGAACGTCGAGAACTTCTTGTGGACGTTGCGGCTGTCGCAGTCGGGGCACGTGGGCGGCTTGCGGACGGACGACGAGCGGAACAGTTTCTCGAATTCCTTGCCGCAGTCGTCGCAGGCGAACTCGTATATCGGCATCGTGCGATCCTCGTAGCGCTTGTTTCGGCGTGGCTCCCTCTCCTGCCAGGGGAGAGGGAACTCATCCCACACGTATTCTATGACGGGGCCCCGCGCGGCTCAAGCGGGAAGATGGCGCCGGCCACCCGCGACCTCACGCCGGCGTGATCACGCCGTCAGGGTCCCACAGGTCCTCCCACGACTGGCCGTCCTTCCAGAGGAACACCTGGCCCTTGATAAGCCGGCAGTGGCGGTCGATGCCGGCGATGGCGTCCATCTCCTCGTCCGTCAGGGGCTCGGTGACCGTGCACCGCAGGTTCGAGAGGTACTCGTTGCGGTGGATGGAGAACGGGATCGGCACCTGCCCCCGCTGGACCGCCCACTTCACGCACACCACGGCCGGATGGACGCCCAGCCGCTCGGCGATCCGGACGATGACCGGGTCCTCAATGTCGACCGTGTCGGCCTCGGTCTTGTCGCGGTCAGGCCGCGTGGGCGAGCCGATGGGGCAGAAGCCGATCGGCACGATGCCCGCCTCCCGCACACGGCGGAAGAACGCCGGCTGCTGGAAGTGCGGGTGCACTTCCATCTCGTTGCAGGCGGGGCGGATGCGGGCGTCGCGGAGCACCAAGTCCAGTTTCGGGATCGTCATGTTGCTCGTCCCGATGTGCCGCACCAGGCCCCGGTCCACGAGGTCCTCCATTTGCCGCCACGTCGTCATGAACTCCTCGTGGATGTACGGGCGGGCGTCCGGGGCCCGGGCCGTCACGTCGCACCCGGGCGGGTGGTGGTTCGGCAGCGGCCAGTGCACCAGGTACAGGTCCAGGTACTCGAGGCCGAGGTCCGCGAGCGACTGCTCGCACGCCGGCCGGACCTCGCCCTCGCCGTGCTTGTCGTTCCAGAGTTTGGAGGTGATCCAGAGGTCCTCGCGCCGGATCTCGCCCGCATCGAGGATCGTGCCCAGCGACCCGCCGATTTCCTTCTCGTTGCCGTAGATCGAGGCGCAGTCGAAGTGCCGGTACCCGACGGCGGCGGCGCCGCGGACGGCCTCGGCGATGGCCTCGGCGCCGAAGCGGTCGGAGCCGAACGTGCCGAGGCCGATGGCGGGCATCTCCGCTCCCGTATGGAGGGTGCGCTTGGGCACCCGGGTCGGGTCGACGCCGTCGTCGGCGATGCGGAAGGGGGTGGAGTGGTTTTCAGCCATGGGATTCCCTTTCGCCGGTGCGTGCATGGGGGCCGGGAACGCGGCCCGGCGGGCGTCCGAAGGCGCCGGCCGGCTACTCGCCCGCCCGCTGAAAGAGTTCCACGTCGCCGACGACGTTGAGGCCGGCCTCCTGGAGCCGTTGGGCGGCGGCGTCGGCGTCTGCGAAGCGGAAGACCAGGACCGCACGATCCTCCGTTCGGAAGGCGAACGCGTACATGTACTCCACGTCCAGGTGCTGCCGTTCGATGGCCTGGAGCACCTCGGCCAGGCCGCCCGGACGGTCGGCCACCTCGATGGCGACGACGTCGGTCACCGTCACGGTGTAGCCGGCGGCGGTGAGGGCGTCGCGCGCTTCCTCCCACTCGCGCAGCACGAGGCGAAGGATGCCGAACTCGCGCGTGTCGGCCAGCGACAGGGTGAGGATGTTCAGCCCCGCCTCGGCCAGCGTCTGGCACGGGGCCGACAGCCGGCCCGCCCGGTTCTCCAGGAACACCGAAAGTTGCTTGATCTTCATGCGTACCCTTTCGCCCGGTCAGGCGTCGGCGTCGCGGCGATCGTCCACGCGGCGGGCCTTGCCCTCGCTGCGCGGGATGCTGTTCGGCTCGACCAGGCGGACGTGCACCCGCAGGCCGAGCGTGTTCATCATGACGTGGGCGATGCGGCTCTGCAACTGTTCCAGCCCGCGGACGGTGTCGGAGAAGACCTCGGAGGTGACCTCGACCTGGATTTCCATCTGGTCGAGCCCCGCCTCCCGCGTCAGGACGATGCGGTAGTGCGGCAGGGTGCCCTCGACGGCCAGCAGGGCCGCCTCCACCTGCGACGGGAACACGTTCACGCCGCGCACGATCAGCATGTCGTCGGTCCGGCGGGCGATGCGGCGGATGCGGCGGAGCGTCCGCCCGCACGGGCACGGCTCCGGCATGAAGGAGGTGATGTCGCGGGTCCGGTACCGGATCATCGGCATCGCCTGCTTCGAGAGGGTTGTAAGGACGAGTTCGCCTTCCTCGCCCTCGGCCGCCGGCTCGCCCGTTTCGGGGTTGACGATCTCCGGCAGGAAGTGATCCTCGAACAGGTGCAGCCCGTCCTGGGCCGAACACTCGCTGCCGACGCCGGGGCCGGTGATCTCCGAGAGGCCGTAGATGTCGTACGCCTTGATCGCCGCCGCCTCTTCCACGTGTCGGCGGACGGGTTCCGACCAGGGCTCCGCCCCGAAGACGCCCACCCTGAGGGGCAGGGCCCGCAGGTCCATGCCCAAAGCCTCGGCCCGGTCCACGAGGTGCAGGAAGTACGACGGCGTGCAGCAGATGCCCGTGACGCCGAAGTCCTTCAGGACCATGATCTGGCGGTCCGTCTGGCCGCCCGAAATCGGAATGACCGTGGCACCGAGGGCCTCGGCTCCGTAGTGGGCCCCCAGGCCGCCCGTGAACAGGCCGTACCCGTAGGCGTTCTGGATGACGTCGCCCCCGTGCAGGCCGCAGGCGGCGAGCGTCCGGCACATGACGGAGGTCCAGACGGCCAGGTCCTGGCGCGTGTACGCCACGACGATCGGTTTGCCGGTGGTGCCGCTCGAGGCGTGCAGGCGGACCACGTCCGCCATCGGGCTGGCGAACAGGCCGAACGGGTACGTGTCGCGCAGGTCCGTCTTGGTGGTGAACGGGAGGCGGGGGAGGTCGTCCAGGGACCGGACGTCGTCGGGCGTCAGGCCGCGCTCCTCCATTCGCCGGCGGAAGAGGTCCTGGTGTGCGTGGGCCCGCGCCACGGCCTTTCGGAGGCGCTCGAGTTGCAGGTCGTGCAGCACGCCGGCGGGCAGATAGTCCGGCGCGCCGGTCGCTTCGGTGCCGGTCGGCGCATCGCGGGACGGCTCGGTCATCGGGTCAGGATCCTTCCGTTGCGGTCGTCCTGTGGCGGTCAGGTGTTTTCGGTCTGTGTGGCAGCGCGGCGGGTCTCCGCACCCGCCGCGTCCGGGGCTCCGCAGGGCTTGGCGCGGTGGTTACGGAGAACCACCGCGCCGTCGCGCGGGGTCACACGGTGCCCGCCTCCCGGCCGAGGCGGAACGCTTGTTCGTTCTCGCGGTGATGGCGGGGCCGCAGGTTCGCTCGGATGGCCTCGAGCCAGTGGGCCTCGTCCAGGTCCAGACACGCGCTCAGGACGCCGAGCAGGGCCACGTTCAGCGTCCGCCGATGGGGCAGGGCGTCGGCGTCGACGCGGCCGGGCAGGATGAGCGTGCCCGCCTCGGCCAGCCGCCAGCGGAAGACGTCCAGTTGGTCCTCGGCCAGGACGAGGAGGACGTCGGCCTCGCCGTCGGGCACCATGGGGCTGGCGACCTCGGGGCCGAAACGGACGTCGCTGGAGACCGCCCCGCCGCGCTGGCTCATGCCGTGCAGTTCGCTCTTCTTGACGTCGTGGCCGGCGCGGAAGGCGGCCTCGGCCAGGATGTCGGACGCCTTGATAACGCCCTGGCCGCCCAGGCCGGCGATGACGACGTTCGTGACGGTGTCGGCGGGCATCGGGGTCATCCTTCCGTCTCGCGCTGGAGGTGGCGGCGTTTCTTCGCCGCGAGCAGACACGGCCGGCGCGCGATGAGGACGGTCGGCTCCGACCCGGCCAGCGCCTCGGCCAGCAGCGCCTCCAGCCGGTCCTGCTCCGTCCGCGGGTCCACCACGTGGACGTTCGGCACGCCGAGCGCCCGGGCCAGGTCCTCGAAGACGATCTGCCCCGTCGGCCGGTGGTCCAGGGTCCGGCCGGTGCCGGGATGTTCCTGGAGACCCGTCATCGCCGTCGTCCCGTTGTCGAGGATGAGCACGACGTGGCCGGTGGGCGGCGGGTTGTACATCATCTCCACGAGGCCCGTGATGCCGCTGTGGACGAACGTGGAATCGCCGATGATGCTGACGACGCGGCGGGCCTCGGCCTCCGGCAGCGCGTGCCTCAGGCCCAGCCCCATGCCGATGGCGGCGCCCATGCACACGAGGGAGTCCATCGCCTCGTACGGTGGGAGGACGCCGAGAGAGTAGCAGCCGATGTCGCCGGGCACGATGAGATCCATCTTCCGCAGGACCTCGAAGACGCTGCGGTGCGGGCACCCGGGGCAGAGGGCGGGGGCCTTGCCAGCCGGATGGGCCGGCCGCGCGTCCGCCTCGCCCGCCAGCATCCGGCGGACCCGGCCGACCGTCAGTTCGCCCAGGCGGTACGCCTCGGGTTTGCCCTCGACGGCGATGCCGGCGGTGCGGCAGGCCTCCACGAGGTACGGGTCGCCTTCCTCCACGACGACGCACCGCTCCACGCCGTCCGCGAAGGTGCGGATGGCCTCCAGCGGCAGGGGGTACGTGAGGCCGAGTTTCAGGAACGTGGCCTCCGGCGCCGCCTCCCGCGCGTGCTGGTACGCCACGCCGGAGGTCACGATGCCGAGGGCCGGGTCGCCGTCCACGCGGCGGTGGAGGGGAGCCGTTTCGCCCCAGGCGGCGATGTCGGCGAGTTTCTTCCGCAGCCGGCCGTGGGCGGGCCGGGCGCCGGCCGGGATCATCGTCCGCTCCCGCCGGCGGTGCTCGAAGTGCGTGGGGGGCGCGGGCTCGGCCTCGCGCGGACGCACGACGGTCCGGCTGTGGCAGAGACGCGTCGTCATCCGCACCAGGACCGGGGTGCCCCAGCGTTCGGAGAGGCGGGCGGCCTCGCGGACGAAGTCGTACGCCTCCTGCGAGTCCGCCGGTTCCAGCATCGGCACGCCCGCCGCGAGGGCGTACCGCCGATTGTCCTGCTCGTTCTGGCTGGACGCCATGCCGGGGTCGTCGGCCGAGACCACGATCAGGGCGCCCACCGTTCCCGTGTAGGCCACGGTGAAGAAGGGGTCGGCGGCCACGTTCAGGCCGACGTGTTTCATGGTGGCCATGGCGCGGCCGGCGGCCCAGGCGGCGCCGATGGCGACTTCCAGGGCCACCTTTTCATTCGGCGCCCACTGGGCCCGGCCGCCGATGGCCGACAGGTGTTCCAGAATCTCGGTCGACGGTGTGCCGGGATAGCCCGTACCGAGGGCGACGCCCGCGTGCAGGGCCCCGAGGGCGACCGCCTCGTTCCCGCTCAGGAGCAGGCGGTCGGCCGCAGTGGTGACGTCAGGCATGGATTCAACGTCCGATACGGTCGCGGAACGCCTTGCGGCGTCCCTGTGCAGCCCCCTTGTAACCCGAAAAGAGACGCATTATACGCACCGCCGCCCCGTGCCGCAAGGATGGTCGGCGCACGAGGACTGGCTTGACGGGACACCTGAGGCGGTGCAAAATAGTAATGAGGGCAGGGCGGAAGGTTCGAGTCTATCTGTGGGGGGTGCCCGAGCCCTGACGGCACGTCGCTTGTGAAGACCCTTCCGTAGGAGCGCGGCCCGGCATGTGGGAGCAGCACAAACGGTTGATCGTTCTCGGCGCCGTCGCGGGGGTGTTGGCCCTCGTGGTGATCTTCGTCCAGATGGGCGGTACGACGGGGGCGGTGATCGAGACGGCCCGCTCGGCCGAGGACGTTGAAACGCGTCTGGAGGCCATCGACGAACTCGGCCGCACCGGGTCGAAGGCCGCCTACGAGGCCCTGGCGTCGCTGGCCGGGGACACCCATCCGGCGGTGGCTGTCGAGGCCGTCCAGGCCTTGGGCGCGCGGCAGGACCCGCGTAACGTGCCGGTGCTGGTGAAGGTCGTGTCCGAGGACGAGCGTCCTCGGGTCCGCGAGGCGGGTGTCGTGGCCCTGGGGCGCCTGGGCATGCGGACCGACCCGGCGGTGCTGGCCCGGGCCGTGACCGACGACCCCTCGCCGCGCGTCCGCGCCACCGCCGCCAAGTGGCTCGGCATGCTCCGGTACTGGCAGGGCATGCCGTCGCTTATCCAGGGGCTGCGGGACCCGTCGGTGCGGGTTCGCCAGAGCGCCTACACCGCCATCCGCCGCATGTGGGAACGCGACTTCCTGTACCGCGCCGACGATCCTCCCGAGAAGCGCGAACCGCGCGTACGGCTGATCGAGATGTCCTGGGAGGATTACAAGGGCTCCGAGCATTACGACGCCTTCAAATGGCCGGAGGAGAAGCAGCCATGATCCGCGGCAAAGCAGGCGGCTTTACGTTGGCCGAGTTGCTGATTGTGATCGCCATCGTGGCGCTGTTGGCCGCCCTGTTGTATCCGGCGGCGTACCGGGCGCTGGAGACGCGGACCCTGCTCGGCTGCACGCAGCGGTTGCACTACATCTGGCAGGCGTGGAACGTCCGGGCCTCGGAGGCGCGGGTCCGGTCGACGCAGATCGCGCCCCTCCAGGTCTCCTATTGGAAACAGCAACTCCGCCCGTACCTGGACGAGAAGTCGGACCAGTTGATGTGCCCCGTGGCGAGCCTGTCGGGCGGCACGCCCACCGGGTGGGACGGCGTGGACCCGTGGGAGCGCGCCCGCCAGCAGGTGGCCGACGGCGGAAGCTCGGGCGCCGGACGGACCGGCAGTTTCATCTCCGAGGAGGACATCGTCGAGCGGCCCAGCACCGAGAACCTCAAGGTCGAGGTCTGGCTCCGGCCCGGGTCCGATTTTCGCGGCGTCAAGGAGAACAACCTCATCTACATCATGGACTGCGAGGAGGGCCAGTGGGCCCGAAAGGAAAACGTCACCCAGGACGGGTACGACCTCGTCTTCGAGGATTCCTGGAACACCACCTGGAACGACCTCCGCGTGCGGTTTTCCGAAGCGGACGACGGCAGCTTGACCATCACGTACCTGGAGGAGCACACGGGCGGCAACTGCTATAATCTCGTCGATATTACCACGGGCGAGACCCTCATCTGCGGCATGGGCGACGGCAACGCGCATCACGGTTGGGCCAAGGCCTCCTACGGCACCAGCGTGACCCTCGAGGCCGAGAACGTCGACCAGCCCGAGGTGGCCGACGACGAGGTGGGCGAGTTCACCACCGGCCCCGCAGGCTCGGCCGGCAGCGGCAGCGGCACCGGGGCCGCGCTGCGGGGCACCTACGGCATGAATTCCATCGCGAACTTCCGCGAGGGCATCGAGGGGCACGTCATCCTCTGCCTCGATTACAAGAAGTCCGTTGCCCGCGGACCCACCGACAGCCTGCCCGACTGGTGGCACAAGGACGGCTGGCAGACCGAACAGGGCATCCCGGTCTTCGCCCGCCACTTCGGCAAGATCAACGTGCTGTTCACCGATGGCAGCGTCGAGTTGATGGACCCGTGGGACATCGATCCGTCCGGCCCGGTGTCGGTGAACCGCTGGTGGGATCCGCTGGCCGACCCCGAGTAACCGTCTTTTTCCTGCGCGGTCGGTCTGCGTACGCCCCACGGCGCGTTATGGTCACTTTCGAAACGGCGGGTGCCACTGGTCCCGGCGCGCCGGGATCCGCCAGTGTTCACCGGACCTCGAGGCGCACTGGCGGGCAAGCCGCCAGTGACACCCGGGGCCAACGAACGCCGACGTGCCGTCGGCGGCTCAACGCGATCTTCCCGCGCGGCGGGTCTCCGCACCCGCCGCGTGTCTTTCCTCGCCCACCCCGCCGTCGACGGCTGTTCGAATGACCGCCGACGTGCCGTCGGCGGCTCAACGGGGTGCGGAGCGCCGCGGCGTGGTGGCCCCACTCCCCCGCCGCTTTTCTCCTGTCATCCGGCCGCGCCGGCGGTACAATTGCACCCATGCCGTGGGTGCCACTGGCTGCTTGTCAGCCGGTGTTCTCTGAACCTCAGGGCGCACTGGCGGGCAAGCCGCCAGTATGGCACCCGGTGTTGCAGAACGCGCGACCTTCCTGAAGGAGACGTCCATGTCTGGTTCCCGCCGCTCGTTTCTCCGTCAACTCACGGGAGGCGCCGTCCTGGCCGTCGCCGGCTGCGCCGCCCAGCGGGCCGGCCCGTCGGCTCGGCGAAAGCCGAACATCGTCTACATCATGTCGGACGAACTCGGCTACTACGAACTCTCGTGCATGGGGCATCCGCACTTCGCGACGCCGCACGTCGACCGCATGGCCGAGGAGGGCGTCCGATTCACCCAGGCCCTGGCGGGCTCCAGCGTCTGCGCCCCCACGCGGTGCTGTCTCATGACCGGCAAGCACGCGGGGCACACGTCCGTCCGCAAGAACGACGGGGGAACGCCCCTGCGCGAGGGCGAGGAGACCGTCGCCTCCGTCCTGAAGCGAGAAGGTTACGCCACCGGCGGCTTCGGCAAATGGGGCTGCGGCGGCCGCGGGTCCACCGGCGTCCCCGAGTCGCACGGCTTCGACGTCTTCTTCGGCTACTACGACCAGGTCCACGCCCACACGTACTACCCGCCGTACCTCGTCCGCAACAGCGAGGAGGTGCCGCTGGAGGGGAACCACGGCCGCTCCGACGGCCAGACGTATTCCCATTACGCCATCATGGCCGAGGCCCTGACGTTCATCCGGGCCAACAAGGACCGGCCGTTCTTCTGTTACCTGCCGATCACCCCGCCGCACGGCATCCACGACATCCCGGACGACGACCCCGCGTGGGCCCCGTATCAGGACAAGCCGTGGCCCGAAGCCGCCTGCCGCTACGCCGCCATGGTCCACATGGTGGACCGGAATGTGGGCGAGGTGCTCGGGTTGCTCAAGGAACTCGGCCTGGAGGAGGACACCATCGTCTTCTTCTGCGGCGACAACGGGGGCATGGACTACTTCCGCGACAAGGACCATCCCCGCGGGTTCCACGGGCCGAACGTGAACCCGAAGACGGGCGTGACGTTCCGCGGCCAGAAGGGAAACCTGTACGAAGGGGGCCTCCGGATCCCGATGATCGTCCGCTGGCCCGGCCGCATCCGTCCCGGACGGGTGAGCGATTTCTTGTGGTACTTCCCGGACGTCCTGCCGACGGTGGCGGAACTCGCCGGCGCGAAGGTCCCGGACGACATCGATGGCCTCTCCATCGTGCCGGAACTGCTGGGCGAGGAGGCCGCCGGCCGCAAGCAGGCGTCCCACCCCTACCTCTATTGGGAACTCAGCGGCTGGACCGCCGTCCGGATGGGCGACTGGAAGGCCGTCCGTCCCCGCCGCGGCCGCGGCAAGAACGCCCCCGAGCCGGCCTGGGAACTCTACGACCTGGCGACCGACATCGAGGAGAAGGAGAACCTCGCCGAGAAGCATTCGGACGTGCTGGCGAAGATGACGGCCATCGCCGAGCAGGCCCACGAGGACGCCCGCGAGGGCACGTTCCACAACCGGGCCATCCACGAGCGCGACCGGAAGGCGAAGTTCGGTTTCGATAAGCAGACGGCCGCCGAGCCGGTCCTGCCCACCGACGGCCTCATCTCGCGCAAAGAGTATAAACTCGTCCGGGCGAGCAGCGAGTCGCGCGCGAACCGTAAACTGGCCCTGTGTGCCTTCGACGCCGACCCCGGCACGTGGTGGCACACGAAGTTCGCGGGCCAGGCCGAAACGCCCCCGCACGACCTCGTCATCGACCTCGGCAAGACCCGCACCGTGCGCGGCTTCCGGTACCTGGCCCGTCAGGACGGTGGTTGGAACGGGGCCGTCAAGGACTGCGAATTCTACGTCGGCGATTCCCCGGACGCCTTCGGCAAGCCCGCCGTCAAGACGACCCTCAAGAAATCGAAGGAACCCCAGGAGGTGACGTGCGAGCCCGCCGAGGGCCGGTACGTGAGGCTCGTGGCCCTCTCGGAAGTGAACGGCGGGCCGTGGGCGAGTGTCTGTGAACTCGGCATCCTGGGCGAGTAGGACGACCACGCGCCCTCGTGCGCGGCGGGGCTGGCGGCCTGCCACGGCTCTTCACCGGCCCGCCCAGCCGCTGACCGCAGGTCGGCGCGAGCCTGTGTCTTGCCCGGCCGGGAGACCGCCGACGCACCGTTGTCGGCTCAACACCGCGTTTGTGCGCGGCGGGCCTCCCGGCCCGCCGCGCCCGGACCCTTCGTGCGCGGTGGCCCGGGAGGACCACCGCGCGGGACGTGGCGGTGTTACGCCTGCTCCTCTTTCGCCCGCTTCGCCCGCTCGATGAGTTCCACGAGGGTGGCGGCCTTGTCCTGCCTCGGCTGCCGGATGCGGGCGATCTCTTCTTCACTGAAGTGCGACCGCACGAACGCGACCACGTCGAACGTTTCCCACCAGCAGTCGAAGATCCGCGAGCACGGCAGGTCCCGGCCGGGGGCCCGGCAGTACGAGAACGGGACCGGGTGCCCGAGCATCGGACATCGGCGGTTGCGACTGTCGTGGGCGTCGATGGGTTCGGGCATGGCACTGCTCCTGTTTGTGTGGCCCGGCCGGTCTTGTCCGGCCGGGCGACTTGCCATAGAACCCTC
>Ga0272441_10009167_pt1 | contig 15385 bp, 17 predicted proteins | sample SSMProp6N_FD_193582 | JGI IMG/M metagenome (GOLD analysis project Ga0272441, IMG submission 193582) | Marine sediment archaeal communities from Little Sippewissett salt marsh, Falmouth, MA, United States - SSM-Prop-6N | ecosystem: Environmental > Aquatic > Marine > Wetlands > Sediment ... | reverse complement strand
CGGTCGTTTTCAAGATCTGGTGTTCTGAGGGGATGTTTCCTCTGGCCCGCGCACTGAAGGAACCGGGGGGCGAGGACGAGGAGCGTCGGCTCTTCTACGTCGCCACGACCCGGGCGAAGGACCAGCTCTATTTCTGCCATCCCCTGGTGGGCCGCACCCGGGGCGTCTGGAGCGCGGATGCCGTTCCGTCGCGCTTCATCGCCGAGCTGGCCCCCTCCGACCTCGAACCGGAAGAGCTCCCCTTCGATCAGTGGCTGATCCGCTGAACGAGTCTCCTGCCGTATCAATCTTTCTTTCGCCTGCAAAAGCTCACATACCTTGAAACAGAAATTCACTGATTCCCACCGGCCTGTTTCTCGATTCAAGGTGTCCGGTTAAAAGGGGGCCTGGTCCAATGATGCGTCTAAGAAGGGCCCTGGGCTACGGCTTGAGTCTGGGAGCTGGTATTGATATGATTTATGTGTCTGTCACATAGTGAGCGGCTTTTGTTGGAGAGCCTGCCGGGGTTGTGGATGCGGCAGCCTGCGAAACCAGTGAGGCTGCTGTTGCCGGGTTAACGAAAGACCTTGCTGCGATGCGGCAGGTGTGATACTGAGCGTTGCCGGCAGGTGGGTAGCCATGCGGTGCTCGATTGCCGGAGACGTGACGAAAGGAGTTAAGCGAATGAACTTCAAGAAGAGTAAGAATGATTTGGTTTGTGTGAGTGCGGTGAGAACGCCCTTTGGACGCTTTGGCGGATCTCTGAGGGACGTTGATATCTATGACTTGGGCGCGGTTGCCATGAAAAATAGCATGAGGAGAATAGGCCTCGATCCTTCGTTCATTGATGAAGTGTGGTGGGGTAACGGTGATACAAGCAACACGAAAGATCCCTATACTCCGGTGGTAGCCCGGCAGACAATGTTGAAGGCGGGGATTCCCCCCGAAAAACCCTCCGTGGCATTTGATCAGGCATGTATTTCCGCGATGGATGCCGCGAAATATGGCGCGAGAAGCATCCAGCTGGGAGAAGCGGAAATTATCATGACCGGTGGTTCGACAAGTTTCAGCACCATCCCGTTCCTCATGCGCGGGATCAGATGGGAAGGCAAGCGCCACACCTCATTTCTCGTGGAGGATCCTATCATCCCTCTCGGCTATAAGGATTACGCTCCGGTTGCCGTTGACTCCGGGAATGTCGCCGTTGAATACGGCGTATCGAGAGAAGAACAGGATGAGTTCGCGTATGCGAGCCACAGCAAGTACGGGAAGGCCTGGGAGCGCGGTTTCTTCAAACAGGAGATAGAGCCGTTTGAAATAGTCCAAAAAGACAAGAAGGGGAATGTGGTGTCCAGCAAAGTGCTGGATATCGATGAGCAGTATCGTCCCGACATCAAACTGGAGGCCCTTGCCAGGTTGAAGCCGGTCTTCGGAAATCCGACCTGTACCGCCGGCAACTCGCCGGGGATGAATGACGGTGCTACGGCCCAGATCATCATGCGCAGGGAAAAGGCGGAGCAACTGAACCTGGATGTCCTGTATACCATCGTGGCCATGTCGTCGATAGCCCTTCAACCGCGGATCATGCCGGTATCACCGGCATTTGCCATTAAGAAATCTTTGGACACGGCAAAGATGGATATCGGTGAGATGAAATTTATTGAGATCAATGAGGCCTTTGCCTGTGTGCCGCTGGTTTCGACGAAGCTTCTGTCGAACGCGCGGTTCCTGTCTTCCGGTTACGACGAGATGGTGAAGGAGGCGTCGGAGAAGCCCATTGTGGATAATGATGCACAACAATATGAAGAATTGAAAAACAGATTGAACGTGAATGGGAGCGCCATCGCCATCGGCCACCCGAACACCGCGAGCGGGGCCCGTCTCATGATGACGGCCGCCTATAATCTCAAGGAGAACGGTGGAGGGTTTGCCGCCTGCGCGATCTGTGGCGGACTCACGCAGGGTGCCGGTTCCATCATCTGGGTTGAATAGGGGTACGTATATTCCGGTTCCCGGATTGCTGGCCCCCGCCGACCGGGAACCGGAAGAACTTCCCTTCGATCAATGGCTGATCCGCTGATCCGGATTGCTATCTCATTTGCAAAACGTAACCGCCTTCTCTCCAGCTGAGGAGGAACAAACAGTGGCGGTCATTTCCCGCTTGGTAAATTTTTTTGCTGGTGTGGCCTTTCAGCGTTTTCTTCATCTTCGGAGGAATAGCTGCCCCAGATTGGGTCATTGCCATACTGCTGCCACCACCACTTGTCATATTCTTCCCAAATATCGAGAATGCCATACTCTTCTTTCATCAAGAAGGCGTATGCCGTATTTATATCCTGCATCTTGATGTGGGCGTTTTCATCGGGATTGATGTCAGGATGCCATATCTTCGCGAGTTCGCGGTATTTTTCCTTGGTATCCTCGGCTGTCGCATTCTTGGGGAGACCCAGTATCTTTCTTGCGTGGTCCACCTTATGGTTGCGATTTTTCATTCGAACCCCTTCTCGCTCTCGGCGATTTTTGTGCCGGTAATCGTATAGAGGGCCGTTTTACGGGGATCCTTACTGGCGAAGATTTTCTCTCCGGTGACGCCAAGAATGTATTCCGTTCGAATGGCATAGCATTCGGCGATCACTCGTTCTATCTGTTCCAGGTCCGTATGCCGGATCAGGCTCATGTACGAACTGGGATTTTTCACTCTCTCTTTATAAAAATCCGATTGGGGATTGAGCAGCATCACGATAACCGTTCCCCCGGGTCGTAATACCGCGGCGGATTTCTGTATCGCTTTTCGGTAATCATCTATGAATTGCAGCGATGCCACAAAGATAACCGCGTCAAAGGAAGACTCCGGGAAGGGCATGTCCTCCGCCCGTCCAACAAAAGTTCTGACACTGTCCGGTGCGCATTGCAAGGCTTCCTGCGAAACGTCCAGTCCCGTAACATGGAATCCGTGCTCGCTTAATCCACCCTCAATGATGGCCGGACCGCACCCAACACTTAAGACATCGCGGCGGCCCTGGATCTGCGACACAAGGTAGTCCACTTCAAACCGGAAAATATTCTGCCAGAAAACCTCACGGCACGTCTCAAGATAGTTTTCCATCGTCATTGTGACACCTGTGATGAATAAGTCAGCGGTACACGGGGCGAGTAAGCGCGGAACCGCGGACGGATTAGCAGGCCCGAAGGATTTCAAAATAAGCGGGCGCAGAATCTACAGCCGGAAGGACAAAAAGGACTCCAGCTTGTCTCTGCCCGTTGCGGCATCAACGGGAACTAATTCTTTCTCGAATAAAACATTGGTTGAACTTCTGAACTGATACGGTTCTGCCTCATAAGCCGTGTATGTTTCGAAAACAGTCAACCAACTGATTACGAATCAGACAGTCTTGAGGACCAGCCGCTCCAGCGGAATTCGGGGTCTCTGCGGGGGCGACTGATCCGGATATCCCACGGGGAGGAGGGCGACGATGTGGATATCCTCGTCAAGCTCCAGGACCTCCCGCACCCTCTCCCGGTCGAACCTCCCGATCCAGCAGGTTCCCAGACCCAGATCAACGGCCCGCAGGACCATGTGCTCGATCGCGATGGCCGCGTTCATGGAGAGATAGGCCCGCGCGGCGAAGTCATCCATCTGGGCGGCGCTGTAAGGATTGGAGTCGGTCGGATCCATCTCGACATCGGTGAAGGCCCCGATCTCCAGGAGCTCTCCGACGCGCTTGTCTCGCGTTGCCAGGGACGCCCGGTCGGCGCAGCAGGCAAAGATGACGGGGGCCCGGGTGATGAACTTGTACGGTGTGCTGGTCCCCACCTTCTCCCGCATGGCGGGGTTCTTCACGACGACAAAGCGCGCCGGCTGGATATTGGACCCCGACGGGGCCAGGCGGGCCGCGGTGAGGAGCTGTTCGATCATCTCGTCGGTGATCGGGTCCTCTTTGAATTTCCGTATACTGCGCCGTTCTTTGATAGCCTGTGTCAATTCCATCTGATACCTTTTTCTGGTCTATGGGGGACGGCGAGGTGATGCGCCGTCCCCCTCATCTTTCTAGAAGCTGCCCGGGGGAAGGATCCCCGCCGCCACCTTCGCCATCAGCTCGTACTGTTTCAGGGGCGACTCGGCCAGGATCATCATCTTCTGCGCCGCCATCGATCCCTCGGCGTGGACCGTCGTCACCTCATGGAAGGCCGACTCGTGCGAGCAGACATGCCGCATCGTCTCGTGAATCATCTGCATCCGCTCCAAGGTGCTGTACTTCTCGGATCCGCCCAGATAGTGATCGAGGTAGTCGTGGATATCGGGATTGTCCCAATCCCTCTTGTCCGGCGTGGTCGCGATGATCCCCCCGGCGATATCCTGTATCAGCTCGACAAAGGCGTGGTACTTGCTGGCGAAATGGAGCTTTGCCATATTCGCGATCAGGGGATTGGGGACGGCAATGTCGCCGTACATGACGGGATTCTGGGCCGCCGCGTTGGTCAAGGCGCGGAGCGTTTCCACATAGGCGGCGATATCCGCGAGCTTGTCCCGTATATGTCCCACCTTGTCCAGCCCGTTATAATTGGCCATGGCGACGGCGCAGCCGGCCATCACCTCGACCGAGGGGACCTTGTAACTGATCGCCGTGAAGCGGTGGAAGGTCGCGAAGGTGTAGGCGATCAGCATGGAGAACTGCCATTCGCCGCACATGAAGACCCGCTCCCACGGAACAAAGACGTTATCGAAGACGATCATCGCCTCCGTCAGTTCTCTGACCGGCCGATCGGGATGAAACTCCCGATCCGACCAGGCCCCCCGCCCTCCGCGGCAGATGAAGGTGACCCCTTTCGTGTTGGCCGGTATGGCAAAGCTGACCGCGTATTCGGCCTCGTTCTCCCGCATCTGCCGGGTCGGTACGACGACGATCTCGTTCGCCGCCGGTGCGCTCGTGATGTGGATCTTTGCCCCCTTGACGATGATACCGTCCTTGTTCTTATCGACCACGTGGAGATAGTAGTCGGGGTGTTTCTGCTTGGCCGGTTCCTTTCCCCGGTCGCCCTTGACGCACGACACGGCCCCGCAGGTATGCAGGTCGTTTTTGCGCAGGTGCTCGAGGAAGTTCTTCGCGTTCTCCTGGTATTCCTTTTTGCCCATCTGGCCGGCGACGACAAAGGCCGCGTTGAGACAGTCGGTTCCGATATCCTTCCCGAAGGGGAGGCTTCCGATGAGCTGGATGGATCGCTGGATCATCTTCGTCCGGTTCGCCAGGTCTTCCGTGCCGCCCGGCGTGATGAAGAGCCGGTTGATCGGCTCCCCCGTCTCGGGGTGGGGGGCCACGAAAAGGTTCTTCACCTCGGGGTCCTCCGACGCGGTCAGCCCATACCCGGCCGCGATCGTGTCGCAGGTGATCCCCAGGATCGGGTGTTTGGTGATGTCTTCCACCTTCTCGCCGCTGATGTAGACCCGTCTTCCGTCCCTCAGACTCTCCTTGTACTCTTCAACGCTTCGAATTCCCATGTCTTTCCCTCCTTGATATTATAATCCCATTCACGGTTATACGATGGGTTTTAAACGTATTCCCCCGCCGGGGCATGGCACTGCCCCACTGTCGGCTATTTGACCACGTGCTGCCGCGATATGCAAATCATTTGCGTCTCAGAGGGCGGATTATAATCTCCGCCACGGAAAGAACATCGGTGTCCGCTTTTTATATTCGAGATATTTCGGGCCGAGCCGCATCTCGAGTTCCGGTTCCTCGATCGCCTTCAACTCCATGACGTTGACGAGGATGAAGAGGGGGATAAAGATGAAAAAGAGGGAGACGGATCGGAAGGCCAGGGCGAGGCCGAAGAGGAAGATGAAAAGGCCGCTGAGCATCGGATTGCGGGCATAGGCATACGGCCCCGAGGTGACCAGCTCAGGGGGCGGGTTGAAAGGGACGGGGGTTCCCCGGACCCGGAAAAAATGCAGGACGGACCAGAAGGCCAGGAAGAGACCGAGAAGGATGACCGGGACCGCCAGAACGGCGCTGATCGAAAGGGGGAGAAGGTCCGGAAGACCGAGCAGGCGGTCGACCGGAAACGAGGCAATGACGAAGAGTGACGCGAAGAGAAAGTAGGAAAGGGCGATGATCGGTGTAATGAGCAGTCGGATCTTTTTGCTCCCCGTCGCTGTCCGGTATATGAGGTGTATCCACCGGTCTTTCAGGCTCATGGCACCCTCCTCGCCCAGCAGAAGGGGACTGCACAGCGGACCGCCATCAGAAAAAGCAGAGGGCCTGCCGTCAGGGCAGGCCCTCGGTGATGTTGTCTGTCCTACTGCAGAGGCTTGAGCTCGACGCGCCTGTTGAGAGCCCGTCCTTCCTTCGTTTCATTGGTCGTTGCCGGTGAGCCCTCGCCGAACCCCTTCGCGGTGAGCCGTTCAGGAGTAATCCCGGCGGATACCAGATATTTCATGACGGCCCGCGCGCGCCTCTCGGAGAGCCCCTGGTTCCAGGCGTCGGAACCGACGCTGTCCGTATGCCCCTGGATGTCGACCCGCATCGAGGGGTTGCTGTTCAGGACGGTCACTATTTCATCAAGGACCGGGCGGCCCTCGGGCTTGATGATCGACTTGTCGAAGTCGAAGAAGATACCCTCGATCACCCAGCACCCCCGCGCATCCACGCGGGCACCAGCCGGCGTGCCGGGGCACTCGTCTTTGTTGTCATAGACGCCGTCACCGTCGCTGTCCTTGGGCTCCGGTTTCGGAGGCGGAGCGGGAGCCGGTTTCGGCTCGGGCTTGGGCTCCGGTTTCGGAGCGGGTGCCGGGGCCGGCGCTGCGACAGCCTTCTTCTCTCCGCCGAAGAAGAAGGTCAGTCCCGCGGTGTAGAGAAGATTGTGGTGCGTGTCATCGAAGGATATGACATGCCGCACGTCGCCGCGCAAGGCGACGTTCTCGGTCAGAAAGTACTTCACGCCTGCCCCGTAGTTGACCAGGGCGTCTTCATCACTGCTCGTCCGGTCGGGGTCGAAGTAGATCCCCCCGACGCCGGCGGCGAGATAGGGGACGAACCGGCTGGTCGTGTTGAAGTGATAGAGGGCGTCCAGACGACCCAGGGAGACATCCGTATCATCCCTGGCGCCGATATCGGATTCCGTGTCGATGTAGTTGAAGGCCGCCTCGATTCCCCACCGTTCGGTCAGGTTGTACCCGATCCCGAGGCCGTACGTGAGGTCGTTGTCCAGGTCCTGGTTCCCCTCGAAGACGTACCCGCCGATCATGGGGGATACGCTGACCGCACCGGCCCGCATCTCCGCCGAAACGGTGCCGGTAAGGGAAAGAAGCAGGACACACGATACGATAGCTATGAATACGTTGAATTTTTTCATACTACACCTCCTCGCAAATTCGGATCTTCACGGTCCGGAAGAAGGGATGTCATGCCACCTTCTCCCCCTGCCGCCGGTGCAATCACGTTTCTTTGTAATGATGATAAGACCTTATAGGTCATTTCATAGCACCGGGAACGACAAAAGGCAAGCACTGATATCCGTTCTTCATAAGAATATACCGCTATTTGGCCGCGTAACGCCCCGGTTCGTCAAAGAAGGTAATGTCGGCGTATCCGGCATGGATTTTCCCCGAGTGCGGCACCCCCGCGGGGATATAGTAGCGGTCGCCCCTGGTATAGGACCGCTCTGTGCCGCCGATCGTCAGGTCGATCCGCCCCTCCAGGACGATCCCGATCTGGGCGGCGTGGACATGCTCGGGCAGGGCGACATCCTTTTCAAAGGCCATGAAGATGATCTGGTGGGTATCAGCCTGGGAAAGGTACGCCGTTATCCCATCGAGCGGGATATCGGCCTCGGGAAGGGCCCTGATCGGTTCCGGAAACAGCTCTGACATGTAGACCTCCTTCAGTGTTGTTTTCAGATGGCGGGGCCCGCTACCGACCGCCCGTCTCCTTCGGCAGGTAGTCCTCCCGCACGGGGGAAAAGACCTCCACGGCCACCGAGTCTTCGAGGATCTCGGCGCCATGCTCGACATCGCCCCCGATACACCAGCTGTCGCCGGGGAGGACGTCATGCACATCCGGGCCGATCGTAAGAAGGATCCGGCCGCTGACGAGGTACCCCGTCTGCTCGTGGGGATGGGTGTGCCGCGGCAGGACGCTCCCCTTCTTCAGCAGAAACTCGGCCATCAGGGTCTTCTCACCGTGCACCGTCGTTTTCATCTCGATCCCTTCGATGGCGGGGATGTAGCCTTCGTCACTGCGCTTCTGAAACATACCTCTTTCCCCCTTCCGTATGGTTTTCCTCGAGGGTGGTCATTTTCCCTCCAGTGCTTCAACGGTCGACCGGTATTTCTCGTGTATCATCTTTTGGTCAAAGGCCTGGAACTCGGCGAGCATGGCCTGCTCTTCCTCATCGGAGAGGTACTCTCTGGACGAAGGAAAGAAGATATCGTCCTCTTTTTTGATATGTTTCGGGTAGAAGGCCGCGAGCGTTCGGAGGGCGTCCGCAACAGCCGGCGCGGCGGACGTGTCGCCGGCGCGGTAGCGGGCGGTCGCTTCGACGAGTGCTTTTACCGTTGTGCGCCCGAAGACATGCTCCTCGATGAGTTCGTTCATAATTCGCCGGTCATTGTCAGACAAGTTCTTCTTGTCGAGATCTCTGAAAAGGATGTCTTCTTCTTTCCCGTGGTGGGTCCGGTCGGCGTATGTGCGGATAAAGTCGACGGCCGTATCGACGAAGACCGGATCAATCGTCCCGGTTGCCTCGATTCTCTTCAGGGCGTGCTCGATCCGCGCGAGCATCCGCTCAATAAGGCGGTGTTCGATCATCAAAGGGCCTCGTGCCTGCATATCGATGTCCTCCCTTCCTGTGAGGTTTTCAGGATATCTTTCGCACGGCGGTTCTTTTCCCCGTGCGCCAGGCTTATATCGGATTATATCAGTTATGGGCCTTTGGTATCAATGCCCCACGCCTCGGCAATTTGGGGGTTGCGTTCAAGGAACTCCCCGCGGATCGCCTCACCGACCGCATTGAGGGGGCAGGCGAAATTGATGCACTGCGAGCAGAAGTGCCTCCTGAGTATTACGAAAAATCCGGCGGTGGTCAGCAGATAGACGATCAGGAGAAACCACTGCGACCCCGGAATCAGGGAAAAGAGGGGATATCCCCACACGACGGCGAAGCCGCCGAAGAGAACGGCCTTTTCCGTGCGGTTCATCGGCCCCGGGCGGTACCGCCACAGCTTGGGGGAACCGTAATTCGCCCAGCACCTCAGGGATCGCCCCTCCTCGGCGTAGTGGGGGCAGTGGGAGCACAGAACCCGGATCTCAAGGAAACCGAAGAAGCCGACAATCACCATGATCCACACGGCAAGCATCCACCCGCCTGCGTGATAGATCCCGGCCCCTCCCGCCAGGAAGGAGGGGAGGGCGAGCAGGAGAAAATACGTCAGATTTCTGAGGGTGAAGTGGCAGTGAAGCGCCCCTTCCACCGGACACCCGTCGCAGGTTCGGGAGACGCATGAACCGATCGGTCTGTCAGGATCGAGAAACAGCATGGTGGCACCTCGATACGGTCAGCCCATGACGGCGCCGCCGTCGACGTTGATCGCCTGACCGGTGATATTTTTGGCCTCCTCCGAGGCGAGGTAGACGACCAGACTCGCCACATCCTCGGCGGTCTGGGGCCGCCCCAGGGGCGTGAGGGGCCGCACCCGCTCCTCGAAGATCTCTTCGAGCTCCTTGCCCGCCATGGCGGCGACGTTGTCCTTCAGCATTTGGGCGAGCTGCTCCCATCCGGGGGTATAGACATAGCCCGGACAGACGGCATTGACCGTGATTGAATAGCGGCCCAGTTCCTTTGCCAGAACCTGCGTCAGGCCCAGGACGCCGAACTTGCCCGCGCAGTAAGCGCCGACGAGGGACTCGCCGGCCTTTCCCGATATGGAGGCGATGTTGATAATCCGCCCTTCTTTTTTCTTCATCATCTCCCGGGAGGCGGCCCGGGAGCAGAGGAAGGTGCTCTTCAGGTTCAATTCGATCGTCCGGTCCCAGGTCTCGACGGAAAATTTGGCAATGAAGGTGGAATCCCACCCGCCCCCCACGTTGTTCACCAGGATATCCACCGCCGGGTATGCCTCCAGCGTCTGCGCGACCATACGATCGACGTCCTCTTCCTTCGTGGCGTCCACCTGCAGGGCCATTCCGCTTCCACCCCGGTTCGTGATCTCCGCGACGACATCCTGCGCGTCCTTCTCACTCAGGTCCGCCACGACGACGACGGCCCCCTCGTCGGCAAGACGCAGGGCGATGGCCCTGCCGATCCCCTTTCCGCCGCCGGTAACGATAGCTGTCTTGTCTCTGATCTTCAGATCCATTCCTTCTCCCTTCGATGTTATATTGCAAGGCCGGCGCGATAGCCCTCCGCGACCGCCTCCAGGGCCTTCCGCACACCTGCAGCGTCGCCGACGGTCACCACCCGGCCGACCTTCCCTTCAAGCCTCGACTGCAGTTCGTTGCTGGGTTTCAGCCCCACGGCCGTCACCACCGTGTCGAAGGGTCCGATCGTCTCCCGCTTCCCGTCCCGTTCAATGACCAGCGTGCCGTCCTTCACCGCGGTGACCGTGGCATGTACATATATCGTGACGCCCTTTTCGGCAAGCCCGTTGAGGAGGAAGCGGCGGACATAGTCCTGCTCGTCCTGCGCCACGTCCGGGAGGATCTCCACGATGGTCACCTTCCTGCCGTGGTGCGCCAGGTGGTGTGCCGTTTCGGCGCCGATCATCCCCCCGCCGATGACGGCGGCCCTTCGTCCGACGTCGGCCCTCCCCTCCAGGACATCGTGGGCGGTGACGGCATGGCCTTCGATCCCGGGGACATTGAGAGGCACAGGGGTGCTCCCCGTCGCGATTACGACGGCGTCGGGTTTCTCCCGGCCGACGATCTCTTCGGTCAGTTCCGTCTCCCGATGAACGGAGACACTATTATCGTCGAGCTGTTTTCTGAGCCAGGCGATGAAGGAAGCGATCTCCCCCTTGGCGGGGGGGATGGCCGCCAGGTAGTATTGTCCGCCCAGACGATCTTCCTTCTCGAAGAGGTGAACCTCGTGCCCCCGCTTGGCGGCCACCATCGCCGCCTCCATCCCGGCGGGCCCCGCCCCGGCGACAAAGACCCTCTTCTTCGTCACCGCGGGGCGGATTTCCAGCTCTTCCTCTCGCCCCAGCGCCGGGTTGACCAGGCAGGTCGCGGGCTGGTAGCGGGATATCATCCCCGTGCAGCCCTGCATACAGCCGATGCAGTGGTTGATCTCCTCGAACCTGCCGGCGGCGGCCTTGTTCGGGAGGTCCGGATCGGCGAGAGAGGCTCTCCCCATGGCGACCAGATCGGCCTTGCCGCTGTCGATGATCGTCTCCGCCATGAGGGGATCGGTGATCCTTCCCACGGTGACGACCGGGATGTCCACGGCTTTCCGCACCGCTTGCGCGTAGCCGGTGATCCACCCGTGGCCGACGGCGGCCGGGGGTGTGATCGCGTATCCGCTCCCGTAGGTTCCGGCCGAGACGTGGATGGCGTCGATGCCGGCTTCCTCCAGTACCATGGCTATCGCCCCGGTCTCCTCGATCGTTCGTCCCCCTGGTACCAGTTCGTCCCCCGATATCCTGAACATCACGGGAAAATCGGACCCCGCCTTCGAGCGGATATCCGCCAGCACCTCCAGGGGAAAACGCAGCCGGTTCATCAGGGAGCCGCCGTATTCGTCGGTCCGCTTGTTGGAATAGGGGGACATGAACTGGGCGATCAGGTACCCGTGGCCCCCGTGAACCTCGATACCGTCAAAGCCGGCCTGCCTCGCCCGCCGGGCGCAGTCGCCGAACCGCTCCGCGAGTTTCCTGATCTCGGCGACCGTCAGTTCGCGGGGCATCTCCCGAATCGAGGGGCAGGGTATCGGGGAGGGCGCGACGGGCTGAGATCCGATCACTCGAGCACCGGTCTGGCGTCCGGCATGATAGATCTGCGCGAAGATGATCCCCCCGGCATCGTGGATCCTCCGGGTCAGTTCCGCGTGCCCCTCGATCTGGCTGTTGTCCCACAGCCCCGGTATGTTCGGGAACCCCTTCCCTTCCGGGACCACGGCGTAGTCCTCCGTGATGATGAGCCCCCACCCCCCCCGGGCCTTGGCCTCGTGGCAGGCGATGTAGCGCTCCGTCGCCGTCCCGTCTTCGTTGCAGTAGTTCATCACCATCGCCGGCACCACCAGCCGGTTGGGGATCTCGACCGTTCCAATCCTGATGGGAGAAAATACGGTGTTCAGCATGGTGCTCCCTTTTTGTGCTTGCATGTGACGCGGTTCCTTTATCCTTTGGAAAGAGATTGCCCACCGCACCCGTTGAGGCCGTATTACTCCTTCCGGTGTTTTACATACACTAATTCCCCGGTCTCAAAACCCAGGGCTTCCGCCTTGTGTACCAACGCGGATTGTATGGATTCGTCCAGGCGGGGTTCCCGGGCCAGGATCCATAGATAGGATCTGCTGGGGCCGCAGACCAATGCGTAGGAATAATCCGTTTTATCGAGGGCTATGATATTGTACCCGCCATAAAAGGGGCCAAAGAACGACACCTTCAATCTGCCGACATGGGGATCAACGACGAAGTACGCCTTGCCTACGGCCTCCTTCCACATATTTTTTTTGGGATTGAATCCCCTGTTCACGATGTTGATGCCGCCATCACTTCTCAGGCTGTAGAGTGCGGTTACCTGTTCCAGCCCCCTCTCAAAGGGGTGATCCAGCCGGGCTATTTCGTACCACGTGCCCAGGTAACGATCGATATCGAAGCCCTGAACCGGGACAATATTCTCCGGAATCCCTCCGCAACCCAGAAAGAACAGCGTGATACAGAGCAGGAGTTTTTTCATCGTACGCCACCTCCTTTTCGCAGCTTGAAGGCCGGATGGATGTCCGGTTCCGCGGCCTCCCCTGTCCCTCCCTCAGGAGAAGAATGCTTCCGTCACAACGCGATCGGAGGCGGTGAAGGGGACCCCCTCCATTTCTAGGAGGGATCGTTTCATCTTCAATCCCCCCTGATATCCGCCGAGCGTCCCGTCTGATCGAACGGCCCGGTGGCAGGGGATCATAATGGGGAAGGGATTGGTAGCCAGGGCGAAGCCGACCGCCCGCGCCCCTCGCGGGCTGCCGATATGCCGGGCGATCCGTTGATACGTGCTCACGCGGCCGCGGGGTATGGCGTGCTCGGCGCGCAGAACCCGCTCCTGAAACGGGGAGCACAGATCCATCCGGGCGATGTCCAGGGAGAAAACGATCTCCTCTCCGGTCAGGAACGCCGAGATGCCGTCCGCGATGAGATCGACCTCGGCGCATGAAGAAGGGACGGCATCGGGGAAAAGACCCTCGAGACGCCGCAGCGCCGTGACCCTGCCCCTGGAGATCAGGATACGCAGGATTCCCGGCCTGTCCCGATGGATCGACCAGAGGATCGCCGCCGGCCCGTACGGCGTTTCGCGGAGACAGTAGGATCGCTGCACTTGTGGTTTCCGCATACCGTTTCCCGGAATTCCGATCTTTTTTCCATTCTCTGCTACGCCAGCTGGGCGTTGACGAACTCCCAGTTGATCAGGTGCTGCATGAAGATGTCGAGATAGTCGCCGCGCGCGTTCTGGTAGTCGAGGTAGTAGGCGTGCTCCCAGACGTCCACCGTCAGGAGGGGTTTTATGCCGTGGGCGATCGGGGTGTCGGCGTTTGCCGTCTTCATGATCTCCAGCCTGTCGTTCTTCACCACCAGCCATGCCCAGCCGCTGCCGAACTGGGTAAGGCCCGCGTTCTTCAGCTCTTTGACGAAGGTGGTGTAGGCCCCGAAAAAGAGGTCGATCTTCTCTCCGACGGTGTCCGTGGGGAGGCCGCCGCCACCGGGTTTCATGGAGTGCCAGTAAAAGGTGTGATTCCAGACCTGGGCCGCATTGTTGAAGATGCCGGCCCTGTCAGGATCGCCCGCGGTCTTGCTGATGATCCCCTCAAGCGTTTCTCCGGCCAGCTCGGTGCCCTCGATCAGCTTGTTCAGGTTGATCACATACGCGTTGTGGTGTTTCCCGTAATGGAACTCCAGTGTCTTCGAGCTGATGTACGGTTCGAGGGCATCCTTCTCATACGGAAGATCGGGCAGGGTGATGGCCATGGTGTTCTCCTTTCCTCCTGATGGTGGTTGTCCGGAGCCTGACGATCAGGTCCGCGCGCGCCGCCGGGAAATCGGCCCGTCAGGCCGCGGGACAGGTCTCGGCAAGCAGCCTCATGCCGTTTGCATAAAATACCTTATCATAGAAATCGTCCGAAAGATCAAGGCTTAAAAGATAGTCGATCTCCCCCTCCCGTGGGAGGATGACGTTGGGAAAATCAGACCCGTAGAGGATGCGATCCCTGTATCGTTCGAGGTATTCCGGGGCGAGATTGAAGGTGAAGGGCGTGTCGGGCCAGAAACTGTAGGCGGTGTCGAGGTAGATGCCGGGGTGGTCATCCAGGAGGTCCATGAATCGTCCGAATTCGAGCCCCCCCATGTGGGGGACGTTGACCGGGAGATCCGGAAAGCGGTCGAGGACCTTCCTGAAATGGTGGATCCCCACGAACTCGTTTGTCAGGGGCCCGCTCCCGACATGGAGGAGCAGACGTTTCCCCCTCTCGATGATCATCTCGTACAGGGGAAAGAGGCGGCTGTCGTGGGGGTAAATCCGCTGCACGTGAAAGTGCATCTTGATGCCGACGACACGGGGATGGGCGATTATCCGCTCGGCGTACTGGAGGGCGTTGTCGTCATCGGGGTGGTAGGGGGCGAAGCAGTACAGGCCGGAGAATCGATCGAGGAGGTCGGCGTTCCATTCGTTCATCGGCTCCGCGACGCCTGCTTTGTGCGCGTAGTTGGAAAAGACGATGGGAGAGACCCCGCACTCGTTCAGATATTCGATACACTCACCGCTGTAATATTTGTGCAGGACATCCGCACCCGAAGAGGCGAAGAAGGTCCAGATCGCGTCGAACCCCCTGTCGGGGAAAAGATGGACGTGAAAATCGACAATCGGTGCAGGGTGTGGTCTCATCATCTTACGGGCCGTTGGATCAGGAAACGGGTCCCCGGCGAGCTCCTTTGCGGATACGGAAGTCATCTCACGTTTTTCTCCGTCAGTCAAAAATTATTTGGGATTAGGGCGCGTACGGTCCGAAGTGCGGGGTATATCATGCGAAAAGGACGTGGATTCGATGTACCATATGTGGTAGTTAGATAACATTACACCCTGTCGATTTTCGCATGCTACAGTTGTCTGGTTGTCCGAACTTTGAGAGGGGGAGAGTCATGCTCACAGACAAACGGGATCAGAAAGAGATGTCGTTACCGAAAAAGCCGGGGCTGTTTTTCCGCCTCATCCTT
>Ga0272441_10009166_pt1 | contig 15389 bp, 13 predicted proteins | sample SSMProp6N_FD_193582 | JGI IMG/M metagenome (GOLD analysis project Ga0272441, IMG submission 193582) | Marine sediment archaeal communities from Little Sippewissett salt marsh, Falmouth, MA, United States - SSM-Prop-6N | ecosystem: Environmental > Aquatic > Marine > Wetlands > Sediment ... | reverse complement strand
CCGGCTGCGGCCAATGTCTGGTGTGCGTTCGGCCCACAGTTGCCCGTCAGAACCGTGTCGGCTCCGCTGTTCGCGACCAGTTGCGCCGATTGAACGCCGGCTCCGCCGCCGGCCGTCACGTTCTGATTATCGATGGTCTCCGTCTCCAGTGTGTCCGTGTCCACAAAGACAAACTTCTGGCACCGGCCGAACCGCGGGTCGATTTCTGCCTCCAGGCCATCGCCTGTAGCCGTCACTGCAATCTTCACATGTGCCTCCTTTCCAGATAAGGGTGCGAGGGGCGGGTCGCCGCTCACGGATGACCCGCTCGCCAACCCGCCCTCGCACCGGCAACAGGGGTGCTCAACCGTTCTCCTTCTTCTCCAGCTCGGCCAGCCGCGCATTAACCGCGTCCAACGCGCCGGTCAGATGCTCGGCCTGCGCCTTCAACGCTGCAAGCTCCTGCTCCGACGTGGCCACCGGGTAAGGCGCCGCGTACGGAGCCGGATAACCGGCCACGTTGGCAGCGGGATAGGGAGCGGCGTAGGGCGCCGCATAGGGCATACCATACCCACCCCAACGCCCACCGCGTCCGAACCCGCGACCGAACCCGCGACCGAATCCACGGCCGAAACCGAGGCCGCGGCCTCCGATCGGGTTGGCGTATCCCGGAACCGCGTATCCCGCGCAGTAACCGGCCGCACGTCCTGTCATTGGGCCCATTCCGCCCGGGCCTGTTCCATCTCCACCTGGCATTGTCTGCCTCCTTTCTCTGTCACGACGGGCAACATGCCCGTCAAGGTTAAAACGGCACTCCGAATGGTCCACTTTGTCCACGACCGCGACCGCCTCTGCCGCCGCGACCGCCTCTGCCGCCTTGGCCACCGCGGCCACCTCTGCCGCCCCGGCCCCGCCGGCCCCGGCCACACCCCGGCATTCGCCAGCCGGGCTGGGTCAGCACGCCTTCCAGGTATGCGCCCAGCACGGCCTCAACCGGCCCGCAGGTCCAGGGGATCACCTGGACGCCGCTCGACAGCAGCATCTGTTCGGCCTGTCGGCTGATGGCCCCGCAGATGAGGATCGCAACCCCCTGATCGCGGAGTTGAGCCGCTCGCTGCATCGGCGCCGAAACGGACAGTCCCAGAGCCCCGAGCGGCACAGCCGAGGCACCGGAAAGGTCGAACAACTCGACGTGTTCTGATGCGTCAAAGAGCGGCGCGACCCGACCGAGATGAACAGAGATCGCGAGTTTTATGCCTTGGGCAGCCATTTCGTCACACTATGTAGCAAAGCGCGTGCCATTTAGCAGGCGTTCTGGCGGTAATGTCTTAAAAGGTTTGATAATAATGTGTTACGGCCTGACTGCGAAGGCGTGGAGAATTGGGGGCTCATTGCTGTGGGTGCATTATGCGTCGTAGCCCGGTCGGCTTCGGGTGCAATATGCATCCTTGCCCTCCGGTCAATCGGGGACCTCGATGCCGTATTTCTCGATTTTCCGGCGGAGAGTGCCCTTGTCGATGCCAAGCTCGGCGGCGGTGGCCAGTCGGCGGCCCCCGTTTCTGATCAGGGCTTCGCTGATGGTCTGCCGCTCGGCCTCCCTCAGCGTCTTGGGGCCGATGGGCTGCTGCTGGGTCTGTGGCAGGAGATGGCCGGGCAGATGTTCCGGTCGGATCTCCGGACCGCGGCAAAGGACATAGGCGTGCTCGATTGCGTTTTCCAGTTCCCGGATGTTGCCCGGCCAGTCGTGCCGCATCAGGACGGCCAGGGCCTCGTCGGACATCCCGCTCACGCCCTTGGAGCGCAGCGTCTCGATCCGGGCCAGGAAATGCTCGGCCAAGAGCGGAATGTCTTCCTTCCGCTTGACCAACGGGGGCAGGGCGAGGCGCAGCACGTTGAGCCGATAGAACAGGTCCTCGCGGAACGCTCCGTCCGCCACGAGTTGGGTGAGGCTGCGGTTGGTGGCGGCGATCACCCGAACGTTTGCCTTGACCGATTGGGTGGAGCCGAGCGGCTCGTATTCGCGCTCCTGGAGGACGCGGAGCAGTTTGACCTGTGAGGCGGGCGACATGTCGCCGATTTCATCAAGGAAAATCGTGCCGCCCTCGGCGCGGGCCAGCCGGCCGGGCTTGTCGGCGCGGGCGTCGGTAAAGGCGCCGGCCTTGTAGCCGAACAGCTCGGATTCGAGCAGTGCGTCCGGCAGCGCTCCGCTGTTGACCACCACCAGGGGCTTGTCCTTTCGTCGGCTGAGGTGATGGATGGCTCGTGCCAGCAGTTCCTTGCCCGACCCGCTGGGCCCCTCGATCAGCACCGTGCTTTCGCTTTCCGCGATGTCTGGGAGGAGCTCGAAGATGCGATGCATCTCGTGGTTTCGGCTGATGATGTCCTCGCAGGAATGGCGGCGTTCCAGTTCTTTCCGGAGTTCTTCGACCATCGACAGGTCGCGGAACGTCTCGACCCCGCCGATCACCTCGCCCTGTTCGTTCTTGAGGAGCGCCGTGCTGATGCTGATCGGCAGCCGCCGGCCGTCGGTGGTGACGATGTACACCGACTTGTTGATGATGGGGCGGCCCGTCTTCATCGTCTGGCTGAGGGCACACGCAGATTCGCAGATGTTGGCGTGCAGGACCTCGTAGCACAGCCGGCCGATCGCCTCCTGGCGGGGTACCCCGGTGATCTGCTCGGCCGCACGGTTGAACGACGTGATATGCCAATCCTTGTCCACCGTGAACACGCCGTCGGCGACGCTGTCCAGGATCACGTCAAACCGCTCTGGCTCAAGCCCCTTGCTCTCGCTCATCTTTCCTCCGACAGCATTGTATACCGGGTTCGCTCCGTTGCCAAATGCCAAAACAGAACGGCGCGGCGGAGCACAGGTCACAGGTTGACCCCTCATCCGGCCATTGCTAGGATAGCCGTCGTCGTGGCGTGGCTTACTACTGACGGAGGAGATCGCGATGAAGTGGGAAGAGTTGACCGCTCCGGACTTCGAGAGGGCGGTGAAGGAAACCGGCGGGGTGTGTTTGATCGGTGCGGGATGCGTGGAGAAGCACTTCGACCACCTTCCCCTGGGCACGGACTTCCTGAACGGTCACACGCTCTGCTGCCTGGCCGCCGAACAGGAGCCGGCCGTGGTCTTCCCCCCCTATTACTTCGGCCAGATTCACGAGGCCCGGCCCTTCCCCGGCACCGTGGCGCTGTCCCCGGTCCTGACCCTCGAGCTGCTGATGGCCGTGTGCGACGAGATCGGCCGAAACGGGTTCAAGAAGATCATCATCTACAATGCCCACGGCGGGAACACCCACCTGCTCAACTACCTGGTCCAAAGCGGGCTCGCCCAGCGGAAGCCGTATGCGATGTACCTGCCCAACCTGCCCTGGCCCAAGGAACGCGCGGACGAGTGGGACGCGACCCTCGAGACCGACGTGCACGGCCACGCCTGCGAGTGCGAAACCAGCATCAGCCTGGCCAACCACCCGCACCTGGTCAAGATGGACTACATCAAGGGGCGCAAGACCGAGCCGCGCGGGCGCTATTACCATATCCCGCCCGGACGCATCAGCGCACGCTGGTACTCGGACTACCCCGACCACTACGCCGGCGACGCGACGGCAGCCACCGCCCAGAAGGGCGAGGCGCTGCGCCGCATCCAGGTGGACTCGCTCGCCGACTACATCCGCGCCGTGAAGCGCGACGAGGTCGTGCTCACCCTGCTCAACGAGTTCTACGACCGCTGCGACCAGGTCGGAAAGGACGCGACCGACGCCGAATGAGGATCTGGGACCTCCCGCCTGAGAGGCTGTGCCGAAAGCACCTGCTCGGCGAGCACAGCGAGTTGCACGCGCTGTGGACCATCATCACCCAGGACCGACCCGGCTTTGCCAACCATCCCGAGACCCGCCGCTGGCGCGGCAAGCTCAGGGCCTTGTACCGGCGGCACCAGATGCTCGTATCCGAGATGGCCCGGAGGGGATACCGGCACGCCAGCCCCTTGGACCGGCGACTGGCCACCGGCAAGGCCAGGCAGACCGAATACTGTGACACGCCCGAGCAACAGGAAGAAATCCTGAGGAGCCGAGGCTGCGACTGCGACGTGTGAGCCGCTCGCTCACCATTCGTAGCGCGTATTCAGCCCGGGAATCTTGCCGGCCACGTGGTCGTCGTCCGAATGTTCCATCCCATAGCCGTTCCACCAACTGTTGTCCGCGTACACGTCTTCCGGGGTGAGACTTTCGACGTGGCCGTCGACCATACACAGGTTCGCCTTGCCGCCGTGTCGCGGGGCGATGAAGCTGGGAGACTCTTTGTCCGCGTAGGTGTCGCCCCCGTGCAGGTTCGCCGAGCGAGTGGGGATGTGCGTTGGGTCGAGCGTATAGCCGTGGTTCCCGATCAGATCCTTGCGTGTGCTATAGCTGAGGCTCGAGCTCTTCTGCTCGAAGGGGATCGGCTCGTAGGGCTCGTGCGTTCCGGTCCCGCTGGAGTCGCCGAATGCGATGGTGTGCGAGGGGTTCCGCACCTCGCGGATGGGGAACCGTTCGAACGTCCCGTCGGTCAGGATTCGCGCACTGCCCAGGTATTTGTAGTTGTAGCCATAGGAGTTGTTTCGGCCAACCACCCAGGTGGGGGTGGACGGGCATTTCTGCACCGGCTTGCCGATGTTCAGCAGTTCGTGCAACTGCCGGAACCAGCGCATCCGGTCTTTCCCGTCGTTGACCCCGTCACCCGGCGTTGAGTCGCACTTCCATTGGTGAACTGGATAGCAGTTCCACGCGTTGCGGTACAGCGCGAATGCCACGCCCAGCTGCTTCAGATTCGAGGTGCAGGTCGCCGACCGCGCCAACGCCCGGGCCTCGCCCATCACCGGCAGGAGCAGGCCCGCCAGGATGGCAATAATGGCAATCACCACCAGCAGCTCGATGATGGTGAACGCAGCACGCCTCTGGTATTTGTGGTCGTTCACTTCGCGCCCCTGCCAAGAGTGTGGGTCAGGTTATCCGAGCCAGTCTCTTGTAACGGTCCGGGCGCGGAAAAGTTCGCTGACGTCTCCCCGGTGTGCAGCGGGCCGTCAGGACCCGCTTGGCCCCGCCCAGTCTCCCCGCACGATGCAGGACGGGACGTGCTCTCTCACCGCCTCTGCGAACTCGCGGAGCGTCTCCCGCGAATACGGCTTCACCTCATTCATCGCCGGGTCCAGGCAGTCGTCCGGCCTGAACTGCTGGAGGATGTATTTCCTGGCCCCCGGGATCGCCTGGGCGATGTCGAGCAGGTCGGCCCGCGTGATATACGCCGGGCAGACGGTGGTGCGGAACTCGTATTCGATGTCCGAGGCCATGATCAGTTGGATGGATCGGCGGATCGCATCGAGGTCGCAGGTCGTCCCTGCCGCCGCGAAGTACCGCTCGTCCAACGCGGTCTTCAGGTCCATCGAGATGGCGTCGATCAGCCCGCGGCTGAGCAGGTCTTCGATCACTTCGGGATGCGTGCCGTTGCTGTCCAGTTTGATCCCCGCGCCGTGCGAGCGGAAGAGCTCCATCATCGCGCCGAGCGAGGGATGAAGGGTGGGCTCGCCGCCCGAGATCACCACGCCGTCGATCCATCCCTTGTGTCGCTCCAGGCAGTCGAGCACCGCCTCGACCGGGATCGACTCGAGCTCGCCCGAGTCTGTCAGCAGGTGGCCGGCGTGACAAAACGGGCAGCGAAGGTTGCAGGTGGGTAGGAACACCTCGCAGGCGATCTTGCCCTCCCAATCGATCAGCGTGTTCTCGATGAATCCTCGGATCGGCGGATACGGGCTGGACACCACGTCACTCCTTTCATCGGACACCGGCAGGCGCTCCCGGTCGGCCCGGGGTGCCAACCGCCGCCCGGTTACCATTTCACATCGGTCGGCACGTTCGATTCTACGGCGCGTCCGGCGTCGATGCAAGCTCAGGTCCGCGCGTGTCCGTCCCGCAAAAGACCTTTCCGTCTTCGTCCGCCCGAGTACAATAGGCCGCATGGAAAGCCGCGAAATCGTCGCCCGCGCCATCGAGTTCCGACGCCCGCCGCGGCTGCCGTTCTTCCAGCATCAGGTGCATGATGTCCCCGATGACGTCTGCGACTGCTGGGAGATGGACCGGCAAAAGGCCGGCTGGTTCTTCGACACCATCGCCGACGACGACTGGGGCTGCGGCTGGGATAACGCCGGGCAGAACAACATGGGCCAGGTCGTCCGGCATCCGATCGAGGACTGGGCCGACCTGCGCCGCTGGCAGCCGCCGGACCCCCGCGATCCGTTCTACTTCGCACGCCTGCACGACGCGATCTCGGACGCTCGCGGCCGCTACGTCGTCGTCACCAGCCACTTCAACCTCATCGAGCGGCTCCACATGCTCCACGGCTTCCGCCAGACACTCGAGGACCTCCACCTGGAGCCCGACCGGATCGAGCGCCTGCTCGACATCATTCTGGAGTGGAAACTGGATCACTTCCAGGAACTGCATCGCCGCTTCGGCGACCGTGTCCACGGTCTCTTTCTGACCGACGACTGGGGGACGCAGGCCGGGCCATTCATCAGCGGAGCGATGTTCGAGAGCTTCTTTCTCGAACGTTACCGGCGCCTGGTGGACGCTATCCACGGGCACGGATGGCACTGCATTCTCCACAGCTGCGGCCGCATCAACGACCTGGTGCCGTACTTCATCGACGTCGGCGTGGATGTGATGAACATGCAGCAGCCCCGGGCCTACGGCATCGAAGAGCTTGGCCGCCGGTTTGCCGGCAAAATCTGCTTCCTTACCACCGCCGACATTCAGTCTACGCTCCCCGCAGGCGACGCCGACCGGGTCCGCTCCGAGGTGCGCCAACTCGTCGAGCAATGGTCCACGCCGGACGGCGGCTTCATCGTCTTCAACTACGGCGACCCCTCCGCACTCGCCATCCCGCCCGGCATCACCGAGGTGATGTTCCACCAGTTCGCCCGGCTGATGCGGCATTGGGGGGATCACCTTAGCGGTTGACATTTTCATTCGGAATGCTAGCATGCTGGCGCCCCGCCTGGGGACGGTGATTCCCTGTGTGTTGGAGCGATGAACTGATGAGCGGTCTGGACAGAGACGAGGCAAGCGGCTTGCCCCAGGAATACAACGTGGACCGCGTCGTGCTGATGCCGCGCGATCCGAAGTGGCTCTATGTTTTCTGGGAGATTACCGAGGAACGCCGTACCAGCGCGCTGGCCGAGCTTGGTGTGGGGCCCGGCGGCGCGACCTGCGTGTTGCGCGTGCACGATGTGACCGACCTCATCGAGGCGGGTAGCGAGAAGCCGCGATTGGATCAGTCCGCCGATTTTCAGTCGGTCGAGATCGCCCCGTCGGCCGAACACTGGCATGTCAAAGTGGACCGGCCTGGCCGCCTGTATTGCGCCGAATATGTCTTGGTGGGGCCCGACGACCGCGTTGCCTCGGTGGCGGCCAGTAACATCGCCGCTGCACCCTCGGACCAGGTCTCCGCCGACCTGGACGAGAAGTGGGTGGCCAGCCCCCTCGCAGACCGGCCTCGCCCGGGCAAAGCGCCCGACGCCGGGCGTCCGGCGCAGGCCCTCCAGGGAGCCTCGCCTTCGCCTCCGCTGCCGCCGGTCAGCAAATGGCTGGAAGGACAAGACGGCGTGCACGACACGGCCTCCAGCCCCGAGACGGCCCGCTGGTCTTCCGACACCAGCCGGGGCTCGCAGGCCCACGACCAGGATTCCTCCTGATCGATCCCGCTGGACGGAGTGGCCATGGCCTTCACGCCTCGTTCCGACACGCAGGTCAAAGGCTATCTCGCTCTCGTTCTGCACGCGCATCTGCCATTCGTCCGCCACCCAGAGCACGAGGTGTTCCTCGAAGAGAACTGGCTCTTCGAAGCCATCACCGAGACCTATCTGCCCCTGCTCGACATCTTGGCCCGCCTGGTCGCCGATGGCGTCCCCTTCCGGCTTACGCTGTCCATCAGCCCGCCGCTTACCGCCATGCTTAATGACAACCTGCTGCGGTCGCGCTACGCGCGGCGGATCGACCAGTTGGTCGAGCTGGCCGCCAAAGAGGTGGAGCGCACCCGGGACGACCCGCCCTTTGACCGGCTCGCACAGGGCTACCAGGAGCGATTCGTCGAGTGCCGCCGACTGTTTAACGAGGTGTACGACCGCGACTTGGTCGGAGCACTCCGCCGGCTCCAGGACGCAGGCGTCATCGACATCATCACCTCGGCCGCCACACACGCCTATCTGCCCTTGCTCCAGTCCACCGAAGGCGCCCTGCGCAGCCAGGTACAAATCGGCGTCAATGAATACCAGCGGTGCTTCGGGCGATGGCCGGACGGGTTCTGGCTGCCCGAGTGCGGCTACGCGCCGGGCATCGACCAGGCTTTGGCGGACGCCGGCATTCGGTATTTCCTGCTCGAGGCTCACGGTGTCACCTACGCGAAACCGCGGCCGAAGTTCGGACCGTTCGCACCCGTCTTCTGCCCCTCCGGCGTCGCCGCATTCGCCAGAGACCTCCAATCATCCCGCCAGGTCTGGAGCGCCGTCGACGGGTATCCCGGCGACCGGACCTACCGCGAGTTCTACCGCGACGTCGGCTACGACCTCGATTACGACTACATCCGTCCCTACGTGCATCCGGACGGAAACCGCGTTGACACCGGCATCAAATACTATCGCATCACCGGCGCCGACCACCACAAAGAGCCGTACGATCCCGTCCTTGCCCGGCAAACCGCCGAGCAGCACGCCACCGAGTTTGTCGCCAGCCGGGCCGCACAGATCGAGTACCTCGAGCCCGGGATGGGCCGGAAACCGATCGTCGTCGCTCCCTATGATGCTGAGCTCTTCGGCCATTGGTGGTACGAGGGGCCCCACTGGCTCGAGTCCGTGCTTCGCAACATCGCGGCCGAACAGACCGCCTTTCGCACCGCCACCCCGTGGGACTACCTTACCGAGTTCCCCGTGAACCAAGAGGTGACCCCCTGCGCGTCGAGCTGGGGCTGGAAAGGATACCACGAGGTCTGGCTTGAAGGGAGCAACGACTGGATCTATCGCCATCTCCACATCGCCGCCCAGCGGATGGGCGAACTGGCCGAACGCTTTGGCATGCCCACCCCCGTCGAGCGCCGGGCACTCAATCAGGCCGCTCGCGAACTGCTCCTTGCCCAGAGCAGCGACTGGGCCTTTATCATGAAAAGCGGCACCGCCGTGGAATACGCCGTCAAGCGAACGGCCCAGAGCCTGCAGAACTTCTTGCGACTCTATACGGATATCATCCGCGGCGATATCGACGCCGCCTGGCTGGCCGAATTGGAACGGCGAGACAATATCTTTCCGAGTATTGACTATCGCGTCTACATGTAAAACCAAAGACACGTACCCGGGACGAACCCGATGAGCACGCTTTACGTCGCGTTTCACTGGCACCAGCACCAGCCCTATTACATGGACCCCGTCACCGGGCGGTTCGCACTGCCTTGGGTGCGCCTGCATGGCATCAAGGACTACATCGGAATGGCCAACCTGCTGGCCGAGTTTCCCCACATCGGCCAGGCCATCAACTTCGTGCCGTCCCTCCTGCGCCAGATCGAGGACTACGCATGCGGCGCCACCGACACCATGCTGATGCTGTCCCGCGTGCCCGCCGATTCCCTCTCGCACCAGCAAGCGGTCCTGATGCTCAATACCTTTTTCGCCGCGAACTGGGAAAACATGATCAACCCGTACACCCGCTATCGCGAGTTGCTGGGCCGCTGTGAATTCAGTCGCCGCCCGGCCAAAGACGTCGCTCGCGAGCTGTCCGCCGCTGACTTCCGCGACCTCCAGGTGTGGGCCAACCTCGCCTGGTTCCATCCCACTGTCATCGAGCACGACGCCGGGCTCGCGGAACTCATCCGCAAGGGGAAGGAGTTCACCGAGACCGAAAAACACTTCGTGCTCGACCGCCAGCTCGAAACCCTCAAGGGCATCGTGCCGCTGCACCGACGCTTGGCGGAATCCGGGCAGTTGGAGCTCACCACCACGCCCTTCTACCATCCCATTCTTCCGCTCCTCTGCGACCCGGCCATCGCACAGGTCGCCCGCCCCGACCTGGAGCTGCCCTGGCCGCGGTTCGCTGCGCCCGAGGACGCCGCCGTACAGGTCCGCCGCTCCATCGAGCACCACCAGCGCACCTTCGGAGCCCCCCCGCGCGGAATGTGGCCCGCCGAGTGTTCTGTCAGCGACGCCGCAGCCGCCGTCTTCGCCGCGGCCGGCGTCGACTGGATCGTTACCGACGAGGACGTTCTGGCCAAGACCCTCGACACCCAGCTCTGGCGCGACGGAGACAGCCTCGTCGAGCGGCCCGAACTGCTCTACCGACCCTATCGGCTCTCCTGCGAGGGCTCCGATCTTAACGTCATCTTCCGAGATCGTGTCTTGTCCGACCTCATCGGTTTCCGCTCCACGCTGCCCAACCCCGCCGACGCCGCCCGCGATCTCTTCGGCCGCCTGGAGGCGGCCCGCGACCAGGCCCCCGACAATGCACTGGTCACCATCGCTCTCGATGGCGAGAACTGCTGGGAGTACTACCCGGACCAGGGCGTCCGCTTCCTTCGCGAGCTCTACCGCCTGCTGTCCGAGTCCCCCGACATCGAGGCCGTTCGCATCAGCGATTACGTCGACCGGTTCGGCCCCGGCAGGGACTTGCAGGGCATCTTCCCCGGCTCCTGGATCAGCCACAGCTTCTCCACCTGGATCGGGCATTGGGAGAAGAACCGCGCCTGGGAGCACCTGGCGCGGGCCCGGGAATTCTGCCATCGGCGCCTGGCGGAGAATGGCGTGGCGCCCGACAGCGCCGCCGCCGCACAGGAAGAAATCTATGTCGCCGAAGGCAGCGACTGGTTCTGGTGGTACGGCGACGACCACTCGAGCGGCAGTGACGCCGAGTTCGACTCGCTCTTCCGAAAACACCTCCGCCGCATCTATGAACTGCTCGACACCGAACCGCCCGAGGAGCTCTTTCAGCCCATCCTCGGCCAGGCGATGCGCGAGTCCTGGCACCCGCCCCGCGGCCTGATCAATGTTCGTGTCGATGGGCTTCGGACCAGCTTCTTTGAGTGGCTGGCCGCCGGCTCCTATCAGCGCGCCCGCGACGTCGGCGCCATACAGCGCTCGGTCCCCGTCCCCGCCACCGCCATGTACTTCGGGTTCGGTTCCGGCCGATTCTTCCTCCGCCTCGATGTCGCCGAGGCAAGCGACGACGTCACCGTTGAACTGTGGCTGACAGGCGGGCAGGCCGCGGCGCTCGTCGCACGGTTCGGAGCCGGGGCTCCGGAGGTCACGGCCGGCGACCATGTCGTCGACGGGGCCGAGGCCGCGCGCCGGCGCGTCATCGAAATCGGCGTCCCGGTCGACGCCCTGGGGCTCGTGCCGGGACAGGAGGCAGAGCTCTTCGTGCGCGTGCTCGAGTCCGACAGTGTGGTCCAGCGTATCCCGGCGTCCGGGGCCATCGCGGCGCACGTGCCGACCGATCTGTCCGGGGATCAATGACGTCAGCTTTGCCGGGGAACAGACAGGCGGGTCAGGTCGGCAGCGTCGGGTTGAACTCGCGAGCCCACAGCTCGAAGCACAACAGCGCCCAGAGCGGGTAGGCGTGGTCGGCCTTGCCCGATGCGTGCTCGCCGAGCAAACGGCCGATCTCTCTTTCTGCGAAGACATCGCACAGTACCGTGTCGCTCGCCAGCAGCGTCTTGCGAGCGAATGGCCCCAGGTCCTCTCGCAGCCAGCGCGCGATCGGCACACCAAACCCCATCTTGCCGCGCGACTGGACCCGCTCCGGCAGCAGGTCGCGGAACGCGTACCGCAGTACGAATTTCCCGCGCCCGCGGTGCAGCTTGTGGCGTGACGGAATACGGAACGCCAGTTCGACGACCTTGTGGTCGAGCAGCGGCGCACGCGCCTCCAGACCGTTCGCCATGGTGGCGATGTCCATCTTGACCAGCGGGTCGTTCGGCAGGTAACCGCACAGGTCCGCGAACATCGCTGCGGTCGCCGGGTCGTTGAGTCCGGCGCAACGGTCATACGCGTCCGCAAAGACGGCCGAGGAGTCGAAGCGGTCGGTCAGCTCTGCGAAGCCCGGCGAATATAGCTCGCGCTTGGCGGCTTCCGAGGTGTAGGCCAGCCACGCGGCATGTCGCCGGGCCGGGGGCAGGGGCATCGCGTCCAGCAGCAGGCGGGCCCGAGTGAGCGCGCTCTTGCGGTCCTTGCCCTTGGGGACCAGCCCGCCGATCAGGCCGGCCAGCTTGCCCAGAGCCGGAGTGATGCGGTTTACCTGCCCGCAGGCCCGGGCCGCAACGTGCCGCGGATAGCCGCCGAACGCTTCGTCCGCCCCGTCGCCGGTCAGAGCGACCTTCACCTGCTCCGCCGTCCGTCTCGCCAGATAGTAGCTCGGGATGGCGGACGGATCGGCGAACGGTTCCCCGTAACGGGCCGCCAGAAGCGGCAGCACGTCGACGGCGTTCGGGGCGACTTCGAACTCTGTGTGCCGGGTGCCGAACGCCTGGGCCGCGGCCCGAGCGTATTCGCGTTCGTCATAGGCCGGGTCCCCGAACCCGATGCTGAAGGTACGGACCGGCTCGTCGCACATCCGGCTCATCAGGCCGGTCACGATCGACGAGTCGATTCCGCCGCTGAGAAACGCGCCGAGCGGCACATCGGCGACCAGCCTGGCCCGCACGGCCGCTTTGACTGCGCTGCGCACCTGGTCCGCCGCTTCGTCCAGCGTGCAGTCCGCGGGCTCCGGGTCGATGTCCCAGTACCGCTCGACTCGTGCCGTGCCGCCTTCCAGGACGAGGCGGTGAGCGGGCGGGAGCTTGCGCACCCCGCGATAGATGGTGAGTGGGAAGGGGACCGCCAGGTACGACAGGTAGTGGTGCAGCGCCTCCGGCTCCAGCACACGCGGAACTGCGCTCAGAGACAGCAGCGCGTTCAGTTCCGACGCGAAGGCGAACAGGCCCTCGCCCTGGTAATAGACCAGCGGCTTCTCGCCCAGCCGGTCCCGCGCCAGCACCAGTCGCCCGGCGTCCGCGTCCCACAAAGCGAACGCGAACATGCCGTCGAGCTTCTCGACACAGGCGGGGCCGTCCTCTTCGTAAAGGTGCAGGATGACCTCGTTGTCGCTCTGCGTCCTGAAGGCGTGTCCGCGGGCTTCGAGGCCGGAGCGCAGCTCCCGGAAATTATAGACCTCCCCGTTGCAGGCCAGCAGGACCGAGCCGGTCTCGTTCGCCATCGGCTGCCGGCCGGTCTCGAGATCGATAATGCTCAGCCGGGCGTGTCCCAGGGCGCAGCGGCCCGACTGCGCCGTGCCCGCCTCATCGGGCCCACGATGCCGCAGCCGGTCGACCATCCCGGCGATGACGCCCGTTGTCTCGTCCGTCAGGAGTCCGGCGATTCCGCACATACTGGGCTCACTGGAGTCGAAGACGATGTTGTCCTGGCGTATCGGGCCGGGGCGGTGTGGGCGGACCCCTGTGAGGCGTCCGGCCTGGAAGCCGGGCTCTTCGCCCGGGTCACCCGCCCAGCTTGTCGTCCAGGTATTCCACCATCCGGTCCAGACTGGGCCGGTCCTGCTGCATCGAGTCGCGGTGCCGGATCGTGGCGGCCTTGTCGTCCAGCGAGTCGAAGTCGACCGTGATGCAGTACGGGGTGCCGATCTCGTCGTGCCGCCGATACCGCTTTCCGATGGAGCCGCCGATGTCGTGGATCGCCGGCCAGCGTTTGCGGATGTCGTCGAACAGCGGCTTGCTCAGCGCGATCAGGTCGTCTTTTTTTGAGAGCGGGAAGACCGCCACCTTGCACGGCGCCATGGCGTCGTTGAGGCGGAGTAGGGTACGTGTCTCGCCGCGCACCTCCTCCTCGGCGTACGCATCGCACAAGACCGCCAGCAGCGCCCGGTTCACCCCGAACGACGGCTCCACCACGTAGGGGATGTACTTCTCGCGGGTGGCCGGGTCTTCGTACAGCATCTTCTGGCCGGAGGCGGTCTGGTGCTGGGTGAGGTCATAGTCGGTCCGCGACGCCGTGCCCTGGAGCTCGCCCCACTTCTCCCACGGGAAGTAATACTCCAGATCGGCGGTGCGGTTGGAGTAGTGCGAGAGTTGTTCCTTGTCGTGCTCGCGCCAGCGCAGCTTCTCCTCGCCGATGCCGAGCGACTGATAGAAGTCCCAGGTCTCCTGCTGCCAGTGCTCGAACCATTCCAGCTCGGTGCCGGGCTTGACGAAGAACTCGATCTCCATCTGCTCGAACTCGCGGGTGCGGAAGATGAAGTTGCCCGTGGTGATTTCGTTGCGGAACGCCTTGCCGATCTGGGCGATGCCGAACGGGACGCGCATCCGCATCGACTGCTGTACCAGCGCGAAGTTGTAGAAGATGCCCTGGGCGGTCTCGGGCCGAAGGTAAGCGGTCGAACTGCCGTCCTCCACCGCCCCCACGTGGGTCTTGAACATCAGGTCGAATTTCTTGGCCTCGCCCAGCGGCCCGCCGCACGACGGGCAGCGCACGTCGTGCTCCGCGACCAGCCGCGTGATCTCCTCCAGCGGGCGGCCGTCAAAATCCCCGCCCAACTTGTCCGCCAGCAGGGTGTCTCCGCGGAACCGCGACCGGCATTCCTTGCAGTCCACCAGCGGATCGTTGAAGTTCTCGATGTGCCCGGACGCTTCCCATACCTTCGGATTCACGATGATCGACGAGTCCAGCCCGACCATGTCGTCCCGGTCACGGACGAATCGGTTCCACCACATCTCGCGGACATTGCGGCACATCTCGACGCCCAGCGGCCCCCAGTCCCACTGGTTCGCAAAGCCTTGGTAGATCTCGGATCCCGGGAAGATAATCCCCCGGCGCTTGCACAACGACTTGAGTTTCTTGAGGGCCTCTGATTCCGTTTCACGAGCCATATATCTCAGTCCTTCTTCTGTTCCTTCCAGAGCTTCTGGAACCGCAGGCCCTTGCAGATGAAGACCACGATCATCGCCGCGCCGGCGGCGTACATCAGGGCCTCCGCGAACGGCCACTGCTCTTTCTTGAGGAACGCGACGATCTTGGGCGCCAGCGCCGCGATGGACAGCAGGATGGCCACCGGCTCCCACACGGGCGTCTTCGGCGGATCGGGCATGCTGCGGCCTCTCACAAGAATCGCCGCTTGCCTGCGGCGAAGGGATTATATCGGCTGTCCCCCGGCCTTTCAAGCGTGGCCGCCGCCGGCCGCCGTTCGGCGAGTCGCCTCTCGCTTGATCCCTCCGCACAAAGTACAATAGAATTGATGGGTGAACAGGCTTGTTTCTGTCGAGGATGATCGATGAGACTCTCTGCTATTCTGGCCGTGGTGTTGGTCGCGAGCGCCCTTGGGCCGCCAGCCTTTGCAGCACAGCCGCCC
>Ga0272441_10009165_pt1 | contig 15390 bp, 14 predicted proteins | sample SSMProp6N_FD_193582 | JGI IMG/M metagenome (GOLD analysis project Ga0272441, IMG submission 193582) | Marine sediment archaeal communities from Little Sippewissett salt marsh, Falmouth, MA, United States - SSM-Prop-6N | ecosystem: Environmental > Aquatic > Marine > Wetlands > Sediment ... | reverse complement strand
TACCGATGACAAACTGCGCGTATCCTGCGCCAACTGCCAGCTGGTCTGCTGTCCCGACCGGAAGGAACGGGAGGCCCGCTATGCCATGCTGACCCGGTCCGGCGTCGTCATACAGGACGACGACGGTCGTCTTACCGCCCTTTCCCCGGAGGAGGCACGAACGAGGCTTGCATCCATGCCGGCAACCCGGCGGGCACTCTACGAAGACAGTGCAGGAAAATTCACGACAGACGATTGATGAATCGGAAACGAATGCAATACTTCCTTCCCCGATTCAGCCTGTAGATGACATGATCACGTCCCATCCCAGGTCTGATATGATACCATCGAGAATATATCGTAAAATAATTTCTTGACAAACGAATACTGATATTCTATGTATTTATGAATGTTGATATATTGCATGTAGTGTTTTGTGCTTTTCAGGGGGTTGCAAGCAGGGTCAATGGGGTATGCGGGGGCTGATTTGTGCGAACAGGGATCTATGAGGAATGTTACTTTAGCCGACATTTCACATCAAACATAATGCTTCACGATATGAATTTCATTACCGGTCTTTCAGGCAAAACGGCGTTTGACGAACACTCCCTGTCTCATCACTTCCTTAAAACAATTCAGAATATTTCAGCCCAGGCATTGCAACATACGCACACGGGGATCGGTAGGATCAGTCTCTGCAGTGACTGTCGTGAAGGTGCGGCACCGAACCGTGCAACAGTGATCCCGCGTCATGGAGATCCTATCGAATACACTCATATAACGGCTGAGACACTCGTGACTGCTATTATTTTCTCATCTTATTCGCTTATTATGGTGACAGTTCGGTCCCTATCGTTTGTCCGCCTCTGTTATTATATGTACCTGCTGCTCCAAGTGATCTATGTGATGACCTGCAGCTCGTACCCAATGAGACAAAAAAGATCGTAAGATCGATACCGGACATTGCAGAACCGCCACTGCACACTGTGTCCGTCACAACAAACTGTGTGCAACTGCGCGTGTAACGTCCTTTTTTACCCCTCATCTGCTACTTTTTTGGAGATGAACAAATCGTGATGCTGTTAAGAATGGAGAGTGTTCATGGAGGAAATCAGATTGCACGGCCGCGGCGGACAAGGTGCGGCCATGGCGGCGGAGATTCTGGCCGCGGCCTTTGTCAGGGAAGGGAAGTACGCCAGTAGTTTCCCCGTTTTCGGTGCGGAACGGCGCGGCGCTCCGGTTACTTCCTTTACCCGTTTCAGCGAAGAACCGGTGCGCGAACGGTGCAAAATTTACCACCCGGGCTACGTGATTGTCTTTGATGCCACGCTAAAGGATGCGCCCTTTACGGTCGAAGGGCTGTCGGCCGATGGATTCTTGCTTGTAAACTCCAGTGACGACCTGAAGCCGGACATTCTGGATAAGGCAGCCGTGGTAGCCATGGTAGACGGCACCAGGATCGCTCTCGAAGCCATCGGTAACCCCATAACTAATACCTGTCTCTTGGGCGCTTTTGCCGCAGCGTCAGGAACGTTGAAACTGGCATCGATACTCGACGCACTCAGCGATTATTTTTCCGGAACGATCCTGGAAAAGAACCGCAGGGCGGTTGAGCGTGGATATGCCGAGGTAAAGGTCGTTAAGGGTAATACGTGAACAGGAGGTAGTGCAGGAGCATGAGAATGCGGAGTCAATATCAATCCCTGTGTATGAACACAGATGAGGAAATGCGGGTTTCTAAAACCGATGAATGGCGTCACCGGTATCCGGTGATTAACCACGCGAAGTGTCGCCGGTGCGGATGGTGCGCCATCTATTGCGTTACCGGATGCATAAAAGTCGAAAAAGATCGTTTTGTTCCAGATCTGAATTATTGCAAGGGCTGCGGTGTCTGTGCCAATGAGTGCCCCGCAGAAGCCATTGACTTAATACGAGAGGACGTGGTGAACTAGATGACAATCAAGGTATTAGACGGTAACAAGGCAGCAGCTCACGGAGTCCGATTGGCCAGACCCGATGTCATCGCGGTGTATCCCATCACTCCACAGACGCCCCTCGCTGAACTCTTGTCCAAATTTTACGCACAGGGTCAGTTCGATGCCGAATTGATCGAGGTGGAAGGAGAAAACTCCTCGATGGGTTCGGTGATGGGTGCCAGCGCAGCCGGCGGACGGACATTTACCGCCACTTCATCCTGGGGTTTGGCATTCATGCATGATGGCCTGATGTTCTGTTCCGGCATGCGCCTGCCGGTCGTGATGGTCAATGTTACCCGGGAAACAACCTTCATGCGCGGTGTTTTGAGCAGCCGCCAGGACATCATGGGCATGCGCGATACCGGGTGGATTCAGATCGAGGCTGAGACATGCCAGGAGATCCTGGATTCGATTTTAATGGCCTATCGTCTGGCCGAGGACACAGATATTCTCGTACCGGTAGTCGTCTGTTACGATGGCTACTATCTGTCTCATCTCTCCGAGCGGGTTGATATCCCCGACCAGGAACAGGTGAACGAATTTTTCAAGCCGCTGGCAGATATGAACCGCCTGCGCATAGAACCCGGCACGAACCTGCAATTCGCCGTCAGCCCCCTTGCCAACGATGGTGAACTGGTAGCCGAATACCACTACAAGCACAGTCAGGCAATGGAACGTGTCAAGTCAAAACTGCCTGACATTGAAAAGGAATTTCATGCTATCTTCGGACGCTCCTACGGAGGGCTGGTGGACGCCTATCGCACCGATGATGCCGACATTGTGTTTGTGACGGCAGGCAGTGCCGCCGGGACTGTTAAGGTAATTGTGGACGAGGCCCGCGAGGCTGGCGTTAAGGTCGGTGTGGCGCGTATTCGTGTATTCAGGCCCTTCCCGAAACAAGAACTGTTGACCCTATTACAGGGCAAAAAGGCTGTTGGCTTCATTGAACGGAGCGCGTGCTTCGGATGGGATTGCGGCCACCTGTACATGGAAACCAGTGTACTCAGACACCAGCTTCCCGGCGTGGAATTTGTGGACTTCATCGAAGGCCTGGGGGGTATGGACATCTCAAAAGATCGTATTCGCAGGGCATTGGCAGTTCTCAAGGATGTCGCATCCGGACAGAAATTGGAGTCTCATGTCCTCTGGGCCGGTATCGAATAGTCACGGGCTATAAATTGTAGAAAGGATTAGAACTCATGTATCGTGATACCATGTTCATCAAGCAGGGGCTGTGTCCGGAGGATTGTCACGCCTGCGTAGATGCGTGCCCCCACAAGACTTCCGGTGGACTGGCCGCTATCAAAAAGGTACAAAAAGACGGGAAATGGGGCATCGCCATGTGCAACCACTGCGGTGAACCGGTTTGCGTACCGGCCTGTCCTACGGATGCCCTCACTCAGAATGATAACGGCATTGTTACCGTCACACAGGATTTGTGTATCGGTTGCGGAAACTGCGAGCGCAGCTGCCCCTATGACGGAATATATGTCGATGACATAGCGGTAAAATGTGATTACTGCGGTGGTGACCCCAAGTGTGTGGCCGCCTGTCCCTACGGTGTACTTCGCTTCGCCAAGAGCAAGGAGATCGTCGACAACTTTGTCATGGAAGATCCCGTATCCCCGGGACTACCCCTGTGCAGCGGTTGTACCGCTGAACTTGCGATCCGTTTTGTCTCTCGTGTCTTAGGACCGAAGACTATCTTTTTTGGCGCCCCTTCCTGCTGCAACCTTGGCGGAGCCGTAAAACTGCCGACATATGGGTGCCTGATGACGGATGTCAGTTCCATCATGTCCGGAGTCAAGCGGTACCTGAATCGCACGCACCAGGAGGCACATGTGGTGGGCTTCATTGGCGACGGTACCACTACGGATGTCGGGTTTCAGCCACTATCGGGAGCCACGGAACGCGGTGAAAATATTATCCATATCTGTTACGACAACGAGGGATATATGAATACCGGCATCCAGCGCAGCAGCTCTACCCCACCGCATGCGTGGACACAGACCACCCCGATTGGACCCATGAGCCGCGGGAAATCCCGGCCACAGAAGTACGTCCCGTTGCTGCTGGCCTTGCAGGGCGCGGCCTATGTGGCCACCGCCACCTTAAGCCACCTGGATGACTTCGCCATGAAGCTCAAGAAGGCCAAGAGCATTAAGAGCGGGCTTTCATACATCCACCTCTTTTGCCCCTGTCCCACCGGGTGGCGGTCCGCTGAGGACAAAGGTGTAGAGATATGCCGGCTGGCAGTGGAAACCAACTTCTTCCCGCTCTGGGAGATGGAAAATGAACAGTTGACCTTTACCGTGGAAGTCAACAATCCTCGCCCGCTTGCCGACTACCTGCAATTGATGCGTCGGTTCTCTCATTTTGACCAGGATGACCTGGATGTCTTGCAAAACGAAATTGACAGACGGCTCACCCTGCTTAAACGGTTTGTGGATGAACCAAGTCGAGCTTGTTTATAAAAGCGACATTCAATTTAAGTACAATAAAGTCTGGAGGTACCTGTGTATGAGATGGGGAATGGCTATAGAAATGAATAGATGCATCGCATGCAATGCATGCGCGATAGCCTGCAAGGCAGAGCATTTTGTTCCACCGGAGATTTTTTGGAGCAGGGTCTTGATAGGTGAAGAAGGAGAGTATCCGGTGGTTTCCAAACTCAAGTACAGTGTTCGCTGTAATCATTGTGGTGATCCGAAGTGTGTGGAAGTGTGTCCTACCGGGGCTACTCAGCAGCGTGAAGATGGCATTGTCTGGGTTGATGAGACCAAATGCGTGGGCTGCCGTTATTGTATGGTCGCCTGTCCTTACCAGATGCGTTCGATGTACGAAGACGAAAGCAATGAGTATTTCCCGGATCAGGGGTTGACGGAACATGAAAAAATCAGAGACTTGTTATATCCTCAGTATCCCGGAGTGGTACAGAAGTGCGTCTTTTGCAAAGAGAGAATCGATGCCGGTATGGCTAAGGGTTTGACTCCGGGAGTTGACAGTGAAGCCAGTCCTGCCTGTATGAATGCCTGCCCCACAGGCGCCATACATTTTGGCGACCTGGATGATCCCCACAGCGACATTGTCATGCTTATCAAAGAGAAGAAGGGGAAACAATTTCATCCGGAGTTCGATACCGACTCATCAATTTATTACATTGGCTGAGCGAATAATAGGTAAGGAGGCGTTACGAAAATGATTCAACAGAAACCCTATGACTTTATGGTGAAATACACACAGCAAAAAGACTGGATAGATGGAAGGGGGAACTTTATCGCCTTTGCCTTCTTTCTGGGCGGTATCAGTGGAGGTCTATTTATGGCCTCTGCCTACTTCGATAGCCTCTTAGGCATGTTTATCTCCTGGCTCCTTTCTCTTGGCATGGGTCTATCCTACATGCTGCACCTGACCAAACCCCTCAGGGCATGGCGGATGATCGTGAAGCCGGGAACATCCTGGATATCTCGTGGATTCACTTTCATTATGCTGTTTATCTGTCTGACCTTTATTACACTTGTCTTGCGCACATGGTTTCCGGACAACACAACCGCCATCACTACCTTCAAGATACTGGCCGGTATCTTCGCCTTTGCCCAATCGATTTACACAGGTTTTGCCGTCAGCTACGTGAGCGCCATAAAGCTTTGGAATTCCGCAATCCTGCCCATACTTTTTGTTGTCTGCGGTTTCTCCGGCGGTCTGGCCATATTGTTAGGTATCAGCCTGGAAGGAGATCATGTCGCAGCAATAGAAAACATGGCCCGCATCACCTTAATAGGCTTTGCCATTATCCTGACTGTTTACCTGTGGAATTCAACGTACACCAGCACTACCGCCAAAGACTCCGTGAGACGGGTTGTAAGAGGTAGTATTGCCGGTATCTTCTGGACGGGAGTCGTCCTGCTGGGCATTGTCATACCCATTGCCATATCGGTTGTTACCTACTTTTTGGCTGGTTCTCATAGCGGCTTGCTCCTAACTGCAGTGATATGCGAAATCCTGGGCGGCCTGGCATTGCGGTATGTTATACTGAAAGCGGGTGTCTACAGTCCGCTAATTCCAGGTCCCCAATCATGAATGGTATATTGAGAACATGGTGCCGACGGACAGGACCATGCGGTCAATGCCCTGCCGTTTACCGCTGGTATTTCACTAACATTACTCAAAAGGGAGGTCTACAGATCCATGGCAATAGAAGCAGCAGAAAATAAGTCCGAAATCTGGGAAGATAAGTGGGTTTATACCGCCTGCGGCGGCTGTTACGGCGGGTGTGCCTGTAAGGTGCGTGTGGTCAACGGCGTGGCAGTGACGATAGAAGGTGTTGAGGATACCTCACTGGGGGCGAAAGGCGGATTATGCGGGAAGGGAATCGCCGGTCTGATGTTGCTCTACGATCCCAACCGATTGAACTACCCGTTACGCCGAACCAATCCGAAGAAAGGCTTGGATGAAGACCCCAAGTTTAAGCGCATTACCTGGGATGAGGCCTTATCCGAGATCACCGAGCGCCTGAAGCCGGTGTTGGCCGACAATCCGCAAAAGGTATGGTCCAATAATTCCACCTCGGCCGTCTACAGTGGCTGGGGAACGGCATGCAGAGACTTTGTTGGAGCCCTGGGCAGCCGCATGCGCATATCAGGCGGTGGGAGCCTGCACTGCGGCAACGCCGCCCACCAGGCGGCAGGACAGGTGCATGGCGCCTGGTCCTCTACCGCCGACTGGCGGCATGCCAAGTATGTGATGAAATGGGGTACCAACAAGGGTGTCGGAGCCGGCCACTCCATGGTTACCAACGCCAGGCTCCGAGGAGAGATGATGGGCCGCGGCGGCAAAGAGGTCAGCGTGGACCCGCAGTGCAACTTTTCCGGCGGAGCCGCTAACGAGTGGGTGCCCATACTGCCGGGAACTGATACTGTGGTGGCCCTGGCCATGTGCAATATCCTGGTAGAAAAGGGGGTACTCGATCTGCCCTTCCTGAGGATGAAGACCAACCTGCCCTTCCTGGTCAAGGATGACGGCACCTTTGTCCGCGACCCGGCATCCACGGAGCCGCTGGTGTGGGATACACGGGACAAGAAGGCCAAGCTGCACCATGATGATACCCTGACCGTGGATGCCCCCGCCCTTGAAGGCAACTATGTCGTCGATGGTGTGGAATGCCGGCCGGCCTTTGTCTTGCTGCGTGAACACTTGAAGCAATACACCCCTGAAATGGCGTCCGAGATCAGTTCCGTTCCGGCAGCCACAATCCGCAGATTGGCCAGAGAATGGGGCGATAACGCCTCCGTCGGCAGCAGCATTACCATCAACGGTAAGACGTACCCCTACCGGCCGGTGGCCTCACTCTTCTTCCGCGGCAGCCAGGGGCACACCAATGCCGTGCACCAGTGCTGGTCACTGGATCTCTTGAACATTCTGGTCGGTGCCGAGGACGTACCCGGCGGTTGCGTTGGCTGGCCATGCATCCGCGAGGGGCACCCCGACACGGGGCGACCGAACTGGATACCACGCATCGTCAACGAAGGCGGCATGATTCCGGCCATGTTCATGGGTGGACACGATCCCTGGCCCATACATGAGCCAACCTGGCCCTGCACGAACGGTCGCTGTGAGGAGTATTGGACGCAGAGCACCACCTCCGGTGCCCCCAACTTTGCCGACCGCGATGAGGTATATGAGAAGCTGGGAATGACCGCTCATCCGGAATTCATGTTCGTGTGGGGGACCAATATGGTTGTCGGGACGGCCAACGTCTGGGATCAGATTGATATCATGAAGGATATCCCCTTTATTGTGCACTGCGATCTCTTCTGCAACGAAACCTCAGACGCCCTGGCGGACATTGTACTGCCTGATGTCTGTTACCTTGAGCGGCTCGACTGGCAGGCCAACCTCCGCTACTACTTCTTCAACCAGGCGCCCACTGACGAAGAGTGGGCCTACCACCCGCAGTTTCCGGTGGTGGAACCAATCGCCGAGCGCCGCAATTTACTGGATGTGCTGTGCGAAATTGCCGACCGTGTGGGCATACGCGATAAGTGGAACGAGTTGCACAACAAACTTTTCTTAATCGACGATCCCAAATACATGCTCAAACCCGACGAGAAACTGGACTGGGCTGGAATGGGTGATAAAATACTCAAGTGGTGCTACGGAGACGACAAAGGCCTGGAGTGGTTCCGGGAGAACGGCTACATCACATGGCCCAAGAAAACGGAGGAGACCTACTGGCGCTGGCATTACCCTGTGCTGGAAAAAATGCGTATCCCCGTCTACCGCGAATATCTCATCACGACGGGGGCAAAGGCAAAGGAGATCGGCCAGAGAGTCGGGTTGGAACAGGAGTATGAGCAATACACCGCTCTGCCGACTTGGTTCACGCCTATTTCGCACCGTGAGATAAGCGAGGAATTCGACCTGTTCGCCTTCTCGTACCGCGATGCCATGCACACTAACAGCACCACGCAGGAGAACCCCTGGATAGACGAAGTCAGCCAGCGAAACCCCTATACTTATACCATCACGATGAATGCAAAAACGGCAAAGGCAAAGGGGTTTAAAGACGGTGATCGTGTATGGCTGGAAACCCCCTATCAACGAAGGGAAAGCGGCGTCTTAAAGCTCATGCAGGGTCAGCATCCCCAGTGTGTGGGCATTGCCGGCCAGGCCGGTCTGTGGGCCAAAGGGAGGCCCATCGCCGCAGGGAAGGGCAGCAACTTCAACAAGATCCTGCCCTGCGATCTCAAGCACTTCGATCCGATAACCCTGTGCATCGAAACAGCGGTAGCGGTAAAGATCTATAAAATGGACAAGGCATAAGATGACCGGTTGGGAAAGGGGAATCGTCATGGTTCGGTAGCGGCCATTGATCCGCACAATCGATCACTGCGCGGATCAATTCCTGCTGCATGGCGGTGTGTATGCCCGGTCTCATTGAAACAGGTATGATGTGACAGTGTCACAGTTGAAGGGAGGTGATAAAAGGTATCAGGCAGTAATGGCGGGGATATAATTTGGGGGAACCCGTTATAGCAAACCAGTTTATAACTACCTAAAAGGAGAGAACCATGAAAATTAACCGATATGTATTTATACTCATTTCACTTCTATTAGTTGTAATGTTTGCGTTACCATCTGCAAGTCTTGCCGACAAACTACCAAAAAAACTCCACTGGGATGCCACTCACTGGAGCGGGCCCTCCGTCTTTTCTCATACGGCTGCCGATTTTGCGAAGGATATGGCCGCAAAAACCGACGGCCGATGGGAGATACAGATCCACTTTGGCGGAGTTTTGGCAAAGTCCAAAGAGACTGTCGACGGCATTAAGGGCGGTCTCTTTGAATTTACCTCAACGGTCCCGGTCTACCATCCGGGGAAGACTCCCCTCACTACGGTCATTGATCTCCCCTTCTTCGGTCCTTCCACCATGAAACAAAGGGGACAATGGATGAAGGAAATTGCCAAGCATCCGGCGATCGTCAAGGAATGGAAGCAATGGGATATGAGACTCCTCTTCCCCGTTGTTTTTCCGTCCTATAATATGATGAGCAAGGTCCCCATTACCAAGGTCGAGGACTTCAAGGGTCTGAGGGTGCGTATCGATCCCTCAAGCGGGAAACCATTGGAACCTTTCGGCGCCATCATAACAATGCTGCCCGGTCCCGATATTTACACTGCCCTCGATCGTCGTATGCTGGATGCGGTTTCCTGGATCTGGACCTACACCTTCGGCAAATATAAACTGTACGAAAAGTGCAAATACGCAATCCTGGGTCTTGACCAGAAGACCGTTGGTGCCTACTGGGGTGTCAGTATCAGTGCCTGGGATAAACTCCCCGACGAGTGGAAAAAGCTTGCCCAAGGATGGGCGGACCAGAAGGCTACCGAGCGATTTATCTATCACGTCGCCGAGGCGGACAAAAAGTACATCCCCATATTTGAGAAGGCGGGGGTAAAGGTTTCGCAGTTCCCGGCCGCAGAACGTGCCAAGCTCGTGGAAAAATCAGAGGCCTCCTACCAGGCCTGGATAAAGAGCATGGAGGACAGGGGCCTTCCGGGCAAGGAGGTATTCGAATATGCCAAGGCCAAACGGGACGAGATAATGGCCACAGTCAAATAACAGTCTAAACTTTACCGGCTCCGGTTCTCCTGCACCCGTGTCGACATGGTGTGTACGAAGAGCCGGAGCCAGCAAGGCAATGACCATGGAAACAAACGATACTATGTCAGTTACACGGGATGTGAGGCGGAAACACTCCATTGCCCACAGCATCGACAGTTCCTTTGCCGCCCTTGAACGGTGGCTTGGGTACCTCGGTATGGGATTTCTTGTCGGCCTCATGGTAATGGTAGTCTTCGAGGTATCGGCGCGCTATATCTTTGGAATGCCCCTCAAAGGGTACATCGATATCATGGAAATGATGATGGCCGTGCTGGTCTTTCTCTCCCTGGCTTTTTGTCAGGCCGAAGGGGGCAACATCAGGATGGAACTCTTCATGGACAAGGTGTTGAAAAACGGACGTCGCTACTGGGCCGTAGAGACTTTCCACCTTCTCACTGCCGCCGTGGGTTTCGGCGTTATTGCTGTCTACTCCTGTACCAATGCCCTCAATGCCTACCGCGTCGGCGATGCGACAATGTCTATCCATTTGCCGATCTGGCCGGCCAGAGTTTTGGTGGCAGTGGGAGCTGCGGTTCTTTTTATACGGTTTATTTTGCAATTGATCCAGTCTCTATACTATGTCTGGGTTGGGGGCTCCGAGCGAGACCTGTTGAATAAGGAGGTGCCGTTATAGACCCGCTAATTGTTGGAATATTTGGACTATTTGCCTTCACCGGTTTGGTGATACTCGGATCGTGGATTGGCTTTGCCGCTGCGACGGTCGGTCTTATCGGGGTTTGGTTCATAAAGGGCGCCGGGGCGATGGCTTCGCTTAGTGGCTTCCTGCCCTACTCGACGGCGGCATCTTTTTCCTTCAGCGTTATCCCCCTGTTCATTCTCATGGGATATTTCGCCTTTCATGCGGGGCTGACGGGAGATCTCTTCAAGACTGCCCGGCAATGGTTCGGTCACATGCCGGGAGGCCTTGCCATTGCGACTACCTTTGCTGCGGCAGGCTTCGGTGCATGCACGGGGTCCAGCACTGCCGCTGCGGCAGTGATGGGTAAAGTGGCTATTCCAGAGATGACCAGATATAAATACGATCCCACACTGACTGCCGGTGCGGTGGCTGCAAGCGGGACGATGGCATCGATGATACCGCCCAGCGTCATCATTGTTATCTACGGAGTCCTTACAGAGCAATCGATAGGGACATTGCTGATTGCCGGATTCCTGCCGGGAATCAGCGAGGCTCTGCTATACAGTGGAATGATTTACTTCAGGTGTTTGCTTAACCCGAAACTCGGCGCCGCACTGCCTGCCGCATCCTGGAGAGCCAGGTTTGTATCCCTAAAAGGTACGGGCGGGATGCTTCTACTCATCGTTATTATCCTCGGCGGTATCTACGGCGGTGTCTTTACCCCGACCGAGGCCGGCGGTATCGGCGCCTTCGGTGCCCTGCTCATGGCATTCTTCAGCGGCAAGCTTACCTGGACCGTCGTGAGAAACTCACTGCTCGACACGGCAAAAACGACGGCCATGATATTTGCGACACTGATAGGTGTTCTTATCTTTCTCCGTTTCCTGGCCTTGAGCGGTGTGACCACTGCCTTTACGAGCGCGATGCTGGCCCTGCCATGGCCCCCACTTGCCATACTTTTTGTGGTACTGGGAATTTACGTCTTCCTCGGCATGTTCGTTTCGGCAACGGGAATGCTCATGCTGACGCTGCCGCTGGTATTCCCCGTCATTACCGGTCTGGGATACGATCCCATCTGGTTTGGTATCATTGCCGTGAGGATGTGTGAGGTGGCCTTTATCACGCCACCGGTGGGTATGAACGTATATGCGGTAAAGTCCGTAGTTCCGGAACTGGCCGTGGAGGACATCTTCAAGGGTACCTTCTGGTTCCTTGCCATGGATATAATCAATATTATGCTGTTGATTGCCTTTCCGGCGATCGCATTGTGGCTGCCGAGTACCATGCAATTAAACTAAGGGAACTCGAGCGACTATTTGTTCGAAAGTCTTAAATCGGACAGAAGACACAGACGATGAGGGACTGATATATTCCTGTCGTCTTCGTTGTATTGTCATCAGATTGAAACGACATTGAGTATGTGCAGAAAGGGGAGTTCGGGAATGAAAATCAGTATTGTGGGAGCAGCCGGCTGCATGGGATCAAGTATCGCCTTCTGCATTGCCACCCGGGGACTTGCCGAAGAGGTGGTTATACTCGATGTCACCCGGCACCTGCTCGAGGCGCAGGCCATGGATCTCGGTGATGCAATCGTGGCGGCCAACCAGGATGTAACACTCGTAGCCGGTGAATACGCGGACATGGTTGGGTCCGATATCGTCATTGTCACCGCTTCAATAGGGAGCCTCGCCTCACGAGTATCCTCTCCAGGGGAAGAGAAATCAGGGAAGGTACTGTCTTCACGGCAGGAGCTTATTTCCGTCAATATTCCCGTTATCCAGGGGATAGCGAATGCGGTGAAGCAATATTGCCCTGATTGTGTGATGATTACCGTCAGTAATCCCGTCGAGGCCCTGAGCTATGTCTCCTACATGACCAGTGATCACCGGGACAGAAGCCGCTTTATTGGCTTTTCCCTCAATGATACTATCCGGTTTCGTGCCGCCGTTGCCCAGGCTGTAGGAGTTACTCCAAAGGATGTGCAAGCCGTCGTCATGGGCGAGCATGGAGACAGTCATACGCCGATCTTCAGTTCTATCCGCGTCAAGGGACAACCCCGTTCTCTTTCTCAAGGTATAAAAGAGAACCTCATAGAAAAGTTGCACGGTCACACGAAACGGTTCCTCAGTCTGAAGCCGGGAAGAACCACGGGATGGCTTTCGGGAATCGGGATTGCCGATGTTGTGAGGGCAATCAGAGACGACTCGGAAGAAGTGTTACCGCTTTCCGCCATTCTGGACGGCGAATATGGGTATCGTGGATTCAGTATGTCCGTGCCCCTTGTCCTGGGTAAACAAGGTATCCGGCGGATCGTTGATATCGACCTGAGCGATGAGGAACGGGCGGATCTGGCCAAATCGGCCCGGGTCTGCGAAGCGGCCACCGATTTCGTCCGACAGACACTGGACATCGTCTGAGTGGGCACAGAGACGGTATCACCATTTCTACTGGTTCCATCTCTTCTTATAGGCGTCCTTTACTTCCGGATTGACCAGATTCTCCGGCCATTCGCCGCGCATGACTCGATAGACCTGTTCGGGAATCAGACTGGCAAGGTGATCGAAGGCCATCCTGCTGTGGGCACCGCTGTGGGGGGTTATGACGCAATTATCCAGTGTAACGAGGGGGTTGTTGGCGGGAGTGGACGGTTCTGGATCGGTCACATCCAGTCCCGCGCCCATGATGATCCCCGTTGTCAGGGCCATATACAGCGCCTTGCCGTCGATGATGGGACCGCGGGCGGTATTAATGATGTAGGCGGTGCGTTTCATTTTCTGTAACTCGGCCATACCGATCATACCCCTCGTTTCATCCGATAAAAACGTATGAATAGAGACGAAATCTGAATCTGTCAGTATCCGATCGAGTGTCACTCTTTCCACATCAAGGTCATCGAAAAAGCTCTGTTCCAGATAGGGATCGAAGGCGATGATCTTCATACCGAATCCCGCCGCCTTCCGTGCCACACTGCGGGCGATCTTACCGAACCCGATAAGCCCCAGTGTCTGTCCCCTCAGTCTCCCCAGTTGGGGCCATATGTCCCGTCCCAGGCGAGACCCCATTCTGTCTGCCACCCATTCGCCGTTTCGAACGAGGCGATTGAGTTGTACAATCCGTCGTGAACAGCTCAATATGAGCGCCATGGCGTGATCTGCCACCTCTTCGGAAAACATCGCCGGCATATTGGTCACCAGAATACCCCGTTCCGTTGCCGCCTCCAGGTCAATGGTATCATATCCCGTGATGATTCCCATGATGTACCGGCACCGTTTCAGATTTTCAATCACTCGTCGTGATGCACTCTGGCGAGAGGGGACGAGCATCAGTACATCGGCATCTCCGGCAGCATTGATTGTATCATCTTCACTGGCACAGACAGCGTACGTGTAATCGACATCGCTCCCCTGAAAGGCCTTCCTGCAATAATCGGATACCCCCGGAAGGTCGGTACCCTGCACTACTTTACATCTCATACTTCCATACCTCATATACTGTTATGTACTATCCCGAAGCAGTCGTAGCATTGCTGCTCAGGTGCCGGTGAATCGGGGCGAACGCTTCTCATAGAAAGACTGGACGCCCTCTCTGAAGTCATGGGAGGTGCGCAGCCGGCCATAGGCCTGTCCTTCCAGTTCGATGCCCACATGGACAGGCGCATCCTGCGCGGCGGTAAGGACTCCCTTGATGGTCCGCTGTGCCAGGGGTGAAACGGTCCGCAGTTCATCGACAAGGCGGGCTGTAGCCTGTTCCAGTTCGTCGTCGGGGACACAGTCGAGAATGATCCCCCACTGATGGGCCTGCCTGGCCGGCAGTCTCCGCGATCGCATGACGAGGTCTTTGGTGCGCTGCATGCCGATCATATGGAGCAATCGGATCGAACCGCCGGAACCGGGGATCATACCGATCCGCTGTTCCGGCAGGGCGAAGACGGCGCTTTCCGATGCAACCCTGAAGTCGCAGGCCAGGGCAAACTCGAACCCGACGCCGAAGCAGTAGCCGCGAATGGCGGCCACCACCGGTTTGCGGCACCGTTCCGGGGCCATGACATGGTCGGCAAGACGGGATACCTGTTCCGGTGATGACTGGAGGAACTCGCCGATGTCACCGCCACTGGAAAAATGTCGTCCTTCAGAGCGGAGGACGATGACGCGCACGCCGTCCGTATCGTCAAGCCGCTCGAGTGCCTCGGCCATCTGTGCCCGCTGTGCCATGGATATGACATTCAGAGGGGGTCGGTCGAGCACAATGTCACCCCGTTGACCGGCCTCGTCAATCTCGATACGAAACCCGTCATATCCCTCTGTTGTCTGTACCGATCCTGTCATGGGTCACCTCATCTGTCTCTCATTGCGATGCTACCTGTCTGACGTATAACTCAATCCCCGCGGGTCGCAACGGTGCACTGGCATATCACTATGCCAAAGCGGTCAGCGCCTGTCAAGGCATTCGAGCCACCGGCGGGTCATGAATTCTATTGACAGGATGACTCCATTTCCTATAATAGGCGACAGGTTACAGGGTTCGATCCGGGGAATTCCGTGTGCCCGTCATGAGGCGGACACCACGGGCGGGGGCACTGTCATGCGACACTCCCATGACCGGTTCCCGGCTGGATCGCGTACAAACAAAT
>Ga0272441_10009164_pt1 | contig 15391 bp, 11 predicted proteins | sample SSMProp6N_FD_193582 | JGI IMG/M metagenome (GOLD analysis project Ga0272441, IMG submission 193582) | Marine sediment archaeal communities from Little Sippewissett salt marsh, Falmouth, MA, United States - SSM-Prop-6N | ecosystem: Environmental > Aquatic > Marine > Wetlands > Sediment ... | reverse complement strand
CCGATGCCGAGATGCTTGCCAGCCAACTGGTGAACAAGGCCTTGAAGGTGCTTGACGCTTTTGATAATGGTGCAGATTCGCTTCGCGCCATCGCTAACTATGTCATCGAACGGAAACGATAACTCAGGGAGTTAGAACCTTGCGCCAATCCTCACTGCTACTCAATAAAATCAACTCACCCCTCGACCTGAAGAAATTGAAACGTTCAGAACTACCTGATCTGGCAAAAGAAATCCGCAAGACCATCGTAGACGTGGTTTCCACCTCCGGCGGTCACCTGGCGTCCAGTTTAGGTGCCGTTGAACTGAGCATCGCCCTTCACTACGTCTTCGATACACCCGCTGATAAAATCCTGTGGGATGTTGGCCATCAGGCATATGCCCACAAATTGCTTACCGGCCGCCGTGACCGGTTCCCTACCCTGCGCCGACATGGCGGCCTATCCGGGTTTACCAAGCGTAGCGAGAGCCCGTACGACGCCTTTACCACCGGTCACAGCAGCACATCCATCTCCGCCGGTCTGGGGATTGCCTGTGCAAAACGGCTTAAAAAGGATTCATCCAAGGTGGTGGCCGTTATCGGAGACGGTTCACTGACTGCCGGGCTTGCCTATGAAGGATTGAACCAGACCGGAGACACGCACAACGACAAGGATATGATCGTTATCCTGAACGACAACGAAATGTCCATTTCCCATAATGTCGGCGCGCTCTCCTCCTTGCTCAGCCGCACATTTTCCGCATCCAGGCTTCAGATGCTGCGCAAGGAGTTTGGCGAGTTCCTCAAATCGCTGCCTCGTATCGGCGAAAATATGTACCAATTGGCCAAGCGCGGTGAAGAGTCATTCAAGACCTTCGTCACACCGGGAATGCTTTTCGAGGCCTTCAACTTCGAGTATTTCGGCCCCATCGACGGGCACAATCTGGATCATTTAATTAATATTCTTAAAAATATCAAGACAATGGATGAACCGGTGCTCCTGCACGTAATTACCAAAAAAGGCAAGGGATACCCGCAGGCGGAACAGAATCCGGTCTATTTTCATGGTGTCAGTTCTTTCGACGTGGATACGGGAATCTGCCGCAAAAAGACCACCAATGTACCCAGTTACACCGAGGTGTTCGGCCAAACCATGGTGGAACTGGCTAAAACGAATGACAGAGTCATTGCCGTTACCGCCGCTATGCCGGAAGGTACCGGGCTGGTTCCCTTTTCCAAGGCATATCCGGACCGTTTTTTCGATGTGGGCATTGCCGAACAGCATGGTGTCACCTTTGCCGCCGGTATGGCCACCGAAGGGTTCCGCCCGGTGGTGACTGTCTATTCGACCTTTCTCCAGCGAGCCTACGATCAGATCATCCACGACGTCTGCATCGAAAAACTGCCGGTGGTGTTTGCAATGGATCGCGGCGGCATCGTCGGAGAGGACGGGCCGACCCATCACGGTCTTTTTGACCTCTCGTTTCTGAGAATCATCCCTAATATGGTGGTCATGGCCCCGAAGGACGAAAATGAGTTGCGCCACATGCTGGCCACTGCCTTGGCCCACGACGGGCCCATCTCCCTGAGATACCCACGGGGCCGAGGAACCGGGGTGGAACTCGACAACGCCTTGACGATCATTCCCATTGGCAAAGGTGAGATCCTGAGCCACGGCGACGACCTGCTGATCATTGCCGTGGGCAGCATGGTAAGCGAAGCGATATGCGCCGCGGCCCTCTTAGAGGAAAACCATGGCGTTCGGACAACCGTGGTCAACGCCCGGTTCATCAAACCGTTGGACTCTGAACTGATCATTCCCCTGGCCCGCAACATCCACCGGATCATCACCGTTGAAGAAAATACCGTTCAAGGCGGATTCGGCAGTGCTGTTCTTGAGTTGCTGAGCGACCATGACATCAAAGACGCCATCGTCAAACGGATGGGCATCAACGATCATTTTGTTGAGCACGGACCACAAGATGCCCTGCGCTGCAAATACCAGGTGGATGCGTCGGCCATCATCGATACGGCCCTGTCCATGATCAGCCGATGAGCGGGTGAGCCAAGAAAACGATCCACATTTGAACGTCAATAAGAAATGACAGATCCCTCTATTGGCTTAACCGCTTGATCGCTAAACCGGGAAGGGTTTGTATGCCCGTCAAAAAGCGAATCGACACGCTGCTCGTTGAAAAACAATTCTGCCAGAGCCGGGAACGGGCCAAGGCCGTGATCATGGCCGGCCGGGTGTTTGTGAACCATATGCCCTGCGACAAACCCGGAACCCGGTTTCCCGAAGATATCGAAATCACGCTAAAAGGCGATGACTTGCGTTATGTCAGCCGCGGGGGACTAAAGCTCGACGCCGCCCTGAAAGCAAACCGCATCGATTGCTCCGGCATGGCCTGTCTTGATGTGGGGGCCTCGACCGGCGGTTTTACCGACTGTCTGCTGAAACACGGCGCCGACCGGGTATTTGCGGTGGATGTGGGATATGGTCAGTTGGCATGGTCGCTGAGGCAGGATGATCGGGTGGTTGTCATCGAGCGGACCAACATCCGCAAAATGGATCCAGCCTTGATCACACGGAAGGTAGACCTTGTGACCATCGACACCTCTTTTATCTCTCTCAAGATCGTCGTTCCATGCACCCTTCAATTTCTAAATCCCGGCGGCATTATCCTGGCTTTGATCAAGCCTCAGTTCGAAGCCGGTAAAGGCAGGGTGGGCAAGGGCGGTGTGGTCAAGGATCCGGCCCTTCATGCTGAAATCATCGACGATCTTCAGGTTTTCTTCTCTCGGCAATCGCTGTTTTGCGGACCGGTAATCCCCTCCCCTGTATTGGGACCCAAGGGAAACCGGGAATTCATTATCCTGCTGCGACCGTTAGCTTTTGATTTATAATCAGGTTTTTAAACTTGATTTTTTTTAGTCGTCGATTTAATAATATCTGCTTAAACAAAAATCTGCCAAGAGGGCAGAAAATACAATGGAGAGAGGAGCTTGAGTGGCCCAAATGAATGAATCCTTAAGAAATGTAGCACTGATTGCCCATGGGGGGGCTGGAAAAACCTCACTCGCCGAAATCATGATTAACAAAGCCGGCAAGACCACCCGCGTCGGACGCGTGGAAGACGGCAATACGGTGATGGATTTCGAACCGGAAGAACTCAAGCGTCAGGCCAGTCTTTCCAGTGGTTTCATTCAACTGCCATGGAAAAAGCACACCATCAGTCTGATTGATACGCCCGGCGATCAGAACTTTATCTCCGATGCCAAACTATGCATGCAGGCCGCCGATACCGCCCTCATCCTCGTGGACGCCGTTGACGGCGTCAAGGTACAAACCGAACAGGTGGCTGATTTTGCATCCGAATACGAACTGCCCTGTGCGATTTTCATCAACAAGCTGGACCGCGAGCGTGCCGATTTTATCCGTACCTTTGAGGATGCGGTGCAGTGCCTGTCCCCCAAACCCATTATCGTTCAGCTTCCCATTGGGGCCGAAGCCGACTTTAATGGCATCGTCGACCTGATCGGCCTGAAAGCATACAGCTACGATGAGAGCGGCAATGCAACAGAGATAGAGATACCCGCCGATATGAAGGACACGGTGGAAACAGAACGGGAAACGCTCATCGAGAATGTGGCCGAGGCTGACGATGAAATCATCGAACGTTATCTGGAAGGAGAGGCCATTACCAACCAGGAACTCCGCGATACCTTGAAAAAAGGCGTCCTTTCCCGAACCTTTGCGCCGGTGCTCTGTGGGTCTGCCGCTCAACATATCGGTGTGGACCTGCTTATGGATTTCATTGCCACCTGCCTGCCTTCGCCTTTGGATAAAGCGCCCAAACAAGGTGTTAATCCAGCCAATGATGAAGTCATTGAACGGGCATCGGATCCGAATGCCCCCTTTTCCGCCTTTGTCTTCAAGACCGTGGCCGATCCCTATGCCGGTAGACTGACTATTTTCAAAGTCGTTTCCGGAAAGCTGGGCAGTGACGGCAATTTCTACAATTCGATCAAAGAGACCCGGGAGCGATTCAACCAGTTACTCACCATTGCAGGCAAAGAGCAGAAGCCGGCAACGGAAGCCGGTCCCGGATCCATCGTGGCAGTGGCGAAACTCAAGGAAACCAAAACCGGTGACACACTGTGCGATGAGAGCAATAAAATTCGCTATTCCTGTGCCCAGCCCATGCCCACGCTGATTTCATTTGCCCTTGAATCCAAAGCCACCGGCGATGAGGATAAAATTTATATATCGTTGACCAAGCTTTTGGAGGAAGACACGGCATTAAAGCTGGAGCGCAATGCGGAAACCAAGGAGATCCTGCTTTCCGGCCTGGGCCAGGTTCACATCGAGAGTACCATCGAAAAGCTCAAGCGCAAATTTAACGTTGAGGTCCTGCTCAAAACCCCAAAAATCCCCTATCGGGAGACCATCAAGAAAAAAGTCCGCGTCCAGGGCAAACACAAGAAACAGTCCGGCGGGCATGGTCAGTATGGCGACTGCTGGATCGTGGTGGAGCCCCTTCCGCGGGGTGCCGGTTTTGAATTTGTGGATGCCATTGTCGGCGGGGTGATCCCCAAGAACTACATTCCGGCCGTTGAAAAAGGAATTGTCGAAGCCAGCCAGAAGGGAACCCTGATCGGTGCCCCCTGTGTGGATTTCCGCGCTACCGTTGACTATGGTAGCTACCATGCCGTGGATTCTTCGGAAATGGCTTTTAAAGTCGCCGGCTCCCTGGCCTATAAAAAGGCCTGTGAGGAGGCCAAACCCGTGTTGCTGGAGCCGATCATGAAAGTGACCGTGACCACTCCGGACGATTATATGGGCGACATCATGGGTGATATGAACAGCCGGCGGGGGCGCGTTCTCGGAATGGATACGGCGGGAAAGAACCAGGTGATCAACGCGGAAGTGCCCTTGGCCGAATTCCAGACCTATGCGCCGGACCTGCGATCCATGACCGGCGGTCGCGGCATGTACACCATGGAATTTTTGCGTTACGACGAAGTACCTGCTCAGATTGCTGCCAAGGTGATCGAACAGATCAACGCCGAAAAAGAAGAGTAGACCGCACCGCTATACAATCTATGATCTGAAAAAGGAGGGCCCCTGCCCTCCTTTTTTTTGCATCGATAGAAGCCCATTAAGGCGGCGGGAAGTCAATGCATTCCCTGGCCGGTGCATAGCCGGACCAAAATCCAGTCCATTGATTTTTCAGGCTTATTTGATTCTTTTCAGCGATGCTTTTCCCCATGGGGCAGTCGTGGGCATGAAATCGCCTTGATCGCCGGTTCCCCAAATAAGCATGGGGTTGCTTGTGATCTTTATCCACGCGTCGCCAGATGCCGTTGCCATTCTCCATGGCAATGCGCTGGGCGGAAAGCAGGATTTTCTCTTTGCTGATGTTTGGAAAACGATACAAGACGTGGGCGTACCCCTGCTCAAGCAATTCGGCGTTTACGAAAAGCCCGTCACTGCGATAAACATAGGCCAGGGTTCTGCCATAGCGGTCCTTTTTTTCCCGGTCGTAAGCTAGCCGGAGTTTCCACCCGTCGACCAGGCTGCGATTCATCGATCGGGCCGCGTTGCCCATCGGTTCGGCCCGATGGTTTTTATGATCGATCTCGGGGCTGTCGATACCGATGTAACGCACGTGTCGGCCATCGTGTAAAATAATGGTGTCCCCATCAGCGACCCACTTGGCCATGACCCATGATTCAATCTCACAGAAACCAACCGAGGTGGTAAGGATCAGCACAATCAGGCCAATGCCACATCGGATGCTATTTTTTAGTATGAGATTAAAAGCATTCACGGGGTCAAATCACAAATCTTGATGGCGCGCTTGTCCAGCATCCGACCCAAGCCTCCGTGAGGTGACGGAACCCATCCCATGGTTTTTTTCCAGACCTCATCGTCTTCCATACAGAAATAGACGGTTACATCCGGTGCTGCGTCTCGTATCCAACCTACCATCTGCCGGTAAAGGGCGATACGCAGCGGTTTGAAGTAGCGCATTTTATTGTCCAAACCGGTGACAAATTCACCGTAGGCAATTTTTGAATCTGGAAAACGCCGGGCAATCAGCGGCTTGAGCGCAGGCATGAAGCGGAACGTGCCAAGGCTGATCCAGACGATATTTTCGGCAGAGATCCGCTGAAACAGCTCTTTTACCACCCACCGGTAATCGGTTTCGCAGCCATGGTAAATGATCATGGGATCGAAGTGAAATGCCAGTGGGTATCCCCATTTTTGGCAACGTGCCGCCGCCTTCAATCGTGCATCCAGTGAAGCGGTGCGCCGCTCCTCGCTTTGCATGACAGCCGGTGTGTTTAATGACCAGGAGAGAATGGTTTTTCGCCGGTGGTCCAGCCCCTTGAGCCTTTCAATGTTGACCGTTTTGGTTTTCAGCTCCAGCACGGATCTATCCTGGCGGGCAAATCGGGATACCAGGTAATCGGTCAGATCGGTCCATCTTTCCCAGATAAGGCTGTCGGTAAACTCCCCGGTTCCCACTCGACTGACGGTCTTTTTTTTAAAAAGTCCGGTCAGTTCCGCGTCCAAATCTTCCCGATTAACGAAAAATTGCAGCAGGGGTGGATGGAAATAGCTTTGCAGAATGCAGTAGGCGCAATCCATGGTGCAAAAAGATGCCACATGCAGGATCTGATAGTCGCAGCACGTATAGTCACGGGTACCCGGGCACGATTTTAAAAAACCACCTTTGTTGCGGGTCAGGTAAAGCACCTGCTTACCGCGGCTGACCGGATCAGCGGCGCTGTTGATCCATTGATAAATCGAAACGGGATCATCCACATGTTCAGTTGGCAGGTCTAGCTGGCGGCTGATTCGTTCGGTTTCAGGGTGGGAAGCGATATTGGCGTCGATGAATATTTTTTTTATTTTCAATGGGTTCTTTTCTCTAGGGCGTTCATCGACTGCGGGTTAACGACTCTATGGACCGGGGTTTGAACAACCACCGTTGAACCATAACCCCTTGAACCGTGAACGGCTTTCTCAGTATTTGAGCCTAGTGTAGTAAGTACGTTGCGAAGCGATCAGCGCGTCCTTGAGCGTATTGATCCCTTTTTCATTGAGCAACGGGATAATTTTGAGGAATATCTCGCCGGTAGCGATGGCATCTCCAAGGGCGTCGTGACGCTTGGTAAGGTTGACCCCCAACCGCTTGGCAATCGTGTCCAGGGTATGGTCGTGATGGGCCGGGTGGAGGATGGCGGACAGAAGCATGGTGTCGAGTACCGGATTGATAAATTGAATTCCGGTCGCTTTCTCTTTCATTTGCAGCATGCGCATGTCGAAGGCGGCATTATGGGCCACCAGGACCGTATTCCGGGCAAACCGGTGAAAAAAAGGCAGCACTTTTTCGATTGTCGGCATCCCTTTTAGCATCTGATCCTCTATGCCATGATACTTGATGGATTCGGCGGGCACGGGGCGGCAAGGATCCACCAGTTGATGGATGGTTTCCGTGTGGAGCAAACGGCCGTTGACCGCACGGATGGCGCCAATGGATATGATTTCATCGCCACCCTGCGGATTCAACCCGGTGGTTTCCGTGTCAAATACCGTATAGTTGAGTTCCCCCAGCATCCGATTGGCTATTTGCGGGGTTTGCCCCGGCTGTTGAAACAGATCAAAGTCGTAAAATTCCGGCCGCCCTTTTGGCAGAAGCGTGACCTGACGGATATCCTCTGACACGCCTTCGGATTGAACCATGGGAATGAACAACCTCAGGCAGGCCTCGTTTGGGTTCAGTTTATCGACGTGGGGCCAGATTTCGGACAGGTGGTGTTCAAAAACTTCTTTTAAGGTCAACGGGTAACCTTTCTGCGCCCCGGACAATGGCATATCGCTCCACCGACGCAGGGTCTCGATCTTTATGGGTTCGCCCTGCCAGATCAGGTCCAGTTGAACCAGGTTGCCCGGTGCGGTCAATCGAATGCGGCTACAATTCGTATTAAACTCTTCCTTGAGGCATGCGAGGACAAAATCGATGGCCAAGACCAGCGAATAGTTATCCACGCGAATCATGCAGCGCGAATCGCATTCAGCCACGTCAACCTTCAGGTCGGCGATCGTTTTGGCCTCTCTTTTAAGGGTCGTAATGAATTCGGTGGCAAGGACTGGGGAAAGCGGCCAACGGGATTTGACATAGCTAATGGTTTCCGTTAGCTCGGTCCTCAACAGTCGGCTCAAGGCCTGCGTTTCAACGGAGATGTTTTCGAGGAAATCATTCTTCTGGTCGGCGCCCATGTCGGGAAATTGGATCATTAAATCCACGGTGGATCGGATAGCGGCAATGGACGATCGAAGTTTTTTAGCCATGATTTTAAGGTGTTGGTTCAATCGACCGGCATGTTCCAACTGGTGGGTGATGTCTGAAAATATGAGCACGAATCCGGCAAAACGGTTGTCCTCATCCAGGATGGGCAGTGTTTCAACACGCAGCTGTCGTTGGTTTTGGGTGACCACGACGAAGTGCGAAGACACGTTCTCTTTCTTCTGGTCGAGTTTGCCTTGAATATCTTTGAGCGCATATTGAACCAGGTTTTTCTCGATCAGGGAATAGACCGAACGGTGCAAACCGACAAAACCGTCGGTCACCAGATCGTCCCCCTTTTCGGATGGTTCCGCATCGTCGGGTTGTTGGATCTTGCTGAGTACCCGTTGCGCCTGCCGATTGTACAACAAGATGCGGCCCACGGGGTCACAGATCAACACCCCTTGGGTAAGTTCAGCCATGATTGTGGCCAATATGTTCTTTTCAGCTTCAGTCTTGGCCTTTGCGGTTTCTACGGTCTGGTCAATAATGTGTTTGGCGGCTTCGTACTGGTCCCCGCAGGTGTTGATCAACTCAGCCAGAACCTTGACCTCGCGGCTGCCATCAATCTTCAAGCGATGGGCCGGGTTGACGGTATTCATGACCTGGGTTTCCTCGATGAGTTGATTCAAGGGAAGGATGTAAAAGCGGAAGAACCAGTCCAAGGTGAATCCGAAGGCCGCAAATAGGAAGACCCCGGTGCTGAAGAAGTACCAGAACTGCTCTTTAAACAGACGCATCAACAGTTGCTGCTCAGCCGGGATGATCTGCCGCCAGAAAAGCACCGCCAGGGTTACGGCAATACCGGTGGTAAACACCATACAGATGATGGCGAACAGCCAAAATTTATTGTTCAGTTTCATCGGCCGATAAGATCTTTGACAAGCCTGACCACGTCGGCGTTGGAAAAGGGTTTGGTGATGTAAGCATCGGCCCCCAAGGTATTCCCCTTGGCGATGTCCATGTCGCGTGTCATTGCAGAAAGAAAAACCACTTTGATCGCTTTGTGTCGCGGGTCCGATTTCAGGTTCTGGCAAACCTGAAATCCGTCCACAGCAGGAAGCATTACATCCAATAAAACCAGATCAGGCCCAAAATGTTCAATACTGGCGAGCGCATCTTCCCCGCTGTGAACGACCATCACCTCGAACCGATTCTGTTCCATCAGGAACTTCAATGGCACGGTGATGCTCGGTTCGTCATCGACAATGAGAATCTTGTTGACCATAATCATCCATACCTTCGATTTCCCAAGATTTCAAGAATACAAACGTTGTGACGACGGTTTATTGGGTCCGGACGATCCAGCCAATGGACTGATAAGGATACAGAAAGAGGGAGCGGCCGCTTTGCCGCCGCGGTAAGCGTGGGCATTAAAAAAACAAGGCAGTCGAGTCAACCGCAATAGGAGATTGCCGCATCACCGTGCTATAAAGACAGCAGCGGCGTTGCGATGAGTTCCATAAAGACGTAGGTTAAAAATGTAATCACCGCGACGATGACGCCGGTAATGTAAATGTTGCTCAGTTTGTATTTGTTTTTATCTTTCTCTTGGTAATAGACGGCGTTTGCGCAGCGTTCACACCAGCTGCGATCGCGAGTGGAAGTGAAGGTGTGGCCGCAATCGCAGGTGACTGTTTTGGGTTTCAGGGACATGGTGACCTCCTTATTATTTATAGGAAATCGTGATTTTCAGAAAAGCACAGGGAAAGCGATCTCCCTGTGCCATTTCAGTCAAGTGTCGTTTTCCGGGCACCGGCAAGCAATTCCGCTGGCCGATGCCCGGATCAATTAGCAGTAGTCCGTTCGGTCTATCCGAACATCCCCCATCCAAATGATGCGGTCCACAGGATGGAGAACACAACCAGTCCAATCATCCACATGTCTTCTTTCTTCATGGGTATTGCCTCCTTAAGCGTTTAAGCGGTTAGGCTTCCTTGATAACGATATTGGTTTCCTTCTCGGCCCGATCGATCTGGATTTCGTTGGTGGTAGCCATTTCAGCCTTGAAGCACAGCGCCCACATCATGACGATACCCAGAATCCACCAGGTGATCTGCCAGGACCACAGTGGGGTGAACCCGGAAAAGGAGAAAGCCTTATTGCCCAGAATACATGCCGGACCGATGGCAAAGAAATACCAGATGGGTACGGCGATCTTCATGACGCTGCGCCACTGCTTGCCCGCTGCACTGGGCTCATCGATGTCGTCGAGGAAATTCCTGATCTCTGCCTGGCGTTTAACGGTCTCTTCGTCATCCTTGAAACCGAGACCGCGGCAAATAAACGCCACCGTCAGACCACTGGCGGTTCCCCAGAAGGCGCAGTGCATGGACAGGGGGCTGGGAAAGATTTTGTAGGTCAGGAACACGGCGATCATGCCGGTGAGCACACCCAGCACCGCACCAACCCGCGGAAACTTGAAGCCCCAGATCACACCCAACAAAAGGACGTACATGACGAAGCCGAAGGCCGTGGCCAATGCGCCGAGAATAACCAGGGCCGCCTTGGAGGTCATACCCACGGTCAGAGCCAGGATGGTCAGGATGGTGGCGAAGACACGGTTCATCCAGATCTGCTCGGCGTGGCTGGCTTCCTGGTTGCGGATGTAACGCCAGTAGACGTCGCGCAGGAGGATCGATCCGCCGGTGCCGATATACGGGGCCGCCGTTGAGTGGATGGCCGCAATGGCACCCATGAAGACGACGCCCAGCATGAAGGGGGGCAGGAAGGTTTTCATCAATACAGGTACGACCGTTGCCTGGTTGACATCGGCAAAGGCCGCATGCCCGGCCAGCTGAAGCACCTTGGCGCCCATGCCCTGGAAGGCGGTGAAGAAGAACAGGGCGAAGCCGACCACGAAGGTGGACATGAAGGCTTGCTGCCAGGCCAGGGGTTTGGGGGATTTGATGCCGAAGGTCCACATGGTGAAGGCTGGCGAGCTTTGGATGCCCATCAGAGCGAACATGTAGGTCAGGATCATTACCGCCGTCCAGGCGGATTCACCCGGAGCGCCGCCCAAGTAATCCACCGTGTTAATCACGCGAGGCACTTCGAGTAACTTGGTGTCCAGTGCATGAACCGCTTTAGAGAAGCCTGTCCAGCCGCCGAATTCGGGCGCGGTAATGACGAAGAAGCCAAGGATGACGATGCCACCCACCAGCAGCACGAACTGGATCACACCGACCCAGGTACTGGCCTTGAGGCCGCCGGTGCAGACATAGAACCAGACGATGAAGGCCATGAAAATGGCACCGAAAGTTACCGGCACGCCGGCGATGACGTTAAACAGGGCGGCGGACGCCATCAACTGCACCGCCGAGTAAAAGATCGAATAGAGGACCGCCGTCAAGACAACCAGAAAACGCAGCGGTTCAGAGTTGAAGTAGTAGGCGTACATGTCGCCCGGGGTGACGAAGCCGTAACGTTTACCCAGCAGCCAGGTCCGCTTTGAAAAGAACGTACCGGTGATGGGAATGGTCAGCACGTAAAATGATGCGAACGCATAGGCCAGACCGTCCCGCCAGATAAGGCCCGGATGGCCGATGAAGGTCCATCCTGAGAACGATGCCGCCGTTGCCGCCAGCAGGAAGGCGAAAAAGGGAATGGACCGCCCGGCGATGGAGTAGCCGGACGAGGTCTTTTCCGTAAAATACCCTTTAAGCCCCCAATAAAAACAGTAGATAATGTAAAGACCCAGCATGATATAAACCCACGTGGTTCCACCCATAACGTTTCCTCCTGTGCCTTTTCGTCAATTAGATTGTGATCGGCTAGATTGTGTGATCGGCTGCCTAAAAAAAGGTTATCGATTCACCTGATCGCTCAGGGTGCCCCATCACCTCCTTTCATGGCTCCTTCGGGCTGGATCGGTAACCATCCCCGATCCAGCCCGTTTTGTTTGAAAATTATTATTTGACCATTTGTTTGATCTCTTCGACAATCTCGGGGTTGGCCAGGGTCATGACGTCACCCACATCGCGATTGTTGGACAGGGCACCCAGCACGCGGCGCATGATCTTGCCGGAGCGGGTCTTGGGCATATCCTTGACGATCCAGACCTTGCGCGGTTTGGCAATCTTACCGATCTGGTCGCAGACCACATCGGATATCTTCTTGGCCATCTCGTCACTGGCTTCGAATCCGGGTTTGAGGGCGATGTAGAGATCCGGCTCCTTGCCCTTGATCTCGTGGTTGACCGGAACCACAGCCGCTTCGGCAACTTCCGGGCACACCAGGGCAGCGGATTCGATCTCCTTGGTTCCCAGACGGTGCCCGGAGACATTGATGACGTCGTCGATGCGGCCCAGGATCCGGTAGTAGCCATCTTCGGCTTCAACTGCGGCATCCCCGGTCAGGTAGGGCCAATCCCGCCAGTCCGTGCTTTTGGGGTCCTTGCAGTAGCGCGTAAAGTAGGTGTCCACGAAGCGGTCCCGGTCGCCCCAGATCGTCTGGAACATGCCCGGCCAGGGGTTCTGGATGCAGATATTGCCGGCTTTCCCCGATCCTCTGGGGACCTCATTGCCGTCGTCGTCGTAAATGATCGGATGAATACCCGGCATGCCCGGTCCGGCGCTGCCCGGCTTCATGGGGGTGATGGCCGGCAGGGTGCTGCAGAGGAATCCGCCGGTTTCGGTCTGCCACCAGGTGTCCACGATGATGGCCTCACCCTTGCCGACTTCCTTGTGGTACCACTTCCACACAGCCGGCTCGATGGGTTCACCCACGGTGGTCATGTGCTTGAAGTGGTAGGTGTACTTGGCCGGTTCGTCCGGGCCGATCTTCCTCAGGGCGCGGATGGCCGTGGGCGCGGTGTGGAAGATGTTTACGTCCAGGTCCTGGGCGATGCGCCAGGCGCGACCGGCATCCGGATAGGTGGGCACACCTTCGTAGATCACCGTGGAGGCGCAGTTGGCCAGCGGGCCGTAGACGATGTAGGAATGCCCGGTGATCCAGCCGATGTCGGCCATACACCAGTAGACATCTTCGGGATGGATGTCCTGAACGAATTTGGATGTCCCGGTGACGTAGGCGAGATACCCGCCGGTGCCGTGCTGGCAGCCCTTGGGCTTGCCGGTGGTGCCGCTGGTGTACATCAGGAACAGCGGGTCTTCGGCATTCATGCGCTCCGGTTCCACCCGTGCGCCATAGTATTTTTTCAACTGATCGTTGACGAAAAAGTCGCGTCCGTCGACCATGGGGGTCTTGGCGGAGTACTTGCCGGGATAGCGCTGCCAGACCAGTACCTTGTCCACTTTCTGGCCGTCTTTTTCCGCATGCTGCACAGCGATATCCGCATTCTGCTTGTGGTCGAGCAGGGTGCCACTGCGATAGTACGAATCCGCGGTGATCAGGACGCGGCTGCCCGAATCGACGATCCTGTCGGCGCAGGCCGTACCGCTGAAACCGCCGAATACCTGGGAGTGGATCACGCCCAGACGGGCACAGGCCAGCATGGTGATGGGCAACTCTGGAATCATGGGCATGTGCAGGGTAACCCGGTCACCGCGTTTCAGGCCGGCAAAGTCCCTGAGCAGGGCGGCGAATTCATTCACGCGCACATACAGTTCCTGATAGGTGATGTGCTCGGTCTTGTCTTCCAGCGGTTCGGGAACGAAGTGGATGGCGGTCTTGTTCTTGTTGTTTTTCAGGTGGCGATCGATGCAATTGTAGCTGGCGTTGATCTTGCCGCCCTTGAACCACTTGTAGCAGGGCGCGTCGCTGGTATCCAGAATCTCATCCCAGTATTCGTACCAGGTTAGGAGATCGGCGTATTCCTTGTAGCAATTGGGAAAATTATCCAGGCTGAACCGGTCATAAATGCCTTTGTCCGACATGTTTGCCTGGGCGATGAACTCCGTGGACGGATAGTAGTAGCCTTCCTCCTGCCAGTGTACGGCAATTTGCGCCTCTGATGTTTCGACAACTTCTTTTTCTGCCATGGGTCACTCTCCTCCGATTAAAGTTATAAGTTCAGTCGGACTGGTGTGCGTTTGGCTTCTTTTCAATGCGTTATCTTTCTTTTTCTTTCTACCGTCTAGCCCTTTAGACCTTAAGGCATCGGTTCGCAGCGATAGCATTTAAAAAGAAGTCCCCCTCCCCTTGTTTAATCCCTCCTTTCATCCATTCTGGTTAAGTGTTGCCGTCAAGCGAGTAATGGTTGGTGCGCCGTTTAATGACGCATGATCCCACGAGAAAAGATTTCAAAGCCGGTATCGAAGGTCTCCTTTAAAAAGTCTTTTTCGCCATTGATAATCTTTTTGCTGGTTTCCCAAAGTATGATGCCGGAAAAAAGAGACCAGAGTATATCGGCAACGGCTGTCGGGTGCCTGTCCACAAACATCTTCTTGCGGATGCCGTCTTCAAATATATTTGCCATAATTTTAAGGGAGTTGCGGCTCAATGATTCAATTTGCCGCAGGAGATCTGGTGACAGGTTTTTCAGCGTCTCACTGGACTGCATATGGAACATATTGATCAGAATAAGCGGATCGAACTCGTAAACATCGAACATGGCTTCTTTCAGGGAATGGAGGCGCTGTGCCGCATCGGTAAAGGGTTCGGCGTTGACGTGTTCCAGGCGGATCATCAGGTATTGGAGAATTCGCAGAGAAAGAGAGGCGTAAAGTTCGTCCTTGTTCTTAAAATAAAGGTACAAGGTCCCTGGGCTCAGCTCCGCTTCCTTGGCAATGTCTTCCATGGTTGCCTTGGCGAAGCCTTTGTTGGTAAAAACCCGTTTGGCGGCAACCATGATCTGTTGCCGGCGTCGTTCGCGTTCCCTCTCTTTTCTTTCCTGAATCCCCATATTAAATGAATTCCATTTATTTCTTGTAAGAGCTTATATATCTTACCTTGTATTTGTCAAGTTATATTTGTTCATGTTTTCAAATTAAAACCATATTTTTTACGTATTTTTAGTTTTTCACCGGCGTTTTCCGAAACATGTTGCCGCGGGACATTTTCTTGACATTTTTTCAATTGGTGGCATGCGCTGACACCATCAGCTACCGATAGCCCTGGGATGGTGGAGAAAGAAATGTTCGGTTGAGAAT
>Ga0272441_10009163_pt1 | contig 15391 bp, 11 predicted proteins | sample SSMProp6N_FD_193582 | JGI IMG/M metagenome (GOLD analysis project Ga0272441, IMG submission 193582) | Marine sediment archaeal communities from Little Sippewissett salt marsh, Falmouth, MA, United States - SSM-Prop-6N | ecosystem: Environmental > Aquatic > Marine > Wetlands > Sediment ... | reverse complement strand
CCAGGCCCTGCACCGGGGCATCCACGTCTGCGACCTGGGATGTGCCCAGGGGGTCGCCACCCTCCTGATGGCACAAGCCTTTCCCGCCAGCCGGTTTACCGGCATCGACATCAGCACCGAGGCCCTCGACGCAGCCCGATCCGACGCCTGCGAAAAGGGTTTGACCAATGTCTGCTTTGAACATCGCGATGCTGCAGAACTGCATCATCCCAACGACTTGTCCGCGCGATTTGACTACATCACCGCCTTCGATGCCATCCATGACCAGACCCGGCCCCTGGATGCGCTGTGTGGGATTCGTGAAATATTAAAGGATGACGGCGCTTTTTCCATGATCGATATTGCTGCGGAAAGCGACATCGACGGTAACCGGGACCATCCCATGGGAGCGTTTTTGTACACGGTCAGCCTGATGCACTGCATGCCGGTAGGGCTGATGGATGGCGGTTCCGGTCTGGGGATGATGTGGGGTCGCCAGTTGGCCGAACGGATGCTGGGACAGGCCGGGTTCGGGCGGGTGTCGGTGATGGAGATCCCCGACGATCCGTTCAATATGCACTTTTTCTGCCGGAAGTAGAGGCGGGAGTCGCCCTCAATTACTGTCGTTGCTTCGGTGAATAGGTCAACATGGGACTATTGTTGATCGGCGGCTGTTTCGCCAGCTCTTCGAGAGCCGGTGGCTCGGCCTCGGTGTGGGCCGGTTGAAGCCTGGCTTTCTCCCGCGCCTCCCTGGAAATGGTGACCCGGTCGACAACACCGAATGTCTGCTCCTCAGGCCTCGGCTGGCCAGCGGTTGTCGAACCCGACCGTGGCGACCGTTCGATGGGGGAGATTTTCTGGTTGTCCACAATAATATAGGGTGTGTCGTCTATCATCGGCGTTACGCCTTGCTGCCAATCCCTTGAATCTTCTTTAACCCCGGAAAGACCCCATGTCGATAAGCGTGCTGCAATTGAATGATCATTATCATACTTTGCTCATTGCAACAAGCCGCGAGACTGCGCTTGCCGTTGCCATCCATCTTCAACGTGTTTTCCCCACGGGCACTACTCGCCGGTATAGCCGCAAACGCCGGTTCGGGGCGAGTTGACCATTGGCAGAAACATATCTTCATTGCAGTCATGGATTTGCGCACACGCTTCACAAAGCCAACCCGCATTATCCCACATACACTCGGTACAAATCACCACTGCCGATTTGGCGTTGCAACCATCACAGGGGATTATCGGCTGGGCATTTCTGGCGATGATTTGAATCTTTCCCTTCATGGGACCACGGTAGCGGCCCATTGCTTGAACCATCAGTTCCGTGGTGCTGCCAAAATCGTACTGGTAGGTTATTTTTTTTGCAGACGTGAAGATATCTCTGGCCTTGCGCCGCATGTCGATTTCCTCGCCGTATCGCTGAAAAGTAAATGCGCTCATGTGGCCGCAGCATTCCAGCCAGATCTCCCTAAGAAAAGCATCCAGATGGTTGAATGTTGCCGTTTCAGCAAGCAGCAGATGCAAAAAATAGTCGGAATTGTAGGCGTCATGCACGTGCAGATATAGGAGCTCCTGTGGCCTGCCTTTCGATTCCACGGTTAAGCATTTGCTTAAACATGTTTTTATGTGCCTTGTCATTCCCTGGCGCGTAAATTCTGAACCACACAAACTGCATATGGTCTTGGGTGTTTGATATTCCATACGCGCTCCTTAATTGTCGGTGGATCTGAGGCGAACCAATTACTGAAAAACAAGGTGGAAATGTACATTGCCAGTCTCAGCATATCAGGCGGAAACAAGCGTCCTTCTGGGTGATAAAGGTGCCTGGTGAATTGATGACCCGCTGCATGCCAAATACCTCCGTTTATCGAAAGGTTATAGCGCAGACAGGATCCATTTTTTAAAAAGGACATCTTGCAGGTGGTACCGGTCGTTTTTCTCGATGATCTCACGCTCCAGCAACGCTTCAATGGCCCGAGTCACCTGGGAGGATCGGGTGAGGCCCACAGTCTGCAGCGATGCGGCACCGAACAGGTCCCGTCCCTCCTTGAGTGCGATCAGCCTGAGCGTTTTCTTCTGGTTCTGCGTCAACGCCTCCCACAGATTGATAAACTCCATTCGGCGGCGGCGGACGATCCGCTGTTCGATACGATCGACAACCGCGCCGTCAAGCTGGGATTCGTCCCACAGATGGTGCAAAAACTGTTGAATGTACATGGGATGATGCTCGCAGCGCAACACGACATTCTCGACAAGCGCGTCCGGTATCACCCGGCGTTGCTCCGCGAACAACCCGACTGCCCAGGCGATGTAATCCCGGGTTTCAATCTTGCCGAGGGGATAGCTCTGGGCCTGTTGGTAAAAGGCACGATCAGAGTCGTTGAACATCCGCTGCAGCAAATGCGTCTGGCTTCCGGAGAACAGGTATCCGATGTTGTTGTGGGTTTGGATATGCGACCGCAGTAATTTTTCAAAGCTGTTTTGCGAGTATCCGGCAATCTCCTGGAATTCATCGAAGGCTACCACCAATTGGTGTTTATCGGAATAACCGGCCAGCATTTTCATGAGGCCATCCAGTGCCGGCTTGATCTCGGTGGCACCTAAATCCGGAAATATCGTATGGGACTGTGTCAGCGGATCATAGCTGTAGCGAATGGACTTCATGAAACTGCCAGCCAGTTTCATCAACCGGTCCGTGCGGGATTCGATCTGGCCGATGCCCTTGAACACGGTTTCGATGAAATCCCGCTCGGTGAGTGTCCCGTATAGATTCACCAGCACGGTGCCGATCCCGGGGCGGTGGTGTCCAAGCGCCTCGAACACCTGTTGGATCAGCGACGTCTTGCCATGGCGCCGATGGGAGTAGAGCAGCACGTTCTGCGATGCCTGCAGATAGCCCAAAAGATCCTGCTGTTCCCGTTGTCGGTTGCAAAACGCCTTGCCGGTTACCGTCTGCGTAAAAGAAAATGGATTGGTAGATGATGGCATAGCGGTGGCTCACAATATGTGGATGCACTATTGTGAAATACTTATTCCGCAATTTGCGTAATGTCAAGCGTGTTGGGCGGTTTCAGTTTTGCGGAATCAATCGCTGCGAGAAAGTCTGTGTGTAATTAGTGTAACATGGAGCTGTTTTTGTACCAACCCTATTGGAACCCGTCATCCGATCGTGTTCTTCACGATCCCCACCAGCTTTTCCGGATCGAAGGGCTTTTTGACGAAGGCGATGGCGTCCTTGATCGCGTGGTCGCCGTCGATACCGCTGATCACGATGACCGGCGTGTCACGCAACTCCTTGTCCTTGCGTAGTTTGCGATAAAAGCGGGGGCCCCACTCACCGGGCATCTGCAGGTCCAGGGTGATCAGGTCGGGCTTTTCCTTTTTGACCACATCCAGGCCTTCCATGGTGCTGGAGGCGACGCAGGTTTCGTAACCGTTGTCGCTGAAAACGGCTTCCAGATATTTGACCACAATGGGGTCGTCGTCGATGATGAGGATTTTCTTGGGCATGGAGACCTTCCCTTTCTATCTATTATTTCGAGGACCTGTGTACCTTGCCGCTTCCGGATCTATTTGATGTGGCACTCCCCGCACATAATCGGCCCCTTTTTCTGCGCCTGATGACAGCCTTTGCAGTTGGTGTGGAAGGCCTTGATCAGCGACGGCTGGCCGCCGGATCCTTTCAGGTCATGGCATTCCGAGCAGCTCTGATCTTCCGAGGACTCATCTTCCAACCGCTTGCCGTCCTCGTAGACGTGATGGCACTCGGCGCAGTCGTCGATCCCGGCGGCCTCGTTGTGCGCATCGTGGACGAAGACCGACGGCGTGCGCTGGGGGTTGTCGAAGGACGTGTTGTCAACGATGGTCATATCGTCCTGTGACCATGCCGAAGTGATCGCCAGAACGATCCCGATCATCAGTGGCAGTGCGATCCGCGTGACGGTTTTCATATTTCCTCCTGCTCCTGCGCGGGGTCTCATGACGGCTTTTCCATGACTTCGTAGATGATGTCCCCGAAGAACTTGATGTCCAGACCGATTTCATAGTGGTGTACGATGTCGTGCAGACCGCTGTGGCAGTTGTGGCAGGGGGCCACGAGCACCTCGGCGCCCTTGGTCTTGGCGCCGAAGAGTTGCTCGGCCTTGACCCGGTTGCCATCGATGCGCGTCATTTTGAACGGAGGACCGGTGTTGATCACGCCGCCGCCGGCGCCGCAGCAATAGTTGTGCTCCCGGTTGGGGTGCATCTCGATCACATTCTCGCACAGGGCGCGGGCCACGTAGCGGGCCTTTTCGTGCAGCCCGCCGCCGCGCACCACGTTGCACGGATCGTGCAGGGTGATGGGCGGCTGGTATTTTTGCTTGATCTTGATGCGGCCCGCTTTAATGAGATCGTGGTAGAACTCGATGGCATGCACGATGGTAAACGGCGGCATGGCCCAGCCCAGCCAGCGGTTGCCCATGTCGTAGACACTTCGGAAGGCGTGGCCGCATTCGCCCATGACGATCTTTTTTACCTTCAATCGGGCAGCCGTCTCGAAATGGGTGCGTTTGATACGGGCCATTATCTCATTGTCGCCGGTGAACATGGCCATGTCGCTGTTGTCCCATCCCACGGAAGCGGGCATGGTCCAGTTAACCCCGGCCACATGCATGATATATGCGGCCTGGTAGATCAGCTGGGCCTGGAATTTGGGCTCGGGGGCGATGACGCTGTACATGATGTCGGCCCCTTCCTTTTCCAGAGGGATACGCAGGTCGGGGATTTCGGCCTGGGCTTCCTCCTCCTGCCATTGAAGGGTGTCCGGCCATTCGTCGCCCTTGACCCACATCTGGTTCATGGTCACCGAGTGGCTGTGGGCCGTGTCCTGGATGTACAGCGGGGTGACCCCCAGCCGGTGGATAATCCGGCGCACCACGCTCATCAGATAGGCGATGTCGATGCCGAAGGGGCAGTACTGGGCGCAGCGTTTGCACAGGTTGCATTCGGAGTGGGCGATGATGGCCGCCTGGCGGATGAATTCCGGGCTCACGCGACCTTTTTTCTTGAGCATCTCCCAGATGGTCTGCTTGACTTTTCCCACCGGGGAGTAATGTGGGTCATTGTCGTGGGAGAGGTAGTAGTGGCAGGCTTCCGAACACAGGCCGCAGTGGATGCAGGTTTCCACGTAAGTCTTCAGTCGGGCGCCGGTTTCATTGTCAATGACGCTGTTGATCACCGACTCAATTTGCGCCTCGGTAAGCCGGGAGATGCCGACGTCGATGCCTTCGTCCACGACTTTGGTCGCTTCTTTTTTTGACGGTTCCGCCATATTGAGAACTCCTTTTCAGCCTGTGTCGGGTTTAAGCGATCGCCGGCTGCTGGTTGATCCAATTCCATACACTACCAATCCCGGGCGTGCCGCACCTTGCCGAATTCGGAGCCCATGTAAGCCCGGGTAAAGGGTGAAAAGAGCATGTGGCTCAACCGGGTGAAGGGAATGGCTGCAAGCATGATATTCCCGGACAGCACATGCAGGCACATCATCAGCGAATAGGACATCCACTGGTGGTAGGCCAAAAAACCGGTGACGAAAGGCGCCGCCACGATGGCCAGAATCACGAAGTCCGAGGCCGACGTGACGAACTTGACTTCCGGCTGGGTGACTCTTCTCACTAGAAAGTAAATGGCCCCCAAGATGACGATAATCGTCATGACATCGGCGACGGCGTCGGGCAGGGTCCACCAGCTGATGCTGAACGTCTCTTCCCAGAGCACCACGTGGGAGAGCAGGAAGATGGGCGTGGCCAGCAGACAGAGGTGAAAAGCGAAAGTGACCACGGTGAGCACGGGTTGGCGCCGCCAGTTAACCGTGGCAAAGGGGATGATCCAGTGCAAGATGGATCTCAGGCTATAGCGCCAGCTCATGTAGGAAAAGATAAACCGCTCTTTTTCCGCCACCAGCTTCAACATGCTGGCTATCCGGTAAATGCTGCCCCCGAAAAAGAGAATAAAGGCGACCCATGCCAGCGGCCCACTGACAATATTGTAGAAGGTATGCATGTATTTCTCCTTACTGTCCGGTGAAGCTAGAAACAGGCACGACACGCCGGACGTAGTTGCCCGCTTCTACGGTACGCAGCATCAGGTGCATGCCGTCCGGACTGAAGACAGGCTCCCAGGCAGCATCGCAGGACCTGGACCAGGTCCGGTTGTTTACGGTGTAGGTGTAATGGCCCTTTTTTTCCACCTTGGCGGCCACGTCCATGCCATCCGGGCTGAAGACCGGCTTCCAGGCCATGTCCCAGGCATCGGACCAGGGGCTGCCGTCCACCACCACGCGGTAGGTTTCTTCATCCTTGGCCAGGGCGGCGATGCGTTGGCCGTCCGGGCTGAAGGTCGCATCGGTGACCAGTTGGGTAAAGGTGGCCGGCCATGGTTCGCCGTCTACGGCCACGGTCCAACGGCCGTATTTGGGTGCCACGATGGCGGCCAACCGGCTTCCGTCGGGACTGAACATCTGGTGCCAGATCTGGACAAAGCGGCGATCCCAGAGACTTTTTCCGTTTTCGGCCAGCTGCCACATCCCCTTTTCCCTCACCGGTGCCACTACGGTTCCGGTAACCGGGTTGAACACCGGCTCCCAGACGGTGGTGTAGCGGGATTCCCACGGCACACCATCTACGGCGATGGTATAATCATACAGGTTGAGTCTGACCTCAGCGGCCATGTGGCCGCCGTCCGGGCTGAGGGCCAGGTTCCAAACGTTGACGAAGCGCATGTCCCACGGTTGACCGTCCAAGGCAGCGGTGAAACTGCCCTTTTGGAATTTATGGATTTCACCCGAGTCCACGTCCTCCACCTGAACGGCACCGGCGGTGTGCCGGCCGTCCGGGGTCATGGCAAAGTAGGTCATGTTGGCGTAGGTCTGCTCCCAGGGTTCCCCGTTGAGAACCATGGCATAGCGCATGTCCTGCTGCACCGCGGCGGCGATAGCGGTACCGTCGATGCTGAAGCGCGGCTCCCAGATGTAGCCGAATTTGTTCTCCCAGGCCTCGCCGTCCACGGCCATGGTCCACTCACCCATTTCGGACACCATGGCGGTGAGCCTGCCGTCCGGTGAGAAACGCAGGTGCCAGATTTTATCGAACACGGTTTCTCCCCAAGCCTCGCCGTTGACACAGACGTTGAATTCGCCCTCGTCTACGTTGACGATGGCGGCGATCGTTTCGCCATCGGGGCTGGCATAGGGCTCTTCAACCCATCGGTATTTCTTTTTCCAGGAGTCCAGAGAAACTTGTTTCTCACCGGTCTCCCAGTCCCAGCTTCGGGAATCAACCATAGTGCCTCCTCGTTGAAACGCTGGCGCGTGCAGGCTCAGGTGGTGTTGAATGTTGGATCGGGATGACTTTCCCCGCTGAAAAATAACGGATCTTCCAATAACGATGGCCGGAGGAAAGGTTTCCCAGCAAGCTGTCGCTGACCGTGGACCGCTGCATAGTTGTTGCCTTGTGTGGTTGTGCCGGATTAGATGAAAAACTTAGATGCCTGACGTTTTTATACTGATCCGGATTCGAAACCGCAAGTTTGTTTTTGGTCCCATGCACAAAAAGAAATGCTTACTTCGTTTTGTTTCTTCCCATGGCTGATATCGCCGTTTTCACTGTGTCGACGCACGGGGCGACTCGCGTGATGCCCACCATGTCGAAAATGGTTTTAAAATTTTCCGAGAGCCCGGCAATGTAAACCGGCGTTCCCGTTGCCCGGGTTTCCGACAACAGCCGGGTGAGCAGCGCGATGCCGGTCCCGTTTACAGCCGAAAAATTGTCGAAGCGGATGACGATTCCTTTGGCTCCTGAATCCAATGCACGATGCAAATATGCCGTGAGCCGGTTTTTGTGAAGGCCGGAAAGGGTTCCGTGGATGGATACGATACCCACGCCGGACGAGATCGCCACGTGGAGGGGCGCATTGTCCCGGCGGTCGTCATTAAGGCGTGCTTCCGCCCGCTTGAGAGCCGCATCAAGGGCGCTGCGGCCGATGGGCTTGTTGATAAAGTCAGTGGCGTCGAGATTCAGGGCGCGGACCACATGGTCCATGTCGCCATGGCCGGTAATCACGACCACCTCGGTCTCCGGTGCCGTCTTTTTGATTTGCTTGAGTACTTCGAATCCGTCCATGCCGGGCATTTTAAGGTCGGTGAATACGATGCCGGGGTGATGTTCCCGAACCAGCTGAAGGCCGGTTTCGCCATTTTCAGCGGTCAGCACCGAATAGCCGTAGGCATTCAGAAACAGACGGAACATGGTCAAGGTGGCGGCTTCATCGTCAATGACCAGAACCGTTTTCGTGGCATTCATCGTAACGGTCATTCCTTGAGGGGAGTTTGGATAATAAGGGTGTGTCGTTTCTGCCTGACGGCACCATGATACCTGAAACAGGAACATTTGCAACGATTTCCTTGCAGGGCGAGAGGCAACCGGTCGAGGAAATCGATACGTCCTTGCTCGATTCGTCTGTCGGCTCACCGCATTTGCACAGAGACAGCAATCTATTGTATATGCGGGTTATGAATGACAGATTTTTGATTGGCACGGCTTCGCATTTGCCGTCGGCTCCGTGAATCAGCCTAGCACGGTGATACCGGCTGACGCTCGGTCAATGTCTTTCGTCATCATTTTTGATTTCAGGAAAACCACCTTCCGGCCCGTGTGCTGAATCGAAACGCCATGGTTGATGCGCGAACCCTTTCCAGAACGACCCTGCCGGTCCATACCCGGGCGATAGCTCGCCCACGGCTGATCCAGCGGGTTACCGATGCGGGCGCATGCCGTGTGGTTTTGATCACCGGGCAGGCGGCGCAGGGCAAGTCGACACTGGCTGCAGAGCTTGCCCGTCAGCCCGGCCTGACCGGCGCCTGGATGCATCTCGATCCGTCGGACAGCGATCCGGTGAATTTTTTCCAATTGCTGGTCCACGCCCTGCAATCGTCGCAGCCCTACCTGGATGCCTCTGCCTTTTTGAAAAATCCAGCCATTGCCCTGGGAACCGAAACGGGTTTGGGCCGTATCAATGAGCTGGCCAACGTTTTTCTGAACGAAATCATCACCCGGGTACCGGTTCGAATCGTAATGGACGGGCTCGATCGGCTTTGTGGCGATGCGGAGAGCCTGACGCTCATCGACAGGATCATCGGCAACCTTTCCCCGCCAAGCTGCCTGGTGCTTGTATCCCGGGAGACGCCGCCGTTGAAGCTTGAACAGCTGAGGATCCACCAGGAACTCGTCGTTCTCAACAATGACGATCTGGCGTTTACCACCGATGAAATTTTTCGTTTTTATTCAGACCTGTACGATCTGCGCTTGGCGCCGCCCCAACTGGCCAGGATCCGTGAAATTACGGATGGATGGGCCGGCGGCCTGGTGCTGGTGTGGGAGGCGTTGAGTCATCTTCCCGAGGCGCAGCGCATTGACTTTATCGACCACAAACTGCCCGTTGCCATGCATGGAGATCGACTGGCCTATTTTTCCGAAGCGGTCTTTTCCGAACTGGATGAGACGACCCGGAATTTTCTGGTCCGATCGGCCATTTTCGACACCATCGATCCGAAAATGGCCGCCCGTTATATGGATAATCAGCCGGTGGGGGATGTTGAAACCATTCTCAATAGCATGGTTCGGCAAAATCTGTTCATCCATCGCCTTTCTGACATAAAAACCGGCTGGGGATATCGTTACAACCAGCTGTTTCGCGACTTTCTAATCGACAAATTCCACGGTGTCCTGGACAGGGAAGAGCAGCGGGCGCTCCTCGTCAGAGCCGCCGGTCTATCCTGGGGTGCAGGTAATTTCGAGGAGGCCATTCGCTTTTTCCTGCAGGCGGAGTCCTTTGGAAAAGCGGCGGCCGGAATTAAGAAAATTGCCATGGGCCTGTCCGCCCAGGGACGGTTTGCCGACTTGGCCGGGTGGATCGACATCCTGCCCGATGAGATGATTCATGAGGATGCCTGGCTCTCCTTCTACAAGACCGTGGGTCGACGCATCAGCGGGGGGCGAAGGAACATCCGGGCCTTTTCAAGGGCATTCGATCGGTTCAAGGCGAAAGGCGATCAACGGGGACAATTGTTGGCGCTGGCCTATCTCATCGAATCCGCCGTTTTCATCGGCCACCCGACCGCGTTGCTGAACCGCTGGCTCGAAGCGGCCTGGGCCATGCTCGAAAAGGTCAGCGGGAACCGTTATTATCCCTTTGCCAAGGCGGTGTTGTGGATGCAGGTGGCGTTCGGATACCTCTCCGGCGCCAGTGATCTCCAAAAAGGCCTGTCCGCCTGCCGCAACGCCATGCTGCTGGCCCACACGATCCAGGATGACACCCTCACGGTGAACACGACCATCATCCACGTCTTCGGGCTCACCTTGACCGGGGAGTTTGCTGCGGCGGAAAAAGCCCTTGCCACCATCCATCAACTGGTATCGGCGGCTTACCCCGAATACCGCGCGCTGCAAAATATTGTGTGCATGGAACTCTCGCTGTCCAAAGGAGACCTGGTCCGAGCCCAGCGTTTACTTGATGCCAACCATGACGATATCGACAAGTTCGGATTGCTTTTTCTTTACCCGATCCACGTGGATTTGTCCGGTCTGCTTCAGATACATCAACGGCACTTCGATGCGGTGGGCCGCACTGTCCGTCATCTCAACGATGTGGCCATGCTGGCTGCCAACCCTTTTTACAATGGGTTGGCCCTTCGCTTGCGGGCACTGAAAGCCTATCACCAAGGGCGTTTTGAGCGGTCGCGAATGTGGGCAGGGCAGGCAATTGAGGTGATTGCCCAAAGCCTTGGGAAGAGCATTCACCTGTTTCGCTGTCGCCTGATTCTGGGCATGGTGGCCTATCACCTGAACGATCTGGCCGGCGCCCGACATGAGCTGAAAACGGCCCGTGATTTTTTCAGTCGGGTGTCCAGCCACCTGTCGCTGGCCGAGGCCCGGTTGGGCCTGTCGCTGGTGGAAGCGGCCTTGGGCAATGGGGGAGCGGCGACACGACAATTGGAATCCGCCCTCGCCTTGGCGGCATCACAGGGATACGAAGCCTTTCCCATCCTGGCTGCCCATGACATCGTGGCAGCCTGCACACCGGCCCTTCGGTCCCGCCGTTCCGGGGCGGCTCGACGCGCCCGCCGCATCCTCGACCATCTGCCCCCACAGCCCCCCGGGCCCGAACCGGCTGATCAAGCGGGTGCGGAGACACTGACCCCGCATCCGGCGACGACGGTTGGTTCCGATGTTACCCGTGCCCATCTTGAAATCCGAACCCTGGGTGGGTTCGAAGTATGCCGCAATGGTGGTGCGGCCATTGCCGATACCCATTGGGCCGGCCTTCGCCAGAAGCTGCTGCTCAAGGCCATCCTCGTCAACGGGTGCAGAGAAATTCCCAAGGATATCCTCATGGATGCCCTCTGGCCGGATAGCAGTCATGATGCGGCCCTGAAGCGCTTCAAGGTGACCCTCCACCGGCTGCGCAGGATTCTGGAGCCGGAGGTGGATCAGCGAGCCGGTTCCTCCTTCATTTTTCTGAAGGACAATCGGGTCAGCTTGGATATGCGGCGCTGCCGGGTGGATGTCATCGATTTTCTGGAGGCTTGCGACGAGGTTCGGCAACTGAAGCGTTACGACGACGACGATGACGACAGGATCTTGTCAGCCTGCAGGCGGGCCGCTGAAATCTATCGGGGGGATTTTCTCCCTGAAGAACTCTATCTGAATTGGGCCGAAATGAAACGTGCCGCCCTGAAGGAACGGTATCTCGCCGTGCTCATGGAGACGGTGGGACTTTTGGAGCGAAAGGGGGATTTGGATGAAGCGGTTCGGCACTGCAGTATCGTGATCCGGGCAGACCCCCTGGCCGAACAGGCCCACCAACAGCTCATGCGCCTGTTCCAGCGCCAGGGACGCCGCAGCGCCGCCCTCAAGGTTTACCGGGACCTGGTAAAAACCCTTGCCGTGGAGCTGGATACCGCCCCCGACCCCACCACCACCAGGATTTATCATGAGATAACGAATGCCAGGTGAACAGTGGTCAGGCCGAAGGTCATCATCATTTCCGGATTCCTCAATCTCCCATCCCCCGAGTTTTTTGTAACCCGCCCTTGTATCCTTTTCGTAACCCCGATGGTGGTAAAAAATGTCCTGGATGAAACCGGTTGAAGTTGCAGTTGCCCCGGAAGCACCTCCATCCAATGCGTCTCGGCCTTCACCCGCTGAGCTGGCACCTCCGGGTGAAAGCCTGAACCGACTTCATCGATAAGCTGATTTCAGGTGTTTCCGTGTCTGATCCGTTGCGAAACAAGGCAGTCCGGGAACGGATAACCGAGCATAGAAAAGGAGAACGATTATGGATGTCAACCGCAGGCAGTTTATCCAGATCACCGGCGCCGGCGCTGCCGGTCTGGCCGTCAGCGGGCTGGGTTTCGACCTGAAGCCGGTCAGGGCCCATGCCGGGATGCTGAAAACCAAGTATGCCAAGGAAACCACCACCATCTGCTGCTACTGTGCGGTGGGCTGCGGCGCCATCGTTCACACCAGCAAGCGGGGCGACGGCCGCGTCATCAACATCGAAGGGGATCCGGACCACGTGATCAACCGCGGTGCCCTCTGCTCTAAAGGGGCCTCTCTGAAGCAGCTGGTGGAAAACGAGAACCGGCTGACCCAACCCATGTACCGGGCGCCCTATACGGACAAATGGCGGGCGGTCTCCTGGGACTGGGCCCTGGAAAAAATCGCCCACCGCGTGAAAGAAACACGCGATGCCTCCTTCACCGCCAAGAACGACAAGGGACAGGTGGTCAACCGCACGACGGCTATCGCATCGGTTGGCAGCGCCGCCTTGGACAACGAGGAGTGCTGGACTTACCAGGCCCTCATGCGATCGCTTGGGCTGGTGTATATCGAACACCAGGCGCGCATCTGACACAGCGCCACGGTTGCGGCTCTGGCAGAGTCGTTCGGACGCGGTGCGATGACCAATCACTGGATCGATATCAAAAACAGCGACTGCATTCTGATCATGGGGAGTAATGCCGCTGAAAACCATCCGGTTTCCTTCAAGTATGTCAACGAGGCCATGGACAATGGGGCCACGCTGATCAGTGTGGACCCCCGCTTTACCCGGACCTCGGCCAAAGCGGACATCTACGCGCCGCTGCGTTCCGGCAGCGACATCGCCTTTCTCGGTGGCATGATCAAATATATTCTGGACAGCAAGCAGTACAGTGAGGAGTACGTAGCGCTGTATACCAACGCACCATTTATCGTCGGCAAAAAATTCGGATTCAAGGACGGCCTCTTCTCCGGGTTCGAGAAAACCCCGGAAGGCCCGACCATGGGCAAGTACGATAAGGGCAAATGGGCTTTCGAAATGGACAAAAACGGTGTGCCCAAAATGGACCGGTCGCTGAAACACAAACGCTGCGTGTTTCAGCTGCTGAAAAAACACTTTGGTCGCTATGATCTGAAAACCGTTTCTGCAGTCACAGGCACCAGCGAGGCCGACCTGCAGCGGATTTACGATGTTTACAGCAAGACCGGGGAGCGAGGCAAGGCCGGTACCATCATGTACGCCATGGGTTGGACTCAGCACACCACCGGCACCCAGAACATCCGCACCATGGCCATCATCCAGCTGCTGTTGGGCAACATGGGGGTGGCCGGCGGCGGCGTCAACGCCCTGCGCGGCGAATCCAATGTTCAGGGCTCCACGGACCACTGCCTGCTGTGGCACATCTGGCCCGGCTACCTCAAAACAGCGCGGGCATCCAACACTAGCCTGGCGGCATACAACAACACATGGACACCCTCCAGTAAGGATCCACTGTCGGCCAACTGGTGGCAGAACTACCCTAAATACAGTGTCTCCATGCTCAAATCTTTTTTCGGCGAAAAAGCCGAGGCCGCCAACGACTTCGGTTACGACTGGCTGCCCAAGGTGGACGACGGCGTGGGGTACTCCTGGTTCGACCTCTTCGACGCCATGTACAAAGAGACGATCAAGGGCTTTTTCGCCTGGGGCCAGAACCCGGCCTGCAGCGGCGCCAACGCCAACAAGACGCGCGAAGCTTTAGGCAAACTGGACTGGATGGTCAACGTCAACCTGTTCGACAATGAAACCGGATCGTTCTGGAAAGGTCCGGGAATGGATCCGGGTGCCATCAAAACCGAGGTCTTCATGCTCCCGGCCTGCGCATCGGTGGAGAAGGAGGGCAGCATTACCAACAGCGGCCGTTGGATGCAGTGGCGCTACCGGGGCCCTAAGCCCCTGGGCGACAGCCTGCCGGACGGCGATATCATCCTGACACTGGGAGAAAAGATCAAGGAGGTATACAAGGACGGCGGCGCCTATCCAGAACCGATTACCAACCTGAAATGGGACTACGCCACCGACGGCGCCTACGACCCCCATAAGGTCGCCAAGGAGATCAACGGCTATTTTGTCAAGGATGTCACCATCAAAGACAAAACCTTTAAAAAAGGCACCCTGGTTCCCAGCTTCGCCTTTCTCCAGGCCGACGGATCCACGTCTTCTGGCAACTGGCTCTACTGCAACAGCTATACGGAAAAGGGCAACATGAGCGCCCGCCGCGGGCAGGAGGACGCGGTGAACAACATCGGACTGTTCCCGGAATTTGCCTGGTGCTGGCCGGTCAACCGGCGCATCATCTACAACCGGGCCTCGGTTGACGCCAAGGGCGTGCCCTGGGACCGTAAGGACTGGGTCGTTTACTTCAAGGGCGAGGAGAAAGATGGCAAGTATGTCTCTCGCAAATGGCTGGGGGATATACCCGACGGTGGCTGGTACCCGATGCAGAATCCGGACGGATCCTGGCGGGAGGATGCCAAGTATCCCTTTATCATGAGAAAGCACGGCCATGCCCAGATCTTCGGGCCGGGACTGGCGGACGGTCCGTTCCCCGAACATTACGAGCCATTGGAGTGCCCGGTGGAGAAAAATTATCTCAACGCACAGATGGTGAATCCCACGGCGGCAGTCTACTCCACCAAGGCCGATGCCCACGCCACCTGCGATCCGCGCTTTCCCTATGTGGCCACCACCTACCGGGTCAGCGAGCACTGGCAGACAGGGCTGATGACGCGCACCCAGAGCTGGTTGATGGAACTGCAGCCGCAGATGTTCGTGGAGATCAGCGAAGCGTTGGCCGAGCTGAAGGGCTTCCAAAACGGCGAACGGGTCAACGTCATTTCGGCACGCGGTAAGGTTGAATGCAGTGTCATCATCACCAAACGGTTCAAGCCCTTCATGATGGGCGAGCTGACGGTTCACCAGGTGGGAATTCCCTGGCACTATGGCTGGCGATGGCCGTCATCCGGCAAGGAGGACAGCGCCAACCTGCTTACGCCATCGGCCGGCGATCC
>Ga0272441_10009162_pt1 | contig 15392 bp, 6 predicted proteins | sample SSMProp6N_FD_193582 | JGI IMG/M metagenome (GOLD analysis project Ga0272441, IMG submission 193582) | Marine sediment archaeal communities from Little Sippewissett salt marsh, Falmouth, MA, United States - SSM-Prop-6N | ecosystem: Environmental > Aquatic > Marine > Wetlands > Sediment ... | reverse complement strand
TACGGCGGTGAGGCGTCGTGGATGACGCGCAGGCCAGGGTGCTGCGCGAGGCGGGCGATCTGGTTCTTGGGGATTCCGGCACAACGCCGCAGGAAGAGGCGCTTGAGGCGGGGCAGGCCAGCCACGGGCGTCAGATCCGCCACCTTCACGCAGCCCTCGATATCCAGCACCTCGAGCCCGTGCAGGCCGGCGAGCGGGGCCAGGTCGGCCACGCCGCTGCATCCCTCGAGAGCGAGCGCCTCCAGGCGCGCCATGCCGGCGAGCGCACGAAGGCTGCGCACGCCGGTGCAGCCCTGGAGGCTGAGGAACTCGAGGTTCCGGAGGGGCTCGAGCGGGGCGAGGTCGGCGAGGCGGGGGCAGCCGTCGAGCCACAGCGTGCGGAGCTGGGCGAGCCGTGCCAGCGGCCCGAGGTCCGACACCGCTCGGCAGCCCGAGAGGTCGAGGGTCCGCAGGCGCGCCAGGGAGCGAAGCGGCGCGAGGTCGGCCACGCGCCCGCAAGCGCGTAGCGAGAGGCTGTGGAGCTGGGTGAGCTTCGCCACAGGCCCCAGGTCGGCCACGTTGGGGCACGCGCGCAGGTCGAGCTCGACGAGCGACGAGAGGCCGGCCAGCGGCCCCAGGTCGGCGAGGTGGCGGAACCTGGCCAAGTGGAGCACCGTGATCCGCGTGAGGCCCTCGACGCCCCGCAGGCTGGTCGCCTGGGCACAGCCCGTCAGGTCTACCGTGTAGAGGGTCGAGAGGCGTGCAAGGGGCGAGAGGTCGGCCACCGCCAGGCCCTTGCGCGGGTCGGAGTAGCGGATGTGGGTGATGCCGCCGCCATCGGGACTGGCCACCCGCTCGCACGTCTCGCCGCACGCCAGGTCCAGCGAGAGCAGCCCGCCGAGCCGTCCCAGCGGCGCGATGTCCCGCACGCGTCGGCACTCGGCGAGGTCGAGGAACTGAAGCCCGCGCAGGGCGGCGAGGGGCTCGAGGCGCGTCACGCCGTGGCACGCTCTGAGGCGCAGAGCGACGAGGTGTTGGAGGCCGGCCAGCGGGGCGAGGTCGGTCACGGCTTCACACGCCGAGAGGTCGAGGTTGCGCAGCCCCTTGAGCCTTGCGAGAGCGGAGATGTCCTTCACTGAAGGGCAGGCGGCCAGGTCGAGCGCCCGAAGGCGCCCGAGGCGGCTCAGGGGTGCGATGCTGGCCAGCTTGGGCGCGCCCATGACCTCCAGGCGCGTGAGGCCCTCGAGCCGTCCCAGCGGTTCCAGGGTCGTGAGGTTCTGCCAGCCCCTCAGGGACAGCGCGCGCAGGGAGTTCAGGGCGGCCAGGGGCGCGAGGTCGCGGAGAGCGGGACACTCATCCAGCTCGAGCGAGGTAAGCCCTCGCAGGCCCGCCAGGGGTGCGAGGGTGGACACCTTCGGACACGGGCCGAGGGCCAGGGACGTGAGGCCCTTCAGCCGGGCGAGCGGGGCGAGCGTCGTCAGCCCCTCACACGATTCGAGGCGCAGGGCACGCAGCTTGGGCAGGCCGCCGAGGCGCTCGAGCTCGCGGTCGCTGGCGTGGGGGAGCGAGAGGCTCACGAGCTGGTTGAGAGCCGCCAAGCCGCCCAAGTCGGGCCTTTGGCGCTGTCTGAGGGCGGCGAGGGGGGAGGCCACGAGGTGTAAGTCGGTGAGGCCGCGGAGGCCAGTGACGACGGCCAGGTCGGTGCCGTTCGGGGTCGTGACGCGCAGGGATTCCAGGCGCGCCAGTTCGGTCAGCGGCCCGAGCCCCACGGCCTGGGAGCAGCCGCTGATGTCGAGCCATCGCAGTTGGCTCAGGCGCGCGAGCGGGGCGAGGTCGGTCGCTCGAAGCGGGGCATCCCAGTCGCTCCGCAGTGCGAGTGCCTGGAGGCGGCGGAGAGCCGCGATGGGCTTCAGGTCGCCCACGTCGGGGCAGTCGGCCACCTCGAGCCTCACGAGCTGCTCCAGGGAGGCGATGGGGGCAAGGTCGGTGACGTGGCGGCAGTCGCGGAGCCGCAGGCTGGCGAGGCTCGTCAGGCCGGCGAGCGGTTCGAGACTGGCGACGCCGGTCCAGGCGAGCGTGAGGGAGCGGAGCCGTGCCATGCCGGCGAGCGGTGCGAGGTCGGCCACGTCGGGGCAGTTGCGGATGTCGAGCACCGCAAGGTTCTTCATCGCCGCGAGGGGTGTGAGGTCGCTCACGTGGCCGCCGGCGATGCACAGGGAGACGACGCCGCGGATGCCGGCGATGCGAGCGACGTCGGCCTGTGTGGCGTTGAACACGGCAAAGGCGATGCTGCGGCCTTCTGGGATTGCGGGCAGGGAGGCCACGCTGGTGCCCGCGCAGAGGATCGTCAGCGGTTCGGCGCCGGCCGCGAGCGCCTCGCGGAGTGCCTCCACCCCGCCGAGGCCGTCGGCCCGCACGGCCGCCGGGCGCACGGGGCCGTCATCGCACGCCACGCGCACCCACGGCCCGTCGAGCTCGAAGCGAAGGCTCCTCGCCGCGGGTGCGGGGCAGAGCGCCCACGGGGCCTGGGAGGCGCTCGTCCACTCACCTTCGAGCAGAAGCTCCCTGGAGCTTCCCCCATCGGCGGTCACGCCCCTCACCGACGCCACAGACGCGCCGCGCAACTCGGCTCCGGCGCACGCCGAGGCCAAGGCAGCAAGCGCGCCGATGATATGGGATAGGCGTCTCACGGGCCTGCTTCCTTCCGTCCTTCGCACGCGTCAGGATGGCAGATAGACCGCCTTGCCCGTCTGCGACGAGCGGTAGCCGGCCGTGATGACCTCGACCGCGTGGCGGCCCTCGGCGGCGGTGACCGGCGGCTCGGAGTCGGTGAGCACGGCGTCGGCCAGAGCCTCTACTTCCTCGCGGAGGAACTGGAACACGGGGTCGGCCTCGGCCTTGGGGAGCTCACACACGGTCTGCCAGTCGTCGCCGGTGCGGAGCATGAGCTTCTGGTAGGGGCGGAGGATCATCAGGCCGTGCTCGCCCACGATTTCGTTCACCTCGTGGTAGCCGGGGAAGGGAGGCCAGGTCTTGAGCTCGGTGGGCATCGAGCACAGCTCGGTGAAGGTGCTGTAGGCTCCGCTCTCGAAGTCGAGGAAGAGCGCGCCGCAGTTCTCGATCGGGGTATCGGCCCAGTAGTTGCCGAAGCGGCCCATCACCGTGCGGACCCTGCTGCCGACCAGATGGAGGGTCATGTCGAGCTGATGGCAGCCATAGCCGATGAAGAATCCCATGGAGAGGGCGGGGTCGCTCATCCAGTGGCCTTCGCGGGTGCCGAATCCGCGGGCGTTGTGGCAGAAGAGCTGGCGGAGCATGAGGATCTTGCCGATGGCTCCGTCGTCGAGGAGCTGCTTCGCCTGCTTGACGAGGGGGAAGAAGCGTCGCGAGTGTGCCACCATGAGCTTCACGCCGTTGCGCTCGGCGGCGGCGATCATCCGATCGCAGTCGGGCACCGTGGTGGCCATCGGCTTTTCCACCAGCACGTGCTTGCCGTGGTCGGCGGCGCAGCACACGTGGTCGGCGTGGTAGCCGTGTGGCGTCACCACGTCCACGAGCTCCACGTCGCTGGCCTGGCAGAGGGCCTCAGGCGATTCCTCGAGACGCAGGCCGAACTTCTCTGCGAAGGCGGGTGCACGGGTCCCGCCAGCCACGGCCACGAGCTTGACCTTCTCCGAGGCCTCGAGCGCCGTCGCATGACGGCTGGCCCAGCCGCCCGAGCCCAGAATGCCCACGCGCATCAATGCCATCGCGATCCCCTCTCTGGCAGTCCAGTGCCTGTGACCCGCTCGGCGGCTACGACACCGAGGAGCGGAAGAAGCGCGTCCACTTGTCGCGGAAGATCGTGCACGAATCCGGCTCGTTGGCCATGTAGATCACGCCCACCGGCTGCCCCGGCTGGAGCTTCGCGGCGAACTTCAGGTTCGTCACCATCTCTTTCCCCGTGTGGATTTCGCCGTCGGGCAGGGCGAACGTGAACGTCACGTCCATCGGGTGGCGGTTGTTGATTTTCATGCTCATGTTGGGCGTCTTTTCCTCGACCACGCCGCGCGTGAGGGTGCCCTCACGCAGGAGGCTTGCGTGGCGGCGGGCGTGGCGGCGGGCGAAGTAGAGCATCGCCAGGCCGCCGCCGCCGAAGGCCACGGGAAAGATGACAATCAGCCAGGCCAGCGCTCCCGAACCTTTCGGTCGATTCTTGGACGGTTCGGCGGGGAGGTACTCGATGTCGATTGCGTCGCCGGTCTTCAGCCTGTGCCACTTCCCGCTGCCGATTTCGCCCTGCCCGCTGTGCGACTTGTCCTGCCCGTCCTTGAACGTGTAGTCCACGCGGTAATGGCGCCTCGTGGTCCTGCGGCGCCGCCGTCCCGTCCCCGACGTGTGGGTCGTCGTGTAGGTGTCCTTCGCGGTCACGGTGCCCGCCACGGTCTGCCCTTCGCGCTTGTAGCGCTGCTCGAGCGAGATGGTGTAGTAGGCCACGAACACCATGACGAGGCCGATGATCGCGAAGACCAGGCCGAGCAGGGTGAGCACCTTCCAGCCGCCGTCGAACATCAGGCGCAGGCCCAGCGCCCCCTTGGGGCGGAGGGTCGCGAGGTTGAGCTCACCATCCGGAGGAACCGCCATCTGAGCACTCCTTACCCTGTTGTGGATCCTGCCGCCGGTGCTGATACCATAGCACGTCCTGCCGCCGAAGAAAAGGGCCTCCGGCGCAACCTGAGGGGCGAGGCTTCCGGGCCAGCACGGCTTGACAGTGGGACGGCGGCGGCGCATGCTCGAAGGCGTTGTTCCGTATGTGATCGACGCGCAGTGAAGGAGCAGGCATGACCACGAGGACGAACGAGAGCCCCAGGAGCCGCGCGTGCTGTGCCGTGGCGCTCTGCGGGCTCCTGCTCGCCTGCACGGGATGGGCAGGGGCGCCGACCCCGCAGGCCGTGCTCGACCAGACAGGGGTCCGGCGAGGGCTGTTCGCGATCATCGGCGATTCCGGGGAGCTTGGGATCGGGCTGGCGAGGGCAGAGCCCATCCTCGTGCATGTCCTGGCACCCCCGCAGGCGGTCGCCGGCATTCGCGCGAAGCTGGCCGCAGCGGGCGTCCACGGCCAGGTCACCGTGGCCGAGTGCGACGGGAAGGGACGCCTTCCGCTCGCGGAGGGGCTGGCGGCGGTGCTTGTGGCTGATCTCGACGCTCTCGAGCAGGTCTCGGAGGCCGAGGTCCTCCGCGTGCTGAGGCCGCAGGGCAAGGCATGGATGAAGAAGGGCGGAACGTGGACGGCCATCGAGAAGCCGCGGCCGAAGGACATCGACGACTGGCCCCAGTACTTCCACGACGCTGCGAACAGCGATCTCTCGCAGGACCTGCGCGCCGGCCCGGCACGCGGCCTCCAATGGGAGGCAGGCCCGCACCATACCACTAAGATCGGCGTGCGCGTGGTCGGCGACACCTGGCTCGGGGTGGACCAGGCCGGCCTGGTGGCCCGCGACGCCTTCAGCGGCCTGCCCCGCTGGCGCCGCGACGATATCGACATCGATAACCGCTACGCCTTCCTGGCCGATTCCCGGCGCGTCTACTACCATCCCCGCACCGATGGCTGGCGGCCCCCCGCGGCCCACATGCGGGTGCTCGACCTGGCCACGGGGAAGGACCTCGCGACGCTCGAGGAGGGCGTGGGCCTGAGCGCGGAGGGCTGGCTACGCGGCACCCACGACTGGGGCTCGTTCCGCAAGGCATACCCGAAGGACTGGAAGGAGCGCCTGCGCCGCGCGTCGGCTAACGCCCAGACTCTCCAGGCACGCCTGGCCGAGGGCGTGCTCGTGCAGGTGGCAGGTAGCGAGATAGTGGCCCTCGACGCGGCAAGCGGCAAGCGCCTGTGGCGGACGGCCACGGGCACGAAGCACCAGTGGCACCATCCGCTCGTCCACGCAGGGCGCGTCTACGCCGTCGCAGGCGAGCCCGCGCCATCGTGGTCCTACACCCACTGGCCGATGGGCGCGGTGCGCTCGGTGCATGCCTTCGACCTCAGGACAGGGGCCAAGGCCTGGAACTGGAGCTGGCCGGCGGACCTCGGCGAGGGCATGGCGGCATACAACATGGTGGTCAGCGACCGCTGGCTCGCCATGGCGATGCGGACGCGCGTGGGGGCCAAGTCGCACGCCGCCATCCTCCTGGTCGACAGGGCTTCCGGCCGCGAGCATCGCCTGCTGGCCGAGACGACGTACGGCAACCGGTCCGTCGGCGGCGGCCACAGCCACCTGCGCCTGCTTCAGGCCGGCGGCAAGCTCTGGGTCAACAGCGCGGTCGGCCAGCACGGCGGCGCCGACCCCGCAGACCCCGGCAATGCGGACGCCTGGCTGTGCAGCTACAACAAGCTGCCGCGCCCCGTGGCCTGCACCGTGTGGCGCGCCTCGCCCAACTGGCTGTTCGGCTCGCTGTCCGTCTACTCGCTCGACGGCGCCACCATCCGGCACACCAACGTGGCCCGCACGGCGTGCGACGTGGGGGCGTTCCCCGCCGCGGGCATGACCTTCATCACGCCGAACCACTGCTTCTGCCAGCCCTACCTGCCCGGCTTCCACGCCTTCCATCCGCGCCGATTCGCGGGCAAGGAGGAGATCGCGCGGCTCGAGCGCGGCACGGCGAAGCCCGCCCCTGCCGCGAAGCCGGGCGGGTGGCCGATGTTCCTGGCCGACTCGCGCCGGGGCGCCTGGAGCACGGCTCCCCTCCCCCAGCCTCTCGCGCCGCTGTGGAGCGCCCAGCCGGCCGGCCCCCCGCCGAGCCCCCTGCTCGCCGCCGAATGGGCTGGGAACTGGTATACGCAGGGCCCCCTCACGGCGCTCAGCGTGGCCGAGGGGGTGGCGGCGACCGCGCTGGCCGACCGCCAGCAGATCATCGCACTCGACCCGACGACGGGCAAGGAGCTGTGGCGTCGGAGCGTCGATGGCCGCATCGACTCGAGCCCGACCATCCGCGGCGGCCTCATCTATGCTGGCACGCGCACGGGCTGGGTCTACGCCCTCAACCGCGACAGCGGGCAGTTGGTCTGGCGCTTCCTCGCCGCGCCCCGGCGCGAGCGGGTGGTGGCCTTCGGCCAGCTCGAATCCCCGTGGCCGCTGCACGGCTCCGCGGTGGTGGACGGCGACGGGGTGTGGGCCATCGCGGGCCGCCACAACGACGCCGACGGCGGCCTGTGGTGGTGGCGGCTCGACCCCGCCACGGGCGAGCCCCGCGCCAGCGGCCGTCTCGGCGCCGACGAGCTCCGCACGACCACCGACGGCGCCGGCGCCATCGGCAGGCCGGCCGGCGCCTGGCCCAACGGGGCAAACACCCCCGCCGTCTCGGACGGCTCGCTAGTGCTCCTGGCCGGCGTGTGGCTCCGAAAGCAGGACGGCAGGCTCGTGCCATGGGACGGCCTGAAGGCCGCCAAGGAGCACGACCACTGGACGGTGCGCTTCCCGCTCGACATCCTGGTTCCGGGCAACCAGGGCCTGCTGAACCGCAGCGAGGACCTCAACGGCTACAAGATGAGCTACTACGGCCTCACGCAGGCCCCCTTCTTCGCCTACCGCGGGCGCGATTTCGTCACCGTGAGCGGCACCAGCACCATCCAGCATCGCGGCGGCGGGCGCGACCGCCGCTCCCAGGTCCGCCGCTTCCGCAAGCACGAGGCCATCCGCGAGGAGGAGGACCCGAAACGCAAGCAGCCGATCCTGCGCGGCGCCGAGATCGTGTGGGAAACGGAGTGCTCGGAAGCCGACAAGGGTGGGCTGAAGGCCATCGCCGTGGCCGGCGACGCCGTGCTCGTCGGCTTCTCGGTCGACAACCGCGACCACTGGCGGGCGCGCAAGGAAATGGCGTTCCGCCTGCGCGTGCTCGACCTCGCGACGGGAAAGAGCCGGCAGCCGGACCTTGCCCTGCCCGCTCCGCCCGTGCAGGGTGGCATCAGCGCCGCCGGCGGCCGCGCCTACGTCGTCTCTACCGACGGCACGATCACCTGCTTCGGCGCCGCCGGCAGCGCGACGCAGGCTCGGTAGCCGAGGGGCCGATGCGCGTGGGGCCGGGAATCCCCAGCACAGACGCGTGGGACTATCGCACGGTCACCGAGAGCGCCGTCAGCGGCTCGATCTCGATGGTCTCGGTGTGCTCCGTGCGCCCGGCAGGGATGGGTATGGCGGTCTTGACGGCCTCGAACTTCTCTCCCGTCGCCCTCGATATCGTGAGGGTCCTCGCCGCAGGCGATGCGGGGAGAGCGAGCTTGAGACTCACGGCGACCTTCGGGTAGGCAAGCCCCCGAGCATAGTCCTTGTAGCCCGTGCCGCCGTAGGCCCAGTCGTAGTAGAGAAGTGCATTGAGCTTGCCCGCGGTGCGGCTGGCGTCGGCGTGGAGATGGTCGAGGAGTCGCGGGGGCGCCCCAGCGGTGTCGAGGGTCTTCGAGCAGGCGACTCGCTGTCCGCGGAAGTCGCGCCAGATCCAGAAGGCGTCGTAGGCGTCGTGGATGGGGGTGCCCTTCTCGCCCACAACGTCCTTCGGCCCCCAGCCGGCCCACAGGATGCCGAACATGTAGATGGGCTCGACATACTGCCAGAGGCGGTAGTGGATGGTGCCGAGAAGATCCCGGCGCTGGACGGCGGCGAACCAGCGGTTCATCAGGTAGTCGAACTTCTGGCGGCCCTGGATCCAGAAGTCCCACTCGGTGATCATGAGCTTCAGGTCGCGATGGCCCTTGGCGCGCGCGTAGGCCTGCACCTGGTCGGCGAAGCGGAAGAACTCGCCGGGCGTCCAGCCGTAGGGGTGGAAGGAGAACCAGTCGAAGTCCGTGCCCACCTCGTCGATGAACTGCTTGACGTATTCCATGCGGTAGGGGCAGTAGGCTCCGACGAGCACGCCGGGATAGTCGCGGTGGACGCGGCGCCCGACGGCCTTGACGATGCGCATGTAGCCCTCGATGCAGCGGTAGTCAAGCTCCGGCTCGTTCCCGATGTCCACATACTTCGCGACCAGCTTGTAGCCTGGGCTGCCCTTGTGGCCGTGGTTGGCGTGTTCGAGGTAGGCGGCCACCATTTCGGCCACCTCGGCGGCCTCGCGGTCGTTGGCGTTGCCGAACCACCGGCCCTTGGGCCAGAGCCACTTCGGGCCGCCATAGGTAAGCCCGTGGAACACGGCGATGGGCTCCGTGCCATACTGGCGGCACTCCTCGAGGTAGGCATCCACCCGCTTGAAGTCGAACCGCTCCCAGGCGAACACGTTCGGGTCGTCGTTGTCGTTGGCATCGCCCTCGGTGGAGGTGCCGTCGCCGCCGCGCGAGATGACTCCCTGGGGGTTGAGGGCCATGTAGTGCTTCATCGCGACGGGCTGGCCGAGGATGCCCTCGTTGCCGTGGATGCTGAAGATGCCGGCGGGGAATGCGTTGAGCGTCTTGCGGAAGTCGACGCTCACGGAGACCGCGGCGGGCGCGTTCTTGAGCGCCGCGGGCCGGCTCTTCGAGTTCGCCCCGAGCCAGGAGAAGGCCTGGGCGTAGTAGCGGCCGAAGTCGCTCCAGTGCTGGCCGAGCTTCTCGGACTGCTCGTCGTTTGCGAAGATGGAGGCGGAGAAGATCGCCCGGCCCCGGCCATGCTGCCAGGCGGTGAGCACGGGCTTCGGCTCGATGAAGGTCTTGGGCTCGTCGGCGGGCACGGAAGACCAGGCCAGATCGGGCAAGGGCTTGCCGTCGGCGCTCAGCAGGTCGAGATGGAACGACCAGCCGCCGGGGTCCTGCGTGATTTTCACGAGCACCTGGTTCCACCCTGGCTTGAGGGCCGCGGGAGCCTGGCCGGGCCAGGCGCCGTCCTTCGCCGGATCGCCGGGCACAAGGGTGCCGTTCACCCACACCTTCATCCCGTCGTCCGCCTGGCCTTTGCAGAGGACCTGCCGCGCGTCGGGGCTCTGGACGTAGGCGACGGCGTAGGCACACACATACTCGTTGGGCGTGAACTGCGACACGAGGTCGACGCTTCCTGCCGCATTGGCGTGGGTTCTCTTCCAGGGCACGGGCTTGGCGATGCCCGGGATCGTGCAGGCTTTGGCCAGGTCGACGCCCTTCTCGGGCGCGTAGGCGGTGTGGAAGGCGGCCTTGTCCTTGTTGGGGAACGGGCCGAGGATCTGCCAGGGACGCGCCTCGACGCGGGGCGTGGCGAGGAGCACGGTGGCCCCCTTCCTGGCGGGCATGTTCACGGCCGCGCCGAGGGGCGGCGCGCCGTCCCACCCGAGGCCGCGGATGGCCGGGTGGCCGGGAGCCGTGACCACGGGAGCGAAGTCCCGGTGGTCGAGCCAGCCCCGGAAGTCGCCCTTCGCGTCGCGGTCGGGCCACACGGTGGGCAGCACGTCCTCGAACGGCTGGCCCTTGACCTTCATGCCGATGCCCCACTTGTGGTTGGCGCAGTAGATGAGCCCGCCGCCGTTGCGCACGAAGTCGCGAACCGCCGTCTGGAAGGTCTCGGACAGGTGGACCATGATATCGCCGACCAGCAGCACGTCGAACTGCCCCAGGTAGTCGGCATCGAGGTACTGCTGGGCGATGTAGTTGGGCACGTGGGTGAACTGGAAGCGGCCTGGCGCGGCTTCGTTCACCTTCTTCTCGATGAAGCGTCCGCGATAGATGCGGGGCTTGCCCGCCTTGTCGCGCATCCACAGGTCCTGGTACCACGGCTGGTTCTTCCAGTCGCCCGTGGTCATGAGCACGCGGATGGGCCGCTGTGCCGCGTGGGCGGGCGCGATGGCGGCGAGGAGGATGAGCGGAAGCAGGGTCCAGAGGATGCAGCGTTGCGCCTGGGGGATTGCCCTCACTGCGGAGTCCTCCTGTCGGTTGTGCGGCTCGAGCTCGGGTTGCGGGCGTTCACGGCCGGGCCGCGCCGCTGTCGGACCGCAGGCCGTCGATCACGGAGCCGTTGAGCTGGCGGATGCGGATGCAGGCCGCGCAGCCCATCGTGTGCTGCGTGATCTTGGCCAGGAAGTCGTTCCAGCCTTCCTTGAGCGCCGCCCGAGCCCTGTCCTGGTTGGGGGTGAAGCCGCGGATGGCGTTGTTGGCGTGGACGAGCTTGCCGTTGACCCACAGCTTGACCCCGTCGTCCGTCCCGATGTCGAGGCGGACGGGCATGGCCTTGGGGGCGAAGACGCGCGACTTGACGTAGACGATGCAATGGTCGCCGCCCACCACGCTGTCGAGGACGACCTGCCACGCGGCGGAGCCGTCCGCGGGCCGCGGCGCAGGCCGCCACGTGACCTTCGCTTCCGGCTGCTCGGGCGGGAACGGGATGTCGTAGAGCTGCGCGCACTCCTTGCCCTTCTGGCGGTAGGGGCCGGCGACGAGCCAGGAATCGATGAAGCCGACGTACTGCTCCATGGCGTCGAGGGCCTTGGCCGCTTCGGTGCGGGTCGCGGCGTTCTTCGATTCTGCCTTGATCCGCAGGAGTGCGGCCTTCGCCTCCGTGGGATGGCTCCCCACCAGCGAGGCCGCGATGCGGACGCTGGCCAGCTCGGCCTCGCCTCGAACGGCCTCCTGGGTGCAGAGGCTCTGGGCGAGCTTCAGCGCCTGGAGATGACGCACCTTCGCCAACTCGGTGAGCCCGAGTTTCTTCTCCTCGGGGCGCTTGCTGACCGAGAGGCCGGCCTGGCACATTTCCAGCCGTTCGCTGGCCGGCCGATCGGCCGCGAGCCCCACGATCCGCCAGTAGCCGCGGAGTGCGAGCACCTGGTGTGCGGGGCTGGGCGACTTGCTGGCCAGCCCGAGCAGGTCGGGCGCCATCTCGGGGCCGCCGAACTCGGCCATGCCTCGCACGACGGCTTCGCGGACCGCGGGCTCGTCGTCCTTGAGGCCGGTGCGCAGCGCCTTGAGCGCCTCCGGGCCGCCGAGCCGCGCAGCCACCCGCAGCAGCGTGCAGCGTGCGGGCACGCTGGCGCCCTTCGCCGCGGCCAGCACCGGCCCAGCGAGCGCCTGCGGCTGCTTGCTCCGCGCACAGGCCGCCGCCAGAGCTTTCTCGAGCTCGCCCTGCTCGGCGTCGCTCTTCGCTCCCGCGATCAGCTTGAGCAGCGGCTGCACGGCGCTCGCGTCCACGAGCAGGCCGAGCGACCGCATGGCGGCAAGGCGTGCGGGGGCCTCGGGGCCACCGGCCATGGCGAGCAGAGCGGGAACCGCCTCGGGCTCGCGCCGCCGGCCCAGCGCCGAGGCGAGCTCGGCCTGCACGGCGGGCTGTGCCTTCGCCAGGAGTGCGAGCATGGCCTCGCGGACAGCGGCGCCGCGCAGGCTCGCGAGCGCCGCGCGCGCCGCGTCGCGTTCGGGGCCTTTGGCGTTCGCCGCCGTCGCCGCCAGCAGGGGCACGGTGGACGCATCGCCGAGCACGGCGAGGGCTCGGAGCGCAGCGATCCGCACGGGCGGAGCCGCGCCCTTCATCGCCGCGACGATTGCGGGCGCCGCAGCGGAATCGCCCCTTCGCCGCAGGGCATCGAGCAGGTGCACCTGCCGGCCCGAGGGCACGGCCTGCACGGCCGCGGCAAACGCCTTCGTGGCCGCGCCGCCCTCCAACTCGCACACCGATTGGAGAGCGACCCCCAGGGCAGCCTCGTCGCTGCCCTTCAGGGCGTGGACCACGAGGGCCGCGGCGCCGTCGCCCGCCGCCAGGACGTAGCCGCGAAAGGCGGCCACGCGGATGAGCTCGGGGGCTTTCGAATCGAACGTCTGCTTGTAGATCGCGGATGCCGCGGCGCCCTCCCCTGCCGCCCGCAGGTGGTCGGCGCAGCGCAGCAGGGCATCGAGGACCACGCGGCGCACCTTGGCGGGAGCCTTCGCCTTCGCGGCCTGTAGGGTCTGGACGGCTTGCTTCCCGCCGATGCGGCCCAGGGCTGCCGCGGCAGACGCGGCGATCATCTCGTCGGGGTCGCCCACCAGGGGAACCAGGGCGCCGACGGCCTCGGTGTCGCGCCGCATGCCCAGGGAGTCGATCACGCCGGCCTTCGCGGCGCCCTTCGTCGTCGCCAGTGCCGCGCGGAGGGCCGCTCCCGCCTCGGGGCACGCCATCGATTCCAGGACGTAGCGGGCCGAGTGGGTGAGCTGGTCGTTGGGCAGGAGCGCGGCCAGGGCGGGCACCGATGCGGCGGTGCCGATGTGCTTGAGCCGCTGGCACGCCCCGTCCTTCTCGGCAGGCGGCTTGTCGGCCCGCAGCACGCCCACAAGGCGCTGCTCCTCTTCGGAGGCGGCCGCTCGGACGGACGGCGGCAGGCACAGCAGGGCGATGGCGAGCGCCAGCCCACACGTCAGCGATCGGTTCATATCGGAGCTCCTCGCAGGATATCGTGCTCAGATTCGCCACGGGGGACGCTTGGCCGCCGAGAGCAGCCGGTTCGCCTCGTCGTCGCCCACGAAGTGCTCGGCCTCGGGGTCCCACTTGAGCACGCGGCGGAGGCGCATGGCCGCGCCGCCGAGCAGCACGAGGCTGATGGCGCGGTGGGTGGAACCGATGTCGCAGATCGTCCGCTCGCGGCTGCGCACGCAGTCGAGGAAGTTCCCCGAGTGGCTGGTGCAGTGGGTGAGATGGGTGTCGTTGACGCCGAGGGGCTCTTCGAGGATCGAGGCGGGGTAGGAGACGAGATGGGTCCTATCGACGGCGATGCGGCCCTGGGTGCCCACGAAGGTGCCGCCGCCCGAGCCGCCCACGCCCTCGCCGGGATATGGATAGCCGTGGACGACGACGCCGGAGGCGAAAGTGTAGGTGAGCTTGCCGTTCGGGCAGGCGACCTCCACGGGACCGGTGTCGTCGGCGTCGAGTGCCCACTGCACGATGTCGTAGTGGTGCTGCGACCAGTTGATATTGCCGTCGCCGAACATGTGGGCGTTGCGGCTTCCCCGGTAGGGCGACCAGGGGGCGGGTCCGAGCCACAGCTCCCAGTCGAGGTCGGGCGGCACGGGCCGCGGCGGCCCGAAGGAACGGCGCCAGGTGAACATGCCGCCAGCGCGGACGGCGTAGACCTCCTTGAGCTTGCCGATGCGGCCGCTTCGGACGAGCTCGCAGGCGCGGCGGAACTTGCCGCCGTACTCCGAGCGCTGCTGCGTGCCTGCCTGGAACACCCGGCCGTAGCGCCGCACGGCCTCGCGCGCCACCTGGCTCTCGCGGATGGTGATGGCGGTGGGCTTCTCGCAGTAGACGTCCTTGCCCGCCCGAGCGGCGAAGATGGTCATCGGCGCGTGCCAGTGGATGGGGCTGCCGATGAGCACGGCATCGATGTCCTTGCGGGCCAGCAGGTCGCGGAAGTCCACGATGCCGATGCAGGCCCGATACTTGTCCTTGCCGAACTTGGTGGCGTAGTGGGCGTTCACGCGGTTGACCATCTGCTCGCGTCGGGGCCGCCAGACGTCGCACACGGCGACGATCTGGACGTCGGGGCGTCCGAGGTATCCGCCGGCCAGGTAGGTCCAGGCGCCGCCTGTGAGATGGCCGCCGCCCTGGGTGCCGACTCCGATGAAGCCCATGGCCACGCGGTCGCTCGGGGCGGGCTGCGCCGGCGCGCCCAGTGCGCTGGAGCGTATGACCCACGGCGCGCCGAGCATGGCTGCGGCGGCCTTGAGCGCCTCCCGCCGCGTGTGCTGCCGTCGTGTCGCGTTCATCTCGATCCCCTCAGTGGGAAGCGCCTGCTCGGCTCACTTCGCCGGCGGGCGCAGGTGCTCGAAGTAGTGGACGCCCTTCTTGTTCGACGTCACGATGTCGAGGAGTCCATCGCCGTTTACATCGGCGATCACGAAGTGAAGGCCCACCCCGCTCTCGCTGTCGATCACGTGCTTGGTCCAGGCGGGCTGCCCGTCCTTGCGGCTCAGCTCGTACCAGCAGAGCACCACTGGCTGGTCCGAGCCGGGGTCGTGGCCGTTGTGTGCCCAGAAGCGTTTGCCTGTGACGAAGTCGACGAGGCCGTCGCCGTTGAGGTCGGCGAGGTGGAGGGCGTGGGTCTGGGAGATGCTCTTGTCGATCTCGTGCATCGTCCAGCCGTCGGGCTTCTGTTCGCACCACCAGATGCCGAAGGCGTGGGCGTCGCTGCTCAGGACATCCCTGTCGCCGTCGCCATCGAAGTCGGCGACGCACATCTGGGCGCAGCGCCCGCCGAGCTTGGCGCGGTGGAATGCCCAGGGGGTCTTGCCCTTCTGGGCGGGGCCTTCCCACCAGCCGCCGGGGCAGAGCACGTCCGTGCGGCCGTCGGCGTTGAGGTCGCCGAGGCCAAGGCCGTGGCCGGGCTTTGGCTCCTTGGCGGCTGCGATGGGGGTGATGGCCCAGGGCTTGGTGGGGTCGGGGCCTGGGCGTGCGAAGGCGAAGCCCTTGGGAGAGACGAAGACCAGCTCGCGCTTGCCGTCGCCGTCGGCGTCGGTCCATTCGGGGCTCTCGTTGCCCGTGCGGTCGATGGCG
>Ga0272441_10009161_pt1 | contig 15394 bp, 14 predicted proteins | sample SSMProp6N_FD_193582 | JGI IMG/M metagenome (GOLD analysis project Ga0272441, IMG submission 193582) | Marine sediment archaeal communities from Little Sippewissett salt marsh, Falmouth, MA, United States - SSM-Prop-6N | ecosystem: Environmental > Aquatic > Marine > Wetlands > Sediment ... | reverse complement strand
GCGGGACGACAGAGCGCAGGATCGACGCCCATTGGGGGCGTCGTCCGCGTCTGTCTTCGTACTGTGGGCCTGTGGTGGGCCTGTCGGTTGGGGATGGCCGGATTGGCGCCCTCTTTCTTGGATGTGGACTCCTGGGGTGCCATCATTACGGGAAGGGAGGCTGGATGGCACCTAAACGCAAGGCTATGAAGGTTCACAACACCCGCAGCGGAGGAAGGCGCGTCCCCGGGCCGACCCTGCTGTCAACGGTTCCAGAGCTATTGCCGCAGGGAACGCACCCGCTGCGGAGGGCCATCTGTGAACTGCTGGCTGATCAACGGGTATCGCATGTTGACGTGGTGTCCTACCGGGCCAGCCTGTCTGCAATCAAGGATCTGCGAATCCTCGAACCGCGAGATCAGACTCGCCTCGTATTGGTGTCGCCCGAGGGAATGTCAAGGCCGGATGTCCAGGAGTTGGCCAAGCTGTGCGTTGACGATCCTGTACCCGGACTGGAGATCAGGCAGCTTGATCCGGACGATGTGCAGCGGAGACTGATACACTACAAGCTCATCATTTTTCACAGAACTGACTTGGATCAGGACTTTGCGGTAATTGGCTCAGCTAACCTGAGCGCCAGTGGAATAGGGCTCCACGAATATCCCAACGCCGAACTCAGCGTGCTAGTGAAACTCGAAGACCCGAGCATCCAGGAAGACGTGTTCGCGATGCTGTGGAACTCTGCCACCGCACCTCTTCGCCCCGATGACTTTGCCCAGTGTGACCTGACAATGAGGGATGCCAGAAGAGAGCCGCCGTCACTGCTGGCGTTTCAGCGTGCGGCCTACAACAGCCTTCTCGAAGCTCACCAGAAACATTGCGCCGGAACAGGTGACGGAGGCGGTATATTGGCGTTGCCAACTGGTGCGGGCAAGACGCTCATAGCCGTCAAGTTTCTCCTGGATAACGTGCTCGACAAAGAAGGCAAGTCGGTGCTTTGGATCGCGCCCCACAGGGAACTCTTGGTCCAAGCCCAGAGCACCTTCGAGTGGTGCAGACCATACTTCAGACGCCGGCAGTTGGCAATCCCGAGTTCTGAAGAGGTTATCTTCGGCAAGGAACTGCCGGGCGAAAGGTATGCTGTTCGCCTGATGACCAACAAGAAGGCTGCCACACTGGCCTCACAACGCAAGGGCTTTGATGAAGAGTTCGCGCTTGTGGTTGTAGACGAGGCGCACTGGGGTGCCGCGAGTGGCCGCAAGATGATTCCCGCACTTGCCGAGCGGTTCCCGCGAGCCTTCTTCCTCGGGCTAACGGGCACCCCCTTCCGCAAAGAAGTGCTGGAAATGGCGGGCCTGCATGACTTGTTCGGGCCTGTGGTCAACCGCGGCAGTATGGACTTGAAGCAGGAAAGAGACGGCCGCAAGTTGCCGGTCTTGGCTAAGCCTGAAAATGAACCCGTCGATACTTTCGGAGACGATGGATTCAAGGTGAAGCTCAGCATACGCACCGACAACTTGTCGGCAGTTGTCGATAAGGGGCTATCGGTAGACCAACTCAAACAGTTCGACAAGCCAGCCAGAAATGCAATTATCGCGAAGAACTGGAAACGTGAGCTGGGAACAACCTTGGTGTTTGCAGTCAGCACCGGACACGCGGATGGCCTTGCCCACGCCTTCAAGGATCAACACCCTGGCGCGCGCGTCCAGGTTCTGCACACCAAGCCTGTTGATCGGCGGCTCAAGGACCGCATCGAGGTCTTCCCTGAGCAGGAACGCACCTTCAGCCAGTCAGAGAGAAGTAGAGTACAAGACATGTTTGGCAAGGGCGAGATAGATGTGCTCATTGCCATGAATCTGTACACAATGGGCGTGGACTTCCCGAAAGTTGAGACCTTGTTCATGTCCCGGCCCACGCTGAGTCCGGTGCTTTATGCCCAGATGCTCGGGCGAGGCATGCGCGGCCCAGCATTCGGCGGGACGGACAAGTGTAAAGTGTTTGACTTCATCGACCAAGAGAAGGCTCTCGGCGAGTTGAAGAACGTGTTGATGAATTATGATCGACTTGAACATTGGTCCGAGGACATAGGCAAGCAACTTGATTGGGCCAGAGAGACAGAGAAACGGCTCAAGCCCGAGAAGCTGCTCATGCAAACCAAGGACCGGCTGCGGCAAGTCTCGGGCTTCTATCGGATAGTCAAGAAGGAGCCGGACGGTCAGTGGTCACCCGTTGCCTACGTTCAAGGACGCTGGAGATTCGTCGAGGACATTGGCAAGGCCGTAAAGAGATTCGACAGCAGGCACTTTGTGCAACAGCTGCCGATGAAAGCTCCCCGAGGCGTACCCTCTGCGCAGAAGATCGAATGGTGTCGGGACGCACTTAGGCTGCGCGCCATGCTGCTGGCAGCCAGGAAGGAAGACTAGCCCGCCTGAGATGCGGTGCACCATTATCAACGGGCCGGAATTCATCGCCAAGGGATTGCGTCGGTGGCTGAGTAACCTGGGCGTAGGCCCGCTTTACACAAAGCCCGGGAGTTCGTGGGAGAACGGCTACATCGAATCTTTCAACGGCAAGTTTAGGGATGAACTCCTGAACCTAGAAGTGCTGGATACGCTCTTGGAGGACAGGGTCTTGACCGCTCGCTGGAGGCAGGAATACAATTGGGAAAAACCGCACAGCTCGCTGGGATACCGCTCGCCAGCGCCTGAAGCGTTTCAGTCTTCGGATCTTGCTACGCTCAATCCGAAGACTGAAGCACTGGTTAGTCTTAGTTGAAGGGTGGTACTACGATTGGGGTCGGGCGATGACCACTTGATGACTGACCGTGTGCGTAATCACAAATGCACCGCTCTCGCCACCTTACTCGCAACCTGCCCCGCAAGATCCTCACGCGAGTCATCGTAGATGCCCACGACTCTGATGTCCTGATGTCGCGAGAACTTTTGCACCGCCCGCACGTCCCCATTCATCAGGTCCAGTGCTGCGGTGATCGCTGTATGCCTGAGACCGTGCGGCCTGCCGAGACCGTAGCCGTGTACGATGCGCCATAGGCCGCTGCTACCCAACCGAGCACGCGTTCCGTTGCGACAGAACTCGCAGAACAACGGTCCGGACTTGGTGCCTCTCTTGCTCAGCCATGTAGTGACCGCGGCTAACGTTTCCTCGGGAAGGGTCAGCGCGATCTTGTCGTGCCGTCCCTTGCCGAGGACCAGCAATCTGCTCTGCTGCATGTCCAGATCCTCGATGTCGAGGCCAAGAACCTCGTTAACCCTGAGACCGAGGTCGAACATCAATCGGATCAGAGCGTGATCCCTTGTGCCTTTTGGATCGCTTCGCCCCGCAAGGTTGGAAAGCACCGCTTGGACCTTTTCTAATCCCGGGCCCCGGGTGTCACGGTACTTCTCGATTCGAATATCTGACACTTCGAGTTTCCAGGAAATCAAACCGAAACGTCGCGCTTGATCGACCCAGGAGCGCAGAGCCGACAGCCTCCTGTCGACGGTGGCCGGTGCGAGTTGCCTTTCGCCGAGCGAGTTCTTGTAGTCCTGAACCAGGGCATTGGCCGGACCAGAGCCGTGTGACAGCAGAATAGCAGCGGCCTGCGCTGGATCTTTGACCTGCAGGAACCGGCAGAAGTCGCGGTGGTCCTTTAGGTATTCGCGTCGTGTGACTGGGGTCAGACTCGGATAGTAGATATCCAGATAACGACGGACTGTAGCGACGGTATTGGCGGCCCTTGCGAGTTCTGCGCCTTCCTCGGCGCATGCAGGCTTCGGAAGGATTATGCGCTCGCCTCGGAGGACCAACGGGCTATCGCCCAAGAGACCGCCCTTTGCTCAAGAAAATGTGCATTGTCTTGACCTTTCTGATGCCTCGCCAAAAACACGACAACATGCCCTCTTAACTCCCGCGCAGCAGGCCGGGCCGCGGTCCCGGACTCTGCTGCCTGGTAACGCTCTGGGTTCCCCTACTCGTCGTCGTCCTCCTCCTCGTCGTCCTCCTCGCCTTCAGCCATCCACGCATCCAGGGCGTCCTCGTCGACCATGTAGCGGCCTCCCGCCATCTCGGCATCGAGATCGCCGCTGTTAATCGCGTTGCGAATCGTGGAAACCGACACTCCCGCCCTTCTTGCCGCCTCACCAGTGCTCAGCATTATTGCATCTCCTTAAACACAAACACGAGTTTTCGGAGTGGGCCCGATGCCCACCGACATCAATACTCTACCACGTGCGCGTAAGCGCAGGCGCAGCAATCCTCAGATGGGATGCTATCGGTACGTGACTGGTGTGTCGTCGCGCTCAGACCTTGCGATCAACACAGGAAATGCAACTCCAGGCACCACCGTGCAGCCAAGACACCTCTTGCGCAACCGCTCCAGCTTCACGACAATGCTCTCAACGTGAGACAGGGTCGGACTGCGCCTTGCCCCTATTGCCGGGAGGTTCAATCACGCGGGATCCCTCAGCAGTCTTAACGCTCAATCTGCGAGGTGCTTCAATGGCAAGAATACTGCTGGACAACTCGGAGAAACGAGACCATCGGAAACGCCTGCTGGCACTAATGCAAGGTTCCGGGGCATCGATCCGAATCGCCACAGCCTATGTAACAGATAGCAGTCTCTTCAAGGCACGGGAGGAGCGGGACATGCGTTTGCTTCTCTCCTTGGACCCTATGGATATCGTGTCCGGGGCAACCCGCATTGATGCTCTTTCATCCATCATCCACCAGGGAGTTCGCATTAGGGTGTTGCCCAAGCGACCACGTCTTCACGCAAAGGTGTACGTCTTCGACAGGAATACTGCCGTAGTCACTTCGGCCAACCTTACGAATAGTGCTTTCGACAGGAACTTCGAGGTGGGTGTCGAAGTCGACGGGCCCGAAGCACAAGTCCTGGCTCAGTGGTTCGACGGCCTCTGGGAAGAGGCCGATGCCCTCGGAGCCGGACGCCTGGAGGAACTTGATCGCTTGTGCCGTGACCTGCGGCAAAAACACCTCCGCTTTGTTAAGAAAGCGCGCAAGAAGGTCACCGCAGCCACCGCCGCATGGTCTGCAGGGAAAGCAGCTGACAGATGTGAACCCCTTCATACCGCGGGTCGATTCTTCGTGTGTAACACCGACAGGAAGCAGGGCGACCGCACCGAAGATGGGAGCTATCTGCTCGAAAAGGAAATGCATGACCGCGGCTACGCCTGTGCGTGGGAAACCTTCAAATTTCCGGGTCACATGAAGCGGGTGCAAGAGGGTGATGCGATCTTCATGTACGCCAAAAGCGTGGGCATCATTGCCGTCGGTATGGCCAGTGCCGGATGCGAAACACTGGGACCCCGGGCTGCGAACAGGATCCGGAGTATTCCGGATGAGGACAACAGCACGGAGTGGCGCATACCGGTTCGCTGGTTGGTTTGGTGCAAGGATAGCAGCGCGCACAGATACATGGCCCCCAACTTCACCTTCTGGGACGTATCCGGCAAGCCATACACGGCGCTTCGCAGCGATCTGCTCAAGCACTTTTCCAACTCGGAGTGATGGTGTCGAACGAGAGATACAGCAACGCCAAAGCTTATGCCGCCTTCAAGAAGGTACGCAACAAGCTGCGTAAGTACCCCGCCGCTGACGTGGTTAGAGAGGCAACGCGCATCCTGAATTCGCCGAGCATATCCGAACGCCCCAATTGGTATCCACGTCACCGGCTCTTGTTGCTGGTCAAATGGGCGTTTATCTACGGGGAAGAATATCCCCGCAGAATGCGCACTTTCGGGATAGACGAATTGCACGGTCTCTTGAACCTTCTAAGCGATTTCGAAGGCTGCTGCAGAATGCCGAGTGACTTCAGCAGCTTGGAGGTATGGATGAAGGCAATGAGTCACTGGCAATTCCCTCTCCAGCGTGGACCGAATCAGCTGAGTTGGCTTCGCCCTCGCCTACTATTCGGGTGCCTCAATTCGTCAGACTATATTCGGCGCGAGTTCGAGCGGCTGACCAGTGTTGACCTCGACACATTTCTTGACCTATTGGCCCTCACAATGGGGTACTTTGTTGTCAACCAAGGCAAACCAGTTCCACTCAGAGCCCACTACTTTTCAACGCTCAAGACAATTGCCGCAGAGATCGTGGAGGCGTTCCTGGGAAATATATCACTCCGCCCGCGGGAGGTTAAGCCATATCTTGAGCGATGCTGCCACGTGCCTCCCAAGTCATGGGACCACGAGCTTCGCCAGGAATCTCCCTTCAAGAAGAGACCCCTTCTACACATGGGTGATGCCTACCACCCATACTGTCCGCACCTCCTTTCGCTCGCGATGGAGCACTGGCCGTATGACCTCCTGAGGAAGAATGCTCCTGAAAGATTCATGGGCACGTTCGGACCGATCTTTGAAGAGTACATTGCGCTCGGTCTAGGCGGATTGCCCCTCACTGTCCACAGGGAATGTGACCTGCGCAATCAGTTGTTGGGCGAAGGCAAGACTACGGACTTCTTTGTGCGTGACGGCCAGACAAACATCTTGGTTGACGCAAAGGCAGTCGTAATGCACCAGCTAGGGCGAGTAACACATGACGCAGATGTTGTCAGTGGCAAGCTCAAGAGCTCTATCCTTAGTGGGGTAGTGCAGGGAAATGAAACGGCGCAACGTCTGCTCTCCCTTGAGCCAGAACACCCCATCAGGATAGGTAGAGGAAACTGGTACCTGCTGATCGCAACGTATGACGAGATGTTCATTGGCAACGGAGCAGACCTAGAGAAGATAATTGGCAAACAGCACTTCGGCAGCCTCCAGAATCGACTACCGGGACATGCTGTAATCCCGTGGCACCACGTCTACTTCATCTCGGCTGGAGAGTTTGACGACTTGATCGCATGCCTCCAGAACGGCCATAAGCTCTCAGATATCTTGGCAAGTGCCGCTGCCACAGACACGAGCCCTGGGGGCAAGCTGTGGACATTCGCGCAACATCTTTCCGAGCTCTCGCGGGACCTGCGCATTCCGAGCTATCTTGAGAACGAGTTTGAATCTCTGACCGACCGGGTCAGCGCCATGATTGGAGAGACGAACTAGCGCGCAGCGTAACAGGCCGAACACCAGACACACTCAGTCTTCGTCTATACAGCTACCGCAACTGGCTGATCACGCGCAGCGCCCTTTCGGCAGCTTCGGGCTCGGTGTCTCCCGCGCAGACTGCGGCCCGAATCAGCTCCAGAGCATCGAACCTGGCTGCTTGACCAGATCTCCGCTTCCCGGCTTTGATTGGGTCCGGTAGAAATCCTTTTCGCCGAACCCAGCGTGCCTTCATGCGCTTAGCGCTCTTGGCGCCAAATAGCAGGACTGCCACCGCCATGGCTGTCATTGGAACGACTCGACGCCTCCCGTGCGACGCGTCTGAGATGTCTGATCTACGTGATTTGCGCTTGCTCATCTGAATCTCCCTTTTGTCCCCGATGCTGCGCCGTCTACCTCGTAGCGGCGATGGACTTCGCTGGCCGTATCTGGACCCCTGAAATGCGGCATGATCCAAATGCGACGCGTGAGAGCATTGCCCGGTCCATAGCGCTGATCTCGCCAGTGCCCCCGAACGATGAGGCGATAGGTCAGCTTCCAGCCAACTGTTGCGCCATGCCCGATCTTCACGCGCTCAGGAACGTGGGTTAAATCAATCGTGATCGCACGGCCCAGGTCCTGGTGGGCCTGACATGAAACGCCAGCCAACTCTGCTTCCAAGCGGCGCCGCGTCTTGGGCTTTGTGGTCCTGGACAGCTTGCTGCGCAGGTCAATCCCGTCGACGTGGCTTTTTGAAATGTCCGGTGTGTGCGAGGTCATGTACAGCAGAATGTTGAGGGCCAAAGAGAGTACGTCGAGTTCCATCGCGCCATCGCTGTTCTTTTTGCCGGACCTTTCGCTCGAGGCAGCCCTGATCTCCCCCACGCCTATCATCGATGATTGTCGTGTGGCCAACCAACCCTTGGGTATCAGAGCATGATGCCACGAACTGTCAGCGTTCTCATCCTGCAGCGGGTCGCCCACGGCAGTGATCATAATGTCCTCTGGCATGTCCAAGAAGTAGTAACCAGCTATTTCGTCGGCCCACTTGCGGCCGCCATCGTGTTCGTCTGCACCGACCAGGCGGTGGATGCGCTGGCCGAGGGTCACGTAAAATGCCTGAAACGGCAAGCGCACGCTGCCGTAAACTCCCGTCGGATCGGTGTGGGCCAGCATTGATGTAAGCCCTGGGGAGGTACAAAATGTCAGTTTCCCAGTTGAGGCGTACGCTGCAATTGGGGTTATCCAATTAGCATAAGACTCTGCGCCCCCTTGCGTAACCCCGATTAGGCTCAGCAGCATTTTTTCCAGCTGTGCAGATGCCATTCTGGGATTGATGTGATGGAGCACGTGTCGCCCAGCGTACCGGGTGTTATGGGAGATTATCGTGAAGACATTGTCGAGGTGTGCAACCATCTGCGCTTGTGACACTTCAATGCCCTTGTGTCCTACCAGGGCCCTGTAGCCAGCGGCCATCGCTTCGTAATGCGTTAGTGGTGATCTCATGACGTTCTTTTCCCTCCGTGAGTATGTCTTGATGATGTTGGCGCCGCAGTCGGTTTGCCCAGCCAAGAATGGCCCACGGCCAGATTGAAGAATCGCAGGTCGGTCGTCCTGCCGTCTGCGCGTGTTCGCGTGAGCCGAACGTACTCGCCCGTCACCTCGGTAATCTCCTGATCGGGGTGGATCAGAGTCACGAGACCCCGTTCACTGGAAAGCCCCGTTGTCTGCCAGAGTGCGTCGGTTCTCCAGCCCAAACGCACAGCCTCCGTCTCAACCGCGCGGACCTTCTCAGCCGCAGTCTTGGTCCGTCGCGCTGGCTCGGGACGCGCAGTCTTGGCACTTAGAGGTTCGCAGACTGGCCTGAGCGAGTGATTCTTCGCCGGCTTTTGTGCTGACTCTCTTGATCCAAGGCCGTCGAGAAATTCTCGAACATCCATAGCATCACCGGCCAAACTGCACGACTACGGTGCAACCGGCACATACACGGCGTGATAGGATCAATGTAGTCTGTGCACTGAGAATTGCAGGCCTGCAGATCTTGCAGCACTTGGCGAAGATTGGGTGCAGTTTCGGGGCTAAGGAAACTACACAGTGTAGTTCAGTGTTCGGGCAAACAATATCGCGTATCCCCTTAGAACAGAGTCTCATGAGGCTCCTCCGTGCAGTCTTCAGGCGCATCCGGATGAATGCCGTATCGACTCGCCAATTCCTTGGCCTCGGCAAACGTGATTTCATACTGCATGCCCTGACCGGTTCGCCGTTTCGATCCGAAGCCGTAGCGCTTGAGCCAATGACCGCAGCGTTTCGCGAGGTTCTGGCGCTCGCGATCCGTGAAGAGTTGCCCACTCTGGATTCTAATTTCTTGCGCGATTTCCTTGGGCTGAATCAACGGCGTGTCAGTGGAGGCGCTGTCCTGCGTTTTTTGCCGGGCTATCTCCAGCAAAGCATGCAAAAACGCAGCATCGGCTGGGGAAATGTCTTCGCCGGTATCGCAGGGTGCTTCTGCTCGCTTTCGCAGTGTCTGAACGGCGTTCGATACGCCGTGCGCGTCCAGAATGTCAGCGATGACCAGCAAGGGAAACCACAACTCCCCCTTTCGTGCACCAAAGAGCTGAAGGTCGTCACGATGTTCGAGACGGTTGGCCACCTCGTGCGCGAACTGCAAGCCGAACATGTAGAGCTGGTGCCTGAGCTCAGGCCAGTTCTCGCTGTCGTCGTTGAGGACGCGCCGTGCTATTGGATCAGTACTGTGGGCCCGAATCATTTGGATGCGATGTGCTCGAGAGGAAAGAGTCGCGGGCAGAGTGCGAATGCCAGCCAGAGCTTTGGGGCTGAACAGCCCGTACTCGCGCAGCTCGAAACTATCATCGACTTTTTCCAGCCGTTGGGCGAAGCCCAGGCGGCGATAACCGGCGTTGAACAAGGTGAGCAGCTCCTCGGCGCGGTCACCGCGTGATCCCAGGTTCTCCGCCTCGTCCAGCAGAACAGTGCATCCTCGTGAACCGACTTGTCGAAACAGGACCGCCGGTGACATCGACGCTGTGTGGAGCGCGTCATACGCCAGAAAGAACAGCAGGTCCAAAATCCGGCTTTTGCCCGAGTCCTTGGGCCCGGTGATATGCAGGTACGGGTAAGACGTGAACATGCAGAACAGGTATGTGCCGATGATCCACACGGCCAAGACGATGAGGTCCTCGACAACGCTCATTACAAGGTATTTCGCAAGGATGGTGCTGATGTTTGCGAACATGTGTGCGGGATGGCACTTCTCCCCTGCGAGAAATCGATCCACACACGCTTTCGGCCATCGCTCCGGCCGAGTTACTGACGGGGTACAGGGACGTTCTCCAAAGACTAGCAACCTCTCGCCGACCCAGTTCGCGGGCTTGTCCGCTATGTGCCGGCCTCGGGATGATGTCACTATGTGGGGAACGCGTTCGACCTGTGTCTCGCGCCCTTGCTTCCGTACAATCGTCCTGTGCACAATGTAGAACAAGTCGTGGCCAACAAGGCCTTGGCCGGCTCGACCGAAATCCATCATGGCCGGGTCAATCTCAGCCACGTCGCCATCGTCATCGCCAGGGACCTCTTGCGTCTTACTGGCTATGGCGAGCAGCCGGTCGTAGTCGCGCTTGCCGATCAGGCCGTCAAGGATGTCCACAACCTCGGCGCGGACACTCGCGGCTCCTGCAGCATCAAGCCCCCAGCAGGCAATCCAAACGAAGAGCTCGCCCAAGGCCGTGCTGCGCGCCTGACCGCTCGCGAATCGAGCTGCATCACACAGTTCGGATACAACCCCTCTTGCCCCGTCGAGAACGTGACCAAGCACCGTGCTGTCATTGGTCCCGAATTCGGCGAAGCTATCGATGTGTACGGGGCGGTGTGCGATTCTTGTCCAGGCTCCGACGTTTGCGGCAAATGTGCGGGCCAGCGCTTCATCATCTAGCATCACAACCAGGCGGTCGCCCAGCGCGGCGAGCGCAGGGGCGGCGTTATTCAACAGCACAGCCTGACTCCACACACAGGGCGACTGCAGCATTCCCCAGCTCGCTCAGACGTATTACTTCCAGGGGAGACTGAACTGCGACGACATGGCCTCCTGGAGTGTTCAGTGCCGATGCGTTGAAGAGGTGGCGTTGACCTCCCAAGTTAACGAATCTCGGGGTCTCGTCGCCAAGGCTTATCCCGACGAGATGCACAGGCGCGCCCCCCTCTATGAAGGGGATTACTACCCGCCCAGAACACCAAGGGGTCGGTTCGCCGTCATCGGTTATAAGGAGTAGGTGCGAGTCAATTGCGTCGGCTCGCGCGATTCCGCCATTTAGTAGATACTCGGCACCCCCCTGCTCCGGCGCCCAGCCCAGTTGCCACCTGTCGGCGACCGCGGAGTCAATGCCGCGGACCTCTAGCGCAGCAAGGACTTCGGAACTTCCCTTGAGAGCGTTCCGATAAAGGTCGATCACCTTGACAAGCAGGGCGTGTCTAGCTGCGCCGGCCAGTTCCTTTGTGGAAGCAGGCGACTCCTCTTCCGCGACTTGCTCAAGCGGCGCGAATTCCGGGGCCTCGGCAGCGAGCTCTCGTAATTTGTTGATGGTGCCCCCGGCATCGAGCCAATCGGAAACGTCCCCCTTGGGGACGAGGCCGGGAAGTTCCACAATTCGAACGCCTCGGGCAGTGCCCTGCAGCGAACGCGCCACATCAACCGCGTGGTCTTTACCAACTTGGTCGTTGTCTGGCAGGATGTAGACATTACGTCCCGCGAAGTACTTGTTGAAATCCGCTCGCCACTTTCCCGCGCCTCCGGGGCAAGTAGTGGCCATCAGGCCTTCCGCGCAGAGGCGGTCGGCGTCCTTCTCACCCTCGACTACAACAACGCCGCGATCTGATGTCAGCAGCTGCCGCAGTCGGTACGGTACGCGCCGAACTCCCTTGGTGCTGTTGATCCACCCGCCTCGACCATCGGGGCGGCGCTGGAAATAGCCTTTGGGATTGGTCTTCACGACCTGCATCAGCAGTTGGCCGCCCTCGTCGTAGTAGTCGTAGGTGGCCGCGATGGATCGCGGCGAAGTCGAACCCGCGCCCGATGACGCTGCTGGTGCGTGGGTTTTGCCGCAGGGGCATGGACCTTTGATGTTGTGGCGCCAAGCTTGGGCATTTTCCGCATAGGGGGCCTTACCTGCACGCTCCTGCCTCGTGCAGAACGCCCACTCGCCGTCATCGGACAAGTATCCAAAACATCGGACGCCTTTGCCGCGTGGTGCGTGATCGTGGCCACCGCAGATTGGACATGGTGATGTTGAAGTAAAGCGTCGCATAAGGAACCCTCCTCGAAGTTGATCCGCGGACGGAAGTGGAAGTCCACAGCGAACCACGCACCTCGCGCCCCACACGAGAGGCAATGCTATGCCTTGCCCATGACGACCCCGGGAGGATCGAGTGGATTTAGAAGAAGTGATCGTAAGCGACGCAAGCGCGTGACTAAGATGTGCGTGCGCCCACGCCTACCTTCATGGCGCGGGCAATAGGCAAGAGCGCCCGCTGCCTATTGTCATTGAATTGCGGGTTCTTGGGGCAAGCCTACTTGCGTTTGGACCGGTCTGGGCCTCGACTCTTCCGAAAGAAGCCAGAATGCAGGTCGTAGCAGATCACGTTTCTATGTCTTCCGCGTTTGGGGGTGTGGCGACGGATCAGCATGTGGACCTCTTCTTCCGAGAAGCCTGCATCCTGTAGCTGGTCCTGCAAATCGCGAAACTCGGTCTTCCTAACGGACTCGTCCGACTTGCCTAAGTATTCCCTGACGTCGTCCTCGCTAATGTGTCCTTCATAGTCGTGCAGCAGCTTCAGCAGCTTTCCCGGGCCCTTTCTCAGGGAAAAGGGCGCCTCCTTGCCAAAGGCTCGAAGCACAATGACATTGCGATCATCATCAACGGCCAGCCCAAAGACATCTCTCTGCTTGCGAAACAATTCGGGAGGTATGGGCAGTAAGCCATCTAATTGCGCGATACTATTATCCAGTTGGCTCAACGTCACTATGTCGGCAGAAGACAGGTCCTTGCTCATAGGCAGCACGAGTGTCCGCCCGCCCGCATTCAGCATATACCACGCCGCCGCTTGCTGGCTCCGCTCGTAGACGCCTAGGCGAGCGGAACGATCTGGATCGCATATTCCGTCGAGCGCAATGAAGTGCTGGTAATCGTGACGTTGCAGGTAGTCCCGCAGTGACTCAGGCACCAGCTCAGAACTCACAATGTGCTGCGGGGTGAGGTTCTCCTTCAGGTATTTGTCAACCAGTATTGATCGATAGCGATCTGGTCCGGGAATGCCCCTCGCGAAGCATGCTGCACGGTCGGTCTGCGCTTGGCTCATGTCAACAAGATTCGAGATGGCTTCGAGGCCCAGTCCCGCTAGCCTAAGGACACTGCCCTTCGCGCCTTCGCTCCAGTCATTGCATGTTACATCGGGACCCGCGAGCAGGATTACCGAGAAAACACCGTCGGCTTGGACGTACTCCCGGAGCACAGCGAACCACGACGCACCCATCCTGTAATTCTGCAGACGGGCCTCCTCTAGGGCTTTTGTCTTGCGCCTTGCAGCAGCAAGATTGTCCTGTTCAATCTTCCATTTCTGAATGGCCTGGATATGTCGCTGGCGAAGATGCGGCATCATCTTCTTCCCGAGATAATGGGGGCCGAAGATGAAGACGCGTGCGGACGCGCATATCCGGTGAAGCTCTTCTGATTTGCGTTCCGGAATCTCGCCCCCCCCGCAAAAGTCTTCCCAAGCCAGAACAACAACATCTTGGGACTTCGCGTGTCCACGCAAAGCGTCACACTTTTCCTGCGGGAATATAGCCACGACTGATGGTTTCTTCTTCTGCGCCATGATCATCCCCACACTGCTAACGCCCCTGAAAGCCTAGCGCGGCCATGGCAATTCTTCAACAGCTAGCGTACACAGCCTTGGGCACGGGATCGAAGGACCAGGCAACTGGCCGGACACTTCGGCAATACCAAGGTAAGCGTGGTAAAGTCACCCGTTCACACAACGTAATAGATTGCCGTATAGCGTGATGCGCCCCGGACGCTGGAATTCCATCGTTAGGACCGGGGTAATTGTGGCCCGGGCTACAATCAGGAGCGTGTGGGACATAGGGGCAAATCATTAGCGAAGAAGCCGACTGCAGATGTCGGCATCAAAGCGCCGCCCGCCCCACACAGGTGCCCCGGGCGGCGCTACCTTTTGGCACGGATAACGCCAAAGCGAAGGAGGAGAAGTGGAGTTCGTGACCGAAGACATACGCGCTCCGTGGTGGCTGAGAAGCGCTGTTAAGCCCTCAAGAAATCCTGAGTATCTCTCATGGCGCCTAACTTCTGCTTCAGGAGGGAATCGTCATGGCGCGTGAGCAGAGAGAGTACTCATCCAGCCCAAAGGAAAGCGGCAAATCAGCGCACAAACGCAACGTCGCATACCGCGAGAAGTACTACAGCCCGGAGATGGACCTCCAGCGCAAGCTGAAGACCTTCTCCTTTAAGCCTATTGTGGAGAAAATCTTCAAGGAGATCAGCCTGCACGAAGGCCCCGTGAAGGCCGCCGAGCTCGCGTGGCGGTGCCAATCATGCTGGTCGGAAGGCCTGGTCTATGCCCACCTGCGGTGGCTGGCCGATTTCGACCTTCTGACCCGCAAATACGACGGTGGTCAGCTGTGGTTCGACATGCCCCCCCAGAAGGTCCTCGAATCCTGCCACCTGTTCAGAGCGCTGGTCGCAGCGTTAGGCATGGACCGAAAATGTTCGGATCCGATGACCACCCCTTCGAAATACGCTCAAAGGAGATACCGCAGGTAATGGCTGGCGCAGCATCCCAAAAACACCCCGATTCAGAGGCATCACCATATCTCTCGCCCCGCGAACTGACAACGCGTTGGCGCTGCTCGCGCGCCACGGTGGACAATATTTCCCGCCGGGCCGGATTCACCAGGGTCTGCCTCGGCGAGGGACGCAACGGGATCGTTCGATTTCTCAGGAAGGAGGTGGAAGCCTATGAGCAACAGCGGTCCATAGGCGGCAACTAGCCGCAAGTCCCGCACGCTCACCCCGCGTGCAACCCATCCCGGCGGGGCCATGGACCCGTTTGGGGTGGGAGAACGACCGTGTTTCCTTGCCTGCCGTCCGCGAATTGACAACCGCAGGTCGGTCCCGTATCTTTCAGGGCCGCGAGGGCAAGATGCAGATCGGCGAGTATCCCTATCTGTCTAAGGACGCGTCCGCAAATAATTTCAGAAAGCGCTAAAGCTGGACTGGAGCAGATGCCGATAGGTATGCATGGAGCGAGAATGGCGGCAGATCAAAGTTCTCCCTGTCGATGAGGCAACGACCCCA
>Ga0272441_10009160_pt1 | contig 15395 bp, 7 predicted proteins | sample SSMProp6N_FD_193582 | JGI IMG/M metagenome (GOLD analysis project Ga0272441, IMG submission 193582) | Marine sediment archaeal communities from Little Sippewissett salt marsh, Falmouth, MA, United States - SSM-Prop-6N | ecosystem: Environmental > Aquatic > Marine > Wetlands > Sediment ... | reverse complement strand
GCGCCCCGCCAGAGGCATCGTCGTCGGCGGGTAAGACCAGCCGCCGTTGTCCCCCCGTACCCTCCAGCCGCCGACGATTTGGGGCCGGGTAGGGATCACGGGAGGCGCGGGCGGCGGCTTGCCCCCCGGCGCCGACAGCGCCCCCAGGACCACGCACAGCCCGATGATGGCAAGCCGTCTCATCCGTCAGACCCCGTACACGCCCACACCATCACCTGCTGACATTAGACATCGCACGCGGCGAAAAGGTCCATGATTTTCGCGCCGTCGCGCAAGAAAAGGCCCGCCGGTCGCCCGGCGGGCCTTGGGATGCATCCGGAAACGAAGCGGCCGTTACAGGGCGGCCATCTTCTCGATCAGGTCGGCGGTGCGGGACGAGTAGCCCCACTCGTTGTCATACCACATGGTGACCTTCAGCAGGTCGCCGTCCATGACCAGGGTGTTGTTGGAGTCGAAGATGGAACTGTGGGGGTTGTGCAGGACGTCGGAGGACACGATCGGGTCGGTGACGTACTCGATGATGCCCTTGAAGGCGCCGCCGGCGGCGGCGCGGACGGCCTCGTTGACCTCCTCGATGCTGGTCTTCTTGCCGACCACGACGGTCAGGTCGGTGATGGACCCGCAGGGGACGGGCACGCGGAGGGCGAATCCGTCGAGTTTGCCCGCCAGGTCGGGCATGACCTTGCCGACGGCCTTGGCGGCGCCGGTGGTGGTCGGGATGATGTTGATCGCCGCGGCGCGGGCGCGGGCCTTATCCGAGTGGACCATGTCCAGGATCCGCTGGTCGTTGGTGTAGCCATGGCAGGTGGTCATCAGGCCCTTGACGATGCCGAACGTCTCGTGCAGGACCTTGGCGACCGGCGCCAGGGAGTTGGTCGTGCAGGAGGCGTTGGACACGCAAAGGGTCTCCGCCGACAGGATGCTGTCGTTGACGCCCAGGACGACGGTGGCGTCGGGTTCATCCTTGCAGGGCGCGGAGATGACGACCTTCTTGGCGCCGGCGGCCAGGTGCGAGTCGTAGCCGGCCTTGTCGCCGCTGGCGCGGCTGCGGAACACGCCGGTGGACTCCAGCGCGACCTCGACGCCCATGTCGCCCCACGGCAGATTCGCCGGGTTGCGCTCGGCGAGTACCCGCACCTCTTTGCCGTTGACGACCAGGACGTCCTTCTTGGCGACGACTTTGCCGGGGAAGCGTCCCTGCGTGGAGTCGTACCGCAGCAGGTACGCCAGCATATCCGCATCCGACAGGTCGTTGACGGCGACGATGTCGAACCGCTCGGGTTCCTCGGCCATGGCGCGGAACGCGAGCCGGCCGATTCGGCCGAAGCCGTTGATGCCAACCTTCACTGCCATTGTCTATCGCTCCTTTCGCACCCGGCGACCGGCCGGGTCTGCCTTGATCTTGCGTGTTTCGACGCCCCCACACGGGCGAGGCATCCTATCGGTCGGCCCGGAACCTGTCAAGGGTAAACCCTTCGTCTCCGGCGCCGCTTCCACACGCGCAGCGCGTCGGCCGTCAAGGAAAACCGAAAGATTGCCGGGAAGGTGTTGCTTCAGCGCAGTTAATCCGTATAGTGTCCGGCACCTCGGGAGAGGTGCCGGAGTGGCCGATCGGGCGGCATTGGAAATGCCGTGTGCCCGCAAGGGTACCGCGGGTTCGAATCCCGCCCTCTCCGGTGGGTAACTCCAGGCCGCGCGGCATGTGTAGGTCGAGGCCGATGACGGATCAGGAAGAACCGAAACAACAGCGCCTCACGGGTCGGGCCATCTTCGTGTCCTTCTGCATGGTGCTGTTGTGGACCGTCGGCTGCTGCTTCGTGGCCATCGACGGCAACCTCCTGCCGCGTCAGTTGCTTCTGGTGCTGGGGTTCGGGGCGATTCTGACGGTCTTTCTCTTGCGCTACCCTCGGGTGTTCATGGCGACGGTGGCGTTGGTCTGGGTCGGGGTCAGCGTGCAGATTCTCATGCGGTCCTCTCCGGCCGATCAGGCGCGCCTGACGCAGGGGATTGTCTACAGCGCCCCGGTGGCGCTGGGGCTGCTGGGGCTGGGATACTGGATTCACCGCCACCGCCTCAGCCGGGCCGACCTGGTGGTCGTGTTCGCCTGCGTGGTGATCGCGATTCCCTGGTGCATCTGCATCAAGGCGTGCATGGAATCGTCCATAGCGAACCTGTTCGAGTCACAGGCCCGCAGCGAGAAGCAGATGTACGCCTGGGCCCGAGATCTGCCCTGGTGGGCACCGACAGTGCCTCCGCCGGCGCCGCCGCCTAAGCCGGAGGAGTTGAAGAAACTCCCGGCGGACGACCCGGCCCGTCAGTCGGCCCTGGCCCGGTACAACGATGCCCTGGCCCGGCACAAGGAGATCGTCAAGGCCACCGACGAGAGGACCACCAAGGCGGTCCGGGGCTTCCAGGAAGGCAACGGGGGCCAGGTGCCCTGGTCGCTGTGGTGGCGTCCGATGGCGTACTGGGCGAGCATGTGCCTGGCGTTTGAGGCGATGCTCATGGGCCTGCTGCTGATGCTGCGGAAGCGTTGGATCGAGCACGAGCGCCTGCCGTTCGTCTGGGCCCAGCCGGCGGCGTCGATCATCCATGGGCCGGCGCCCGGCGAGCGAAGCCGGGGACGCTGGATCGCGTTCGGGCTGGGGCTGCTGATCTGCCTGCCGGGCCTGCTGCTGGTCAGCCCCACCGGCGAAACCCTGTCCACCTGGACCGTCCCGCCCTGGGTCGGCGAGGTCGAGGGCATCCGTGGGGGCGTGAACCTGACCCGCCTGAACCTCCTGCCCGGGACCAACCTCTACCTTTACTGGGGCCCGCTGATCCTGGCGGCGTTCCTGCTGTTCCCCGTGGACGTGCTGATGACGGTGGCGCTGACGTATATCCTCATCGGATTGCTGGTGCCGGGGCTGATGCGGTCGCTGGGGATGCAGGTCGGGCCGAAGTACGTCAGCACGTTCCTGCGCTACGGCCTGCGTTTCGGCGGGGGCATCGGGCTGCTGTTCTGGAGTTTCTGGTTCGCGCGGAAGGGCATCTGGGACTACGTCCGCAGCCTCTGGAGCAACCGAGCCAATACGGCCGAAGGCGACGATGAAATCGGGCGCCGCAAGGTGCTCTTCGTGACCGTGGCCGGATTCGCCGGGTTCATCGCTCTGGGCTGCTACGCCACGACGTTCATCCAGATGATCCTGCTGACGGGGCTGATCCTGATCTTCGCCTTCTCCCAGGTCCGCCAGCGGGCCGAAGGCCAGCCCCTCAACTACGACAACAACTTCGGCAGCCACATGATGGTCAGCGTTCAGCGGGATTTTCTGCACGACCACTTCACCCACGCCGAGGCCGAGGGCGAGGCCGCACGGGCCACCGGGCATTCCTGGGCGACCCACTGGATGCAGTGGGGGTTCGCGGGGCAGTTGAAGAGTTTCGGCCCGCACAACATGCTGCTGGAAGCCTTCCGCCTGGGGCACGAGTTCCGCGTGCACGCCCGGTCAATCGCCAAGGCGATCGCCGTGACGATGCTGCTGGTGGCGGTTCTGACGCCGCTGCTGTACGTGCAGTTGATGTACGTGTACGGCTTCGCCAACAGCAACCAGCAGGCGCTGACGACGTGGGCGAACTTCGGCCAGTGGTCGGAGCGTGCGGCGTCCTACGGCATCCACTCGACCAGCAAGGTCTTCTATCAGACCGCGGACAACTTCTACGACCGCTTTGCCTCGTGGTTCAACATGGCGTACGGGTTCGTCCTGGTGGGCGTGCTGTTCCATCTGCGCCGGGAGCATCCGCGGTTCCCGCTCAGCCCGGTCGGGGTGGTGATCGCCTCGGAGACTTGGAGCCTGGGGCACGGCGCGCCGTGGTCGGCGACGTACGTGTGGTTCAGTTTCCTGATGGCGTGGGTGGTCAAGGCGCTGGTGTTCCGCTGGCTGGGCGTGCGGTACTTCCGCGAGAAGGTTCGCCCGGTGGTGGTCATGCTGATCTGCGGTTTGGTGTTCGGGATCGTCCTGTATCTGTTCCGATACGTCGCGCTGGGCGCCGGGAGCCTGAAGTGACGCGGTGGCGAATAGTCTGTGTGGTGTGCGCGATGGCGTTGCTGGGCGGCTGCGCGCCCAAGGCGACCAGCGGCCGGGAGAAGAAGGACAAGGCGTCCGACGTCGATTACGCGAAGATCCCCCCCATCGCCCAGGCGATGCTTCCGGGAATCAGCGAGCATGCCAAGGCCCTGGCGGACCTCGGGCCTCGCCAGACCGGCCAGGCCGGCTGCGCCAAGGCTCTGGCGTACGTCCGCTCGGCCTTGGTGGAAGCGGGGGTCCAGCCCGGGGACATCCACGAGTTCGCCAGCACCGTCACCGTCGCGCTGGACCGCACCGAGCCGACTCAACTCACCCGTGCGACCGAGCCGTTCACGCACCTGGCCGTCGAGACGCCCGGACAGACGCCGGAGGCGCTGCTGGCCTACGCCATGGCGCCCAACTGCGTCCAAGCCTGCCGGACCCATCCGCCCGAGACGTGTCCCGCCCGAAACGGCGACAAGCCCAAGTCGATGTGCCCCAACTGCGAGAGGTCCCGCGTCCTGGTGGACCTGGCCGACGGCGAATGGGACGACTTCAAGGGCAAGGACCTGTCGGACACGGTCGTCCTGCTGGACTTCAACAGCGACCAGTCGTGGTTGCGGGCGGCGTCCTTCGGCGCGGCCGGGGCCGTGTTCGTCGAACCCCAACGCACCACTGTCTTCCAGGCCGACAAGAAGTACCTCGCCACCGTCCCGCTGCACTTCCCCCGCGTGTACGTGCCCCAGGCCGAGGGCGCCAAACTCCGCGACCTCCTGGCCAAGCACCCCGGGCAGGTCCGCGTGACGATCAAAAACCGCCTCCGCCTGACCAACGTGCCCGCCAAGGGCTTCGCCCTGACCATCCCGGGCAGAGACCGCAGTTACGCCATAGTCTTCGCCGCCCACGTGGACGCGCGATCCATCGTGCCGGACCTGGCCTACGGCGGGTCGGAAGTGTGGGGCATCGCCGAACTGATCGAACTGACCCGCTACTACCTCGAGAACCAACCCAACTGCGACGTCGAGGTCATGTTCGTCTCCGGGCACTGGCAGATGCAGCAGCCGATGCGCGACCTGCTGGCGTGGGACGGCGAGCGGTTCGGCAAGATCGGCACCTATTACCGGATCGCCATGGGGATCGACCTGGTCCCCGACGGGCGCTCGATCAATCTGATTGCCGAGCAGGCGTGGGACTTCGCTCCGCCCAGCGCGTATCAATGGTTGGGCGGGCGGCTGTTCAACCGCGGCGGGTGGCGCGACCGGATGCTCGAAGGGCTAGGCCTGAAAGAGCAGAAGATCGAGTTCTTCGGTGACGGGCGCCCGATCATGTCCGAGACGGCCGACGGCAACCTCGCCGGGCGCAACGACCGCTCGCCCCTGGTGTTCGCCCCGCGTTACCCCACGGCCGAGGGCGCCTGGCAAGCGCTGGGGATGACGTCCCTGGCCTTCCAGACCTCTCGCCTGGCGCGGCTGCACCACAACACCCCGCTGGACACGTTCAAGGACCTGCCGGCCGAGACCGTCGCCCACCAACTCGCCCCGCAGTTGCAGATCATGATGGCGACGCTCCAGCACATGATGCAGTACCCCCCCGAACTGATGCCGCAGGGCAAAGCGCGGAAGCGCCGCGGACAGGACTGGGGGCTGTACACGCAGTTGACCGGGCGGGTGATGCAATGGGATCGCTCCATTGGGTGGTTCAACGAGCGTCTGCCGGCCGAAGACGACGGCACGAAACTCCAGACGTTCCTGCACGCCTACCCCACGCACGAAGGCTATACGAAACTGGCCGGGACTCGCCTGCGGAACTACCTCCAGTGGCCCCTGGCGCCGGCGCGCGGGCAGCACCGCGAGATGCAGTCGTTCATGTTCCAGGACCTCCGCCTGCTGGAGACGCCCACCTACCGCGTCAACACCGTGTACGCCCGCGACCCGAACTTCCGCTACGACGTGGTCGCCTACAGCATCGACGCCGCCGGGCGGATCCGATTCGCCACCGACTACGGCGTCCATGGGGACGGCGCCAAGGCCTTCCAATGCACCGATCGGGAGATCGACTCCTGGAACCTGTACGTGCCGGTCAGCCTGTTCGAGTGCGGCTCGCTGGAACTGTTCGACCTGGTGGACCCGCAGCGGTACGACCCGAACAAGACGGTGCGCGGCACGTTCTTCCAGGGCTACGGCCTGGGGGGCGACGCCGACGCGGGCACCCCCACAGACCTGAAGATCACCGGCGTCAAGGACGTCGATTCCCACACCGACATCGAGCGGTGGGGCTACACGCAGTACGGGCCGACGGCGATGGTGTTCCTGCCGGCCAATTTCTACGCCGGCGCCGAGGTCATCCTGGGCAGTTGGTTCACCAACTTCGCGGTCCTGAACGACCCTGACGGGTTCGGCAAAGCCAAGGGATACAAGGTGGGTCCCGGCGACGCGATCCGGCTGGTCAAGCCCGGCAAGCCCACGCCGCTGCTGTGCATCGAGCAACTGGCGCACCTCAATAAGCAGCGTCTGAAACGATTCGCCGCCCACGATGTCGCCAGTCCGCTGGCCAAGCAGTACAACGCCCAGTCCGTCGCCGCGGTCGCCGCGGGCGACAAGGCCCGCCAAGCAGGCGACTGGGAGGCTGCCCGCGCCAACTACCTGCGGGGATGGATCTTCCAGTCGCTGGCGTACCGGTACACCGTCAAGTTGCTCGTGGACGTCGTCTCGACGACCGTGCTGTACTTCGTCCTGCTGATCCCCTTCAGTTTCCTGCTGGAGCGCCTGGTCTTCCCGCAGCGGACGGTGGCGCGGACCGCCCTGGTGGGCGTGGGGGTGTTCGCGGTGTTCGCGGCGGTGCTGTACCTGTTCCACCCGGGCTTCAAACTCGCCGCCAACGTGGTCGTGACGACGACGGCGTTCGTGATCGTCGTGATGACGATCCCGGCGTTGATCCTGCTGCTGTTCCGCGGGGTGGCGATGCTGCGGGCGATCGGGTCGAAGGCGGTGATCACCCAGCAGTCCGAGGCCGAGTCCGCCGGCGTCGTCATGGCGGCGCTGAGCCTGGCGGTGTCGAACATGCGCCGCCGCCGCCTGCGGACCGCCCTGACGCTGTTCACCATCACCACACTGGTGGTCGCCCTGGTGCTGCTGACCACGTCCAGCGCGTTTGACTTCAAGATCCTCGAGCCGTCCGGCACGGAGGCGGCCAGTTTTGAGGGCCTCCAGATCTACAACGCCCGCGACTGGCGCCAGCCGCTCCAGAAGGAAATGGTCGAAGTCTACGAAACCGTCCTCCGGGACGAGGCCACCGTCATCCGGCGCGAAGCCATCAACTACGGCTACGACCACAAGACCAATAACGGGACGCTGTATCTTCGGGCCAATGGGCGGCGCACCCGCGTGCCCTACTTCCAGGTGATGGACCACCGCGACAACGACATCACCTACACCCTCACCAAGGCCAAGACGGCCAAGCAGGTGCGCCTGTCCGACCTGATGAAGGCCGGCTCCTTCCTGGCTGCCGACGACGTGGACGTCTGCATCCTGCCGAACAACATGGCCGAGGAACTCGGGGTCTCCGTCGGGCAGACCGTCACCGTCATGGGCCTGCCGCTGAAGGTCAAGGGCATCTTTCATGCCCAGACGAAGAAGGAGTTTCCCTCCCGCAAGGTGCCCGTCATCGCCAATCAGGACCGCTTGACGCGCCTGGCGGCGCCGGCGGCGGTGGCGATCTACATCATCGTGTCCGGGCTGATTGTCGTCGCCGTCAACCTGTCTCTGCAGCGTGCGCCGCGCCGCGTCCGCCGAGGCGGGGTCCTCCTGGCCATGGCGGCGATCGTGGCGCTGTTCGTGCTGGCCCACCCCGGGTTCGTGGAAATCGACACCGGGCGCCTGCGTGAGGAAGCGGGCAAGACCCAATTCATCCCCGGAGACCTCGACCGCCTGACCGACCTGAACGGCATGCGCATCACCTGCTATCGCGGGTCGATGCAACGCCAGGGCGAATCCGACAACCCGATGCACGCGCCCAGCAGCGAGGTGGTCATCGTCCCCCGCAAGTGGCTGCACCGCTACGGGGTGCTGCCCAGTTACGTCTGGTCGCTGATCGTCGTGCCCAAGGGCAGCGACGCGGAACCCGAGCGGATCGGGCGCATGTCCGAACGCCTGGCGAAGGAAATCCTCAACGTCGATATCTTCAGTCACTACGTGGACGCCGACGGCAAGCGCGTGGCCAATCGGATCTCGATGCACGCCGCCACCCACGTCAAGGGCAGCAGCATGATGCTGGTGGTCCTCGGCGTGGCGGTGCTGATGATCCTGGCCATCATGACCGGCACGGTCTACGAGCGGATGCGCGAAATCCACATCTTCTCGTCCGTGGGCCTGTCCCCGCGCCACGTGGCGGGTATGTTCCTGATCGAGGCGCTGGTGTACGCGGGCATCGCCGCGGTGCTGGGCTACTTCATCGGCATCATCGCTTTGAAGGGGCTGCTGGCGTACCTGAAGGCCTCCGGCTCGACGCAAGAATTCTACCCGAACTACCTGGGCGTGTTCGTGGTGTACTCGATCGGCATGGCGGTGCTGGCGACGGTCGCCAGCAGCCTGTATCCGATTCGTCTGGCGTCGAAGATCGTCAACCCCTCCGACGCGCGGACGTGGCAACTGGGCGCCACCGGCGACGACGACTCCTGGGACATCCGCCTGCCCTTCATCGCCACCACCTGGGACGAGGCGCGGGCGATGATGGTGTACGCCTACGATTACCTCGCCATTCACCAGGGCGAGCGGAGCGGGCAATTCGTCTGCGAGCGCCCGCCGGCCGGGCGCATCGACGGACAGGACATCCGCCTGGCCTCGCCGATCTGGCTGGCGCCGTTCGAGCGAAACCTGTCGCAGGACACGGAACTCAAGGCCGCCCCCGCCGCGGACGCGGCCTGGTGGGAATTGTCGCTGAGCCTGCGGCGCCTCAGCGGGCCCCCGTACCTCTGGCAGCGCGGGGCCACGGTATTCGTGAACATGCTGTGCAAGCACATGTTGCGATGGCGCGCGGCCTCGACCGATCAGGAAGCCGACTGCGTCCGGCGCTCCGGCGAGATTTATCCGGGTCAGTGACGTCGCGGCCATGGATGCCGCCGTCGCCGCCTCGGGCCATGCATAACGATGAGTCAGACACCGAAAGACATCCTGACCGACGCACCGGACGAGGACCTGTCCGGGCAACTGGAAAACGGGCTGACGTCCCGCACGTGGCCGGTGATCCTGTACGGGGCGTTCGTCCTGATGCCCGCCAATCTGTATCTGCTGCTGGTGGCGGGCCAGTCGCTCATCGGGCCGATCTCGTTCATCGCGCTGATCCTGTGGGTCGAGGCGATTCGCCTGACCCGCCGCCCGCTGACCACGGCCGAGGCGTTCATCGTGTATTCGGTCTCGGCGGCGGCGGCGGGGCAACTGATCTTCTACATGTATGCCCTGCACCCGGCGTACTTCCGTATCAGCGAAGTCGCTAACTCGGAGATGTTCAGTTACACGGACCCGGCCACGGGCGTGAAGACCACCTTCGCCGAGGCGGCACCCCGTTGGTGGGCGCCGCCGGCAGAGGTCGTCCGCCTGAGGACCTTCCTGCACCCGGCGTGGCTGCTGCCGATCGGGGTGGGGATGTGTTCGTGGTTCTTCCACCTCCTGGCCGACCTGTCCATGGGGGTGTTGGGCTACTACCTGTTCGTGAAGGTTGAGAAACTGCCCTTCCCGTACGCCCACCCGGCGGCCGAGGCGTGCAAGGCCCTGACCCGCGGACGCCCCGAGGCCAAGAAGGTCTTCACCATCACTGGGCTGTTCGGGACGATCTGGGGCCTGCTGATCTACCTGCCGGTGTCGCTGGGGCAGCGCATCACCGACTACCCGATCCCCTGGGCGGACTTCAACCGTCGGCTGCACTCGACGCTGAAGGGCGCGTCGCTGGGGATCGCCACGGACATCCTGGCTTTCTGCGGCGGGTTCATCGTGCCGTTCCGGGTGATCATCAGCATGTTCATCGGTGCCGTCGCCGTGCAGTTCATCGGCAACGCGTGGGCGGCGGGCGGGCTGGGCGAGTTCCTGGGCCTGGACCCGCGCGCCTGGCCCCTGCTGTGCGGCATCGCGCGCCCGGAACTGGTGCCCGCCGACGGGCCGATCCCTCAGGCCGCCTACTTCTTCCAGCGGTTCGTCCGCGGCATGGGTATCCGCGAGATGATGCCCAATCAGATCTTCGTGTGGATGCCGCTGATGATCGGGGCGATGGTCAGCGCGGGGCTGATCCACATCTTCGCCAGGCCGCGGGAACTGGTGCGGACCTTCGCCGCCCTGAAGCAATCCAGCCGGGGCATCGCCCAGGAGCGGACCCTGCCGCTGAAGTACCTCCTGGGCAGTTTCCTGGCCAGCATCATCGGCGCGACGATCCTGTTCACGATTCTGGTGCGGGTGGTCAGCGGGCACGAGTTCCCGTGGTGGTACGTCGCGCCGTTCGCGCTGATCTGGTCGCTGGTGTTCAGCCTGATCGACATTCGCGCGATCGGCACCACGGGCTATCGCGTGGACCCCCCGTACGTGCGCCAAGCCATGATCATCGCGATGCAGCCCAAGCAGATCGACATCTGGTTCGCGCCCTGGCCGATCGCGCTGGGGTCCAGCGGCTGGGTTCAGGGCTTCAAGACCGCCGAACTGACCGGCTGCAAGCCCCGGTCGCTGATCATCGCCAACCTGCTGGCCTACCCGACCGGGATGCTCGCCAGCCTGCTGTTCATGAGCATCTTCTGGTCGATCGCGCCGATCCCGTCGGCCCAGTACCCCTACACCACCGTGATCCTGCCGGTGTGGGCGAACCAGTTCTGCATCTGGATCAGCGCGTCGCTGAGTTACTCCGGGGTTGTGGAACTGTCGGACACGACGCGGGCGATCATCGGGCAATTGTTCAATATTCAATGGATGGCGGGCACCGCGGCGGTGTTCCTGGGCGTGTATATCTTCGGCAGGGTCTTCAAGCGCCTGGAACTGTCGCTGATCGGGCTGGCGGTCGGGTGCGTGATGCCGATCCCGTTCGCCGTCTCGCTGCTGGTTGGCGGGCTGATCGCCAAACTGGTCAAGCGCCGCACCGGCGCCGAGTGGTACGGGCGGAATCGCAACATCATCGTCGGCGGCCTGGCGGTCGGCGAGGGCGTGGTGATCGGGCTGATGGCCGCTATCGCCGCGCTGAAGAGTTCCCTGATCGCCCTGCCGTATTAGCGAAACGACGCACCGAGCGAGGACATCGAGCCATGGCCAAAGCCAACGAACAACCCGTCATGGACACCGAGGCGCTGGCCGTCATCGTCCGCGGGGCCAAGAAGCACTACACCATGGGCGGCGAGACCGTCCGCGCCCTGGACGGCATCGACCTGGAAATCCACCACGGCGAATACGTCAGCATCATGGGCCCCAGCGGGTCGGGTAAGACGACCCTGTTCAACGTCGTCGGGGGGCTGACCAAGCCCACCGACGGGCAGGTGTTTATCGACAAAACCGACATCAGCCGCCTGGGCCCCAACGAACTGGCGTGGCTGCGCTGCCGGAAGATCGGCTACATCTTCCAGACCTTCAACCTCATCCCCATCATGACGGCGCTGCAGAATGTGACCCTGCCGATGATCTTCGCCGGCATGGACCGCGGCACGCGCGAGACCAAGGGGATGGAACTGCTGGAGATGGTCGGGCTGAGCGACCGCGCCGCCCATAAGCCCACCGAACTGTCCGGCGGGCAGCAGCAGCGCGTCGCCATCGCCCGCGCCTTCGCCAACGACCCCGCCATCGTGCTGGCCGACGAGCCCACCGGGAACCTGGACCTCAAGACCGGCATGGATATCATCCAACTCATGATCGAGATGAACCGCGCCAAGGGCGTCACGATCATGTGCAACACGCACGACCTGAAGATCATCGACGCCTCCGACCGCATCGTCTGGATCCGCGATGGGCGGGTCAGCAAGATCGAGCGGAAGGAGGACATCGACATCCAGGTCGGCGAGATGAAGGACCGCAACACCGGCATTGCGGCGGAGAATCTATGAGCGAATCCGGCCGAAGCCATTTCCCGATGCACCAGGCCTTCGCCTTCGCCCTCCAGGGCATTCGCCTCCGCCTGGGGAGAATGCTGCTGGTGCTGGCGGGCGTCGCGGTCGCCATCGCCTTCACCAACGTCCTGCTGACCACGAATTTTCTGTTCGACTCGATGCCCTCGACGACGATGGCCGGCGGGCAGGGGCTGACCCGCGCGCCGGTGTTCCGTTTCCTGTGGGTCGGCGTGGCGCTGATCATCTGCACCGCCGGGACGCTCAACGCGATCGTCATGTCCGTCACCGAGCGCATCAAGGAAATCGGCACGCTCAAGTGCCTCGGCAGCCGGAATGTCCACATCGTGCAGATCTTTCTGTTCGAGTCGGTCCTGCTGGGCGTCATCGGAGGGATCCTCGGCGGCATCCTCGGCTACGGCGCGGCGCTGCTGAACTTCATCGCCACGGTCGGGACCAAATACCTGACCGAATCGATGGCGCTGGGGGCGGTCGGCTACATCGGCGTCTGCGCCGGCATCAGCGCCGGGTTGGCGCTGCTGGCGAGCGTCATTCCGGTCCTCATGGCCGCCAAGGTCGAGCCCGCCGCCGCCATGCGGTACGAGGTCTGACCGCTTGAAGGCGCCCCCCGATTCAATCCTCGACACCGCACGCCTGCGCGGAGAATGACCGTGGATTCGGCAACGGCAATCTTGATGACAACCGCGGCGACGGTCGGCCTGGGGCACACCCTCGTCGGGCCCGACCACTACCTGCCGTTCATCATGATGAGCCGGGCCCAGGGATGGCGGATGCCCAAGACACTCGGCGTGACCGTCTTGTGCGGCATCGGGCACGTGCTCAGTTCGATCGTGCTGGGGCTGATCGGCATCGCCGCCGGGTGGGCGCTGACGCGGATGAAGGGCATCGAGGGCACCCGCGGCGAGTGGGCGGCGTGGGGGCTGATCGCTTTCGGCTTGCTGTACGCCGTCTGGGGCCTCTGGCACGCCCGCAAGGGCCGGACTCACACTCACCGCCACCTGCACGACGTCGGGCAACCCCACGAACACGAACACGACCACCACAGCGAGCACGCCCACGTCCACGCCGACGCCGCCCGCCCGGCCAGCATCACGCCCTGGGTGCTGTTCGTGGTCTTCGTCCTGGGTCCCTGCGAGCCGTTGATCCCCTTGATGGTCGCCGCCGCCGCCAAGGGCACCTGGCTGTCGGTGACCGTGGTGGCCGGGACGTTCAGCCTGGTGACCGTGGCGACGATGACCGCGGTGGTCCTGGCCGCGTCGCTGGGCCTGAAGCAGGTGCGATTCGCTTTCGCCCAGCGCTACATGCACGCGATCGCCGGCGGGGTCATCGCCCTCAGCGGGCTGGCCATCAAGGCGCTGGGCCTGTAGCCCCCCGGCCGGAGGCGCCCCCGCGGCGGATCGCGACGGGGTTACTTCGCGTCGCGCCAATTGCTCCCGGCGCCCAGGTCCACCTTCAGCGGCACACGGAGCGTCATCGCGCCCGTCATTTCGTCTCGGATGATCTGTCCGTCGGCCTCGGCCGATGCCGCCGGTGTCTCGAACAGCAGTTCGTCGTGAATCTGCAGCAGCATCTTGGCCGCGCTGCCCTCGCCCGCCAGACGCCGATGGAGGCCGATCATCGCGATCTTGATCAGGTCCGCCGCCGAGCCCTGCACGACGGAATTGATTGCCAGGCGTCCGGCCAGGGCGCGGCGCTGGGGGTTCTTCGAGTCGAACCCTTCGATCCGCCGGCGCCGCCCGGCGAGGGTCTGGACGTACCCGGCCGACCGGGCCTGGTCCACGCACGCGGCGAGGAACTCGTCGATCTTCGGGAACCGCGCCTTGTAGGAGTCGATGAACACCTGGGCCTCGGCCCGCGGGATGCGGAGCGTGCCCGCCAGCCCGAACGCCGTCTGGCCGTAGATGATGCCGAAGTTGACCGTCTTGGCGCGGGCCCGCTGGGCGGCCGTGACGGCGTCGGGCGCGACGCCGAACACCTCGCCGGCCACGATGCGGTGGATATCCTGATCGGCTTCGAACGCCGCCAGGAGGGTGGGGTCTTCACACAGGTGGGCGAGGATCCGCAGTTCGACCTGGCTGTAGTCGGCCGACAGGAGGACGTGACCGGCCTCGGCGACGAACGCCGCGCGGATCTGCCGGCCCAGGTCCGTCCGGATCGGCACGTTCTGGAGGTTCGGGTCCGACGACGACAGACGCCCCGTGGATGTGCCCGTCTGATGAAAACTCGTGTGGACCCGGTTCGTGCGCGGATGGATCCGCTTGCCCAGGGCCTCCAGGTACGTCCCCAGCAACTTCGTCGCCTGGCGGTAGTCCAAGACGAGCCCGGGCAGTTCGTGCTCGGTCGCCAGAGCCGTCAGGACCGACGAGTCGGTGCTCGGGCCGGTCTTGGTCGTCTTCTGCACCGGCAGGCGCAGGCGATCGAAGAGAATCTCGCCGAGTTGCTTGGGCGAGTCGGGATTGAACTCGACGCCGGCGGCCGCGACGATGCGCCCGCGAAGTTCATCCGCCCGTTTGGCCAGTTCGACCTTCTGGCGGTTCAGTTCGTCAGGATCGACCCGGATACCGGCGGTTTCCATCTCCGCCAGGATCGGCACCAGCGCCATCTCGATCGTCTCGAACAACGTCTCAAGTCCCTGGCGCGCCAGTTCCGGGCCCAGGACATCGGCCAGGCGAAAGGTCACGTCGGCGTCCTCCGCGGCGTACACCGACACCTGCTCGACGGGGACCTCGTCCATGGTCCGGCGGTCCTTGCCCTTGCCGATCACGTTTTCGATCGGGATGCAGTCGTGGCGGAGGTGCTCGGCCGCGAGCGAATCGAGTTTGAACCCCCCGCGTCCGGCATCCAGGACGTAGGCGGCGAGCATCGTGTCGAACATCGGCCCGCCCAGGGGCATGCCCGCGGCGGCCAGGACGATCATGTCGTACTTGATGTGCTGACCGATCTTCTCGATGGCGGCGTCGGCCAGGATGGGCCCGAGTTTCGCTCGCACCAGGTCCAGATCGAGCGTCCTGGCGCCCAGCGGCCCGGCGACGGGGAGGTACACCGCCCGGCCGGGACGGTGCGACAGCGAGAGGCCCACTAGGCGCGCCCACACCGGCAGGGGCGAGGTGGTCTCGGTATCCACGGCCAGGCGCGTCACGCCGCGCAGTTCCGCGACGAGTGCGTCCAGGTCGTCGGGCGTGTCCACACAGCGGTAATCGAAGTCCGCCGCCTTGGTTCGCCCGTCGCCCGGCGGCGCGCCGGGCGGTTCGGGCGCCTCCGCGGACCCG
>Ga0272441_10009159_pt1 | contig 15396 bp, 12 predicted proteins | sample SSMProp6N_FD_193582 | JGI IMG/M metagenome (GOLD analysis project Ga0272441, IMG submission 193582) | Marine sediment archaeal communities from Little Sippewissett salt marsh, Falmouth, MA, United States - SSM-Prop-6N | ecosystem: Environmental > Aquatic > Marine > Wetlands > Sediment ... | reverse complement strand
CCAAGCTCTCCTCGTGGGGCGTCTCAATCCCAATGAACACCGTTCGGAATCCCGCGTCAACCAGCATCTTCGTCAACAGCTCATCGTCCGCCACGTCGATCGACAGTTGGGTCTGAAGCGGGAGATCCTTTCCTCGCTGCCACTCGATCAGGGCAGGCAGGAGTTCATCCTTCAGAGCCCCTCGGTTGCCGATCAGGTTGTCGTCGACAAAGAACACCCCGCCGCGCCAGCCAGCCGCATAGAGGGCATCGAGCTCCGCGATCACCTGCCGCGTCGCCTTGGTCCGCCAGCGATGACCGAAGAGCGTGGTGACGTTACAGAACTCGCAGTCGTAGGGGCACCCTCTTGAGTACTGGACGCTCATGGAGGCGTAGCGGCCAAGCTCGGCCAGATCCCACCTCGGGACAGGGCTTTCCCGGACGTCGGCGAATTCCGTTGTCGCGTACAGACGCTGGGCACAGCCGTTCTCCAGATCCGCCAAGAATCGCGGCAGCGTGATTTCGGCCTCATTCAGCACGAAGTGATCGACTTCGTCGAAGTCAGCATGCTCGCCGGTGAAGAGGGGACCTCCGGCGACGACCTTGAGTCCTGCCTTCTTGCATCGTGCAATGACCTGCCGTGCGGAGTCGCGCTGCACGACCATTCCACTTACGAAGGCGTAGTCGGCCCACGCAAGATGCTTGTCGGTCAATCTCGTCACCGAGGCATCCACCAGTCGGACGGACCACTCCGTCGGGAGCATCGCAGCCACCGTGAGAAGCCCGAGCGGCGGTGAGCCTGCCCTTCGCCCAATGAACCCGAGGGCCCGTTTGAAGCTCCAGAAGGTCGGTGGCACATCGGGATAGATCAGTAGGATGTTCGTGGCTCTCCCTCTCCTTGCGCCGCATCATGTGTGGCGACTACGGCGGTTCATGGATCTCCGGAAGCACGCGGGTTACTCGCGCTCCTCCGCCTCGGCGACGTATCGTTCCACCGCTCTGCGGATGATCTCGGACTCCGACAGATCCTCCTTCTCGGACAGCTCCTGCAATTGGGCCAACAGCTTGGCGGGAGCCATGAAGTTCTTCATCACCAAAGGGTTGCTGGGATCTCGCTTTCGGCGTGCCATACGGTATCACTAGCGAGACTATACAACTAACTGCCTACGCAGTCAACGGATCAGTCTCTTGGACACTGAACCGCCCCCGGACTGCCGGAGACCGGATTCCTTGAGAGAACGCGGAGACGGCACCAGTGGCTCGCCCCTTCCGGGAACGGTCGGCGATCTTCCCGGGGAGCTGGGTCCTTGACCGACTCTCCTCAATCGGTTTCGAGCACAGCGAAGACCAACCGATCGACGAACACGCCTCTGTCGATGTAGTAGTCACGGAGGTGCCCTTCCTCACGGAAGCCCGCGCGGTCAAGCGTCCGGATTGACCGAGCATTCGCGGGATGCGTCATCGCGAAGATCCGATGCAGCCCGAGATTCCCGAACCCGAAGCTGAGGATCTCGATCAGCGCCTCCGCCATGAGCCCCTTCCCCCATTGCGAAGGTGTGAGGTCGAACCCGATCTCGGCGCGGCGATAGCGCTTGCGCCACTCGCTGAACCCACACGTCCCGATCGCCTCCCCCGTCTCCTTCAGTTCTAGGACCCATCGGTGGAAGCTCCGTCGGCGCCTGCGAAACGATTTGACGGTCATGATCGCCTGCGCAACCGAGGTGATCGGCGGGTCCACGATCATGAACTCCGTGACATCCGGGTCGCTCCAATGGCTCCGCAGGAAGCTCGCGTCCCCGTACTGCAAGTCGCGCAGCAGCACTCGCTTCGTCTCCAGCGGCGGGAATCGGTGATGCGTCTGGTTGCCTGTCATCGGTCACCTCCCAGGCAACACGCAAGTATACCGGTGGCATACCCACCGAAGCCGCTTGCAGAAGCTCCGCCAGCAGCCTCCAGCCACGGCAAATCGGGCGCACCCTCTGCCGGGATTCCGACAGCTCCTCGCACGCGAGTTCGGAAGTGATCCTCCTGTATGTTGCAGTTCCTTCGGTCCAGGTGCGAAACCGGAGTGTCCCGTTCCACTATGCTGTTCACAGTTGGGGAGCGAAACAGGTGGAAGGAACAGAGCCGCCGAGGCGTGGCTAGGCTCGTGGATCGCACCGTTCACGCTCCTCTTGACGCTGCTACGGGATCCTTCTAGCATGGTCTCGACATCATAGGGTTTCCGTTTTTTCCGTCGCAATCCACACCACCAGAGGAGGTGCAAAGTGCTCTCCATGGGCTGCCGCCGAAGGCGTGGCGTCATCATCGGAACCGCGTTGATCTTTGGGCTCCTCGTGGGATCTCTCAGTCTGCCGGTCTTCGGCTACCGCGTGATCGAGGAGATGCAGCAGTACGTCAGCGGGGTGCTGTCAACGATCAAGGGGCGCCCGACGTGGAAGCAAGGGATCACGATTCACGTGTACATCCCGAACGACCCGCGAGGCGAGGGCGCAGAGAAGGAAGTACAGGCGGCGTGCAAAGCGTGGGAGGAGAAGCTGCGGAGCGAAACGGACGCGAACCTTGCCTTCACATACCACGTCGGGCAATCGGCACCGACGGTTGAGAGTCCGCCACCGTACGTCCTTGAGGTGCACTGGTCCGACGAGGAGACGACCGATGAGCCGGGAAGCGCGACCCCACAGACCGACGTCGCGCCGACCGGCAATCCGAACGAGTACCGCCGCACGAGCGAGGTCAAGCGCGGCGACATCTACATCAACCGCAACCGATCAGGAGGGCAACCGTACCCTCTGAACGCGATCTACAACATCGCACTGCACGAGTTCGGACACATCTTCGGGCTCGATCACAAGACGGCGGATCAGGACTCGGTGATCATGGGCGATCGCGGGATCGACGATCCGAGCAAGAAGCTCCCGGTCAAGGACGACGATGTCCGCGGTCTCCAGGATCTCTACGGACGCAACGCCGACAGCGAGGTTCCCGAGAAGAAGCCCGAAGAGGAAGAGGAACCTGAAGAGAGCGCCAGTGGCACCCGCTGCTGTGCATTCGAGTGCGGCGGGATCCTCGGATGTGCAATGGTCAGCTCCCAAGTGGAGTGTGACGGCTACAACGGCGTTCTCGTCGATGGCGTTTGCGAGGTGGGGAGCGACGAAGACAAGGAGCAGGGCATCTACGGCCGCTGCAATGGGGGGCTCGGCCCGATCTGCGAGGCGTGTCGCTCGGATCTTGGGGCGTCGCACCACACCGCCCTGCCAGGATCTGTGTCCCCGGGAGATCAGCTCTCCTTCTCCCTCGTCGTCGGGAACTGCGGGAACATGCCGACACGGTTCTCCGTCGCGGCGGAGGAGTCGCCATGGGCTAGCGACGGAGCCGTTGAGCTGAGCGGGGATTTCGGCCCGGGAAGCGAGCCGTTCGACGCGCCCCCAGCGGTCACCAACTGCATCCCGCCCGGCGAGGAAGTCACAGTCACGTACACAGCGGTCATCCTCTCTGATGTCCCAACGGGAGAGGTCGTGACCATCTCGCTGACTCTCGAGGACATCTTCCAACGAGAGCTGTACGTGTTCATTGCGCAGGCCGTCGTCTCCGAAGCGGACGACGCGGAGACGATCCCAGCGGACTACCGGGCATGGGCCGAGGGGCTCGCGTGGGAATCGGGGAAGCGCCATGCTTCGCACCCCTCAGAGCGGTGGGATGCGAGCGAGAGCGCGCCGGGCGAGACTTGCGTTACCTGCGCGGGGCCGATGCCGATGTGTATCGTCTGCATGGAGAGCGATCTCGAGAGTTACGAGTGGCGGCCGGGCGTCTCGGGGTCCCTGCGTTCGCGTGCGGAAAGGGTGCTCCGATGGTTGCGCAGCGCGACGCCGGCTCAGACTGAGGTGCTTGCCGCGCTGTATTGGATCAAGTACTGGGATGGGCGTCATAACCGCAACCCGCCCTGCCCCGACGATCCGTTCCGCTTCGACTGCTAGGCCGGACCGTAGCCCAACTCGGCGATCATCGTCCGCTGGCACTCCAGAGGTGCCGGCATCGGGAAGGCTAGGCTGAGACGGTGAGAAGGGGATGGCCGCGTTGCCGTCGCACGCGGGAGGTTCGTGGCCGCGCGAGGGTGGCCTTCACGTCGGTTGCGTTTGCCCACTCCAGGGTGTGAAGCTCGCGCTATAGGGTGCCGTCCTGTCATGCGACAAGATCCTGGGATCAGCGACTCCCACTGGCTCCTGTGCCCAGTGGGAGTCGCGAGTGTCCCCGTGATCCCACGCCTGGAGATCCAGGGGCGCAGACGCGCGCCTCCAACGCTACACGTTGGCAGCCAGGAGGCGAGCCTCCGCAGCCGTGCCGAATCGGTAGCCGCAAACCACGCAGCAGTAAATCGGATGCCGCAGATTGCCGGGGTTGGTCATGACGCACTGACGCGATCCGCACCGCGGGCACGTCCAGGTGTGCGCATCGAGGGGCGCACCTGTCTGCGCGGCCTTCGTGCGACGCTGCTGCGCCTGGAGCAGTCGCAGAAGCTGTTGCTGCCACTGCAGGAGCAGTCCGAGGTTTCCACCAACGGCGTTGCTGAGCATCTGGCTCGCCTCCTTCTTCGGTATGGGTACCCTACGTACTCGGGAGTCGGGGGTGTGTGTCGCTTGCAGGACGGTGCCAGGCCGCCCCCGGCTGGCCCTATCCCAGAGCTCTGCCGTCGTTCTCGTGGGACTCGTGGCGGCACACCGATCGATGCAGTACGAGTAGCCTGCACTCGGGATCTCGTAGCTCTCAACAAGCCTAAGGAGCAGGCCCGCTTGCGTGCAGGCTTCAGTTCGCTGGAACTCCATCCCTCGTACGTCCTAAGCCAGCCGTGGACAAGGATTGGCCTCAGAGGGAATCGGCCGGCTAGACTGCCTCTGTGAGCGGACCGGCCGCGGCGAGTTGGTCGGTAAGGCTCGGTCGATCGAGGAGTCGACATGAGAAAACTGACGGCGGATGCATTCGGGAGAGCTGTCGCCTATGTGAAGACATGCGCTCGCCCACTGGAGAAGGCGCTGTACAGCTGCCGCTTCGAGGAGGGTCCCGAGGATGCGGTGATCGACGAGCTCCTTCGATTCCGGAACCCTGACGGCGGATTCGGCCACGCGCTCGAACCGGATGTCCGTACGCCGAGCTCATCCGCGCTCGCCACCGGAATCGCGCTTCGCACCATCGCCCAACTGGACTGGCAGGAGGCAGACGAGATGGTGCCGGGTGCGATCGATTACCTGCTCGCGACGCTTAACCGGAAGAGCCTAACGTGGCGCGCCGTGCCGCGCGACACAAATGAGTTCCCGCATGCTCCTTGGTGGCATGACAAAGACGGAAGTCTGGCCGCGGCATTCCACGACTTCCAGATCATCCCGCGCGTTCTCATCCTCGGTTCGCTGCACAGCTACGCAGCGATGCCACGCGAGCTCCTTGAGCGACTGACCGACGCGGCGCTCACGGCGATCAGCGAGCGTCCGACGCTCGGAACCGGCGGGGGGAGTGATCTGGAGTACGTCGCCTATCTCGCCGTGGCTCCTGGGCTCCCGCAGGCCTCTCGGGATCTGCTGACGGAGCTGGTCACCGCCACAGTCCCCAAGGTGGTCATCACGGATCCCAGCGAGTGGTCAGGCTACTGCTTGACACCGCTTCGCGCCGCGCCACGCCCGACGTCACTCGGCGCTCAGGCGATCCGTGATGCTCTGGATGCGCACCTCGATTGGACGATCGATCATCAGGCCGCTGATGGCGCCTGGGATCCGACCTGGTCATGGTTCGGCAGCTATCCTGAGGCGTGGGCGGAGGCCGAGCAGGCGTGGCGCGGGATTCTCACGCTCGAGACACTGCTCAGCCTTCGCGCGTTCGGTCGCCTCTAGTCGAATCCCAGGACAGAAATCGGCCTTCGCCCCCGAATCCCGCCCACGGATGGCCCAGAGCCGCCACGAACGCCCTGCCCTCAGCGATCGACGGGAAGACGCCGGACGACGGCCCTGGATGGTCGCCGAAGGCCGATGCCAACGAAGCGCAATGCAGAGATCCACCTCCAGACCGCCAACACGAAAGGCCGGAACCGCATCACCACCAATGAGGGCAGATACGCTGCGTCTACGGCTCGTTGCAGTCCTGGGCTTCGATCACGAAGAAGTCGAACGCGGCTGGGATGTCGCGGGCTTCTGTTCCGCCGTCCGCTACGTACAACCCGGCCTCTTCAGGGTGGAAACCGACAACCGTGTGGCTGCCGATGAGAGTCCACTCCTCCCCATCGTCGCTGTAGTAGCCGTAGTAGTCCGATCCTCGTCTGGCGATTCGGAGATGCGCCGCACCGACCCCCAAGCGACGAGCATGGGAGTCTATCAGAGCGCCGCGCGTCTCGAGATCGAAGTAGATCCCGTTTCCCACACACTGCTCGATAGAGGTGTTGCAGTACGCGCGGCCCAGGGCAAGGAAGTTGTCGTCGTCCCCGTAGAGGATGAGGCCAGCGAACTGGAAGTCCTCGGTTGGGACGAACTCCACGTACGTGGAGATCTCGAAGTCGCCTGCCGGTGCATCCCGGAGGAGCACGTTTCGCGCGTCGTTTCCGTCGTTGAGCAAGCCTCCTGGCTGCACAGTGATCGTCACAAACCCGCGTCGTGCGTCCAGGCTCCAAGAGGCGGGATCCTCGCGAAGCCAGCGCCAGCCGGTGCCGAGTCGGTCCTCGAAGTCCGCTTCGTAGACGGCCTGAAGCGGGGCTCCCGCGCAGGCACTCGACGCGATCGCTAACGTCTCTGCCCCATGGTTGGGCGCCACATCCTGCACACCGCTTCCCTCAGCCACCACGAGGAAGGCGATGGCTTCTGGTCTTCCGCCCAGCAGCTCCCAGGTGACCTCGAAGTAGGCCACCTTCCCCTTCTTCCAATGGTCGATGCGGCGGTCGACTGGCCAGTCATACGAGGAGGATACCTCGTGCAGACCCACATCCCCGAGGTAGCCCAGCCCGAAGTCGTACCCTGCCATGTTGGTCTTCTCGCGATTCAACAGCCCGCGTCCAACAGATCCTCCGGGGCCGTCGATATCAAGGAGCACCAGTAGCACCTCATTCGCCGGGATGGACCCGTTGCAGAACACGGCGAAGGCGACGCCGTGCTCCGTCAGGTACCCGCGGACCTCTCTGAGGTCGGCCCATCCAGCTCCCGAGCCTCCTCCGTAGCTCTCCGCGTCCCCGATCCGATCCGTGAGAAGCACATCCGGCTCCGGGAGATCCTCAACGCTGTTGTAGGTTGCAGCCTGGCTGCCGACGGAGAGACCCGCAACAATGAGCAACACAGCAAGCCACGCACACCGAGAACGCCACAAGAACATGCCCACTCCCTTCGATTCCGCCTCTGCACGCCCAGCGCTTGGCATCCCATGCCTGGATCTCAGCCCCACGCTGGCATCGCGTACGCACTGCGGCAAACCGGCAGCCTCATGGAGACCCGTGGCTTTGCGTCCCGCCCTCGGAAGCGGTTTGCCGTGGACGCAACTCCGTCACCATCTGTGCACTCTGCATCGGATCTGCCCGCTTGGTCAACTTCTGTGTGGAGAGAACAAGGATGACGAGCATCCCAGGCTTATGTGATCGGCTCGTGCACCACCATGTACGTCGCGCTGGCAGTTCCGTCGAGGGTTCGCAGCGCTACCGCGCCAGTTGGACGGGGCGGTCCACCGCGCTAGACTGACCGATCGCACGGGAAGGACTGTGGAGCATGTCAACACCGAGCGTTCTCGAGATCCTCAAGCCGGCTATCGGCCCAAGTTCGTCGCACACCTTGGGCCCTCTGCTCGCCGCGCAGGACTTCGCCCATCTTATCGCCGATGCGGGGCTCACGAGGGGGCGCATCCACGTCATCCTGATGGGTAGCCTCGCGTGGACCGGAGCCGGACACCTCACGGACGCCGCCGTGACCGCGGGGCTCGCAGGGTTCGGCGTGCAGCAGCTCCGGGTCCGACCGCTGCGCGATGTTGCTCTCCGGTTGTCGCAGGAGGGGTCCGTGCGCATCGGAGAGGGTCGGTTCGACTTCCTCCCTGCGCGGGACATCCTGTTCGATCGCGAAGCCGAGGTGCCCCACCCCAACTCCTTGGATTTCGTCCTGTTTGGCGTGCGCGGCGGCAGACAGCTTGCCGCCTCCTACCAGTCGATCGGTGGCGGTCGACTCATCGGCGGCTCGTTCTCGCCTCCCGGTCGGCTCGGCGAACCCGAATCCGAGCTTTCGATGAGCGCCGTCATCCAGGCGTGCGAGGATCGAGGGGAAAGCCTCATCGACTACGTTCTTCGCACCGAGGCGGCAGAGCATGGGCATGATCCCGAAGAGGTCATGAGCCGGGTCGGCGAGGTCTGGGAGATGATGCGCGACTCGATCGAGGCCGGCCTGGCACATCGCGGAACCCTCCCAGGCGGACTGCGCATCGAACGGCGTGCCGCGTCGCTCTACGCGCGCCTGCAGGAGGATCCGACTGGATCGCGCCTCTTCTCACCCGAAGCGTCCCTGGCGTCCATCTACGCGATCGCCGTCGCCGAGGAGAACGCCGACGGCGGCGCTGTGGTCACGGCGCCGACGTGCGGGTCCTCCGGCGTGGTTCCCGCATGCCTTCGTCTGCTCCAGGAGCGGAGGGCCTTCCCCGAGGAACGCATCTGCGAGGCGCTCCTGGTTGCCGGCATGATCGGCGTCGCTGCGGTGTCGCGCGCTTCCGTCGCTGGAGCGCTCGTGGGCTGTCAGGGCGAAATCGGTGTCGCCAGCGCGATGGCGGCCGCGGCGAGCTGCTACCTCCTCGGTGGCGGGGTCCGGGAGCAGGTCGACCGGGCCGCCGAGACGGCACTGGAGCACTACCTCGGCCTGACCTGCGATCCAGTCGGCGGCCTCGTGCAGATCCCGTGCATCGAACGCAACGCCGCCGGGGCGGTCTCCGCCCTCAATGCCGCGAGCCTGGCCATGCTGTCGGGCGGCAGGGATCGCGTCAGCCTCGATGCCACGCTGCACGCGATGCGCAGGACGGGCATGGACATGCCCAGCCAGTATCGGGAGACCGCGCTCGGTGGTCTTGCAGCGATCGAAGATCTCGATGGCGACGGGCTACCCGACGCACGCTAGCGGATGACCGCCGGCGCGGACCAGCGCAGCACGAGAGGCACGACGATGGCAATCGCCCCCATGAACGTCACGGCGAGAATGAACAGGCCGTAGCGTGCCCCGTAGTTGGACAACAGCGTGGGGTCGTAGTATCCATCCACTCCCTCGTCCGCATACATCCGCAGCAATCCCTCGAGCAGCCTGGCTCGGGTCTGCCGTCCTTTCAGCAGTCCAAGCGTTGCCACGACGTTGATGATCACCGTCAACAGGATGAACAGCACCATGACGACCGTGGTCGCTCCGCTCTCCCTGGACTGCTCCGCGACGGAGGAGTTGATCCCCAGCGTGAGCAGGTTCAAGAGGACTGCTGTGATCACGAAAATCACGTCCGTGCGCGTCCCTTGCTGCAGCTCTGCCACCATGTGCTCGTGCACCCGTTCGATCATGGTCCAGCACCTCCGGTGCCCCGCACCCTGGGGCACATCGTCCATTCTCTGCCCGGTGCCGCGTTCGAAGCAAGCCGCTCCTGCCGTGCCACGTTGCCGTCATCAGGGCTGTCCCCTACGATCAGCCTGGAGGCTCCATGAGCGAGAAGAGAAGACCACAGCGCAAGAGCCGTTCCGGAAGAGGGGCACCCACGGATTGGGCGGCTCCCAGCAGCACCGAGATGCGGCACGCAGCCAGGGCTGGGGGGCTACTTCCAGGGATCGCCTTGTGGGTCATCGGCGGCCTCCTCTGGCTCTCAGCCGGTCGCTACGCCTTCGTGCTCGGCGCAACAGCATCGACGTGGTACCCGGTGCTATCCCTACTCGCCTTGTTCGCGCTCACGACGCTGTCCACCTCACCGCTCGCCGCCTTGCCTCCGGTGAAGGCGGTCCTCAGCCTACTGCTGACGATCTCTGTGCTTCCCGCGGCGGTCATCGGCGCTCTGGTTGAGCTGCTCGCGGTCCGTAGTCCGATGGGCATCGCATCGGGCGCGGTGTGCGGCGCGCTCCTTGCGGTGCTCATCCAGCTAACAGGAAAGGCGGGGGCGATCCTCATCGAGGGGCATTCGGCCCGAGCCACACGTCGTCAACCGAATCCATTGCGTGCCTCGTGGTGGGGGATGGCCGTGTCGGTCCTCGTTGCGGGTGGGGTGTCGTACCTTGTCACCCGCTATGCAGAGGCCCTTGCAGGAACGATCCCGTTCACCGGGATCTCCGCCGTCGTGGTTGTCGGGCTCGCGCTGACGCGCTTCACCAGGACGATCCGCCAAGCAAGCATCGCGCTTCGCAAGGCACGGCGCACCACGCAGCGCTAACCTGCGCAAGCCCGACCGGCTTCGTCCTCTAGAGCGGCCTAGGAAACGTAGACCCGACGGCCGAAGCGAAGCGTCTTCAGGCGTGTCGTCCGCGCCGCAGGATCTCCATCCTCGACCAATCGGAGAAGGCTACGGCAGTCATCGCAGCAGAGCCTTAGCGCTTGTCCCGCGTCTCGTGGTTTCTGGCTGTTCCGCCCGCAGATCAAACAGATCCGTTCCATTCCCGCCTCCTGCGCAACTTTTCCTTCGCCGACCCACATGCGTCAGGCCCGGCTCCTGCCGTCGCAAAGCTGCCACAATCTGCAGTTAGGGGAAGGGAATGGATGCTGCACACACGAAGCTGTTTCGAGAATCGCCGGCAGGGCTGGGGAGGAGCGAGCGGATACGGACCCGATGGCAGATCGGATGATGCGTGCGTTCCATCCAGCTCCCCCCCCGGGTACGTGAAGCCACAAGCGCCGTGCAACGTCGTTCTCATTTTACGGGAAGCGGCGCGCGGGGCAAGGTCGTGGGGGGAGGCCGAGGCCTCCCCCCACGACTTGCACCGGGTGGTGCTGGCTGTCTGTGATGAATAATAGACAGATGCTATGCTTCGGAGCAGGTCTTATGGGTCCTATCGCGGGGACATCTGGCACCTTCGCCAAGATCCGGCACACCGTACAGGAGATCCGTCGACGGCACCAAGCAATCCACTGCCTCGTCGCAGGACGAATGGGTTCTCGCATCCCGGCGTGGGGCGAAGCCACGCGGCCCATCGCGTGAACGGTCTCCGAGGAGACGCGGCTGATTCCGTGGCGATTGCGATCCCGACACTGGGACCGACACCGATGCCGCCACCCGTGCCGAGACTGATACCGATCCGATACCGATGCCGATCCCGACACCGATGGCGACACTGATACCGGGACCGATCGGATGCCGATGCCGAGCATAAGCGCCGATGCTCTCTGCGTGCGGGGGCTTCACGTGGACATCCTGAAGCCATGCCCCATGCCCGCCGAACGGGATTGGTGTAGGCTCACGGCAAGGAGGCAACATGCAGATCGGAAAGCTGCCCAGGGTACGTCTCGGTGAGTTCCCCACGCCGTTGCAGCGGCTAGAGAATCTCAGCCGGGCCCTCGGCGGCCCCCAGTTGTACATCAAGCGAGATGACCTCAGCGGCCTTGGACTCGGAGGAAACAAGCTGCGCAAGCTGGAGTACGCCCTGGCAGAGGCCAGGCAGGAGGGGGCCACCGCGCTCATCACCTCCGGAGCGATCCAGAGCAACCACGTCCGCCTCACGGCAGCCGCGGGGAACCGCATCGGACTCAAGACCTACCTGGTGCTCAGAGGAGAGAAGCCCGATCGACCCGCGGGCAACCTGCTGATCGATGAGCTGCTCGGCGTGGAAGAGATCCGCTACGTGCCCGGAGGAGCCAGCGCGAAAGAAAGCAAGGATGCGTCCTGGGCCTGGGACGAGCAGGAGGTAAGTCAGCTTCTCGAACGGTTGCGCCGAACCGGGGAGACGCCCTACTACATCCCCAACGGCTGCCGGGCACTGCACGGCGCACTGGGTTACTCCGGCTGCATCCTCGAGATCATCCAGCAGCTCCACGAGCGCGGCACCGCAGCTGACGCCGTGGTCACCGCCTGCGGGACCACGAGCACGCAGACCGGGCTCATCCTCGGGGCAACGCTCTACGGCCGTGGGGATATCGACGTCCTCGGGATCAGCGTCGCCGCGTCTCGTGACGTTCTCGTGCAACGCATCACCGATGGGCTCAAGGAGGCGTGCGCCGTCCTCGAAATCGGTCATCCATGGGCCGACGAGCAGATCATCATCCACGATGGGTACATCGGAGAAGGCTACGGCCAACCGACCGACGCGATGATCGACGCCGTCCGCCTCGTCGCAAGGACGGAGGGGATCGTCCTCGATCCGGTGTACACGGGGAAGGCGATGGCCGGTTTGATCGACCTCATCCGCAAGGGCGACCTGTCAAAGGATGATGTGGTGGTGTTCCTGCACACAGGCGGCGCTCCCGGTCTGTTCGCACCGGAACAGGCGGCAGCGTTCTCCCATTGAAGCCCGCGGCGAGCTAGATGGAGCGCTTCCGCGGCTCGCGTCGATCGCGCAGCCGTGCAGCAACCTCGTGGCTCGGAAGGGCTCGGGCCTCGCATCCGGCGCGGCCTGTAGTCGAGGTCGCCGAGAGCAGCGCAGACAGGATCGCCTCCTCCGTGGCTTCGGCCACAGCGAGGAAGATCGCGTCGAGTTGCCCCGAGGCATCGTTGATCCGCTCCTCCGTCAGCACGCCCTGTTCGATCTGCGGCACGCGGTTCGCCGTGGTGAACGCCATCGCGAACTCGCCGCTGGTGCCGTCACACGTCCCACCCGTCCTCGCAATGCCCACAGGCACGCGACGGCACAGCCGGCCCAGCTGCCGATGGGAACACGGCAGATCCGTGGCAAGCACGACCACGATGGACCCCGCCACGGAGCTCGCCTCAGTCGGCGGCCGCAGCTGATGCCCTATCGGCACACCGCCCACGGTGAGTTGCCCCGGGGATCCGTAGTTCGGAAGCGCAAGTGCGCCCAGGGTGTACGTCGTCCCCCCGATCTCCACGATCCGCGATGCAGTTCCGATGCCGCTCTTCCACCCAAATGCGACCATCCCCGCACCCGCGCCCACACACCCCTCCTCGACCGAGCCGCCTGTGGCGGCATCGAGGGCACGAAACACGTGGTCCGCGGCCACCGGCCGGTCGCGGATCTCCGCCAGACGCCCGTCGTTGCACTCCGCGACCACGGGGTTCATCGAGCGGATGGGCGTCTCCTCGCGGTCGAAGCGGTCGAGCATCCAGCTGACACAGGCATCCCAGACCGCGCCGACGCTGAGGGTGTTGGTGAGGAGGATCGGCGTCTCGATCGTTCCCAGCTCCTGGATTTGGGCAAGGCCTGTCATCTTCCCGTAGCCGTTGATCACCGTCGCCGCAGCCGTGACCTTATCGTGGTAGAGATCGCCACCGTGAGGCAGGATGGCGGTGACGCCCGTGCAGTGCGCACCGCTTGTCCCGACGGTCGCGTGGCCAACAAGCACCCCCGGGACATCGGTGATCGCGTTGTGGATCCCCGGCGTTCCACTCCCGAGGACAAAGCCAAGCGCCTCTCGCAGGCAAGACACGACTACCGCCCTCCTTCTGCCGGTCCGACGTCAGGAGAGCGCGCCAGTTCCAAAACGCGGCGGGCAAGCACATCCAGCGAGTCGAACACCGGGACCGCAACATCCCCGGCGCCGAGGACGAGCGGGATTTCCGTGCAACCGAGGACCAGGGCGCGGACACCCCGGTCGACGAGCCGCTGCGCGGTTTCGGTCAGGATCGACTTCGCGGTACTCGGATCCGCCGACTTGACCCGCGCGATCCCCTCCATGACCCGCCTCTGGTCGGCGTCATCTGGATGCACGGCCCGAAGGGCGTGGCTCGCCAAAGCACGGTCGTACAGACCACTGTGCAACGTCCCTGTCGTCGCCAGAAGGCCGACCGGTGACGCAGCCGGAAGCTTCGACGCCGCAGCGCACGCGGTCTCCTCGACCATGTCGATGATCGGGATCGGCACACCCTCCTGCAGTCCGCGAAGCCAGACGTGCGCCGTATTGCACGGCACGGCGATGAGGTCAACGCCCGCCGCTACCAGCCGCTCCACCGCCGCCCGCATCCGCGGAAGCGGGCTCTCGCCATCTTCGAGAAGCGCAGCCGTGCGATCCGGAACCCCGGGGTCGGCATCGATGATGACATGCAGGTGTTCCTGATCGCGGCGAGCCGGTGTCAGAGCGATGAGGCGACGGTAGAACTCGGCCGTCGCGTCCGGGCCCATACCCCCAAGGACACCGACGATCCGCGACCATTCGCCCTCGACGGAAGAGGTCGTTGCGCTCATGGTTCTCGATGCTACGCGGTGGCCGCAGGGCAAGCAACGGGGCTATGCCTCGGAACCGTCGGCCTCCTTGAGGAAGCTGTCGATCGCCAGGGCGGCACGCTTGCCGGCGCCCATCGCCTCGATGACCGTGGCCGCGCCGGTCACGATATCGCCGCCGGCATACACCCCGGACAGGTTCGTCGCCCCGGTGTCCGGATCGGCAACGATGTTCCCGCGCCGGTCGACGGCGAGTTCCGGCATGCTCCGCGGAACCAGCGGATGCGGACCGTTGCCCACGGCAATGATGGCCGTCTCCGCAGCGACGGTGAACTCCGAGCCCTCCACCGGGATCGGGCGGCGGCGCCCCGAAGCGTCGGGCTCGCCCAGCTCCATGCGGACGCACTCCACGGCGACGAGCCGTCCTTCCTCGCCGACAAAGCGCACGGGGGTCGTTAGCAACTGGAACTGCACCCCTTCCTCGTGCGCGTGCTCAACCTCTTCCGCACGCGCCGGCAGCTCCGCCTCACTGCGGCGGTAGATGATGATAGACTCCTTGGCGCCTAACCGGAGGGCCGTTCGGGCGGAGTCCATCGCCACGTTCCCTCCACCGACAGTCACAGCCCGCTCCCCGATTCGGATCGGGGTGTCGTATTCGGGGAAGCGATACGCCCGCATCAGATTCGTCCGCGTCAGGAACTCGTTCGCGGAGTAGATTCCTCCGAGCTGCTCCCCTGGGACCCCGAGGAATCGCGGCAAGCCCGCGCCGGTCCCGATGAACACCGCGTCGAATCCTCCATCCAGCAGTTCCTGTACGGAGCGCGTCCGCCCCACGACCTGATTGACTTCGATCTCCACCCCCATGTCGCACAGGGCGTCGATCTCCCCCTTGACGATCGCCTTCGGCAGACGGAATTCGGGGATCCCGTACATCAACACTCCACCCGCTGCGTGAAGCAGCTCGAAGACGGTCACCCGGTGCCCGCGCTTGCGCAGCTCCCCCGCAGCTGTCAGCCCGGCGGGGCCGGCGCCGATGACAGCGACGCGGTGCCCGGTATCCGGGGCAATCTGGGGGCAGCAGCGTTCGTGCTCCGCTTCCCAATCGGCGCAGAACCGCTCCAGTCGGCCGATGCCCAC